>WNGF01005547.1_pt1 | contig 16030 bp, 18 predicted proteins | sample 5400641 | NCBI WGS metagenome assembly WNGF01 (sample SAMN13153371, study PRJNA577476) | soil metagenome | isolation source: 80 cm soil or saprolite under grassland replicate 2 | place: USA:California | collected 2016-06-15
AGTTCGTCGATCGCGTGCACCCGCCGAAAGGGCTGCAGCAGCGATGGATCCGCGGCAAGACCAGGCGGAAGCGGGCGCTGTTCATCTCCTCGCCGATCGGCCTCGGCCACGTGCGCCGCGACGTTGCCATCGCGAACGAGCTGCGGGGGCTGCACCCGGATCTCGAGATCCGGTGGCTCGCGCAGCACCCCGTGACCGAGGTGTTGAAAGCGAATGGGGAGCGCATCCATCCGGCCAGCGATCTCCTGGCGAATGAGTCCCAGCACATCGAGAGCGAGTCCGCCGGGCATGACCTCCACTGCTTCCAGGCATGGCGGCGGATGGACGAGATCCTGCTGGCCAACTTCATGCTGTTCCACGACCTGGTCCGCGAGGAGGAGAACTACGACCTGTGGATCGGGGACGAGGCGTGGGAGCTCGACTACTACCTGCACGAGAACCCGGAGCAGAAGCGAGCCGCGTATGTCTGGCTCACCGACTTCGTCGGGTGGCTGCCCATGCCCGACGGTGGCGAGCACGAGGCCTACCTCACGGCCGACTACAACGGCGAGATGATCGAGCACATCGCCCGGTTCCCGCGCGTGCGGGACCGGGCCATCTTCGTCGGTGCTCCGGACGACATCGTCCCCGACCGGTTCGGCCCGGACCTGCCGAACATCCGTGAATGGACCGAGGAGCACTACGACTTCTCGGACGACTACATCACGGGGTTCGATCCCGCTGAGTTCAGAGACCGAGAGCGCATCCGCGAGGAACTCGGCTATACGCCGGAGGAGAAGGTCTGCATCGTGACGGTAGGCGGATCCGGGGTGGGGGGCCACCTTCTGCGTCGGGTCATCGCCTCCTTCACGGAGGCCAAGCGGCTGGTCCCGGAGCTCCGGATGATCGTGGTGGCCGGGCCACGCATCGACCCGGAGCCACTGCCGCGCCACGAGGGGATGGAGGTCCGCGCTTACGTGGACAAGCTGTACCGGCATCTCGCGGCGTGCGACCTCGCCGTGGCGCAGGGTGGGCTCACCACCACGATGGAGCTGACGGCGAACAACCGGCCGTTCCTGTACTTCCCGCTGCGCCACCACTTCGAGCAGAATTTCCACGTTCGCCATCGGCTGCAGCAGTACGGCGCCGGGCGATGCATGGACTTCGACGCGAGCACGCCGGAGGTCATCGCCTCGGTCATTGCGGAGGAGATCGGGCGGGAGCCGCTCTACCGAGAAGTCGACCCAGGAGCGGCGGCACGAGCCGCGTCGCGCATCGCCGAGCTGCTTTGAGCGTCCCGGCGCGAACGATCAAGGACAAGACACCGGTACGAGGCCAAGCGCTTCTATACCAGTCGCAGGTGACGACTCCATTTCGTTGGTGATTTCGTGGTCCAGGAAGAAGAAGCGGGCGAGGTTGGCCGGGCGGACCGGGTCGCGGAAAATCTCGGAGAAGAGCGCGTACCCCAGCTGGTTGGCATACAGGATGTCCGGGGCCCGTTGTGCACGAACGCCGGCGTCCCGGTCATCGAGTCAAAGGATCCGCTGCACGCTCGGGCGTACGCGCTGCTGGGTCGGACGGCGGCGCGCCGGGCGTGTCGTGTTGGGGGTGCGCACCAGATCGATCAGGTGCGCGCGCTCGGCCTCGTCGAGCTGTAGAGCGCGGGCGATCCCTTCCATCACGCTCTCGGAGACCCCCCTGGCGTTCCGCGTTCGAGCCGTGTGTAGTACTCCACGCTGATGCCGGCCAGCAAGGCGACCTCCTCGCGCCGCAGGCCCGACACTCGACGCCTGCCGCCGTAGGCGGGCAGCCCGGCCTGCTCCGGGCTGATCCTGGCCCGCCTCGAGGTCAGGAACTCGCGGATTTCGTTCCTGTTGTTCACGCCTCGAATGCTACGAGCGTCGAGCCGCGGGTGGGAGGCCCTGCCGGTACACCTAACAGCTCGGCCTCCCTTGGGCCAACGACACCTGGTTGGGTGGGAACATGGGGAACGGCACGTCGACCACTGCTCCACTCGATCACGTGGTTGGGCAATAGCATCCGTGGTATGAATCGTCCCGTCCGCTACACGCGCAACGGTGACGTGCGTATCGCCTACCAGGTCGTGGGCGATGGTCCCATCGACCTGGTCTACACCGTCGGCATTTGGTCGAACCTCGACGTCATGTGGGAGGAGCCGCGGTAGGGCCAGATACGTCTCGCGGCTCGCCTCGTTTTCTCGCCTGATCCTCTTCGACATGCGGGGTGTCGGGCTCTCCGACCGGGGGCCGGAGCCGCCCGTGGTCGAGGTACAGATGGACGACATCGGCGTCGTGATGGATGCAGCTGGCTCCCAGGCCGCGGCCGTCTTCGGAGGTGCCCGGGGCTCGGCACCCGCGTTGCTGTTCGCTGCCTCACACCCGGGGCGCACCCGGGCCCTCGTGCTGTACGCGCCTTTCGTGCGGACGCTGGAAGCGTCCGACTTCCCGTGGGGCTGGACGGCGGAGCGCTGGCGCGAGTCCTACGAACGCTTCATCACCGGAACGGGGACTGGCGAGAACCTCGAGCTACAGGGACCCAGCGCCGCCCACGACGACCGGTTCAAGGAGTGGTGGGCTCGGTTCGAACGGCTGGTCGCTTCGCCCCAGCAAGTCCGGGAGCTCGCAACGATTCTCGGCCAGATCGACGTCCGGAGCGTCCTTCCCCACGTCCGGGTTCCCACGCTCGTCCTTCACCGCACCGGTGACCGGATCGCCGACGTCGGCCAGGGCCGGTACGTGGCACAGAGTATCCACGGGGCGAGGTTCGTCGAGCTTTCCGGCGAGGACCACATCCCGCTCCTGGGCGACCAGGACGCCATTCTCGACGAAGTCGAGGAATTCCTGACGGGTGCACGGCACGCGCTGGAAACCGACCGCGTCCTGGCCACGGTCCTGTTCACCGACCTCGTGGGGTCGACAGAGCTCGCTGCATGGCTCGGGGACCGCCGGTGGAGCGAACTGCTGGTCGACAGCCATGCGGTCGTCCGTCGACAACTCGACCGTTTCCGGGGGCGAGAGGTCGATGCAGCCGGGGACGGCCTGATGGCCACGTTCGACGGCCCGGCCCGAGCCATCCGGGGTGCAAGAGCCATTGCTGAGGGAATGCGTGCGCTGGGCATCGAGGTCCGGGCGGGCGTGCACACCGGGGAATGCCAGGTCATTGGAGAGCGCCTCGCAGGGATCGCGGTGCACATCGCGGCGCGCATCTGCAGGCTGGCGGAGCCCGGCGAGGTGCTCACCTCGGGGACGCTCCGGGACCTCGTCGCTGGCTCGGGAATCCAGTTCGAAGATCGCGGGCTGCACGAATTGAAAGGCGTGCCCGAGGCGTGGCACCTGTACCAGGTGGTGCCCTGAACGGCCATGCCAGTACGGAGGCCGCTTCGCCCGAAGCCACGAGCGTCCGGCCGCGCGTGGGGGGCCCTGGCGGTACCCCTATCAGCTCGGCCTCCCTGCTCCGAGGACACGTGGTTGGGTGGCTACATCACAGGGAAGCACCGGAGGTGAACCACCATGCTCGCAGCTGTCATGTTCGGCGCCGGGGATGTCCGCATCGAAAACGTCCCCGACGCCTGCCTGATCGAGCTGGCCGACGCGCTCGTCGCCGTCACCCGCGCCTCCATCTGCGGCAGCGACCTCTGGCCGTACAAGACCATGGAACACAGCGACAGCGGCCGCGGCCGCCGGATGGGGCACGAGGGCCATCGGCATCGTCGAGGCCGTGGGCTCCGACGTCCGCACCCTGAAAGTCGGCGATGTCGTCGTCGTGCCGTTCGCGTACTCCGAGGGCACCTGCGTCTTCTGTCACGAGGGTCTTCAGACGTCGTGCATCCACGGAGGGTTCTTCGGCACAAGTGAGGTCGACGGAGCACAGGCGAAGCGGTTCGTGTCCCCCAGGCAGCCGGAACACTCGAGCTCCTATGTCAACCAGCTGAAGCTAGTGTTCTTCATGTGTCCCGAAGGGTCTGGAAGATGCGGTCAGAGATCCGTCGCTTCAGGCAACGCATGGCTTCCTCGGTGGTCTTGCCCTCCGCCTTCTTATGGTCGAAGTAGGTGCGGCCCTCTGGGTGTCGGGAGATCTGGGTGAGCGCGATGTAGTGAATGATCCGGTTGAGTTGGCGGTTCCCGCCGCGGTTCAGACGGTGCCTTTGCGTCCTTCCCGAGCTGGCCGGCAGCGGTGCCGTTCCGTTGGCCATGGCGAACTGCGCCTTGGTCCGGTACCTGGCGACGTCGCCGATCTCAGCCAGGAGCTCGGCTGCGGAGAGCTCCGCAACACCAGGGATGGTGGTCAGCCCCGAGCGGAGGGTTGCTGACCGCTGTTGAACCTCCGCTGTGACCTCGGCCATCTGGCGGTTCAGCTGACGGAGCCTGGTGACCCGCTGACGGGCCGTACGGGCTCGAACCCGGTCGTCGCCAGCGAGGAGACGGCGGGCTCGGTCGAGGTTCCGTTCCGTGGTGAGCCGGCCGATCCGGCGCTGGTAGCCGGGACGGAGCTGCACCAGGTCGGCGTGAAGGCGGTTGGCTTGTCGGTTCCGCTCGGCCCGTAGCTCCCGCCGGTAGCGCACCAGCACTCGAAGGTCCTCGACGTCGCCATCCGGACGCGTCAGGGGAAGGTCCGGCTCGCGGAGCGTGATCCTCGCGATGAGCAGAGCGTCGATGGGATCGGACTTGGCGTTCGAGCGCTGCCGCTTCCGAGCCTGGGCCGTCAGCTGCGGGGGAACCTCCACCACCTCGAACCCAGCGCCGTGCACGGCGAGGGCCACTGCCCGGCCGTACGAGCCGGAGCCTTCGATCCCCACCCGTTCGAGCTGGAACCTGCGAAGCCACCCCACGAGCCGGTGGTGGCCGGCCGCAGAGTTCTCGAGCTCGATCCGGTCGAGCTCACGCCCCTGTCCGTCGATGACCGCCACCGCGAGTGTGTCCTTGTGCGTGTCCATCCCTGCCACCGCCACCGGCGACCTCCCTCCGTCCATCGGGCAGAATGGGTGTCAGGCGGTGCGCACACGTGCGTCGGCCCCCAAAGGGTCTCGCTCCTATCAAGCGACATCGCCCGACGGTCGCTCCCCGAGGGGCCGCTCAAGTGGAAAGCCACACCGCACCCGGTGGGCACGTCGTCGCTGGAGGCACCCCCGGGGAGCGCCGCCATTCCAACACGCACGTCGTCCTGCCGGTCGGCACTGACGACGCGCCGATGCCGTCACTCCTCACTCTCTCAGACGTGATGGGGACGGGTCATCATGCGGCCGTCGCCGCCAACGTAGGCCCAGGGAAGACGGTGGCCGTTGTCGGTGACGGCGCCGTCGGCTTGTGCGGCGTCATCGCCGCCCGGCGTCTCGGCGCCGAGCAGGTCATCATCCTCGGGTGCCATCCCGACCGGATCGCGCTGGCGAGAGAGTTCGGCGCGACCCACTTCGTGAGCGAGCGAGGCGAGGAGGCCGTCGAGCGCATGCGCGAACTCACCGACGGCTTCGGCGTCCACTCCGTCCTCGAGTGTGTCGGCCTCGCGCAGTCGATGCTCACGGCGCTCAGCATCGCCCGTCCGGGTGGCGCAGTCGGCCGGGTCGGTGTCCCCCAGGGCGAGACGATGCCTGGCTCGCGGCCGGCGTTCTACAACAACGTCACCGTGAGCGGCGGACCCGCTCCGGTCCGCGCGTACATCGAGGAGCTTCTGCCGGAAGTCCTCGAGGGCAGGATCGAACCCGGCCGGGTCTTCGACCGGGTCGTGCGCCTCGACGACGTGCCCGACGGCTACCGGGCGATGAACGACCGGGAGGCGATCAAGGTGATGATCGAGCCTTGAGGTCCCCTCCTCTGAACAGGACCGGATTACAGTCCAGCAAGACCACAGCGGAGAAGGAGGCGCGCCGATGACCGCGTGGACGAGCGACGAGCTCACCAAGATCGAGGCAGCAGATGAGTTGAGGATCGCGTCGCTCCGACGCGACGGCACGCTGCGAAACCCGGTGACGATTTGGGTCGTCCGCCTCGGCGACGACCTCTACGTCCGATCCGTCAACGGGCGCACCGGCGCCTGGTTCCGCGGCACCCAGGTGCGGCGCGAAGGCCGGATCTGGGCTGGCGGCGTCGAGAAGGACGTCACCTTCGTGGACGCAGACCACGACATCGGCGACCAGATCGACGCCGCGTACCGCACCAACTACCGCCACTACGCCGCAAGCATCATCGGCCACATCGTGAGCCTTCAGGCGCGATCCGCGACGATCAAGCTCCTGCCCAAGGAATAGTGTCCAGGGGACGTATGGACGATCGGCAAGCCGAGCGCGGACGGCGGGTCACGCCCCTGGAGCTCTTCTTCGATCTCGTTTTCGTCTTCGCGATCACACAAGTGACGAGCCTTCTGTCTCATGACCCGACGTGGGGTGGTCTCCTCCGGGGCCTGCTGCTGCTCGGCACGCTCTGGTGGGCCTGGTCCGCCTACGCGTGGCTTACGAATACCCTCGATCCCGAGGAAGGCGCCATCCGCCTGGCCGTGCTCGCCGCGGTCGCGGCGATGCTCGTCGTGTCCCTCGCAGCGCCGGGCGCCTTCGGCGCTGACGGCGTGATCTTCGGCGTCGCCTATCTCGTCGTGCGCGCACTCCACCTCGTGCTGTTCGCCTTCGCCGGTCGCGGCGACCGCGACCTGCTCCGCGCCGTCGTACGGATCGTCCCGGGCGCCATCCTTGGTGCGGCCCTGCTGGTAGTCGCCGGCTTCCTCAACGGTTCAACGCAACTGGCGCTCTGGGGCGCCGCGGTGGCGGTTAACTACCTCGGTGCGCTCCTGGGCCACATGCGCGGATGGCGCGTTTCGCCGGAGCACTTCGTCGAGCGCTTTGGGCTGATCGTCATCATCGCCCTCGGCGAGTCGATCGTGGCGATCGGGGTCGGCGCGGCGGGCATCCCGCTCGACGCCGGCGTCATCGCGGCCGCCCTCCTCGGCATCACCGTCGCCGCGTGCCTGTGGTGGTCGTATTTCGACTGGGTCGTCTTCGTCGCCCAGGCAAGGCTGGCCGAGGCGAGGGGGGCGCGGCGCGCGGCGCTCGCGAGAGACGCATACTCGTACCTCCACCTCCCGATGGTTGCTGGCATCGTCCTGTTCGCGTTCGGGCTGAAGACGACGCTCCCCGACGTGACCCGTTCGCTTCCAACTGTCCCAGCGCTCGGCCTGGTCGGCGGGATTGCGCTGTACCTGCTCGCGCACGTCGCGTTGCGCTTACGCATCGGCGGTGGCCTCGGGAGAGGGCGACCGATCGCGTCGGTGCTTTTGCTCGGGCTGCTCCCCGTCGCGAGGGAGGTTTGGGCCCTCGCCGCCCTCGGCATCGTCGCGGCCGTCTGCGCGTCCCTCATCGGCTACGAGGCCCTCCGGCACCGGGAGGCGCGCGCCTGGATCCGCAGCCGACGGGGCGCGTTCACCATGGGAGAGGCCGCGCGTGTCCGAGAGAGCCGCCGGAGGGACCGCCGTCCTCGAGAAAGGAGATGAGTTGGGAATTCAGCCCAAGCAGCCGACGACGAAGGGGCCCGCTGACCTCTTCACCGGAGACGTCTGGTTCGACGTGATCGCGAAGGGAGAAGAGCCGTCCCGGATCCGTGTCAACGCCGTGCGGTTATCCCCCGGTGCCCGCACAGCTTGGCATGCTCACGCGGTCGGACAGACATTGCACGTCACCGAGGGGCGCGGCCTGGTCCAGGCCCGTGGTGGTGAGATCGTCGAGATCCATCCGGGAGACACGATCTACGCACCTCCGGGGGAATGGCACTGGCACGGAGCAGCACCGGACCATTTCATGACGCACATCGCGATGTGGGAAGCGCCCGCAGCAGGCGCAGAGTCGGACTGGGGAGCACTTGTCACCGACGCCGAGTATCTCGGCTAGGACCAGCAGTAGGCAGAGAGCCCCGATCGACGCCGGGCGCCACACGCCGGCACCGATGCTCGAGGCAGTTGGGCGGCAGCGGCGCCAGGCCAACCCATGCCACTATCGCCCCGCCCAGGGCCGCCCTCAGGATCCGGGAGCCCGTGAAGGTCGCTGTGTTCAGACTCATCGCGTTGGTGAGGTCCTCGCGGCCGACCATCTCCAGGTAGAAGGCCTGCCGGGTCGGCATGTCCACTGCCACCACCAGGCCCGTGGCGAAGTACAGGGCGTAGACCATCCCGACCGTCACGACGTCGGTAGCCACCACCGCCCATAGGGTGAAGGCCGAGCCGCGAACGCGACCTGCGTCCACACCTGGAGCCGCCAGTTGTCGAAGCGGTCGGCAAGGAGCCCGCCCCACGTCCCCAACAGCAGGATCGGCAGGTAGCCGAGCGCTGTGGCGACTCCGAGCGCCACGCCCGAGTCGGTCAGCTTCAGCACCAATAGGGGCAGCCCGATGAGCTGCATCCACGTGCCGGTGTTCGACAGCAACTGGCCACCGACGAAGAGCCGGAAGTTCCACACCCGCAGCGAGCTGAACGTCCGCCCGCCGGGCCGCGGCGAGGGGACCTCGACAGGTCCGGCCTCTTGCTCCTCGGTGGCTGCCATCGCCACCCCAGACTACGGTGAAGCGTCCGAAAACTCGGTTCTGAGCGGTGGCCAGCGCTTCTAGCATCCCGCGGGGTCATGAACAACTCATGCACGATTACAGGATCGCGGCCTGAGTTTCTGTTCCCGAAGGGCTGGCCGCTTCATCCTGTAAGGCACGCTGGCACGGCCGTCAGATCGCCGCAAGCTGCCGTGAGCTAAGAGCTGAGTCCGGTGGACGAGGCCATCGGACTCAGCTCGTCTCATGCCTACTTGCTCAGTTGCCCGCGAATCGCTCCTGCGGGAAACACGGTGCTGTGGATGTTCACGTAGTACTCCGCTGGGTTCTGCCTGATGTCCTTGATCAGCTCCTCGCTCACCCCCGCGACGCAACCGCTCAAGCTTCCGGTCCCCGAGAACGAAGCGCCCACAAATAGTGGGACCACGATGGGACCGGCCACTCCGACAGGCGCCTTGTGGATATGGGAGGCCACGACGGTGCCGTCGATGTTCTCCCAGGTCAAGGCGAAGCAGACCTGACCCTGGCCCTGGTTGAGCGTGAGGGACGCCGACCCCGAGGCATCGGCGTCGCCCGGTGGGACCTCGGCACTTCCCGTCAGCGTCGTCGACAGTGGACGCCCTTGGGCGCCGACCGGGCCGCCCAAAACCATGGCCACGCCAACGGCTAGAAGAAAAACGAGCAAGAGCCTACCTGCTCGCATGGTGACCCCCTTTCTCCATGTGCCTTCATCGATCTCTCGTAGAGGCCGACCTTCTGCGTTCCGATTGGGCGCATCCTTCACGACTCCCTGGCAGTCGAGGCCGAGTACCTCAGTGACCGAACTGCGCCTTTGGACCCGCCGGGCTCGCATGCTAGGAGTTCAGGTTGTGGCACCGGCTATGGGCCGGAAACGTCATGTCGGGGATGGGGAGCGGGCCTGGGATCAGATCCACCCCCGAAGCGATGCCGTCCTCGATCACGAGGTCGAACCCTTTCTCATCTGCTACCCCTCGTGCGGGCCCCGCCTAACCGGAACCACTCGATAACAATACGCGTGGGCGGCACGTCCGGCTTTGCCAGAGGCCCTTCCGGTTCTCCGGACTCGGGCGACACAACGACTCCAAGCGCTGACGAGGGATGGGTAGGAGGCAGACCGGCGTGAAAGCAGCACTACCGAGCGTTCGAGACGTATAGGGTCAGAAACTGCGATCATACGCTTGACCTGCGGATTCACCGCGGGCGACGGGGACGAGCAAGCGCCTCTTTGGTTGCCCGGGAAGCGAGTGTCCGGCATTCGATTCGCTTGTCATATAGACGGAAATGCCTTGACCGCGTGCGGAGCGTTCCAGCACGGGACTAGTACGTCGGACTGAGATCTCATCCACTGCGGTTAACGGGGCGGGCTCACTCGGGCCTTCGGGGAAGGCGATTCGCACCGATCTGACTGGCGGCCAGCTCGACCGAAGCCGCAGGTCACAGGGGTGATCGGAGTTTTTGCCCCCACGGACACGGAGAGAAGAGTCGAACATTTGTTCGTCCGGACGCCCCAAGTCGCCCAGGCCGAGTCTGGCCCCCGGGCCTCATGAGATGGGGCCCTTGGTGGCGCAGAACCTCTCATCAGGCCCTTTGACCAAGTGATGTTGGGACGCCATCGCTGCACGCGCGCCTTCGGCTGACTCCCCGGGACGTTGCGAGGCGATCTCGTGTCCGAACCTGAGCACCCGTGAGTCACGTTCTGTCCGCGCGGATGGGGGCTCGATCCAGACTGTAGCCAGTGCCCGTCTCCCTCGAACTCGCGGAGGAGGAGTCGTCGGCCGACTGCAAGAACCGCAGCTCTGCGGCGTGATCCAATAAATGCACCCCACAGGACCGGAGACGGGGGTGAGGTCCGTCAACATTGTCCGGCGAGACCGTTCCCACATGGTGCTTCCGTGAGCGAGGCGTGTAGGCCGCTGCGCGACCTACCGGAGGCGGCTGAAGAACTCGCGCACATCTTTGACGAATAGGGTCGGTACCTCCATGGCTGCGAAGTGGCCACCGCTGTCGAACTCCGACCAGTGCACGATGTTGTCGCTCTGCTCGCCGTAGCGGCGGATCGCGTAGTCGTCCGCGAACACGGCCACGCCGGTGGGTGTTGTGCCCCGCTGCTGGCCCCAGGAGGGGGAGTGCATGTTCTCGTAGTACAGGCGAGCCGAGGATGCGGCCGTGCCGGTCAGCCAGTACAGCATGACGTTGGTCAGCATCTGGTCGCGGTCGACGGCATCTTCGGGGACCTCGGCCGAGTGGCTCCACTCTTTGAACCGCTCCACGATCCAGGCCAGCTGACCGACTGGCGAGTCGGTGAGCCCGTAGGCCAGGGTCTGCGGCCGGTTGGCCTGGATCTCGAAGTAGCCGTTCCCCGGCCCGGCAGTACTGGTGCCGAGACGACCCAGGCGAACCTTCTCGGCGTCGGTGAACGTGGCCAGATCATCTGGATCGGGGGGGCCGAACGGGATGAACCCCATGGTGGCCGCGTTGAGGTGCACCCCGATCACGTGGTCGGGGTCGACACGGCCCAGTTCGGGAGAGATGAACGCGCCCCAGTCGCCGCCCTGGGCGCCGTAGCGCCCATAGTCCAGGCGGCTCATGAGCTCGGCCCAGGACCTGGCGATCCGATTCGTGGTCCATCCGGCCTCACGGGTGGGCCCCGAGAACGCGTAACCGGGGATCGATGGAATCACGAGGTGGAAGGCATCCGCCGGGTCGCCGCCGTGGGCTCCCGGATCGGTCAGCGGGTCGACGACGTCGAGGAACTCCACGATCGAGCCGGGCCAGCCGTGCGTGATCACCAGGGGGATGGCCTCCTTCTCGGGGGAGCGGACGTGCATGAAGTGCACGTTGGCACCGTCGATCGTCGTGGTGAACTGGGGGTAGTCGTTGAGCCGGGCCTCCTGCTTGCGCCAGTCGTACGAGGTACGCCAGTACTCAGCCAATTCCTTCAGGTAGCCAAGGGGCACGCCATAGCTCCACCCGACGCCGGGCAGTCCGTCGGGCCACCGGGTGCGGGCCAGGCGGTCCCGGAGGTCGTCCAGCTGGGCCTCCGGAATCTCGATGTGGAACGGCCGGATCTCGCCGGGGCCGTTTGTGCTACTCATTCGTTCGTCGCCTCCTCTGTCTTAGCCCTATGTTCGCCACCCCTGGTCCCACCCTCTGCCGCCCCCGGCGCCTCCGTTCTCCTTCCGTGCTTTTCGCCGGTGCCGGGGGTATACTTCGTTGCCCGAGACAGTATCTTACGGAAGCAGATACTGACGTGTCAAGTCGAACTCGCCGAGGGATGTTGGAGGAGGTCCTCCTCGCGTCGCGGGCAACCCAGAACGCGGCGGATGCGGTGGACGACGCCGTGAGCGAGCTGTTGGGCCTGAACCGCACCGATCTGATTTGCCTCGACGTCCTCGACCGCCTCGGGACGGTGACCGCGGGGCGTCTAGCCGTTGAAGCTCGGCTCACCACGGGCGCGGTGACCCGGCTGCTCGACCGGCTGGAAAAGGCGGGCTACGTCCGGCGCGTGGCCGACCGGTCCGATCGCCGCCGGGTGCTGATCGAAGCCACCGAGCGGGCCCGGCAGGTCGGCTACGAGGCGTACGGGCCGATCGCCGAGGCTGTGATGGCCTCCGAGCACCAATTCACCCGCGAGCAGCTCGAGGGGATCCTCGAGTTCCTCAAGTTGGGCCGCGAGCTCAACCTCCGACGGGTCGAGGAGATCCGCGAGCAGATAGGTGCGAGACGACGTGCCCGAGGCCGTTTGTCTTGAGCCCGGCCCTCCTAGGCCGGACCACGGATACTTGTGGCTAGATGCTCGTCGACCAGTTGGTGGGCCGGACGCCGTCGGACCCAGCCTCAGCGTTTCGCCAGCACATGTCCTTCCGGGAGACGACGCGGTATTGGGGAGACCGCGCAGCCCGTGATCGAGTCGAAGGGGATCCGCCAGGATGGGAGCTACGAGGTTACCGCTTCATCAAGTCGGAGTTCTTCAAACAGCCCCTATCGGCTGATGTCATCCTGGCATTGCTCGAGAACTTCCGGAAGGACCGAGTCGCTGGGCAGTCTCGTGAGTTGGATTTCTCTCCGTGGGGGGGTGGATACAACCGTCTGAGCGCAGACGCCACAGCCTTCGTCCATCGAGATGACCTTTTTGGCTCAAACACGCCACCGAGGTCGACCCGGGCCGGTCGACTGCGTGGCAGCCCGCGATTGGGTCACTCGGTCGTGGGCGACGGTCCATCCGTGGGGGACGGGGCGCGTATTTCCGAACTTCCCCGATCCGGATCTGGAAGACTGGGCAAACGCCTACTACGGCTCGAACCTGGACCGCTTGGTGAGCGTAAAGGCCAAGTACGATCCGGAGAATCTCTTGCGCTTTCACCAGTCGCTCCCCATGCCCTAACCGGCGCCGGGGGCGATGGGTCTAGGTCGTGGCCGGCGGTCCATACTTGGCGCACGTTCGAACACAAGCCGGCCGAAGAGCGGCATCGTAGAAGGGACGAAGCCATGGCTGACGATGAGTCGCATATCCGAGCGCTGATCGAGAGTTGGGCCAGGGCGGTGCACCAAGGCGATATGGACGGTGTCCTGGCCGATCACGCCGACGACATCGTGATGTTCGATGTGCCGCCACCCAGCGACGGCGTGCGGGGCATTGTCGCCTATCGTGAGACGTGGCCGCCCTTCTTCACGTGGCAGGAGCAGGGCGCTTCTTTCGAGATCGTCTCGCTCGACGTCACCGCGGGCGCAGATGTCGCCTTCGCGTACGCATTGCTGCGCTGCGGAACTCAAGAGGAACTGACCAGGGACCCTGAGAACCGTCTGCGCCTCACTATCGGGCTGCGGAAGGAAGACGGGCGGTGGCTCGTGGCGCACGAACACCATTCGTTCCCGTCCCAAGACTGAAGGGCGCATGTCCGAGGAGCAGTTACTGGCCGACGCGCGGCGGGGCGACGAAGCGGCCTTCGAACTGCTGGTGGAGCGGCATCGCGGGGAGCTCTACGCCCACTGCTACCGGATGCTCGGCTCGGTCCAGGACACGGAGGACGCCGTCCAGGAGTCGCTGCTCGGAGCGTGGCGGTGCCTGGCCGGCTTCGATGGCCGGAGCTCGCTGCGGACCTGGCTCTACAAGGTGGCGACCAACGCCTGCCTGCGGCTCTCCTCGCTGCGACCCCGAAGGATGCTGTCGTTTGACCACGGCCCGGCCCGCTCCGACACCCGCGATCTCGGGGAGCCGGTGACCGGTCCGGTCTGGCTCGAGCCGTGGCCCGACGATCTGCCCACGGACGACGAGTCCGACCCGGCCTCGGCGTACCTGTGCCGGGAGAGCGTCGAGTTGGCCTTCGTCGCCGCGCTGCAGCACCTGCCGGGCACCCAGCGCGCGGTGCTGATCCTGCGTGAGGTGCTCGGGTTCACCGCCGCGGAGGTCGCCGGGATCCTCGAAACCACGCCCGCGTCGGTGAACAGCGCGATGCAGCGCGACCGGGCGGCGGTGGCGCAGCGGGTGCCACAGCGCACTCAGCAAGCCGAGCTGGCCGCGCTGGGACCGGGCGGGCGCCGCGCCCTGGTGGACGCGTTCGTGACGGCGTGGGAGCGGGCCGACGTCCCGGCCCTGCTCGACCTGATGGCCGAGGAGGCCCGGTTCACGATGCCGCCTCTGCCCGCGTGGTTCGAGGGTCGCGAGGACGTGGCCGGTTCCTGGCCCAGCGGGTGTTCGCCACGCCGTGGCGGCTGGTGCCGATCGCGGCGAACGGGCAGCCGGCATTCGCGTGCTACCAGTACGACGGCGAGCGGTTCCGGCTGGGCGCGGTCAACGTGCTGAGCCTGCGGGACGGCCAGATCTCCTGGATCGCCGGTTTCCTCGACCCCCAGGTGCACCGCCACTTTTCCCTCCGCCCGGGAATTTTCTCCGCCGGACCGATGAATCAGGCGTCGACGGTGTCTCTCACCCGATGACAGCTCGAACACCAACCTTGGAGGGGTGGAACATGCGCAAGCTCATCGTCTGCAACATCATGTCGCTCGACGGCTACTTCGAGGGTCCGGGCAGGAACGTCATGGCCCTGCCGATGGACGGGTTCTTCGACGAGCACAACCTCGAGCGGCTGCGGGCCGCTGACACGCTGCTGCTCGGCGCCACGACGTACACAGGGCTGAAGGGGTACTGGCCGGCGGTGGCCGCCAACCCCGAGGTGTCCCCGGCTGTGGCCGCCAACCCCGAGGTGGCCGACATCCACCGAGAGACCGGCGTGCGCAACAACGAGATCCACAAGGTCGTCGTGTCCGATTCACTCACCGCGGACGACACCGCGCCGTGGACCGAAACCACGACCATCGTGCGAAGGGCGGACGCGCGACAGGCGGTCACGGAGCTCAAGGACAAGCCGGGCAAGGCACTGCCCCGAGGGCTGCGCGATCGGTCTGCGCGTACCCCGTCACCTCGAGGCAGGTGATCTACTGCACCGGGGAGCACAAGCAGAAGGGGTGGCCAGCGGGGTCAGCGAACACCGGACAGCTCCCTCCCACGTCCGGTAAGCGTGTCGCACCGAGTCTCAGCGCCAGCGCCTGCGCCGCTTCGCTGTCTACAACATGGATATCGAGGTGGACTTGTTGCGGATAGGCCGGGTCCGGCCATCGTGGCGGCCGATAGTCCGGCACCTCATCGAACGCCAGATGCGGATGAATCTTCTCGTCCCTCGCGATGACCACGTAATCCTCGCGCAAGGTGATCACCCGCCAGCCGAGGAGTTCGGCGTAGAAGGATGCGAGCGCGTGAGCATCGGAGCAGTTGAACACGATGTTCCGGACGTAGGTCTCCATGGGGCCGCACTAAACCACTGAGGGGTCAGCCCAGCAATTCGAAAATCAGATGATCCCATGCCGGCCACAGCGACCAAGGTCACCGAAACCGGAGGCTGTGGACCGGACGGGAGTCAAACCTGTGATACCCCCTCTGGCGTGAGATTCAGGCGCCTGTCCTGCCACCCGTTCCATCAACATTCTCCGGAGACAACGTGAGAACTTCGCCCCCGCAGAAAGTTCGCCCCACTTCTCGCCCCAATGTCCTCCGTTCGCGGCCGTTCACCAAGGTCCGGGGCTGACCGCGAGAGCCCCGTCTTGCCCCTGACCTGCCAGGATGAACTGAAGCGTATTTCAGTGGACGACCGCCGCTTCCTTGCCAAGGTGGGGGTCGCGGGTTCGAGCCTGTTCGCCGGTGGGGTTCGTTCGGATCATCGATTCCTCCACGCGCGTAAGCAGGGGGAGGTTCCGGCGATAGTGCTGGTAGCAGCCCAAACCAGCCACGGAATTTCCGACATTGGAAAATCGTCGAGAATCTAGAGGAAATCGCCCCGCCCGCTGAAGGCCGGAGATGCGGGGCGATGAGGTCCGCTGCGATGCTTGGCCCAAGAAGAAGACGACACTCGACGAAAGGAGCCTCATGACCGAGATGATCCGAACATCGGGGCTGGTGAAGCGGTTCGGAAAGGTGACGGCGCTCGATGGGCTCGATCTGG
>WNGF01007339.1_pt1 | contig 16030 bp, 17 predicted proteins | sample 5400641 | NCBI WGS metagenome assembly WNGF01 (sample SAMN13153371, study PRJNA577476) | soil metagenome | isolation source: 80 cm soil or saprolite under grassland replicate 2 | place: USA:California | collected 2016-06-15
TGAAATCGTTTGCGTTTTCATCGGATTTGGCGCGTTGTTTGTCAATGACACACGATGATTCATCTGGTGAGACTTTTCTTTAGCTGGCCTTGTGCCAGCGGGTGCTTGATACTCCGCATGTTCAACGGCAACTGTTTATAAAGTCTGCCCTCACACACCAGTAGCGGGACGTGGCGAGTGGGAAGCCACCCGAGGTCGCCAGCTAGTCACCGAATGAATGTCAAACTGCGATTATACGGCTTCGCCTTGGCGGTTGTTCTGCTGGCGGCTCTGATTGGATGGGCAGGACAGTCCGCTTGGCAACAACTCGAACAGTTGCGGAAAAACTTCGGCGCCGTGCAGAGCGAGAGTTTTCATCTGGCGGACCATGTGGAGGCAAGCATCCTGAATTTAAACGAGACGGCGCTGCGCTTCGACTTGCGCAAAGATCCGGCTGACAAGTCCCATTTCCACAAGGAAGGCGAGGAACTAAGGCGGTGGATTCAGACGCAAAAATCCTCGGTCACCACCCCGCTTGAGATCGACCTGCTCAGCCAGATCGAAGTCGCATTGGAGACCTACTTGACGAGGACAACCAGCCTCCTGGAGGAACGGGAGCTAGCTGGGTCCGTCCCCTCGCCCAAGGAGGTTTTGGAAAAGGTTGAGAACAAAGCTCAAATCCTCGGCCTGTGCACGAAACTAAAAGCGGCAGAACGGGCGGCGTTAAACCAATTTGGGGAGGATTCGCATGAGGCCTTGGGAGGCTTGCAACGGCTTCTGATGGCCTTAGTGGTCTTGGTACTGATCTTGGGGTTTACCGCCACGAGCTTGATTTATCGCGTGAAGATTGCTCCGCTCCGCGCGCAGCTCGTCGAAAGCCGCGCCATTATCGAGCGACAGGAAAAGTTGGCCTCGCTTGGCACGCTGGCCGCCGGCGTGGCCCATGAAATCCGAAATCCGCTCACCGCCATCAACGTGCGGCTGCACAGTCTGAAACGGACTCTTGTCCAAGGCTCCTCCGAACACGAAGATGCCACCGTCATTGACCAGGAAATCCAACGCCTCGACCGCATCGTCAGGGACGTTCTGAATTTTGCCCGGCCTGCAGAGCCGCGACCGATCATCATCACGGCTGGAAGTTTGTTCAGCCGCGTGCAGGGTCTTTTAAGCTCGCAGTTGGAGAAAGTTTCCATCCGATTGAATCTTGCCTCATCACCGACCCTCTGGATTCGAGTTGACCCGCAACAAATCGACCAAGTGTTGATTAACCTCATTCAGAACGCGGCGGAAAGTATTGGACGGGACGGCACGATTACACTATGTGCGCGAAGCGCCCTGATGTCCTTGGCTGGCCACGCCACTCGCGTAGTCATTTTGGAGGTGACTGACACCGGCAAAGGTATTCCCCTGAAAGTTCAGACGCGCCTCTTCGACCCGTTCTTTACCACCAAAGAGGCCGGCACAGGGCTGGGCCTGTCGATCGCGGCGCGCATTGTTGAAAAACATGGCGGTGCACTTCAGTATCAAACCGAGGTCAATCGCGGTACGACCTTTGGCATTGTCCTGCCGCGCGTGAAGAAAGATGAAGATGAAGTCCCGGATTTTACTCATTGAAGACGACGCCAGCATTGTCGGTGGCTTGAAAAAAGAATTGCAAGCCGAGGGCTATGAAGTCGCCGTGGCGGAGAGAGGTGATAAGGGACTGGCCCAAGCCAAAGCGGAACCTTTCGATGTGGTCATCACCGACTTGAAGATGCCGGGATTGTCCGGACTGGAATTGGTCGAGCAACTCCACGCCGCCAAACCCAAACTGCCCATCATTTTGGTGACCGCCTTCGGGACCACGGACAGCGCCATTGAGGCGACCAAGCTGGGCGCGTACGACTACTTGCTCAAGCCGTTCGATATGGCTGAACTGCTCGATTTGGTCGCCAAATCGGTGGCCTGCAATCGGCTCATGTCCGAGCCGGTGGCAATGGGCGAAGCTCGCTCCAATCAATCGGCTATCATCGGCAACAGCCGCGCGATGCAGGCGGTCTATAAGGAAATCGGGCGCGTGGCGGCCACTGCGGTCACCGTGCTCATTCGCGGCGGAACCGGCACCGGCAAGGAGCTGGTGGCCCGCGCCATTTACCAGCACAGCAGTCGCGCGGCGCAACCGTTCATCGCGGTCAATTGCGCGGCCATTCCGGAGACGCTCCTGGAGAGTGAATTGTTTGGGCACGAGCGCGGCGCGTTCACCGGGGCCCATGCTCGGCGCGTCGGCCGCTTTGAGCAAGCGAATCATGGCACGCTCTTCCTCGATGAAATCGGCGACATGAGCCTGAGCACGCAGGTCAAATTATTGCGGGTGCTCCAGGAAAAATACATTCAGCGGGTCGGCGGCAATGAAAAGATTCCGGTGGACGTCCGGGTCCTGGCGGCCACGCATCGGGATCTCGAAACCGCTCTGAAGGAAACCCAATTCCGTGAGGATTTGTTCTATCGCTTGAGTGGAGTCACTATCACTCTGCCTCCGTTGAGTCACCGCCCGGAAGACATACCCGACCTGGTGAAATACTTCATGCAGCGCTCCTGCGGCGAAGTGGGCGTCGATGCGCCCTCCATCCAACCCGAAGCCATTGCCTTCCTGCAAAACCAAGCCTGGCCAGGCAACGTGCGAGAACTGGAGAACGTCGTCCGGCAGGCCCTTTTGCTGGCTCGCAACTACCCCATCGGCTTGGAACACGCGCGAGAAGCCTACGCACGGACGAGAAAGTCGGTTCTCATTTCCGACCAAAGCATTGCCGGTTATTTTTCGGAGCTGCTGGCCAAGGCTCAGCGCGGAGAGGTGGAAGGCGTTCACGCCAGAATGAGCGAAGAGATGGAACGTGAGCTGTTCACCCGGGCCATCCACACCATGCGCGAGAAGCTGATTCATTTCGGTCTGCACCCGACAGGGGAAAAGCAGGATGAATAACCCGTAGCCAGTCGAGGCGGTGATGAGAATGGCCCAAGAGGATGCGCGTGGTCGTAGGGACCACCGGGGGTGATGGGTTTAAGCGATGGCTAACGAAATGGCTAATAAAAGGTGGTGAGTGAGTAGGGCGCGCTTATGGAAAGTAGTGCTTGAGTAGCCAAGCCGATCGGGGAGTTTTGCCTGGAAAACCCCGTCGGAACGGGCCGATTCCGACAACTGGCTCCAGTTCCAAGCTATACGTGCAGAAGAGTTTAAGGAGTCGAAGTCGCCGAGTGCCAGTGAAACTGCCAGTATAACCGACTGCGGCAAGACAAGTCATGGCGAGTCGGTTTACTACCCGAAACGACCTCGACCACTGCTCGTTAAGGATTTGGACCCAACTGATTCATACTACCCAACAGGAAAGGTAATGTATGAAACAGCGGTTTATTCTGTATCGTCGGCGTGAACCGTTCTACTGCGAAGATACGACCACAGGAAAGCAGCAGCGCTTGCGCAGCAAGGACGCGAATGATCTATCTCCCGATCCAGCGGGGCAGGAAAGTGGTCAAAGGAGGCAGATAAGTAATCAAGGCAAGCCCAAGGATGAGGATGCATTGCATTGGGATGACGGCGCGAGAAACCTGGAGAACGGGTATGCTGAAGCGATAGGAGGAAAGGAAGATGTTAATCCCCGCGGACGGGGTCAATAGGCCGAGTTCCAGGTTGGCGAGGAAAATGATACCGAGGTGAATGGGGTCAATGCCGTAAGCGACGCCCAGTGGCACGATGATCGGCACCACCACGACGATGGCGGAGTACATGTCCATGACGCAGCCGACCAGTAGTAGACAGACATTGAGCGCGAGGAGGAAGGCGTACCTGGATTGCACTGTCCCGGTGACCCATTCGACCGCTTGACTCGGAACCTGGGCCTCGACGAGAAAGTTGGTGAAGCCCAAGGCGACGCCCAGAATGAGCAGGACGCCCCCCACCAACAGACCGCACTCCGCCATCACACCTGCAATCTCGCGGGGTCCTTTGAAGTCGCGCAGAATGAAGGCCTCGACGACGAACGCATAGAAGGCGGTCACGGCGGCGGCTTCAACCGGGGTGGCGAATCCGCCAAAGAGGGCGGTCAACGCAACGATGGGCAGCAGCAGTTCCCATTTCGCAGCCCAGAGAGCGCGTCCCGCCTCGACCCGATCAAACACGGGGCGGGCGCCACGGTGTTTTGGTCCCAGCCGGACGCCCAGCCAGATGGCCATGGATACCAGCAGGACGCCGGGCCCGAGGCCGCCGAGAAACATTTTGCCGATGGTCACGCCCGCGCCCTTGGAGTTGGAACTGGCCACGATGGCGTAGAGGATCAGCGGGAGCGAAGGCGGGAAGAGCAGCCCCAAGCCACCTGAGCCCGTGAGCATTCCGAGGCTGGACCGCTCGGAATATCCCGCGCTGAGCAGCACGGGCATGAGCAAGCCGCCGAGAGCAAGAATCGTCACGCCGGAGGCACCGGCGAAGGAGGTGAAGAACGCGCAGCCCAGGACGGTGACAATGGCCGGGCCGCCGCGAAATTGTCCCAATAAGGCCTGGAAAACGCGGATCAGCCGTTTGGAGGCCCCGCCTTCGGCGAGAAAATAACCAGCCAATGTGAAGAGCGGGACGGTCGGCAGGGTAGGGTTGGTAACCATCGAATAGTGGGTCAGGGAAATCGAGGCAATAGGGGAATCTTCGCCCCAGAATAAAATCAGGGCCGCGCCGCCGAGCATGACAAAGATGGGCGCGCCGAGAACGACAGCCACCAACAAGGCCACGAGGCCGGGGACCACGAGTCGGGCGGGGGCCAGAGGCGGATGAAATCCGATCCAAACCATGCTTCCAGCCATCAGCAAAGCGGCCAGGCGTCCGCGCCAGGTGTCCGCTGAGTGCCAGAGCAACCGCAACGCAATGACGCCAAACCCCAGAGGCATGATCATTTGAACCGTCCACCGCGGAATTCCGTAGGCCAAAACTGCGCCGCCGCTTTTCTCGGACTGGACCAGTTGCCAGGCAGCCAGGCAGAGAAAAATGGTGACGCCCACTGCAAAGGCGCTGCTGAAGACGCGGGCGAAGGCCTGCCAGTTGCCTTTGAGAAAATTTGTGAGTGTCGAGAGGGCGAGCAGACGGCGATCGCGGGCGGCAAACATGCCGCCCAAGAGGCCAATGATCAAAACCAGATGCTGCTGGAAAGCCCCCGCCCCACTGAGACCGCCCTGGAAGAGTTTACGTCCGACGATTTCGATGAGCGGGAGAAGCATCAGCGCGGCCAGTGCCAGCGAGACCAAGAGATTCTCCGCCTCCCAGAGCCAGTGCCACCGGCTGAAGGCGGCCTTGGCCGATTCAGCCGGATGGCGATCCCCAACGGGCATTTCGCCCATCACTGCTTAGCCCCTTCGTGCGCGGCGCGGAAGGTTTTCAATTGGCTGACAACCTCATCATAAATGTCCGCGGGAACGGCCGTTCCGCGGACCTTGGCGTAGGCTTTCGCCACCATCTGGTCCCATTCCGCATCCAATTCGGGGGTGAGTGAGTGGACCTTTAATCCGCGTTTGCGCATCGCCTCGATCGATTCGAAGTTTTCGCGGCGGCCGTCGGCTTTGACGTGTTTGCCGGCTTCCAGGGCGGTTTTGCGCAGGAGATCCTGGGTTTCGGGCGGAAGAGTATCCCACGTTGTTTTTGTGATGATGGCGGCGCCGACCAGCGGCACCCAATTCATGTCGAGCATGTGGGGAGCGATGGCGTCGAGTTGCATGGCCAGGGCGATGCTCGGGGGCATGCAGACGCAATCAATCAGCCCGGTTTGGAGGCTGGGCAGGATGTCGGCGACTTCCAACGGGACGGGATTGCAACCGACGAAGCGGTAAATATCCAACTCCGCCGGACGGTTGGCGGCGACGAAAAGTTTGGTCTTCCTCAGGTCGTCGGGCGCAACGACGGGTTGCTTGGAGAAGAAGCGGACAAAGCCGGTATCGGACCAGAAGAGGACGATGAAGCCCTTTGCCCGCAAACGTTTTTCAAGCATCGGCTCCATTTTCTCTTCGATGAAATCCACTTCCTCGAGGGTGCGGAATCCTTTGGGCATGCTCTGGAGTCCGGCCACGCCCGGCTCGATCTCCGAAAGGCCGCTCGTCGTCACCATTGCGGCCTGCAACTGACCCAGCCGCATGCGGCGGACCATGTCGGCCTCACTGCCCATGGTTCCGTCGGGGTAAATCGTCAGGAGGGCTCCGCCGCCAGAGGCCTGGCGCCATCCTTCACCCATGGCTTGAAGATGTTTGGTGTAGGAGGAGCCTTTGGGTGCCAGTGTGCCCAGCCGCACCTTGATTGGCGCAGCGGCCACGGCGCGAGTAAAGGGAACGAGGAAGGCCAGGGCCTGAGCAAAGGAGAGGAATCTATTGAGTTTTTGCATTCTCATTCGAGCAAGAATAGTTCGGATTTGCGTGACAGCAGCCAACGCGCGCGCCTCTGCATCACAGTGTTCACGAGGCGGCTGTCCGGATGGGCATCAGGATTGATAGCTAATGCCCGGTTCAAGAGCGATTCAAACTCCTTCATGTCTTGTTTTTGGATCGTAACGGCCTCAGCCAGCGCCACGAGCGGCGAGGCATCCGTTCCGTTGGAGAGAGTCAGCGAGCGTTCGAAATGCTTGCGCGCACGGGCCACTGGATCGCCGGGTACGCCGGGTCTGTTCATTTCATAAGAGATCATGAAGTTGTGGATTGCGCCATTTCCATAGCTCTCGTCCAGATCCAGAGCTCGATCAATCAGCGATTCCATGGCGGGAATCTGCCCAATGCTTTCGGGATTGTTTTTGGAAAGCGAGATCGCCGAGGCCCAGGCTGCCGCCGTCCAGTAGAGGAGGGGCACATCGGCTTTGCTGGCGGTGCGGACGGCTGCTTTAGGATTGGCGAGCAGGGCCTGGCCGAATCCGGGATGCTTCACTTCCAAGCCGCGCAAGCCGTAGCGTTCAGCGCGCAAGTAGAGACGCCTCGCCCGCGCCCGCAAGGCTTCGGCGGCGGCCAAATCACCGGGTTCTGCTTCGTCGGCGTCTTCCTGCACAAAGGCATAGGCATATTGGGTAAAGCCGCTAGCCGCAGCAGCCAGCAATCCCGAATGCCGCGGGTTCTGCGCCAACAAGCTCTCCATGAGCTTTAGGCTGAATGGGGTGGCGGCCTTGATCAACTCGGGATCATCATCGCTGGCAAAACTGGCGCCGCTTTGGGCCAGCGCATCGGTCGCCTTATTGAGGGCGTACCGGCGGAGGGAGCATCCGCTGCCGGCAAAACACAACATCAGGCCGGCAAGCAGAGCCCGTGAAAAAAGCGGCTTCCGCATTAGAAGTCTCCCGACCATCAAGTCATAGCCCCGAGGTTTCTTGTCTCTGAGCCGCAAAAGTACAGGCTATTTACCCGGCCCTTTAGAAGTCTTCAATACGAAATCGGCCGAAACAGTGACGACGGTGACGACGGCCGTTGCGACAACTTTTCTTTCTGGATTTGCGTTGTTGGTTTCAACATTGGAGCTATGGCAAGGTGCTTATTCTCTCCGCGCACAGTGATGACGTTTACATCGAGCAAATGACTGGGTTAGGCGCCGCGGGATTTTTGCTCAAACAAACTTCCTCGCACATTCTGGCTGCGGCGATTCGGGAGGTCTATAAAGGAAACGCATTTTTCAGCCGCGCCATCGCCAAGCGCCTCCAAGGCCGGGAAGGAGAGCGCCTTCACAATCCAGCCGGGCCGTAGAATTCGAAGTTCGGCGCTGGCGGTCTTGTCGTTGAGATTCTGAAATCGGACGCGGATTTTGGCCAGACTTTCGGCCAGTGGGGCTGGGAGCCTCTCTGCCGAAGAGAGTCCCGCTTGCTTTCACTCATATGCCAAACCACCCTGCTTGCTCATCTCGCTTCTCAGCCCTTCCTCCATAATGTCCAGAAGGGTAGATGCTCGCTGACTCGATACGCGCGACTCATACAGAATCACTTTCTTTACAGGGGCGCGAAATATGTCACGCGCTCAGGATGGGTTATGAGGAATATCCGTTATTGTTGTCGAGCTTCTCTCCGGCCAACTGACTCAACTGATCTCTAAAGTCAATTGCTGCGGAATTCGTATCAGCACCAGAGCGCTGATACCAACTCCGCAGCACAGGACGCAACCCTGGCAGGAGCAGATGCTCAATCGTCTCGTGGACTCTCGGCGAGTGAGGCCCCTCAATCAGCCGAAATGAATCGTGTGCGGCTCAACGGAAACGTGTCAGGGATGCTGGGCCAAAGGGGTCATTTAAAGAGAATCTTTTTCCTTTGCCGGAGCTTCGGTGATCAGGCACTCGGTAGTCAGGAGCAACCCAGCGATGGACGAAGCATTTTGCAAGGCAGCGCGCGTAACCTTCGTGGGGTCCACCACGCCAGCCTTGACCAGGTCTTCGTATTCACCGGTCGCGACGTTGTAACCTTCGTTACCCTTGCGGCGCCTCACTTCCTGCACAACGATGGAGCCTTCCACACCGGCGTTGGCAGCCAACACGCGCGTCGGCTCTTCCATGGCGCGCTTGACGATATTGACACCAATTTGCTCGTCTTCGTCCTTTAGCCTCATGCCTTCAAGCACAGACAAACAGCGGATCAACGCCACGCCACCGCCAGGGACGATGCCTTCTTCCACCGCAGCGCGGGTCGCGTGCAACGCGTCTTCCACGCGGGCCTTCTTTTCCTTCATCTCGGTCTCGGTCGCGGCGCCGACATTGACGATGGCGACGCCACCGGCGAGTTTCGCCAGGCGTTCCTGCAATTTTTCCTTGTCATAGTCCGAGGTGGTTTCCTCGATCTGACGGCGGAGTTGATGGACACGGGCCTGGATCTCGCCGGGCTTCCCATGGCCTGCCACAATGGTGGTATTGTCCTTGTCCACCACGATGGATTTGGCGCGGCCGAGGTCTTCAAGAGCAATCGATTCGAGCTTGATGCCGAGGTCTTCGGTGACGCACTTGCCACCGGTGAGGATCGCAATGTCTTCCATCATCGCTTTACGGCGATCGCCGAAGCCCGGGGCCTTGACGGCGCAGACGTTGACGGTGCCCCGCAATTTATTCACGACGAGCGTCGCGAGGGCTTCCCCCTCGACATCTTCAGCGATGATCAGCAGAGGCTTGCCGCCTTTGGCCACCTTTTCGAGGATGGGGAACAGTTCTTTAAGGCTGCTGATCTTCTTCTCGTAATTCAGGACGTAAGCATCTTCGAGCTTGGCTTCCATCGTCTCCGCGTTGGTTACGAAGTAGGGCGAGAGATAGCCTTTGTCGAATTGCATCCCTTCCACAACTTCAAGCGTGGTCTCCATCGACTTGGCTTCTTCAACAGTAATGGTGCCGTCCTTGCCTACTTTGTCCATGGCGTCAGCGATGATTTCGCCGATGGTCGTGTCCCAATTGGCCGAGACGGTAGCGACTTGCTTGATCTCTTCCTTCTCCTTGACCTTCTTGGTGATCTTAGCGAGATGTTCGACGGCTGCGTCGACCGCCTTCAGGATGCCGCGCTGAATGCCAATTGGGTTCGCGCCCGCAGTCACAAATTTTAAACCTTCCCGGTAAATGGCCTCGGCGAGTAGTGTGGCCGTGGTGGTGCCATCGCCTGCGTCATCGCTGGTTTTACTGGCGACCTCGCGAACCATCTGGGCACCCATGTTTTCGCAGGCATCCTCCAGTTCGATTTCCTTGGCGACGGTCACGCCGTCCTTGGTCACCGTCGGGGATCCGAATTTTTTATCGATCACCACGTTGCGGCCCTTGGGGCCGAGCGTGGCCTTCACTGCGCGACTGAGTTTTTCCACTCCGCTGAGAAGGGACTGACGCGCCGCTTCATCAAAGATCAATTGTTTTGCTGCCATAGTATTACTCTTTTTGTTTTTGCTTAATGATTATTCGATGACAGCGAGGACGTCGTCCGAGTTCAGTATTTTATACTCCTTGCCGTCCAATTTGATTTCAGTGCCGCCGTATTTGTTGACCAGCACGCGGTCGCCCTTCCTAACTTCGAAGGGAACCTTCTTGCCATTGTCGTCGGTCTTGCCAGTGCCGAGCGCCACGACCAGACTCTCCATCGGTTTTTCCTTGGCAGTGTCGGGAATAATGATCCCGCCCTTCTTGCCTTTGTTCTCTTTCTCTTCGACCGCTTCCACGAGAATCCGATCGCCCACCGGTCTAACATTTGGTGTCATACTTGGTTTTCCTTTGTTGTTTTGAATTAACCATTAGCTGGCGCTGTGCCAGCGCGCATGTGACGACCCGTGTGCTAAGCGGCAACCAGTTGGGACTGGGGTATCCGAGATTCCTGGCTGCCAAGTGGCCAGCGGAAATCCACTTGCGCGCAGTGGGGAGCCACCTCCAGCGAACTTTCGCGCGCGCGCGGGTTTGCGCTGGGGGTGTGAATTTCTCGGGGAATCGTTTGAGCCAATGGCTAGCGCGCTCGAGTTGCTGGGCCAATTGGTGGTCCAACGCCGGTTCATTGAATGAATGGGATTTCATAATACGGCTCATTCTTGCTGGAGCACCTTCGCCTCGTTTCATTCGTTTATCCCCCAGCGCGACTGAGGCAAACCCAGGTAGTGGAGCGGAGCCGTATAGCGGCGGTGCAGCGGGCCGCGAACATCTCCGCTGCCGGGCGGCACGTGCCGAAAATCACTGATCAGATCGCAGACTCGCTCCATGCGCCTCGGAACCGGTTCCGCCAGCAACTCGCGGATCATTTGCAGCAACATGGGCACATCGACCGGCTTCTCCACGAAGGCACAGGTCCCGGCGGCTTCGGCCAGGTTCCGGAGTTCGGCTTGGCTGGTAATCACGATGACGGGCAGGAACGGATTTTCCTTGGTGATTTCACCAATAGCCTCCCACCCTCCTTCCGTCGGCGAATCGAGGTTCATCAAGAGCAGGTCGATTTCACCCGCTTCAGACTTTTCGATGGCGTCCTGGACGTTTTGGGCCAGAACGACCTCATACGATTCCGACGAGAGTGAATGGCGCAACGAACGCAGGAGCGACTCATTGTCGTCGTCCACCAGTAGCACTTTCTGTTTCATACGTTTGCTTCGTTGCAGTTTCTTGTCTGGCTCTCCAGGGCGGCGCCGGTTGGCTTGCAGTCCTTCCGAACGGGCACAAATGGTTCGAGATGGGTCCGCTGCCGGTCGCTTGCCGATGGTTTTGCGCCGGCTGGCCCAGCAACAGGTGGATGGCCTGAATGAGCGCGGGCAGGCTGAACGGTTTTTCCAGTGGGGTGCCCACGCGCTCCGCCACGGTCGGTTCAAGCTCCGTTTTCTTCTCCGCGACCAGGACAATCGGCAGCGCGGGATTGAGTGCGCCCGCTGGCTCGAAGATGCAACAGTTCTCTATCAACTCTCCACACATCGCAGCAACCTGCTGAACATCTGAACGGGCCATGCTTTCGCCTTCCGTGAATCCTGCTTTGGGGCTGAGAGCGGCCTCGTGTTATGCTTTAATTCTACGTGGCAATGGGGACACGCATCAGCGTACATGAAGTTACCAAGTTTGACACCACAGTGAGGACATTTTGTTATGTTCATCTTTTTCATTTTTCTATTCTTGAGTGCGACCAGGCGGGTCTCTCTCCGTCAGGCCCTGCGACCGGCCTGAGCATGAGTCCAGCGGCCGGAGATGGCGCTGAGTTGCAGTTTGCTTTTACCCCGTTCCATGCGCCGGACTTGGGCGGCCTGAACCTGGTGTTCCAGATCCTGTGTGGCCTTGAGCAGCGCGGCTTCGAGCGTGTTGTCTCTGGCCTCGGCGTGCAGGGCCGGGCCATGAATCAGCCGCGCAGCCTGGCGCGTATGGCGGGTGGCCTTGGGGTGCAGGCCTGGGCCGGGTACCTCCAGCCGCACTTGGACGCGGAAGGCCGGTTTGGCTTCCCGTTGGTGTTCGAGGACCACTTCTGCGGCGGTTATCGCGGTCAGGCTATCCAAGTGTTTGAGTTGCTCCTCCACCTGGCGGTGCCAGGTGGCTTGGGCGTTGAGGCTCAGATAGCGAAGCGTGGTTTTCATATTCGTCCAGGCATGGTGTTGTCGGTTAGGCAGGCGCACGACGTCCTGTGTGGCGACCACGAGCGTCGATGACGGTGTCAGGGACGGGCGGGAATCCCCGCCCGCCTCATCGCGCCCGCTTAGGCGACCTTGACCTCGATTTGCTGGGGCTTGGCCTTCTCGTCCTTGGCCAGGTGAACTGTGAGCACGCCGTCTTTGAACTCGGCGCTGACCTTCGCGGGGCTGGCGTCATCCGGGAGCGAGAAGCTGCGTCCGAAGCTGCCGTAGGCGCGCTCGACACGGTGATACTTTTTGTTTTTCTCCTCCTTCTCGAATTTACGTTCGCCCATGATGGTCAGCGTGCCGTCCTCCGCAGTGACCTTGACGTCCTCTTTCTTCACTTCAGGCAATTCGGCCTTGATCAGGTACTCTTGGTCGTCTTCGCTGATGTCCACCAGCGGAGCCCATTCGGCCACCGCCGTGAGTTCCTCCTGGCCCTCGGGCCGCTGAACCGGAGAGCGGCTCAATAGACCGCCCAGCCCCTGTCGCAGGGCTTCCATTTCTTTTAACTGATTCCAACGTGTAAACGCATTCATCATTTCATTCCTTGTTGGCGGGTGTGGTGTCGGACCGTCGCGCTCGCCGCCAACGGTTTGGGCGGCGACGGTCATATCGTTTCAGCCGTTATCGCGTCCGAGCCGTGGCTCTGACCGCTCGCCAGCTCCATCCGACTGACAGGAAAATAGCTCCCAAGATCAGGTGAACCAGATGGTCCATCGTGCCCAGAACCAGTGCTCCCGGAATAATCGTGAAGGCGTACTGTTGTCCTCCGGCCAGGAAGCCCGCCAGACCGAGCAGTCCATAGAGCGCTCCAAACCAGATGCAAAAGGTGCGTGCCGCCGCCGGGGTAGCTTTCAGGCCGAAATAGATAGCCATGGCGCCGGACAATAGAAGCACGACGTTGTGGAGCGCACTGAGGTGCATCCCCATGAAGCCGGGGGCCGCGAAACCAAGCAGCCCGAGCACGACAAGGAAAGCGCCACCGAAAGTTGTAGTTCTTGTAACCATGATGTTCCTTTCTCTTTTATTTTTTCTGTTCGCAATTGGATCTAATTTAGCTGGCGCCGTGCCAGTGCTCGTCCAACGATTCGTGTGCTGGGCGGCAACGGCTTGGGACCGGGGCACCGGAGATTTTTCGCCGCTTAGTGGGGAGTGGGAAGCCACCTGTGGGCAGCGGCAAGCCACCTGCATCGAACTTCGCTTGCGCGGCTTAAGGCTGTCTCGTAGCTGAATTGGGTCGTATTGTCTTGTTTACGACCGTTGTGATCTGTCTTGCCGCAGCAATAAGCGACCTGGCCTGAGATTGCGTTAGCTTTTTTCCGGACTGCGGAAGAGCTTCATCCGCTACGAAGACTTGCCGCTGAAGGCCAAAACGGGCAAACAATGCGAAGTGGAATTCGTCAGCAACTGTACGATGAAGACGGACGAAAAGACATTCAATGCAACATCTGGGACATCACCGAGTGCAAGAAAGGCGAGGAAGCGTTGCGCCGGGCGCACGCGCAACTGGCCGACCGGGCCGGTCAACTCGAACAAGCCGTCGCCGAGCGGACCACGGCCCATCGCATCAGCACATCAGCGCGGTTCATGAACGCCTTGTTGCAGGACTTGCTGGCCTTCAGCCGCTTGATCTCCCGTTGGTCAGGCGAGGGAGACTGCCTCGCGCCCGACCCCACGACGCAGGTTCCCTTTCCTACAAATCGTTCGACCGGCCCAAGCATGGGTCCACTGGCTGGAACTGGGGCTGAGTTGCAGGTGGCTTTTGCCCCGTTCCATGCGCCTGGTTTTGCGGGCTTGAATCTGCTGCTCCAAGTTTTGTGTTGCCTTTAGCAGCGCGGCTTCGAGCGTGTGGTCACACGCTTCGGCGTGCAGGTCCGGGCCGGGACCCTCCAGCAGCACGAGCACGCGGAAGGCCGGTCTGGCGTCTCGTAGGTGGACCAAGACCGCTTGGGCGGCTGTCATTGCCGTCAGGCTTTGCAAGTAGTTGAGTTGTCGCTCCACCAGGCGGTGCCAGGTGGCGCGGGGGTTGAGACTGACGAATCGAAGCGTGATTTTCATTTTCGTTCAGGAATCGGCTCCCAGTTCCTGTTCCATTGGTCCATTGTTCCCAGAACCAGTGCACCGGGGATGATCCTGAAGGTGTAGTCCGGCCCTCCGGTCACAACCCGGCAAGAAGGCGGTTTGAGCGAGAGTTGAGTTCATCCTGTGACTCGGGTTTTGCAGTTTTGTTGTCTTCGAAAATCTCTCAGATGGCGGTAGCCTACCAGTTTGCGGCACTGTTCATCCCAAAGACGAAAGGTGAATGCTTTAAAACTGGAAAACAGCGTGACCGGCTTCACGGTCTGAAACAGCGGCTCCGCTTTGTGGCACTTCTCCAAATGATAATTGGGAATCCGCGGGCTCAGATGATGAATGTGATGATACCCGATGTTGCCCGAGAACCACTGCAGGATCCGAGGCAGTTTGTAGAACGAACTGCCTTGCAGCGCCGCCGCCGTGTAATCCCAGTCTTCGCCGCGTTCCCAGTAAGCTCCTTCGAATTGGTGCTGCACGTAAAACAACCATACCCCTGCCGAGCCGGCCACCATCATTAGCACCAACTGGAGCAACAAGTACGCTTTGATGCCGAAAAACCAGCTCAGCCCGGCTGCCATTCCCCAAATGGCCAGATTGGTCCCATACACCGAGTCACGCTCTCGTCGGCTCGCCTTATTGTTGGGGAACCGATGCTTGACCATAAAGAGGTACAGCGGCGCAGCCACGAACAGCACAACCGGGTTGCGCGCCAACCGATACGCAAAGCGCTTCCACCGAGACGCCTCCAGATATTCCTGCACCGTCAACGTCCATATATCGCCCGTTCCGCGCCTGTCCAGATCACCGGAAGAGGCATGATGGAGGGCGTGCTCCCATCGCCGGTGATGGTAGGGGGTGAAGGTCAGTACGCCGGTGATGAAGCCCAAAACGTCATTGGCTCCCCGGGACTTGAAAAACGAGCCGTGCCCGCAATCGTGGAAAATGATGAACACCCGCACCAGAAAGCCTCCCGCCAGGATCGCCAGCGGCACGGTGAGCCACCATGACACCGCCAGACTGAGGTACATCAAATACCAGAGTGCCGCGTAAGGACCGAGCATGTTAAGGATCTGCCAGACGCCTCGTCCGACAGATGGCTTCTGGTACCGGGCGACAATTTCTTTCCCTGCCCAAGTCTTTACCGGGCGTTCGTCCTCACTTCGTTGTTCAGGAACTTGCCGACCACCCTCTTCTTCAAATCTTGACAAGTCTTCAGGTTCTACTCGCGCCATCATCGCGGCTCGGGTCTGTCGTTCGCGTTCGGTCAAATTTGAATCATTTCTCATCATGTGTTCTTCGATTCGAGAAGCGGGGAGGGAGCGATGCAACATTTGAGCAGCATCTGGTTAAATGGCTGGTTGTCGGATGGTATGGATCGAGAACTCGAGGCGCGGTTGCGCGCGCGCTGGGCGCGGCTCTCCATCGGTACGTCCATCAGCTCGCGAACCGTTTGAAGCAGTACCGGAACGTCGAGAGGTTTCTCCATCAGGGCATCCGCCCCCGCTCTTTCTGCCAAGGCGCGCTGGTTTGAACGGCCGGTGATGATGATGACGGGCAAGAGGGGGTTGACCGCGGCTAGCCACTCCAAGGTGACCCAGCCGTTTATGACCGGCATGTTGACGTCCAAGATCAAGAGGTCGATGCGCTGGGCGCCGTGCTTCTCGATGGCCTCCTGGCCGTTTTCGACCAGCACGACCTCATAATTCTCCGTTCGCAGGATTTTGCTCAGGGACTCACGGATGGATCGCTCATCGTCCACCAGAAGAATTCTCTTTGTCATGAAATCGTTTGCGTTTTCATCGGATTTGGCGCGTTGTTTGTCAATGACACACGATGATTCATCTGGTGAGACTTTTCTTTAGCTGGCCTTGTGCCAGCGGGTGCTTGATACTCCGCATGTTCAACGGCAACTGTTTAT
>WNGF01022780.1_pt1 | contig 16027 bp, 17 predicted proteins | sample 5400641 | NCBI WGS metagenome assembly WNGF01 (sample SAMN13153371, study PRJNA577476) | soil metagenome | isolation source: 80 cm soil or saprolite under grassland replicate 2 | place: USA:California | collected 2016-06-15
TACGCTTGCACAAACCGCTGCCCTTCAGCCGGGGCCAGGTCACCCAGGTCGAGCCAGATGTCGCCGTGGCGCCGCTTGAGTTCGCCCATAATGTCGGCTAAGGGATGGCGCACCTCGCCTCGGCTCAACGCTACTTCGTCCGGCCGGTAGGAGCCGACGATCAAAATACGGTCACGAGCCACTTCCTGGCTCAAGTGAAAGAGCAGCGCATTGGACGAGGCGTCAACCCAGTGCAGGTCTTCCAGGATGAGCAATAAGGGGCGCTGGGCCGCAACGGTTTTGAGTAGCGCCGTGTATTGAGCCAGGATCTGTTTCTGTTCCAATCCGGCGCTTGGATCATAGGCGGTTATAGTCACTAACTGCTTATACCAAGGCGCGTTAGCGGGAGCAAAGGCAGTCGCTCGCTCCAGCAAGGGTTCAGCCGAGACAAAACTCCCGATCAGGTCAGGAGCCTGCTTCACCAGCGCTGGTACCGTTCGGGGCATGAACTCCCATAGCCGCCTGGCGTGCGCTGACGGGATCAAGCCAGCGGCCCATTTGGGTTCCACATCACCCGTCAGCAAGTTCAGGACTTCGCGAAAGGGGAGATATGGGTCGCCCAGGCCGGTATGAGCGTTGCAGTAACCGCTGACAACGATTACTTCAGTGTCCGCTGCCTGGACTCGCCGGGCAAATTCCTGCACCAGCATGGTCTTCCCCCGTCCGGCCCCGCCGATGACGAAGAGGATTTGACCCCTTCCAGATCGAGCCGTGTCTAACGCGGTTTCTAACTCGGCCAGCTCTCGCTCGCGGGCTACAAAGACAGGGGCTGGTTCTACCGAGGATGGATCTTGGGCCAGGAAAGGCGGCGGGAGAGTCGTGACGACCGGAGCAGACGGGGAGCGAGTGGGTCGGGCTGCGGGAGGCGGTGGAGCAGGCCGGTCAGAGTATCGTTCTGCTCGGGCAAAGGTGATCAGGCGATCATATTCCTCTGGCGCAATGTCCAGACACACCGCCAGCTGAGTGGCCAACTCTTTGGAGGGGCGGCGTTCGCCCGCCTCGATTTTGCGGATCGTGGTTATCCCGCAGCCGACGCGTTGGGCTAGTTCCTGTTGGGTTAAGTCCAAGGCGCGGCGGCGGCGCCTGAGCCACTCGCCGAAGGTGATGTCATTATCGATCATACACTCTCACCGCCTGTTGGAACGGCATTATACCTCCCAGGGCTGATTGTGTCACTTTTTGGGTCACTGCCTGGGTCACGAAATGACCTTAGTTTTGGACCCAATTTGTGCTTGAATGATGACAACATCATCTACGAGCTTCGAGAAGCCTATCACTCAATCAATCGGTTGTATCAGACACGAAGGAGGACACAATGAACGCTTCGCCAACCACCCGCACCATCAGCGCCCGATGGCTCCACAGCAGCATTGTGATCGGCAGTACGCTCCTGATCGTGGCAGCCATCGCCATCGTCCTGACGTTCCGCTCGCTCAGCGGCGCCACGCCAGCAGCGCGCAGTATCCCGGCGCTGGATAGCTACGCGCCGCTCGACCAGCACGAGCGCCGTTCAGAGCTGCCTGCGAAGTATGGCGCCGCAATCGACGCATACGAGCGCCGTTCAGAGCTGTTTACGAAGTATGGCGCCGCAATCGATCCATACGAGCGCCACCCGGATCTGTTTGCACTCACGGCTGAGCATGCCGCCGCGCTCGATCAACACGAGCGCCACCCGGATCTGTTTGCACTCACAGCTGAGCATGCCGCCGCGCTCGATCAACACGAGCGCCACCCGGATCTGTTTGCGCCCAAGGCTGAGCATGCCGCGCTACCCGACGCTCTCGATCGCTATCTCGCGGCACATAACCGCCCATGATGGTGTCTGGCATCATCGCCGATCTGCGTTGGCCCTGGGGTGCGCTACTCCCTGTCGGTGGTTACCGCTGCCCAAGCGCACCACGCATGCACGAGATGTATCTCTCGTTGCGTGCCGGTCTTGAATGTGTTGACACCGACTCCCGGTCCCTTGACTCGCTGCGGACTACGTTACGTTGATCGGGCCTGTGAGAACTCGACCATACCTTTCCAAGAGCGCGTGGCGGCCAACACCGCTGGCACAACGAACAAGGAGCCTATCGATGGGTCTGATCTTCCTCTCCGCGTTCGTGGCCGGCCTGGCCTACTGTGCGGCGCCAGGGGTGATCAACGCCGAAGCGCTTCGGCGTGCACTCACGCGCGGCTTTCGTGCCGCGCTGCTGTTCCAGGTCGGAGCACTGGCCGGCGATACGCTCTGGACCGCCGTCGCACTGAGCGGCGTGGTCGTGCTGCGGCTGTGCGCCGGACTGCAGCTGATCCTCGGCGTATGCGGGGCCTTGCTCCTGGTCTCTCTGGGCTGGGGCGCTGTGCGTGACTCTGGGCGCGGGCATGCACCGCTGGCGATCGAGCCGGGCCGCCATCGAGATCTGCTGCTTGGCGCGCTGCTCTCACTGGCGAATCCGTTCGCCGTCGTGTTCTGGCTGAGCGTCGGAGGTGGCCTGCTCGCTGAGAGCGCGCTCACACCAGGGCTGCCTACCGTCGCAACAATGGTCGGCGCCTTCATCCTTGCGACCCTGCTCTGGAGCGTGCTGCTGGCAAGCGTCGCATCCTACGGGCGTACCCTGTTCAGGGCAGCTGTCTTCCGCTACTTGAACGCTGGCGCCGGCGTCTGCATGGCGCTGTTTGGGTTCGGCCTGTTCTGGCAAACACTGGCGGCGCGCTGAGCTCGACTTTGTCCATGTGGTAGACGAAACACAAACGGCAGGGTATGCCCTGGGCTTACTGCCAGGTGCCAGATGGCTCGACCGAGGATATGGCCGCTGAGACAAAGGAGGACAGCGTGAACACCCACCCTATCGCGGCGAAGGCCGAATCGATCGGGTTCTGGCGCGGGGTCGCAGGGCTGGAGGCGCTGGTACTCGTCGGGGCCGTCGCGATCATCCTGGTGAGCCGCGCGCCAGTCGGCAGGGCGCAGGCGGTCCTGCGGCCAGAGTGAGCACCCGCGGCGCGCCGAACACGGCGATCGAGCAGAAGGGCACCGGGTTACCGCGCCGGAGGGCGATGACCAGTCTGGGCAATGTGAATGCACGCGTATCAGGAGTCGAACAATCGAGACGTCCGCGACCACTACCACGCGTTTACCGTGATAGTCCCCTGCGGCGGTTGAGGCGCTGGGTGTTGCGGCCCAGCTCGCCAAGGGTATGCCGCGGCACAAGGGTAACCGGGCCAGGCTCGATCAACGGCAGCGCTGCCAAACGAGGAGCATGAGCATGAGGATCGGAAAACGTCATCGCGCTTGGGGCACGCAGTTACTGTTCACCCTCGCAATCGGGAGCGCTACGCTCATGATGTTCTTGCTGCTCTTCGAGATCGCCCCCTCAGCTAGCCGTGGGCCGTCGTTCGGGAAGGAGATTCCGCTCGTGCATCACCAGTTCCTGGAGGTCGGCATCGTCCCTGGCTGCCCGCCGGCCATGCCGGAAGTAGCCTGCTGGGATAAAGAGCGCCGATTCCCGCGGGCGTTCAAAGGGGAGTGTCGAGCTAAGATACTCTACTGCCCGTGATATTCGCCCCGCGAACTAACGATGCACTGAACGCATTGATGTGGCGCATAGCTAGAAATCCGCACTGAATAGACGCGATCACGTTGCGTGACCTCCTCGCGCCCCCGGCAGGGTGCGCCGTAGCGGAGCCATAAGATCGCCCGCCCACGCCCAGCCATCGTGCGCCACAAAGCGGCTGGGTGGCGCTTATCCCAGACGCGACGGCTGGGCGTGGGCCGTTGAGGCGCGCATGCCGCTTCCTGTCGAGCCACCAACGCATGGCATGTCGCCAATAAGGGCGCGGTGTGGCTTGCCGCCTGAGTTGCGTATGTTGGCGCCGAGCCCACTGGTGGGCGGCGGGCCATACTGCGCCCGGCGTCGGGGTGGGAGCAGGTTTCGGGCTGCCCAATGCGGGCGCGTCGCGGTCCCTGGCGGGTACTGCGGGTGCCCAACACCGTGATCATCGGGCGCCAGGGGCGCGATGCGCCGGCGCCTCGGGGAGCGTCCACGATGTTGGTGATGGAGCGTGGCAGTTGACCCTCGCCGGAGGTTCGTGATGTGTTCCCATCGATCTGTGGCGATCCCCGCACCATGGTGGGCGAGCGGCACGCTTCGCCGGGACGCACGCGCGAGTGCGGGCCTACGGACGCGGGGATAGCAGTCGGGCTACACGAGGCGCTGGGAGCGGCTTGAATCCTGGCACCGCGCCGAGGCTTGGGACGCACCGCTGCTGATTCGTCTCGAGATCAGGTGGCGCGGCGCACAGCGGGGTGCGCCGCAGCGGATGCTCGCCGGTGGCGTGGGCTGCCACTGACATTACTGCTGCTCTGCCGCAGGCGCACCCACGCCCCAGTACCCGGCGGCTGTGAAAGGGGCGGTGTCGCCCTTGTGCCGCCTTGGGCCGCTTCGCGTACTACCCTGCTGGCGTGGACGGATGCGGCTGCGCGGCGGGTGCAGTCGGGTCCGGCTCCGCCGCCGCTGGCCTGTTTTCGCGTATACGCCGCGCTTCAGCGGATGCCTGTGTGACGGATGTGCCCGCCGCGGCACCGCCAGCTGAGATGCCAACAAGCACGATCTGCGCGACGACTTGCGTCGTGATCTGGTCGGTGGCGGCCACACCGCTCGCAACGGCGAGCAGAATCGTGAAGAAGACGCCAAAAACGAGAGATCCCGCGAATGCCGCCCACGATTGCCGCTTCGGAAAGGCGAGCGTGATGCCATTAATTGTGAGATGCGTGAAGTAGGCCGCGCTGCCGAAAAGCGCGCCGATTTCACCAAGGTTTGCGATAGGAGCAGGGTCCATACATCCCTCCGAACAAGCGTTACGATTGATACGTGTTCGACAGCTTCTTGCCTTACTTAACGTCATACGAAGGTTTTTTGGGGCATCTCATCTTCGGCACCGTTCAGTTCGTTAGACACTTGTGGGCGCGGGTATGATGATTTAATTGTGCCAAGCGCTGGGCGTGCTTTACTCCTCGGGCCTCATGTCATTCCTTATGGGAGTAGGATTCTGGATATTTGTCGCTGGTGTCATCTGGGAAGGCTATCAATTGATTGCGAGTATCTTATGACGGACCTAATACGACTCGACCAGCAATCAGAGCTTGTGAGCCGCGCGCATAGCCCGCTCGACCTGGCTATCGCATCCTGGCTGCATGCCAAATCCGGCCGCTCGGGGTCGACTCACACCCGCTGAATCTACGAAGAGACGATCGCCGACTTTCGGGCGCAGCTGCAAGCGGCTGGGCTCGACCTAGACGCCGCGCCGAATCACATACAATCATCGCCTAGCGGTTGTCTCTTCGTTCTAATGAAATTTGACGATCAAAGTCGGTAATGGCGTAGTGGCGCATTTAGGCGAGTTTTTGGCGTCAGGACCGCCTGTAGGCGCCACTACGAATACCCCGTTTGATTGTCAAATCTCATTAGGGGTAAAGTAAGCGAAACTGACACCAGGGGCTGTGCACCGTGCTCGACCGCTTCCTGATGGGTTCCAAGAGCTATGGGCATGACGGACCTCCCCTCCACCGCGCTGGTCGATCACGAAAATTTCATAACTTTCGGAAGCCATGAATTCTATAGGTTGCCCCGTGTAGCAGCTTCGCTTACTTTACCCCATGACGCCACGCGGCGCCCGGACCGAGCTCGGCATCGAGCATTACCCATGTGTATGGGGTGCGGCGCAAATAGTAGCCAACCGCCAGGCCGGCCTGTCCTGCGCCGACCACCACGATGTCAAACGCCTGGCGCTCCACCAGTGCCATGTGCTCGTTCGTCTCGCCCATGAGCGGATTTTCTATTTGCACAAACCGGCCGGCCAATTGCCTTAAGCACAACGGGCCGGCCGACTCCGCCTGCACTACGCCAGTGATACCGGCACGCCCCATCGCCGTACCGTCCCCGTGACACGCCTTGGAGACTTGCGTTGGTCGAACACTCCCGGCCAGGTATTCGTCTCACGCACGTGCGACGGATGCACGCGCACAAAATACTCCCGGCCTAACAGCTCTTGGAGCAGCGGGAGCGGCAGCGTGTCCGGCGCGATTGGGTACTGCGTACGATGCGCTGCCACGGCCGCGATCTTCTGGGCCACATAGGCCGAGACGTCGACAGATACGAGCCCACCGGCAGTCCGTTCTTCGATCTTGCCATCAGCCGTACCCGCCTCGAGCAGCTGGGCGCCGGCGCCGCGGCCGGCGAATGCGCTCGGAGCACCTGGCGCAAGCACCAGGCAGGTAACATCCCCGACCGCGACGACGTCTGCCGCGCGCGGCTGCTGATGCACAATCGCCAGCTCGCCGAAGAACTCGCCTGGCCCGAGGCGTGCCAGTATGCGTCGTGTTCCATCGGCGTCCTCCTCAATCACATCCGTATACCCTGAAAGGATGAGATACAGCTTGGCGCCCGGTTCGTTCTGCTCGACAATGTGCGACCCAGATGGATACCATTCCACATCGACGTGGTCGCTGGCATAGCGTAGGGTTGTTGCCTCCACAGCAAACAGCGGCAGTGCTCGGGTAAACTCGGCGGTGCCTTGAAACCGCGTGGCGGAGGCGGCCAACCAGTGGGCCAGGCGATCGCTTAGGAGCAGGCGACTAGGCGGGAAGTAGCTGTGATAGAGCTGTGCCGGTCGGTGGGGACGGCGACCGGCTGCCAGTTGCTCCGGGAAGTGCCGCGGGCTGCCGGCCTGCTCGAATGCCCGTGTCGTCGCCGCGCCGATCGCGATATGATCCGGGTGGCCATAGGCGCCGTCGGGTCCGAAGGTGATCACGACATCCGGCCGGAACGCGCGTATGATCTGGACGACCGCACCGGTCAATTCGCGCGGGTCGACATCCTGGAGTGTCCCATCCATGTAGTCAAGCACCCGTGCGTGGCGGACGCCGAGTTGCTGGCACGCGGCATAGAATTCGCGCTCACGCACCTGGCCGAGCGTACGACGCGTCGCCGCCAGTGGGTCACGGATCTGGCCGGCCTGGCCGCGGGTCGCCGAGATCACCATCACCTCCCACTCAGCCGCCACGTATTTCGCCAGCGTCCCGCCCGCACAGAAGGTCTCGTCATCGGGATGCGCGAAGACCCCCAGCAGTCGCGGCTGCCTGTGCCGCTTCACACGGTTCTGCATATCTCTCACTCCTTTGCGCATTCGAAATAGCTTCATCGTGTATAGAGACAATCATGGAACAAAAGGACGCAGCAGCTTCACTCGATTGGCACGCGGACAGCCGCGAGCTGTGGCTCGAGCCAGCGTTTGTGTCGACGTGCCGGCTGTGCTGCTCAGCACGTCCTGCCACGCCTTACAGGCTATCCGCTGGTTGTCTGCTTCATCTGCCGATACACTGTGTTGCGTCTTTTTTGTCGATCGTCCGTCTCTGCCTGTGAGCGCTCATCTCGACCAGACCATAAAACATAAAGGAGATTCACCATGAACACAGACAAACAGAAACAGACGACCGCACCTGCTACCGGCGATGGCTCAGCCTGTTGTTCACCAAGCGAGCAGGAATCGTGCTGCGCGCCGTCCGAGAAGGCATCGTGCTGCGGCAGTGCTAGCTCGACTAGCTGCGGCTGCAAGTAGTACGAACACGGCGCCGGGTCGGGGTCGCACGACCGGCGACCCCGACCCGGCACTTGGCGGTGCCAGCTCGCTGGTATAGTGCTCTGAATAGGGCATACCTGTGCATCGGCCATGACTCCTCCGTGATATGTATTGACGGGTATCAATCTACTTGGTATGCTTCTGCACAGGACGGAGCAATTGACGCAGGTTTACAGCTTTACTGTGGCGGGTGAACGTGCCGAGCCCGTCAAACAAGGAGCCACCCTGATGACCATCGCAAGCGAACAACTCTGGGAAACCTTCAGCGGTCCACTCTATCAGTTCATCCAGCGCCGGGTGCCGGATGCCCACAGCGCGGAAGATATCTTGCAGGACGTCTTCCTCAAAATTCATACCCATATCGACACACTGCGCAGGCATGACCGCTTGACGAGCTGGATCTACCAGATCACCCGCAACGCGATTGCCGACTACTATCGGTCGCGGCGACCTACCGCCGAACTCGCTGAGACGATACCTGAGATGGAGAAGTTAGCCGACGACGATGTGATGCGCGAGCTGAGCCCGTGTGTCACAGCAATGGTCGCTGCGCTGCCCGAGGCTTACGGTGAGGCGCTGCGCCTGACCGAGTATCAGGATCTGTCGCAGAAGGCATTGAGCGAGCAGCTGGGGATTTCTTTCTCGGGCGCGAAGTCGCGAGTGCAGCGCGCGCGCGTGAAGATTAAAGAGCAACTCCTCAGCTGCTGCCAGTTTCAGTTCGACCACCTCGGCCGGATCACTGACTACCAGTCGCGTCGCGCTTGCTCCGAAAGCGGGGAGCGCTGCAATTGCGCAACGACTGGTTGAACTCGGCACCCAACCATCAGCCGTGCTGGCTGCGGTGTGCTGGGGCGCTGCCATCGTTGTCACGAAGCACGCCCTCACGGACATACCACCGCTCACTCTGCTGGTGCTGCAACTGACGATTAGCGTCAGCTTTCTCCTTCTGTTCGCGCAACGGCCATGCCTGCCGCTGCGTTGTGACACCGTGCGGCCTGGCGGCATTGGCCCCCTCAATCCAGCCTGGCCTCTACCTTCAGCCTGCTCGGCTTGACCTGCTCACGGTCGTGCAGGTCGACACTCCTCTAAGCAGCCACACTGATTATCCTCCTGTTCCTGCCCTGGCTCATCCTGCATGAGCGCCTCATACGCACCCTGATCGCCTTCTCACTGCTCGCGATCATTGGCGCGGACAAACCCCAAAGGCCGAACTCGTTGGGCGCTTCGCCAGCACCTTCGGCCGGGCGACGCAGCCGGCACCACGTTCATCAAAGACTTCCCTCCTTCGCTGAAGTTGCGTCCTTTTTGAGGGAGGTGCGTCTCTGCGGATATCAGGGCTAGGCCAAAGACACCTGAAGGGACGCGGTAGGGGACGCACGCGGCGACGGCGCCGGGACGGTCCCACGCTAGACTGGTCCTGAGCTTACGAGAACGTCCTGGCGCTCGCGCATCGCGTCAGGACAAGCGGCGTCGCCCCGACGCGCTGGCGGTGCTCGACCTCGACCCGCAGTCGGCCGCCTACGGCCAAGTGGTCGGCCGCCTGGATCTGCCCTACGCCGGCGATGAGCTGCATCACTTCGGCTGGAACGCCTGCAGCGCCGCGCTCTGCCCGACCATGCCGCACCCACATCTCGAGCGCCGCTATCTGCTTATTCCCGGCCTGCGCTCCTCGCGCGTGTACGTGGTCGACACCAAACCGAACCCACGCCAACCGCGAATCGTCAAGACGATCGAGCCTGAGGAAATTCACGAAAAGACCGGCTACAGCCGCGCCCACACCGTCCACTGCGGCCCCGACGCGATCTACGTCAATGCGATCGGCGCGCCCGATGGCGATGGGCCGGGCGGCGTCTTCCTACTCGACCACACCAGCTTCGAGGTCAAGGGCGCGTGGGAGAAGGACCGCGGGCCACAACAGCTGGCCTACGATTTCTGGTGGCACCTGGGCAGCGACACCATGATCACCAGCGAGTGGGGCACGCCCAATATGGTCGAGAACGGCCTGAACCCGGAGATCCTGCTGGCAGGCGGCTACGGCCATCAGCTGCATGTCTGGGATCTGCGCACGCGTAAGCACATGGAGGCGCTCGACCTGGGCGCGGAGCAGCAGATGGTGCTGGAGCTGCGGCCGGCCCACGACCCCAACAAGGACTACGGCTTCGTCGGCGTCGTGACCAGCCTGAAGGACCTCTCGGCCTCGGTGTGGATGTGGTATCGCGACAAGGGAGAATGGGCGATCCGCAAAGTGATCGAGGTGCCGGCCGAGCCGGCCGACCCGGATCTGCTGCCACCGCTGCTCAAGGGCTTCGGCGCGGTGCCGCCGCTGATCACCGACATCAACCTGTCGCTCGACGACAAGTTCCTGTACGTGTCGTGCTGGGGGACGGGCGAGCTGCTGCAGTACGACGTCTCCGACCCGTTCAACCCCAAGCAGCCGCGATGGCCGGCGGGTGTACCTGACCAACTCGCTCTACGCCTCGTGGGACGAGCAGTTCTACCCAGCGGGCATCAAGGGCTGGGCGGTGCAGATCGACGCCAACGCGGCGGGCGGGATGGCGTTCAACGAGAATTTCTTCGTCGACTTCGGCGCCGAGCGGCCGCACCAGATCCGCCTGCAGGGCGGCGACTCGTCATCGGACTCGTTCTGCTACCCGAGCTAAAGACAATACCTTTCAAATACGGGTTAGGCGACCTTCCTGGAAGTTTGTAGCTCGCAGCGAATTGCTGAACATCGCTGCGAGCTTGTCTGAAAAGAGGCATACGTATGATTATTCAACCCGAGCGATGGGCACCACAGCAGCGACAGGATACTGCTGTGCAGACCTGGAGCGACGGCTTCTGCCTGACCGACTGGTGTACGGCCAAGCGCTGGGTGGTGCGCCGCGATGCTCGCCACAACGATCTGTGGCTGGTGGCAGTCTCCTCAATGGAGGCTACCTGGGAGATCGCCGGGGTCGTGCCTGTCTGCCCGCTGTGTGGCACGAATCTCTCGCCGCACGTCGAGGGCGTGGGCGAGGCGCCTTGCGTCGCCGACAACCCGCTCGCTGCCTATGCCCGCCGTCTGGCCGCCTAGAACAGCGGCCCGCATTCATTGCCCATTCGTGATCGGCCAAACCATGCGCTTGGTTAGCATGCCTTCAGAGAGACCTTTGCGTGCCTTCGTGGGGCTTGGTCGATGAGTTGCGAACTTCCGGGAAGGTGCATCGGCCTTATTTGGAGAGAATTGGAGCCAAAGACGCGAGACAAGAGACAAGAGACAAGAACCGTTCATGTCTCCTGTCTCCTGTCGATATTGAGAAGGAATGTCGCTATGAACGAATTCTGGCCCTGGCTGACGCTGGCACTGCTGGGCGGCTACCACGGGCTCAACCCGGCGATGGGCTGGCTGTTCGCGGTTGCGCTAGGTCTGCAAGAGCGCCGCCGCCTGGCAGTGATCCGTGCCTTCGTGCCGATCGCCTTGGGACACGCCGCGTCGGTCGCCGCAGTGGTAGCGCTGCTCGGCGCGGCCCAGGAGCTGGTCGATCTCGGCGTGCTGCGCCTCGTCGGCGCCGTTGCGCTGGTGATCTTCGGGCTCTACAAGCTATTGGCGCCCATGTCGCATCCGCGCTGGGTCGGGATGCAGGTGAATTTCCGCGACCTGACCGCCTGGTCGTTTCTGATGTCGACCGCCCATGGCGCAGGGCTAATGCTAATGCCTGTGCTCCTGCGATTGCCACGCGGCGCGGCATCTGCGGCCCACGACGCGGCGCATGCCAACCATGCTGCACACGCGGCCCATATGCAGATGGCTGGCGCCATGGCCGCATCGACGGTCGAGTTCGTGGCCGTGGCGATCCACACCGCCGCGATGTTCCTGGTGATGGGAGCCATCGCCGTCGTGGTGTTCGAGAAGGTCGGCCTGGCGATCCTGCGGCGCGCATGGGTCAACCTCGATCTGGTGTGGGCCGTGGCGCTGATCGTGACCGGCGCGCTGTCGTTGGTCCTCTGATTGGCACATGTCGCCAGGGAGACGTGCCGGCTTACCAGGAGGACAGTTCTAAACTGGCAGCCTGTATCAAGCGGGGCTTCCAACAGCACTATCAGGAGCATTGCTATGTATAACCCGGATCAACAGTACCAGGCGCACACCCTCCACTCAAGGAGTTGTCCGAACAGGCGGAGCAGCGCCGGATGATCGCTGCCCTCCCGCAGCATCGGCATGTGACGGTACGCGCTGCTGGCATGCGGTTGGGGGTTCTGCTGGTGACGCTGGGCACATGGCTCGCGCGTAGCGCGCAGCGCGACGATCAGCCGGCTTAGCATGGGGTAGCGCGTGGCCTAGGAGGCCGCCTATACCCTGCTATCCAACCTAATGCAGGCAGCGGTCTGGTCATCTGCCACAGCATGATCGAAGGCCAGTTCATCGACGCGACCGGCGCGCTAGTGACGAGGACGCATTTGGTGCAATGGTGAAGGCCAGCGGCCCAATGCGGCGTCCAGTCTTTCCTACTGATGGAACCATACCGGCACATTTGCCGGCAACTAGCAAAGGATCGATTATGACACCACCGTATACGAACCGTTGGAATGCTTATGGGTATGTGGTTTTGACGGCCCTCCTGCTCGTTGTTGGGCAGGTACTCCGGGTGCCAGCGACGGCGTCTGCTAGCCCGGGCGCGCCTCCCAGCAACGTGCCGACGGCCCTGGCGGTGCCAGCGGGTTACACGCTGCTGTTCAGCAGCCGCGCCGACGGCGTGCAGATCTATACGTGTCAATCCGGGCAGTGGGCGTTCCACGCACCGCGCGCCGCATTGTTTGATCAAGAGTACGCTCAGCACACAGCGACCCATTACGGCGGTGTCGACCATGGCCTGACGCCGGGGCCGTGGTGGGAGGTGGTGCGCGACAATAGCCGTATTCGCGGCGGCAACGCGGTGAGCGCACCAAGCCCCAATGCCAACAGCATCCCGCTGCTGCGTTTGGAGGTGATGGAGCGGCAAGGCAGCGGCGTGTTCGAAAGCGTCGCCTACATCCAGCGCCTGAACACAACTGGCGGCGTTGGTCCGACTGGTGCGTGTCAGGGTGATGAACGGCGCGAGGTGCCCTACACGGCGGATTACTTCTTTTATGCTCCGGGGCCAATCCCCGCAGGGGTTCCCGCGTCGCTCGCCATCCCTGATGGGCAGGTGCTCAGGCTCGCGACGCGCGCTCACGGCGTGCAAATCTACGCATGTGTCGCTGAGGTATGGACGTTTCACGCACCGCGCGCCGAGCTCTTCGACCAGCTATGGGGGCAGCAGGTGGCGATCCACTATGGTGGCATTGATCGCGGTCTTACCGCTGGGCCGTGGTGGCAATCCACACGCGACAACAGCCGCATTCGAGCCGGCAACGCGGTGAGCGCACCGAGCCCCAATACCAACAGCATCCCACTGCTGCGCTTGCAAGTATTGGAGCGCAGTGGTGGTAGCTTCGCGCAGTTCAATTGGATTCATCGGTTGAACACAACTGGTGGCGTTAGCCCAACCGGCGCGTGTGCGACTGGCGACCGGCGCGAGGTGCCCTACACGGCGGACTACTACTTTTACGGCAATTAGAAGCCCAGCGCCTTCGAACGGAGCAGGCCGCCACACGAGTCTGTGCGCGGCCTGCGTTGTTCAGCGGAAGACGGGGTCAAAATGATGATCATATGTTTCCAATACTGGTCTTGTGAGAAAACGACATGAAGAACAAGCAGCTCTCTATCCTGTTTCTCACCAATTTTGCCGTGTTTTTTATCGGCATGGGGCTTTTGCCGCTCTTACCCCTCTACGCCGCTCAATTTGGTGCCACGCCTACCGGGAGCGGCCTGTACCTGGCCTCGACCTACACCGCGATTGCGCTGGGCACCGTACTGACGGGTTGGTTGAGCGACAAGCTACCACTGAGGCGATTGTCCGTCAGCGCAGGACTGGCGGGCCTCCCCGCGCTGGTACTGCTTGGGCAGGCGGCGGCGCTCTGGCAGGTGGTCGTATTGACTGCCGTCGTCTGGTTCTGCGGCGGCATCGGCCTCGCGCTCGTCAGCATCTTAATAAGCCTGTACGCCGATGGCAGCACGCGCGGTAGGTCGTTCGGCCTGATGTTCCTGGCGCGCCCGCTCGCGGGCGTCATCGGCGGCGTGACCTGCGGCCAGGTGGTGGGGTGGCAGGGGTACCCGTTCATGTTCGCAGCGTTGGGCCTGGTCTGGGCCAGCTGGCCGGTTGCTGCCCTGCTGGGGATGGAGGAACAGCGACCGCGGGCCGATGCGCCAGCGCCGGCTGCTGCGGCCGGTGAGTCTTCCACGCGGATCGGCGGTAGGTTTTACCTGGTGGTGCTGGCGGCGCTGTTCTCTTCGACCACTGTGTACGTCGGGCGGCTGATGACATCGCTGTCCATGCAGGCGTTCCACCTCTCGCCGGCCGCCGTGGCCAGCACGGCCGTTGTCGGCGGGCTGGTTACGCTCCCGATCACGCCGTTGATCGGGATACTCTCCGACCGTCTGGGGCGCCGGCGCCTGCTTGTGGTAAGCTATGCACTGGCGGCCGGCGGGGTCGTGCTCCTGAGCATGGCCTCCCAGTTGTGGCACTTCTGGCTGGAAACTGCGCTGCTGTTCGTGGCCACGACCGCCAACGGATCGGTGGCCACAGCCCTGGCGACAGATGTGCTGCCACGGGATGCGCTCCGCCGCGGCATGTCCTGGCTCAACAGCATGACCTGGGTGGCCGGTATTATCGGCTTTGCCGGCACGGGCTATCTGACAGACACGCTGGGCGCTGCCGCAACATGTCTGATCGCAGCTCTACTGGCGATTGCCGCTGCCGGACTCCTGGTGTGGCGCCCGCGCCGGGTCGCCGAGACGGTGTCGCTCGACCAGCAGCAGGCGCGTCTTGCTCCTGCCGCCGGGACCAACCAGCGTTAACAGGCGGCAGGCAGGATCGTACAGGCGACTGCCGATCTCGGCGAGCTCTTGCTCGCGCCCAACGAAGGGCGTGGGTTGAGCCGGCAAGTTGTGGAGCGCGCCCCGCTCAGCTGGGACAGCCCCGGCCCGTTTTTCGGAGATGCGACGCTCAGTTGCCTGAGCGAGAGGCGATTGCGCTGCGGTTTCCTGCGCCACCGGCATATGCGCGGGTGATTCAGCTGACAGCTCACTCGGAGCGCGCGGCTGCCCTACAGTCTCTCTCTCTCGAGGAAGTGATGAACCTCGGCCAGGAACCGCTGCCAGGCCGGCTCGTTCTCCAGTAGGACGTGGTTCTTACTTTCCAGCGGAACAAACTGCGCGCCGGGAATCAGCGCGGCCAGGCGGCGACCCTCCTCGAATGGAACGACAGCGTCTTCTCGGGCGTGCAGGACCAGCGTCGGGACGGCGACCTGGCGTGCTAGATCGGTGAGGTCATCGGACCAGTCGGCCATCGCTATCCTGACAGCAACCTCTGGGGAGGTTGAGATGCGCTGGAGGTCATTGAACCAATGGATCTGCTCGGGTGTGCCATCGGGGATAAACAGGGTCGTATAGACTTGCCGGAACGCCGCGTTCGGCTTGCCCCAGCCAATCTGCATTACTTGGCGGAGCGTCTTGACCTCTTCGATTTGCTCTAGCGTTAGCTCGCGTTTGAGCCTGCCGCGCGCATAGCACCCGTAGAGAACGAGATGGCTAACCTTCTCGGGATGACTCACAGCATAGGCGATTGCGGCGGAGCCGCCGCCAGACAACCCCAGCAGGGCGAAGCGATCCAACTTGAGCGCCGTCACCACAGTCTCCAGATCTTGGGTGCGCGCCTCTAGCGACATATCTTTGACATTCCAGTCGGAGAGGCCGCAGCCACGCCGATCGTACCGGACCAATGTGTGATGCCGGGCCAGTTCGGCCAGCCAGTGGCGCCAGACCGGGCTGTTCCAGTCGAACTCCAGGTGACTGAGCCAGTTGGCGGCCTTGACCAGCACCGGCCCCGCGCCGACCGTGGCGTAGGCGATGCGTACGCCGTCGGGGGAAGTGGCGAAGCGAATTTGTTGTTCTGTGCGGCGGCTGGCGGAGGGAGTGGGCTGCGGTGCGAGATTGCGCGGAGGAGCAGCCAGCACGGCCGACCGGGCACTGCGCAGCTCCTGCACCAGCGGCGAATTGAGAAACACAGCTTTCAGCTCGGCAGCATCGAGCTGTGCAGCCAGTGACTCGACCAGGCTCTGCGCCTGATCGAGGGCAGCACGCGCCTCACTCGCATCACCAGCCAGCGCCAGGGCCTGGCCAAGATCGGTCAACGTGCGGGCCTGGTCATACGGTCGACCTAGGTCCTGCCAGTCGGCGGCGGCGTGCCGCAGCTGCTCGACGGCTCGAAGAGGTTCTTTCTCACTCAGGGCTAGTATCCCTCGCGCCTCGCTC
>WNGF01005550.1_pt1 | contig 16025 bp, 15 predicted proteins | sample 5400641 | NCBI WGS metagenome assembly WNGF01 (sample SAMN13153371, study PRJNA577476) | soil metagenome | isolation source: 80 cm soil or saprolite under grassland replicate 2 | place: USA:California | collected 2016-06-15
GGGGCCTCCACCGACAGGAACCGTTCTCTGACGTGGCCCCGGGCCAGCGCCCACACAACCGTTCCGCCCAGGGCCGCGCCGGCAAGCATCGTGGCCAGCGACGCGCGGGACCCTCCCGTCGCTACCGCCGAGCCAGCCCACCAGGCTACCCAGGCGGCCATGCAAAGGAGCAGCCACTCCCGACGGAGGGTGACGCGACGGAGCCAGGTCGACAGTTCCCGGGTCCTCAGCGTGGTTTGCATAGCCTGGCTCTCATGTCCCTTCAGGCCGAGCGAGACCCTGATTGTCCCACGCGGGCTCACCCGTGGTACCCCCCGGGTTACCTGATCGGAAGGCCACTACACTCTTTCCTCCATGAGGCAAGCTCCTCACCGGCTGAGTGCTAAGGCCAAACTCGTCCTCGCCCTACGCATCTGGGGGCTGTTCCTAGCGACGTATGCGGCGGTGAAGCGCCGGCCCCTCCCCCAGGTGATCGGCCGGCTTGGGCACGTGGGCGAAGCCACCCTCGATCAGGTGGAGCCCCGCCGGCTGGGGAAGATCGTGCGGCAGGTCCTCCGGCTCGGCCCTTGGAGTCCCCGATGCCTGTTCAACGCCCTGGTCCTGTACCGGCTGCTGCGACTCCAGGGCGACCGGCCCGAGCTGGTGATCGGGCTACCGCTCGAGCCGAGGGACAAGGATGCTCATGCGTGGGTGGAGCTGGGCGGGTTGGACGTCGGTCCGCCCCCGGGCCGGGCCGGCCACCAGGAGCTGGCCCGGTACAAATGATCGCACCGCTCTGTGCGCGGGGCTCGGGCCCCGTTCGTCTGCTGGAGCATTGAGCAAAGATGCACGTGCTGTTCGTCCATGCCGCGTTCCCTGGGCAGTTCGGGCACATCGCCGCCCACCTGACCAACGGGCAGGGCTTCGACTGCACCTTCGTCTCGGAGGAACCCCCGGGGACGGTGGGCGGGATCCGGAAGATCCAGTACCGGGTGAAGCCGGATTTCAAGCCGAGCGCCTTTCTCTCTCAGGACTTCGAGGAGGAGCTGGCCCATGCCGAAGCCGTGTACGAGGCACTGAAACCGCTCCGAGATTCCGTCCGGCCAGACCTGATCGTCGGCCATGCCGGATGGGGGACGACCCTGTTCCTCCGGGAGCTGTACCCCGATGTCCCGGTGATCGATTACTTCGAATACTTCTATCGGCCGCATCGGTCGGCCATCGATTTCCGTCCGGAGTGGCCGGTCTCCGAACGAGCGGCGCTCCGCCACAGAGTCCAGAACGCCATGATCATGCTGCATCTCGAGTACTGCACCGCGGGGTATTCGCCGACTCACTTCCAGCACAGCCTGTTCCCCCAGTCCTACCGGCCGAAGATCCGGGTCATCCACGATGGCATCGACACCAACTTCTGGCGGCGACAGGCCCTTCCGGGCGGGGGTCAGAAGGGAACCCGCTTCGTCACGTACGTGTCCCGCAGCCTCGAGTCCATGCGGGGCTTCGACATCTTCATGCGGATGGCCAAGTTGATCTACGACGCCTATCCCGACGTGGTCTTCCTCGTTGCGGGGTGGGACACGGTCGAATACGGCTCGGATCTCGAGCACATCGAGGAGAAGAGTTTCAAGGAGCACGTCTTGAAGCAGGACCACTACGACCTGGACCGGATCCGGTTCCTGGGCCCCGTCGCGCCCGCTTCCTTGCTCCAGCTGTTCAACCTGAGCGATCTGCACGTGTACCTCACTGTTCCCTTCGTGCTGAGCTGGTCCCTGCTCCAGGCGATGGCGTGTGGATGCACCATCCTCGGCTCGGACACTGCCCCTGTGAAGGAAGTGATCCGGGACGGGCAGAACGGCATCCTCCGGGACTTCTTCGATGTCGAGGGCCTCGCCGCAGCCGCAGTCCAGGTGCTGACCGACCCAGCCGGGTATCGAGACCTGGGGCGGGCAGCCGAGGACACGGTCCGGGAACGGTACAGCCTCGATGCAGTCATGCCCCCTATGCTCGCGTTCTACGAAGAGATGTCCGGCGGAGCGTCCTGAGGGCAGACAGGCCGCACCCGGCCCGGCGGATCATCGGGCTTGGAGAAGGAGGACATGGACGATAACCGGGCGGGAGGCGCAGGGACCTGCTTCGGATACGAGGTCCGGTCGCCCTTGCCGTTCCGGCTCCTGCGCCGCGGTTCCGGGACCCCCTTGGGGGTGGTCGAGGGGGACGGACGTGAGCAGGAGCCATCCGACGAGCCGTCCATGGAGTGGACGTCGATCGGGGGGCAGCCGTTCCACGCTCGCCTGTACGTCCAGAAGGACGGGTTCAGCCTGTGGATCGATCCCATGGGGGGCTTCCTGATCGACACTGCTGGTCCCTCGGTGTCGGTTCCACCGGGGGCCGACCCGCTGGTCAGAGAGGAGCGGCTGTGGGGCATCCCTGCGGCCTTGTGCTTCCTGGAGCGAGGGGATCTCTCCCTGCACGCCTCGGCGGTCGACGTCGAGGGCTCGGCGCTCCTGTTCGCGGCGCCCGGGCACTTTGGGAAGACCACCCTGGCCTCCGCCTTCTTGCATGCCGGTCACCGAGTGCTCTCCGAGGACATCAGCTGCTGCACTGTGTCGGGCGCTCCTTCTGTGGTTCCCGGCCCGGCCCTCCTCCGTGTCCGTCGGGACGTGTACGAACGACTCGACTTCCCGGAGACGGAGGTGCTCCTCGAGGAGCCCCATCGTGTGCATCTGGGGATCGATGAGGGCCGCAGAGGCGATGGCCTGCCTGTTCTCGTCCGCGGGATCGTCTTCCTCCGGGAGCTCGATGAGGAGGAGATCAGGCTGGAGCGGGTGGATGCGGTCAACGCCCTGCGGGATCTGTGGACCTTGAGCTTCAAGGTGCCATCCGAAGAGGCTCGGGCTCGTTGCTTCCAGGGAATCGTCGCCCTCGCGGACGCAGTCTCTGTCTGGAACCTCTACCGCCCCCTCCGGATCGACAACCTCCCTGATGTGGTCGACCGGCTCCTGGCCGTCTGCCTGTCCTGATTCCCTCTCCCGATCTCAGGCCCAGCACCAACCCCCGGGTGGATCCCCTCCTCGCCTGAGGTCGGGCACCAGGCGGGTTCTGCCGCTCACGGCGACCCTGGCCAGGGCCGTGGTGCCACCGCAATCGTGGAACAGGATGCGCCGGTCCCACGACGACGGGGAGACCGGCACGGCGGCGAGGACTGGGTAGTAGAAGGCGAACAAGAGGACGGCGGCGCCTGAGAACAGAGCGAGCGCGGCCTTCCCGGCGAGAGAACGGGCGACCTGCGTGGCGACGTAAGCCAGCGCGAGATACAGGAAGGGCACCGCCGGGAGGAGGTAGAAGAGGAAGCTGGTAGACCGGGTAGAGCCCGCGGCGAACCAGGGACCGTAGGACCAGGCGAACCCCGCCAGGATCAGTCCCTCGGGCCCAGTGGGGTCGCGCTTTCGGAGCCACCGGACGACGACGGCGACCAGGGCGAGGATCCCGGTCCACCAAACGAGTGGGCTCCCCAGAGCCAGGACCTCCCGATATTGACCCGATGGAAGGATCCTGAAGTGGTAGGCGATAGGCCTCTTCAGCAGGAGCCAGGACCACCCTGGCGAGGCGTACGGATGGCTTCGCCCGAGCCGGAGGTGGTAGAGGAGCGAGAACTTCTGCCGTCCGAGGAACTCCCGGACCCAGGATCCCCTCGACCATGGAACCGCGAGAAGGGGACCGTGGATCGAGCCGATGAAGGAGGCCACGTAGACGAGGACCGGCACGATCACCAGGCCGACAAGGATCGAGGATGCTTCTCCTCGAGGCAGGCGCCGGAACGCTTCCCCTTTGCCGTTCTCGCCCCGGTCGGTCTCCCGTCGCGTCGAGCTCTCCCAGGCGATCGTGAGGACCAGGAGACCGGCCAGATACAGCCACCCCGACCACTTCGACGCAGCCGCCGCGCCGCCGGCTGCTCCGGCGGCCACGCGCCAGGGCCTCCCGAGGATCTGAGCGCCCACAGACCTGTCCCGGAGCGAGGACCGGCCCTCCAACATGTGATCTCGGTCCATGACGGCGAACAGGAACGCCGCCACTCCGAAGAGCGGCACGAAGACGTCCAGCATGGCGATGCGAGATTGCACGAAGTGCAGGAAGTCGATGGCCAGGAGGCCCGAGGCGACGATGGCACCCAGGGTGGAGCCGAGGACCCTGCGAGTGAGCACGTAAAGGAGAGTGACGGTGAGGGCCCCGGCAACCACTGCGGCGATCCGCCAACCCAGGGAATTGAATCCGAAGGCCCGGATGCCCAGGCTGATCAGGAACTTGCCCAAGGGCGGGTGTTCCGGGATGGCGTTGGGGATGCAGGGAGACCCTGTGGCGCCCGCCAGCGAGCAGGCCTCCGAGGCGTAGTACGGCTCGTCGAAGAAGAGGCCTCGGGGTATGGTCACCCGGATCATGCGCAGGGCCAGGGCGAGGCCGGTCACCAGTGCTAGGGCGAGGGAGTCCCCTACGCTCCAGGGGGGTCGGCGGGTGGGCCCGAGGCGGTTCTGACCCGGACTTATGGTCCTTGCCACCGCGCCGAGGTCCGGGGATGCCGGCCTATGGGTCGTTCTGGTCCCCGAAGCGGACCAGGTCTCGGCTACCCATGTCCGAGATGAACTCGGCGACGTCCTCGTCCACGTTGGTGGGCGGGTCGGCCAGGCGGCCACGTACCCTCTCGACCAGCGTTTCGAACGTCGGGGAAGTCTCCAAAAGGCTCCAGATGAGGGCGCCGACGCGGTTTACCCCGTGGTAGGCGGTGGAGTCCAGGTGTAGCAGCACCCCGGTCCCGTCCTCCAGGCTGCGGAAGACCACCCGAGGGTTCCGACGTATGACGGTCTCGGCCCGCACCCCTTCCACGCCCGGCCCCTAGTACAGCCCCAACGTGCCCCGCCGATGCTCTCGCCGCAGTGCCAGACGGAACGCGAGAATCCCGACGGTGATGGAGACCACAGCAGCGGGAGCGAGGGTCAGGATGGCTGGGAGGACGTCCCCCCAACCCGCATGGCCGAGGAGGGCGCGCCGCATGGCCTGGAGTGTGACCGTAATCGGATTGAAACGTGCGAGCGGACGGAGCCAACCCGGGAGGAGCTCGACCGGGAAATACGTGCTGGACGTGGCCGTCAGAAGGATGCTGCCAAGACCGACCACTCCGAGGCCCCTGCGGAAGGTCAGGACCCCGGCGGCGCTCAGCATTCCCAACCCCCACACGACGGGAACGAAGACGAGGAGGACCCCGGCGGCGGGTCCCAGACCCGTCAGGTGGAGGTCGGCCCCGAGCAGGATGGATACCAGCACGAAAAACACGACGGTCCGAACCGGTACGTAGAGCACCTCGTAGATCACCGATCCCAACTGCACGGTAGTTGGGGCTGTGGGAGTCACCAGAAGGGACTCGAGTGTCCCCATGAGCTGCTCGTTCCGGATCGCCGTGACGACCTGGCTGAGCCCGATCTGAACGAAGGACGCGACCGCGATCCCGATCGTGACGAACTCGACGTAGGTGGGCCTGGTTCCTCCGAAGGCGGGGAGGCGCCTGGGGTCGACCAGGCGGCCCACGAAGTAGAACAACCCCACCTGAAGGACCAGATTGACCCAATCGGAGAAGAAGGCGAACCGGTAGCTCCAGTTCACCAGGAAATCTCTCCGAACGAAGGCGGGGATCTTCCTGGTTTCCGACAGCAGGGTTCCCAGGCGTCCGGCCGGCGTCGCCACGGCCCCGCTCATCGCATCTCGTCTCCCGTGAGCTTGAGGAACGCGTCCTCGATCTCGGGCCGCCCCTCACGGCAGGCAAGGATCTCGATCCCCGAAGCCATCAACGCGGCCAGGCCCTCGCCCAGCGTGACATCGTCCCGCAGGGACATCAGGAAGTGCTCTCCGTCGGCGTCGGAGCTTGCGCTGACTGCCCCGAGGTCTCGCAAGGCAGCCCGAGCGGTGGCCAGCAGCTCCCCGCCCCCCCCGGTCCCGTTGCGGAGGCGGAGCAGATGGTTTCGGACGGTAGAGACTGCCAGGAGTTGGGGCACCGTGCCGCGGAATCGGACCTTGCCCCGGTGGAGCAGGGTGAGCCGGTCCACGAAGCCTCGGATCTCGTCCACCCGCTGGGTGGCCCAGATGACCGCGCCCCCTCGCCCGGCCGCTGCCACGGCGAGATCCCGGACCCGCTGAGCGCCATCCGGGTCCAGGTCGTGGGTGGCTTCGTCGACGAGCAAGAGGGCCGGGTCCATCAGGAGGGCCCTGGCGATGGAGAGCCGTTTCTGCATCCCGTGCGAGTAGCCGCCCACACGGTCCCGGGCTGCTTCCTCGAGGTCGACGTCCCGGAGGCGCCCCCAGGCCCGTCGGGCCGCCTCTGCTCGTCGGAGGCCGTGGAGGCGTCCGAAGAAGACCAGGTTCTCCAGACCCGAGATGCGGAGGTAGAAAGAACGGTCGCCGGAGGGAACCAGGCCCACCAGTTGCCGAAGCCGCCTGGCCGAGAGCCTTTCCCAGGGGATCCCCCGGATCCGCATCCGACCCCGGTCGGCATCCACCAGTCCGCACAGGATCCGAAGGAGCGTGGTCTTACCCGCTCCGTTCGGACCGAGGAGGGCATGGATCTCCCCGGCCCGAACCTCGAGCGAGACGTCCAGCAACGCCTGCGTCCGCCCGAACCGCCGAGAAAGATCGTGGATTTCGACGATTGCGTCGCCGGCCCTGGCGGCCGACCTCTCCGCTACCACGTCCGGGGAGCCCGCCGTGTCCGTGCTACCACTGAGAGAGGAACGCGTGGCTTTTCGCAAGGTCGATCGCCCACTTGTAATCGCCGATGTTGCCCAGATCCTTCCGTTCAAGACGGTCGGCCAGCATCTGGTAGTTGACCCCCCGAATCCGGTCCTTCGGATTCATCAGCCAGTGGCAGAGGGCCGGGTAGTCGATGCGGGCCAAGAGGCGCTCGTTGAAGTAGGTCTTGTCAGTCCGGTCCAGGATCACATCGGGAACCTTCCCCCGAAGGAGGCTCCTGACGAGGGACTTGCTCCGATATGCCGGGAACTTGACCTCGGCCGGGAGGCTCAGAAAGAACTCGCAAAGGTCCACATCGATCCAGGGCCTTCGAGGCCGAACGCCGCAGACCGCCCCGATGATCTCGTCCGCCTCCAGGCCGATCCCTGGGCCGACGAAGAAGGCAACCTGCTCTTTTCGCCACCGCTCTCGAGGAGCATGGATCCACCTGGTGTTGATCTCGTTCAGGATTCGAATGTCCAGCCAGTCGGGGAAGAGAGGGCTGGGTGGTCGGCGCCGCTCACGGGCCACCAAGAGTGCTCGGGGAGCGAAGGTGGAGGCGAGCTGGCGGATTATCCCGCCCCACGAATGGCCGTAGATCCGCTCGTCGCGCACCTGCTTCCACAACCCACGGAACCTGCCGCGGATCAACAGGTGGCTGAGGACTCCGTACTTCCGGTCGATGACGAACTCGGCCAGGTCCCCGCCGAGCACGGTCTGGTAGCCGAGCTTGCGGGCGAGGCGGTAGAACTCCGCCGATTCTGATGGCGGATGCACCGGGATGGGCCCGTCGCAGAGCCGGACCCATTCCAGGATGTCGTCGAGCGGCCTGGACTCCGGGACGAAGGTGTGTGATTGGATCCCGAGTTGCTCAGCCACAACCTTGATGTAGGTGCTCTCGTCCACCGCGGGGTAGTCCGGGTAGACCTCGGAGAGGGCTCCCATGGGGTGCCCGTAGCATTCCTCGGACAGTGGAGCGGCATACACCGCGACGGTGGGAGAGTCGATCCCGCCACTCAGCGAGACCACGTCGCTGCCGGTGATCTGCCGGGCCACTGCCTGGGTCATCAGCTGATCGAACCGCTCTCTGATCTCGTCCATCGTGGGCCGCGCCGTCTCCACGAGCGCTTGAGGGTCCCAATACCGGCGCCGCCTCGAACGCTGCCCGTCGCTCACCAAGAGCGTGGCTTTGGGGAGACGATCCACCCCTTTGACCGCGCACGGGGTGTCGTCGTCGACGTCCGCATAGAACATCCGCTCGACGACCTCGATGTCCGGCTCCATGGATAGGCGGGTGCCGGCGAGCACTTGCTTGGCCTCTGTGGCGGCGTAAAGGCCCTGGGGATCCAGACGGTAGAACAGCTGGCCGAAGGCAATGTGGTCCCGGAAGCACCAGACCGTGGAGCCGTCGGTGATCACCGCCGCATACATGCCACGGAGGGCGGCGGGGGTGTCGTCGCGGAGCCTGCGGAAGACCGAGGCGACCACCTTAGCCGGTGTCACCGTTTCGTCCTCGGAGAGCGGATCCCGGAAGCGGATGCGCAGGTCCTCTAGGTTGTCGAGCACGCCGGCGAATGCCACTGCGATCCCATCGCGCTCGACGAGGCTCGCGTCCGGCAGCTCGGTCGAATTGCTCGTTCCGAGAACGCACCGACCGAGGACCAGGAAGTCGTGCTGCGAACCTCGGTGCGGGGCGGCCTCGAGCATCTGCCGTGCATGGGCGTGAGGAGGACGCGTTCGACCGAGGAACGCCGCGATGGAGCCCATCAGGTGGTCAAGAGTAGCCGAAGCTCAACGAGCAAGAAGCCTCCAGGTTGTCCTGGAGGCTTCTTGGTAGATCTGGACCTCGCCTGCTCGCTACGGCGTGGCGCAGGACTCGTCGCCGAACTTGTCTTTCGTGCACAGGCGGGTGTCTTTGTGGGGAGTCCCACCGGTCACAAATGTGTGATCGACGATGGAGCCGAAATCCAAAACAGCGGGCTTCTCGTAATCCATCTACGCTCCTCTCGCCCTAAGTGGGGCTGCCGGGCTACAAGGTACCAGCGGCCTCGGGTGGCCGTCTATGGTGCGGATGATGTATTTTCCGTACACCGGGGGTGGTCTTCGTATCGGCGCCCTAGGTCAGAGGGCCAAGAGGCGATGGTCCTCGAAAGGAGTCGGCATAAGCACGTGGGGGTCGGGGAGATCCAGCCCCGGCGATCGACAGCCGTTCCCGGGAGATTCCTCGCTGAGAGAGCCCCTGCACACCCGCCGGCTCGCCCCCACGTCCCCGAGGCTCGTCATCGCTGCCACTGTCCTGGTCCTCTCATTGGGATACCTGCAGAAGCTCCCTTGCTTCACGGGTTCCCTGCAGAGTCGCCAATTCCATTGGATGTGCTTCACCGACATCGCGGCCGTAAACGAGCGCGGGGTCGGCGCCCCCGGCAAGGTGCCGTATCTGGAGAGCCAGTTCGAGTACCCGGTGCTCACCGGCGGAGTCGTCTTCCTCGCCGCCCGGATGGGAGCATCCCGATTCTCCTTCTTCACGTGGACGTCGGTCCTGCTCGGCGGTCTCGGGGTGGTGACGGCTTGGGCGCTGCACCGGCTGGTGGGCGGTCGGGCGCTCATGTTCGCGGTCGCTCCAACCCTCCTCGTGTACTCGTTCTTCAACTGGGACCTGCTGGCGGTGGCCCTCGCCGTCCTCGCCACGACGCTGTACGTGCGAGATCGGATGGCCCTCTCGGGAGTTCTTCTGGGGCTGGGCACGGCGGCGAAGCTCTTCCCGGGGCTCCTGCTGATCCCATTTGCTCTGGGGCTGTGGGCGAGGCCAAGGCGGAGGGAGGCCTTCGCGCTCGCTGGAGCCGCCGCCGCTGCCTGGCTGGCAGTGAACTTGCCTGTTGCGATCACCGCGCCCAGTGGCTGGGTCTACGCATTCCGCTACCAGTCCGTGCGCGGGACCGACATCTACACGCTGTGGGCGCTGCCCGAGCGGTTTCTGGGCTTCCTCTGGCCGGCCCGCTTGCTGAACCTACTGTGGCTCGGCGCCTTCCTCATCGTCGGGGTCGTGGCATGGCGGTGGGGCCGGTCTCGGCGTCCCGCGTTCCCGGCCTGGGCCTTTGGATTCCCGTTGATCGCCGCCTTCTTGCTCACGAGCAAGGCGTACTCCCCCGTGTACAGTCTGTGGCTGCTCCCATGGTTCGCCATCGCCCTCCCGGACTGGCGAGTGTTCCTGGCCTTCGAGGCTGCGGATATGGCCGTCTTCGTGACGGTCTTGCAATGGTCGGCCGGCAACTTGCCGTTCCTCGCGCTCGAGCTGGCGGCAGTGACACGGGCCCTAATCCTCCTGACCTGCCTGTTTCTCTGGATCTCATGGAGAGGCCCTGAACCAATGGGGCGTGAGTTCGCATCATCTTAGACTTCGCCGGTGCGCGGGCTCAGGAGGCAATCTACAGGCCGCACGGCCCGACGGAGGGCGTGGACGCCGGGGGACAGCCTTGCGCTCATCGCCATCACGTTCGTGGCGGCGGGACTCCGAGCTTTCAGGTTGACGCAGCCGGCTCGCGGCGTCTTCGACGAGGGGTATTACGTGCGGGATGGCTGCATGTACCTTCGGCTGTCCACCTGCCGGCCCGGCGATGAGCTCAGCCCATCGCACCCTCCGCTCGGGAAGTGGCTGATCGGCGTCTCCATCAGGATCTTCGGGTATCGTCCGGGTGGCTGGCGGATCGCCTCCCTCGTTGCGGGCATCCTCACCGTGGCCCTGCTCTACCTTCTGGCCCGCAAACTCCTTGGTTCCACGACCGGAGCCTCGGTCGCGGCGGGACTGCTGGCCATCGACTTTCTCCACCTGGTGCATTCCCGGACTGCCATGCTCGACGTCTTCGTTCCCCTCTTCGTGGTTGCGGCCTTCCTCTGCTCCGTGTACGACCGGGAGCGCTTGGTCGGTGCCGGTCCACCGGGTGCCGGCTCCAGAGCAAGGCGGCTGCTCGATCGACGGTGGCGGTTCGTCGCTGGCATCGCAATGGGTGCGGCCGTGGCATCGAAGTGGTCTGGCCTTCCGTTCGTGCCGGCGTTGATCGCTCTCACCGTCTTCTGGGAGATCGCACGTCGAAGGGCGAGGGGTACCGATGCACCCATCCGGGAGGCGTTGCGAGAGGAAGCCCCCTCAGTCCTCCTCGCGCTCCTGGTGGTCCCGGCCACCATCTACGTGGCGAGCTACATCGGTGTGGCCGATGGGAGGATGCTTGCCTTGCCTTGGTCCAAAGGGTCTTGGGTGAGGGCGGTCGTGGACCGGCAGATCTGGATGCTCCACTTCCAGTCGCGGCTGGGCCATGCTCTTCACCCTTACGCCTCTCCGGCATGGTCGTGGCCCCTGGTCAAGCGCCCGACGGCGTTCTACTTCGCGGTTGTCGGTGGGCGATACGAAGAAGTGCTTGCCGTGGGAAGCCCCCTTGTATGGGGGGCGGGCCTGGTGGCGTTGGTCCGCGTGGGCGTCCAGTGGGTCCGTGGCCGCACGGATGCCTGGCCCGAAGGGGTGATCCTCATGGGCGCCATCGCTTCGTGGGCTCCGTGGCTTGCCCTGTCTCCCACGCGAAGGTACATGTTCCTGTTCTATTTCCTCCCGACGGTGCCCTTCCTTTGCCTGGCTCTCGCCTGGGTCTCGGTCCGGCTGTGGCGCCGTCGGGTGGGATGGAGTATGGTCGCCGGATTCGCCTTGGCCTCAGTCGCCTTGTTCGCGTTCTTCTATCCAATCCTCACGGGGATGCCCACCTCGCCTCGTGCGTGGAAGGCGAGGATCCTGTTCACTGATTGCAGGATCCAGAAGACCGTCCTTGCGGAAGGCATTCCTCGCGGGGCTCCGCCCCAGGGCTGGTGCTGGATGTAGCTGTCAGCTGGGGGGCACGCCTCGTGCAGCTCCTCGGCGAGCCTTGAACCAGGCCCATAGGGCCGGACCCGCCTTCATGAAGACCCAGAGAGGGCGCCAGGCATAAGCTGCGGCGAGCCCGACCGGCCCCCGTCGGGCGAGGGGGGACAACGCGCGTACATACTCTTTCGGGGGAAACAGCTTGCGAAGGATGAGCCGGAGCTTCCCCTGCCATCCCGGCGTGCTGAACAGCCAGTCGATCCCTATCGACAGGGGAGTGGCTTTTCGCTCTCGCAGGAGAACCTGGGTTGTCCTCGCGTTCGTCAGGCCGAGCTGTCCGGCCAGCTCCTTGCCGGCTGGAATCCGGCGGAGCCCGGCCCCGAAGGCCTCGGTCGCCTTCAGGCTACCGGCGAGCTCTGCTGCCTCTCTCCAGGTTACGAGCGGTACCCGACCCAAGGCCTGTTCCAAGTCCCGCCGAACCTTGTCCACTGATGCGCCGGACTTCGCGGCGTTCAGCGCCACCAGAAGGGCTCTGGCTGGAGGCGCTAGCACCTCCATCTCGGTTCCGGCCACCTCCATGCGTTCGGTCCGCCCCGAGAACTCCCTCCACAGCTCCGCCGCGTCGACCCCCACCCCGACCAGCGTGAGGTGAAGGTCGATGGTCCGGCCGTCCTCGCGGGTCCAGGTCCGGGCGTGCTTGGGCCAATCCCCGGGAATGAGGTCCAGGCCGAATCGGTGGAACCCAAGTCGGGTCAGGATCTCCTCGCCAGCAAGGAGCTGGTCGGGAGATACCAGAAGATCAATGTCCACGTACTCACGGGAGCCCTCGTGGTCGTAGAGCCAGGACGCCAACGCCGGCCCCTTCAGCAGGATGCTGCGGATTCCTGCGGCACGGAAGGCCAGGACGGTTTCGGCCGTGCCCACGTCCACCCTCAACGTGTGGATGGCCGCTTCTATGTCGGGTGGCAGGGCGTGATCGTCACGATGGGCGTCAGGTGTATTGCCCATCGCTCACGTCCTGGTGAGTCGGAGGTGGGGACGGCTGCGGCCTCTGACGGTAGTACCGGCCGTAGTGCGGATAGTACGGGTTGAGCTTGCTCGACTCGAATTTGGTGAGGACCACCCCGATCAGGGACGCGCCCACCGAGGCCAGCTGATGGCTGGCCTCCTGGATGGCCCCGCGGTTGGTCCGGTTGGCGTCGGCCACGAACAGGACGGAGTCGGTCAGGGGGGCGACGTTTAGGGCGTCGGAGAGCCCCAAGACGGGTGTGGTGTCGATCACCACGAAGTCCGCGCTAGCCTCCAGCTGCTCGATCAACTCGGTCATGGCCGTGGATCCGAGGATCTCGGCAGGCTTGACCGAATGGAGGCCGCTGGGGAGCAGCCACAGGTTCTCCACACCGGTCCAGATCATGGCTTCGAGCGGGGCAAGCTCGCCGGAGAGCACGTCGACCAGCCCCGTGCCGTTTGCATTGGGGAAGTAGCGCTCCAGCCCAGGCCGGCGCAGATCCGCGGAGACCAGGACCACCCGCTTTTCGGCCTGGGTCAGTGACACCGCCAGGTTGACCGCGGTGGTGGTCTTACCTTCGCCGGCCTCGGAGCTGGTGATGATCACGCTCTTCACTTTTCTCTTCGAAGCTGTGTACAGGAGCCTGGTTCGCAGCCCCCGGTACGCCTCGGCGGCCTCCGAGCCGGGGTCGGCCACCATGATGACCTTGGTCCCGCCCTTCCGCTTGGAGACGTGGGGGATGATGGCGAAGACCGGAGCGCCGGCCCGGCTCTCCAGGTCCTCCCGCCCCCTGACGCGCTGATCCAGCCGGTCCCGGAGGAACGCCAACCCGATCCCCAACGACAGTCCAACGAACAACCCGAGAATGGCGGCCTTGTTACGACCGGGGCCGGCCGGGCTGCTGGGCAGGGCGGCCGGCTGGATCACTTCGCCCACTCGCAGCTCTTTCGGTGGGATGAACTCGTTCAGCTTGGCCTGCTGTTCCAACAGCTGTGCGTTCAGTCCATTGATCTTGACGTTGAGGGCGTTGATGTCGGCCTGATCCTTCGCTCGCAGAAGCCTCTTGTTCGCCGCCGCGATGAGCTTCTTGATCCCGCTGATCTCATGCTTGGTCGGGTTGGTGGCCGTCTTCAGGTCCTCCAGGGCTTGGTCGAGCCGGAACTTCAGATATGCGTCCGCATACGCCTGGGCCGTGGCCTGAGCGGCTTTAGCACTGGTGGAGGATCCAGCGAAGAGGAGAGTTTGGCTGTCCGTGGGGGCCTCTACAGTTATCCCTCCAGGGGTGATGCGCTGCTTTCGCAGCTGCTCATCGGCAAGGCTGGCTACCTGCTGCGAGGTGGCCAGTCGCTGTTCGGGAGCCATGATGAGGAATCCCGCGGGGGTGTTGGGATTTTCAGAGGACAGGTTGATCGGGCGAACGAGGATCTCAGCCGACGATCGGTAGATCGGTGTTTGCCGGGAAGAGTAGAAGAGGGCCCCGGCGAGAGCGATGATGGCGAGGCCCAGAATTGACCATTTCCGGGCCCAAAGGACGAGCAGGTACTCCTGCAGCTCGGAGCGCGCCGCGTCTAAGGGCATGCGCTTTTGACCTGGGCGAACCTCACCATCTCCGTAGTTTCCCACAACACTGTTCCCGCAACACGGGGTTTGGGTTCGGCGAGTTCATGGAAATCCCGTAGTCTTCCTACTCCATTTGGCCACGTGGCTTCTTAGCAGACATCGGCCGTTTGACTCAGGGGCTTGACTACGCGCGGCCCAGACCGGGCTCTGAGCTGGGACGCCCATCCCGGGGCTCTGGTGGAGCCCTGGGAACGGCGTGCCAGCCCCGCGTTGCATGTTGGGCCGTAACCACGGGCGCCGAACCCTCCGCCCGCCCGCAGATCGGGCGGCCCCCAGGTTCAGTGGACTCAGGCTCGAGAGATCAGAATGCGGTTCATCTTGCGAAGCTGACGGACCTCTGCCATGCGGACGAGGAACCACGTGACGAACAGCGCGGCCAGCCCCCACAGCCGCCATTCCGGCTCCTCCATCTTCGAGGAGACGCCTTTCGACCACTGGTCGGACAGTTCCTTCGCCCGGTCGGGCAGCTTCTTCGCCACCATCTGGGCTCGCTGGGCGGCCGAACGCTTCCGCTTCCGAGACCGGCGAGCCAGCGCAAGCGCCGCTCCGGTGCCCCCGGCCGCCGTGAGCCCCGTGAGCAGCTTGGTCCGCTGCCCGTTCCTCTTCTCGGTATCCAAGTATTCGGTTGAATCCCTCATGGCTCGCCCCTCCTTTGGACGCGGGACCGTAACCTCAGTCCTTCCCTGCAAGGCCAAGCCTCACCCCTCCCGGCCGCAAAATGGTAAATGCTTTGCCCGGGGCCGGTCACGGCCCTCGCCCTCGCCCCCCAGCAGCGATGAGCCGCACATCCAGAACCCCTTCGTCTCCCCGACTGAGCTCGCGCCCAAACCCTTAGCGCGCACGGGGTAGTTTCCTCGTCATCCATGGATCCGCACAGGCCTGCCGACGAAGAGACGCCGAATGCCAGACGCCTCTCTCGGAGATCCGCGCTGGTCGCGGCCCTCGCTTGCTTGGTGGCATTTGCCCTGCTCGCCTGGGACGCGGTGGCGGAGACGGGGCTGGCTCGCCTCGATGCCGACGTTCATGACCTCGTCGTCCGGCACCGGGTGGGATGGTTGACTGATGGCTTTCGGGCATTGACTTGGCTCGGCTCGACCACGGTTCTCGCCCTAGTCCTGCTCGGGGGGGGTGCCGTCCTGCTGATGACTCGCCGCGACGCATTGGGGGCGGTCCTGCCCGCCGTCGCCCTGGCCGTCACCATTGTGAGCAAGAACGCGGCCAAGGCGCTCATCGATCGCCCGCGGCCGTCGCCAGAAACAGCCATCGGGTCGAACACAGGATTTGCCTTCCCCTCCGGCCACGCCGCCGACTCCCTGGCCGTGTTTGCCATGCTCGTCCTGATCCTGTCGGCTGGTCGAAGCCGCCGTGCGAGGCTGACCACGAGCTTCGCCGCCGCCATCCTGGTCCTGGCCGTGGGTGCGTCGCGCGTATACCTGGGCGCGCAGTGGCTGACCGACGTACTCGGGGCCTGGGCACTCGCGGGGGCGATCGTGGGGTTGCTTGCCTGGGTCTTCCCCCTTCCCCGTCGCCCCCTTCCGCAGGGCTCGCCGCTCAAGCCTCCAGGGGGACCAGCTCGAACCTGACGGTATCCACAAGCCCGCGGTCGGTGATCTTGAGCTCGGGGATCACCGAGAGAGCCATAAAGGACATCGTCATGAACGTAGCCGCGATCCTCGCCCCGAGGTCGTGGGAGGCCGCCTCCATCTGCTCGACCGCGCCGGCCACCTCCTCGGCCGGCCGGTCCGACAGCAGCCCACCGATGGGGCAGGGAACCTCCGCCAGGACCTTTCCGCCGGCGACGGC
>WNGF01005553.1_pt1 | contig 16018 bp, 13 predicted proteins | sample 5400641 | NCBI WGS metagenome assembly WNGF01 (sample SAMN13153371, study PRJNA577476) | soil metagenome | isolation source: 80 cm soil or saprolite under grassland replicate 2 | place: USA:California | collected 2016-06-15
TGCCGTCACGCGTCGGTATCGGTGCGCCGTGCGGATCCACGCCCGGCTCTCCGATCGCCGCCGCCATTCTATCCACAAGATCGTCCGACGCCGCATGCTCGAGTCGCTCCGCCTCATCGTGGACGCTGTCCCACTTGTACCCGAGCGCCTTCGAGAGATACGCCTCGATGACGCGGTGGCGCCGAACGGTACGAATCGCGGCGGCGCGACCCGCTGTCGTCAGCTTCACTCCCCGATATCTCTCGTACGCGAGCAGCCCATGCTCGGCGAGACGCCTGACCATGCCGGTCACTGAAGCCGGAGTGAGCGACAACCGCTCGGCGATGTCATTCGTCGCCGCGGCGCCCCCGGCGCCCGTGATTCCGTAGATCGCCTTGAGATAATCCTCGACGGACGCGCTCAGCGGCGCTTGCGTCAGGCCTCCGTTCCCGCCGCGCGGCGTCATTTCGCTTTAGGCGAAGATGCCACTCGTGACGGACCTCGCACGAGCAGCACGGGAACCATCGAAGTGTGGCGTACGACGTTCGCGACGCTTCCGCGGATCACGTCCGCGAGTCCGCGGTGGCCGTGCGTCGTCATCGCGATGAGATCGCAGCGCTCGCGGTCGGCGGCGGCCGCAATCTCTTCGCCGGGATCGCCGCCGGCGAGGATCGCATCCACCTGAAAACCCTCCTGGCGAAGGGATGCCGCGAGGTCCTCGATGTACTTGCGGTCGCGCTGCATCTCTTCCGACTCGCGAAGATTGAGCTGCTTGAGATTGCGCGCCGCCCATCCGTCGGCCACGTGAATGAGCGCCAGCGAAGCATTGGAGACACGGGCGAGCTTTCGCACATGCGCGATGATCACATCATCGTACGCGGAATTCTCGACTGGAACGAGGATGCGCTTGTACATCAGCCGGCTCCCGCGCCGAATATTTGAACGAGCAGCCAAATGTTGAGCGCGGCGATGATTACCGCAACCGCGTAGGCGAGGATTTTCAGCCAGAGCGGGTTGACGAACCGTCCCATCTTCAGCTTGTCCGAGGTGAATCTCACGAGCGGAAAGACCGCGAATGAGAGCTGCATGCTCAGGAGAACCTGGCTGAACACGAGTAGCTTCGCCGTACCGCTCACACCGAACCAGACTGCTACGATCACCGCCGGAATGATCGCCAGCCCTCGCGTGATCAGCCTCCTCAGCCACGGCCGCAGCCGGATATTGAGAAAGCCTTCCATGACGATCTGGCCGGCGAGCGTTCCCGTGAGTGTGGAGTTTTGGCCGGAAGCGAGAAGCGCGAACGCGAACATCGCGCTCGCTCCAGCGCCGAGCAGCGGAGTCAGGAGCTTGTAGGCGTCCTGGATCTCCGCGACCTCGGCGTGGCCGCTCGTGTGAAAGGTTGCCGCGGCAACGATGAGAATCGCGGCGTTGATGAAGAGGGCGAAGCTCAACGCGATCGTCGAATCCAGGAAAGCGAATTTCACCGCCTCCTTTTTCCCTTCCGCCGTCTCCTCGTACTGCCGCGTCTGCACGATGGACGAATGCAGATAGAGATTGTGCGGCATCACCGTCGCGCCGAGGATGCCGATAGCGACATAGAGCATGCTGGGGTTGGTCACCACTTCGCGATGCGGGATGAAGCCGCGCAGTACATCCGGAAAGTAAGGCTCCGAAAGAAGAATCTCGAAAAGAAACGCGGCCCCTACGGTCGCTACTAGAACGACGACGAGCGCCTCAAGCAGCCGGAATCCCTTGTTCTGAAGGAAGAGAACAAGAAAAACATCGAGCGCGGTGATGCAGATGCCAAGCGGCATCGGAATTCCGAACAAGAGGTTGAGCGCTATCGCCGATCCGATGACCTCGGCGAGATCGCACGCGGAGATCGCGATCTCGCAGGCTATCCACAACATGAACGAGACCGGACGCGAGTAGTGATCGCGGCACGCCTGGGCGAGATCGCGCCCGGTGACGATGCCGAGCTTCGACGACAGGCCCTGAAGCAGAATCGCCATCAGGTTCGACGCGAGAATGACTGAAAGCAGCGTGTAGCCGAACCGCGATCCACCGGCGAGATCCGTCGCCCAGTTGCCGGGATCCATGTAGCCGACCGCGACCAGGTAACCCGGGCCCGCGAACGCGAGGATTTTCCGCCACAAGCTCTTTTGTGACACCGGAATCGTCCGGTAAACTTCCACGAGCGATGGCGTGACCCTCGCGCGGCGCCAGCCAGGCTCCTCGGCGGCGACGACGTTTTCAATGGGAAGTTCGGGGTTGAGCTGCGTATCCATGTGGGGCGTTTGTTCTCAGGCGTTGCTGCGGGTAAAGTTAACCCAGCCAAGACCGTAAGTTAGGCGCGCCTAACTTTTTTGCAAGGTTCAAGCTCAGCGGCCCAGAAGCGCCAGGAGACGTGCGATTATCCGCTCCGTTATCCCCCAGATGATGTTGCCGTCATGGTGGAAGGCGCGGCGGGTCATCTGCAGACCGCGCGCGATTACCTCCGTGTCGCGCCAGGAGGTCGGATCGCGAAGGGACAGCAGCGGAAGCCAGAATGCCGCGGCGACCTCGCTCGTAAGCGACAATGCCGGCGGCTCGTGCACGATCGCAACGAAGGGGCAGATGACGAGGTCGGGCAGGTGCGCGGAAACCGGTCGAAGATCATCAAGCTGTCCGAGAATCTTTCCCTGGGCGCGAAGGTTGATCCCGGTTTCTTCGTCCGTTTCGCGGACGGCCGTGTGCTCGAGCGATTCGTCGTGCGATTCCCTTCTTCCACCAGGAAACGCGATCTGTCCGCTCCAAGGATCGCTTGGATACTCGGCGCGCTTGATGAATAGCAGCTCCGGCTCGCCGTCGGTTCCCGCGCGAAAGATCAGCGCAACAGCAGCTCGTCGAATGGACGCATCAACTTCGACCCTGGGCGCATTCGCGCGAAGCGCTTCCGCGAGACGCACAATTTCCGGATGCTCGTCGATCGGATGCGGCGCCACTCATCACCCGGCGAGATGCTTCTTGAAAAAGGAGACCGTCTCGGCCGTGACCGCACGGAGCTCCCCGGGAATCTCGACGAGCGGGTGCCTTGCGCCAAAGCCGTGATTGCCGTCTACGATGTGCAGCGTGCTGTTCTCAATTGATTTTTTGTGCAGCAGCTCCGCTTCGGCCGCGGGAACGGTTTCGTCTCCCTTGCCGTGCACGATCAGCCAGGGAACCGCGACCCGCGCCGCCGCTTCCTCGATATTGAGACGGGTATCGGCCAGCGTTTCAACTTCGTCGAGCAGCTCGGTGCCGATCTTCAACACCTGACCGGTGCGTGAATTGACGACTTCCGTGTAGCCACGATCCCGCCACGCCTTCGCGTCACTCGCCGCCCAGAGTCTGAGATGACCGATGGAAGACCACGTCACCAGCGCGCCGACGTTCTTGTCGGACGCGGAATGGAGAATCGCGACACCGCCGCCACGCGAGTGGCCGAACAGCCCGAACTTTCCCGTGATCCATTTCTTCTTTCGCGAATGATCGAGCACGATGTCGAGATCCGTCAGCTCCTTTACGAACGTGTTCTCGAAGAATCGCTCCGGCTCGGTGACGTTCAGTCTGTCCGCACCGATTCCGCTTCCTGAAAAATCAAAGCTGATTGCAGTGAGTGAAGCGGCGGCTGCCTGGTCCGCTAGATAGGGAAAGAAGCCCCAGTGAGAGAATCCTTTGAAGCCGTGGCAGATGACGACCGTGCCCTTCGGCTCGGACGGTAGCCGTACCTCTCCGCGAATGTGCCCGCACTGGCCCGGTATTTGGAAGGTGATCTCGCTCATCAGTCTATGGGTCCGTCGACATCGGCCCAGCCCGCCATTCCGTCGCGCATCGACGCCACGTGCTCATATCCCATCTGCTTCATCGTTAACGCGGCGAGCGCCGAGCGGTTTCCGCGCGCACAGTAGACGACGATCTTCTTCGACCGGTCGAGCATTCCCTCGACCTTGCTCTCGATGTTGCCGCGCGGCAGGTGAACCGCGCCGGGAATGTGTCCGAGGTTCCACTCGCCCGGCTCGCGCACGTCGAGATAGACCACCGCTTCCTTCCCCTCGACCATCCGCTTCACCTCGGCGGGGGTGACTTCGCGAATTTGCGTCCGCGCTTCTTCCACCAGGTCGCTGCCGGACTTCGAGCTCATTTACCGCCCTCGTCGAAATGCACCGTAAGCGTACGTTCGCTCGTGTCGAGCGTGGCGAGCGCGCCGATGGGAATCGTCCACTGATCCGGAATATGTCCCACCGGGATTCCGGCAAGGCAGGGAATTCCGAGACGCTGCGCGATGGATCGAAGGAGATCATCCAGACCGGCGGTAGCGCCATTTTCCTCGGCGCCGGTGCAATCCCCGAAAGCTATCGCTCTGCACGTCGACAGCGCTCCGGACAGCAGAAGCTGGTGAAGCATGCGGTCGACCCGGTACAGCGGCTCGTTCACGTCCTCGAGAATGAGAATGGAATCGGAGAGATCGGGGGAATACGGAGTGCCGACAAGCGCGGTGAGTACCGCAAGGTTCCCGCCGGCGAGCCGTCCGAACGCGCGGCCCGAAGAGATCTCGCGCGCCGACGGCGCGACACCGCAAGGATCGACTCCCTCGGTGACTGCTTTCGCCAACGAGCTTCGCGAAAACTCAGTGAGCTCGCCGCGCGCGGTCGGGCCGTGAAAGCTGACGATGCCGGAGTGCTCCGCGATCGCCGAATGGAGCGCGGTGATGTCGGAGAAACCGATCAGTGGCTTGGGATTTTCGCGGAGGGACGCGTAATCAGTCGACTCGAGGATGCGGATTGCTCCGTAACCGCCGCGGACGCACCAGACCCCGTCGATTTTTGAATTTTTGATCGCTTCGTTGAGATCGGCGACGCGCAGTGCGTCGCTGCCGGCGAGGTATCCCCAACGCGCGCCGGCGTTTTTTCCCACCACCGGCTCCCATCCGAGCGAGCGCGTGTTTTCAGCGGCGCGCTCGAGGTTTTTCACGTCGGAGATTGGTCCCGCGGGAGCGACGAGTGCGACGCGTGCGCCGGATTTCAGGCGCGGAGGAAAAACGGGGATTGATCTCAAGCAGGACTTTTTTGTGCGGGCGTGAAGTATGAAATCGTACGGAAACGGATGAAATAATATGGCACGCGCACTGCTTTTTATGCGCCCGGGTGACACAACCTTTTTCGGGAGCGCGCAGGCTTAAAGCGGTTAGCTGTCTATAGATTTTAACTTGGGGAGGTATAATGCTCGCAAAGAGCAAGGGTTACTATCGGCTCGAAATTACCACCCCCACGGCGCCCGCAACTCTGTGCATTGCCGTCACTGTGACTCCAGGCGGCGGAAGCCCGAAAACTCTGGCTGGCGCTCAGGGCACAGTTCAAGCCGACCGGCAGTACACCGTACGACAGCGTGCGAGTGGACATAATCGTTCCGTAGCCTTTCAGGCGAACCACTAACCCCCCACTCTCCGTGAATGGGCGCCTTCGAAAGGGGGCGCCTTTTTTTTTACTCGGGAGCAGCGATTCGCGGAGAATCGCGAGCAAATGATGGCTGCAGAAGCCGGCGCCGAAATTACGCTGCGCCGTGGATCCACTGCGCCGAGCCGCGGAGCTTCTCTCCGGGAATACCGAGGATGCCGAGCTTTTCTCACTGCTCGAATTTCTTGGATTCGAGCGCAGTGCGGCGCTCGATGCTGGTGCGACAAAAGAGCTCTGCATTCCTGCATGTGATGCGAGGGTCTCACGCGGAAGAGGCTCTCTTCGCGCGCTGATACTCGACTGCACGGGTGACATCCCCACCGGCGAGATCATTCGACATTCCGCGCATCGTCTCGCCGCGAAAACACCACACCTTCTTTGGACGTTAATCGTTCGCAATCGGCCAAAGTCCGAGATAGGAATCGCCTGCTGGAACACGATTGGGCGCGCTCCACGCATTGTCGCGCTCATTGCCAACCGTGGACGTGTGATCGAGAGCGATTGCGAGACTTTGTGCGCGCTCGCGGATGCCTGCTCGGATTCGGATCTGCTCACGCACGCGCGCTGGACCGAGCTGCTCGGTCGCGAAGCGATCACGCGCCGGTTCTTTCGCGCGCTTCGCTCCGTGGTCGAAATTCTCTCGGAGTCGCTGCCACCGCAGGTGAGCGGCGACGATCGGCGGGAGCTTTCCATTCTTTACGTGTCACGCCTCTTGTTCCTCTCATTTATCGAGACGAGGGGATGGCTCAATGCCGACTTCGATTTTCTCGCGAACGCCTTCGCAAGGTGCATGACAGCCGGTGGGAACTACCATCGGCGAGTCCTTCTTCCGCTTTTCTTCGGAACGCTGAACACTCCGTTCCGCGCGCGCGCATCGCACGCGATCAAATTCGGCCGCATCCCTTTCTTGAACGGCGGGCTCTTCGCTCGCAGCGACGTCGAGCGCCGCCACAAGTTCTGTTTCTTCACCGACGCCGCGCTCGGCGAAGTCTTTGAGCGCCTGCTGACATCGTACCGCTTCAGCGCGAGGGAAGACAGCCGCATCTGGTCGGAAACCGCCGTCGATCCGGAAATACTCGGAAAAGCGTTCGAGGCTCTGATGTCGGCGACCGAGCGAAAAACGAGCGGTGCCTTCTATACGCCCCAGCGATTGGTCGAGCATGTAACCGAGTCCGCTCTCATCGCCGGTCTCGCCGGTTCGGCGGATAAGGCAATGCTGCACAACCTGCTCGCATCAGGCGAGCTACCGAAGGCGGAAATCAGGGGGCAGCTGCTCTGCAATCTGCGCGAGCTGAAGCTCCTCGACCCCGCATGCGGCTCGGGCGCATTTCTCGTTCACGCGCTGGAGCGGCTCTCGGAACTTCGATTGCGCCTCGGAGAGATCGGAACCGGCGCGACGATTCGCAGAAATGTTCTGAGCGTGTCGATCTTTGGAGTCGATGTAAATCCGATGGCGGTCTGGCTCTGCCAGCTTCGGTTGTGGCTCGCCATCGTGGTTGAAAGCTCCGATGCCGACCCATCAGCCGTCCGTCCCCTGCCGAATCTCGACCGGCAGATTCGAATTGGCGACTCGCTCGCCGGCGGCTCGTTTGCGCGAGGACAAGCCGCGACGCAGGGAAGAAGACTCGCCGCCCTGCGTGCGCGATACATGCGTGCCGTCGGGCGCCGCAAGCATTCGCTCGCACGACAGCTCGATCGAGAGGAGAGGATGGAATCGCTTTCGTCGCTGGAGCGGCTGCGCAACCGTCTTCACGGTGAGCGAAGAGAGCTGCTCGTCTCCGCCCGAAGCAGCGACCTCTTCGGCGGACGCAGTCTCCCTTCCGCCAGTATGCTCGATCGAATCCGTACTCTGCGATCCGCCGAGCGAAGCGCGGCGGTGAAGCATAGGCGGCTGAAAGAAGGGGCCGCTCTTCCTTTCGCGTTCGACGCCCATTTTGCAGACGTCGCGCAAGCCGGTGGATTCGACGTCATTGTTGGAAACCCGCCCTGGGTTCGCATCCACAACATCTCCGCCGCCACAAGACAGACTCTGAGGCGCGAATTCGGGAGCTTTCGTAACGGCGGATGGAAAGACGGCGCGCGCAGGGCGGGCTCGGGAAGCGCGTTCGCCGGGCAAATCGATCTCGCCGCACTTTTTCTCGAGCGCTCGACATTCCTTCTTCGCGAGAACGGAGCGCTCGCTCTCCTGCTGCCGGCCAAATTGTGGCGATCGCTTTCCGGCGGGGGTGCGCGTCTTCTCGTCCGGAACAACCTCGAGATAATCGCACTGGAAGACATGACGGAGGCGAAGTCGGGGTTCGACGCCGCTGTCTATCCGTCGCTGCTCGTCGCCCGACGGCGCACGCGGTCGAACGCCGCGCCGACTTCGGTGATGGCGGCGGCGGTCTATCGACGGGGTTCTGCGCTTCAATGGCAGCAGAATCCGGAAGACCTTCCCTTCGATCAGTCGCCGGCCAGTCCCTGGCTGCTCCTCCCGCGTGACGTGCGTGCGTCATTCGATGCGCTGACTGCGGCCGGCGTTCCACTGTCCGAGACGCAATTCGGCCGGCCGATGCTCGGAGTGAAAACGGGATGCAATGAAGCGTTCATCGTTCACGTTGATTCCGACAACGGTGAACGGCGAGTTGACATCGAAGATGAAATGCTCCGCCCTGTAGTTCGCGGTGAGACCATCAGTTCATGGCTATTCACCCCTAATGGCGAGCGAATCCTGTGGACCGGCAATCACGGTGAGGCTTCGAAGAAGCTGCCGCCATGCGCAGCACGCTGGCTTGCCCACTGGAGATCTGCGCTTGAACGCAGGACCGATGCTCGTGGAGCAGCCCGGTGGTGGTCGCTCTTTCGAACCGAAGGCGCGGCCTGCGAAAAGGCGCGGGTAGTTTGGGGGGATTTTGGTAAAGTGCCGCGTGCACTCGTGCTTGCTGCAGGCGAAGACGTGGTTCCACTCAACACGTGTTACGTGGTGTTCGCCGACGACCATGAGGACGCGCTTGCGCTTGCAGCGCTGATGAATGGCCCACTGGTCGCTGCGTGGCTCAACATTCTCGCCGAGCCCGCGCGAGGTGGCTATCGCCGCTATCTGGGTTGGACGATGTCTCTTCTTCCTTTGCCGCGGGACTGGGGAGAATTCCGCGGAAATCTCGCCGACCTTGGCGCCGCGGCGCGTTCCGGAAATGTTCCGACGCAGCATGACCTGCTGCTTGCCGCACTGCGCGCGTTCAGGATTCGCAAGTCGAGCGTGGAGGCGCTGCTGAGCTGGACACACCGTTCCTGATCGTCTCGCCTTCGGAAGTTCGCGGAACAATCGCGCGTTATTTTCTGGGGCTGCCGCGAGAAAACGCGCGGCTTGGCCAGATAGAGCTCGCCCACCATCAAATTGAAGCGCTGTCGCGAATCCGATCTGCGTTTCGTGAGTTTCGCGGAGCGTTTCTGTGCGACGCCGTCGGCGTCGGGAAGACCTTCGTTGCCATTGCCCTCGCAGCCGAGGCTGACGCGCCGTGTGTCGTTGCTCCGGCGGCGCTGAAGCAGATGTGGCACGACGCGTCGAACAGAGCAGCGGTCAACCTGCATTTCATCAGCATGGAGCTCCTAAGCAGGAGCACCCCCGCGGTACCCGAGCTCGATCTAATAATCGTCGACGAGGCGCATCACTTCCGGAATTCGGGAACGATCAGATACCGCCGCCTCTCCAGACTCGCCGCGGGCCGGCGTCTATTGCTCATGACCGCGACGCCAATTCACAACAGCAAGAAAGATCTGATGAGTCTCGCGCGGATTTTCCTCGGCCGACGTGCCGACCGCCTCACCGCGAGCGAGACGGCCCGCCTGATTGTTCGGCGAGGGCGCGATGACATTGTCAGCTCTTCACGAATCCCGGATGTGGTTGGTCCGGAATGGATGGAAGTTCCGGATCGTGCGGAGGTGACGGACGCAATCCTCTCGCTGCCACCTGCGGCGCCGCGGCGCGAGGGCGGTGAGGCGACCGCGTTGATTGCGCACGGCTTCTTGCGTCAGTGGGCATCGAGCGAAGCCGCACTGCGGACGGCGCTCCAACGCCGACTGACTGCCGCGCTGGCGCTCACTGCATCGCTCGAGGCCGGGCGATATCCGTCCGCGAAAGAGCTCAAGAGCTGGCTCGCATCCGACGACTGCGTGCAGCTTGGTTTCGCGGAGATCCTTTCGCCGGTTGTCGACGCGGCGGCGGCGCCTCTTCTCGAAGCAATCCGGGCGCACGCCGGGGGGCTGCGCGCGATCGCAAAAGTCCTCGGCGATTGCGGGACACAGGATGCCGCTCGGGCTTCCCGGATTCACTCAATCGTCGAGCGCCACCGAGGCAGCAAAATCGTGGCGTTCGCTTCGTATCAATCCACGGTCGCGATGTTCTTCACACGATTGTCGCGCTTCGGCCGTGTGGCAGCGCTCACCGCGGACGGTGGCCGCGTCTCGGGTGGAAAAATCAGTCGCGACGAAATTCTTCGACAATTCTCTCCGGAAGCGTCGACATCTAAAGCCGAAGAAATACAGTTGCTGCTCACCACGGATCTGTTATCAGAAGGCGTGAACCTCCAGTTGGCCGACGTCGTCGTCCATCTCGACCTTCCGTGGACTTCCGCGCGTCTCGAACAACGTGTAGGCCGCGCCGCGCGGATCGGCTCGCCCCATGAGCGCGTGACTGTCTACGGTCTCTCGCCCCCGCGATGCGCCGAGGGAATCCTGCACGGCATCGATCTGCTTCAAACGAAGCATCGTGCCGCTGTGAGGACGATCGGCCAATCTCTGCCTCTCGGATTCGCCATCATCGGGTCCGAGGGTACGCGGGCAATTCCGGCTGCGCACGAGAAGCTCCGGTCGATCGTCTCGGGATGGGACCTCGGCCCTAAGCGCCCCCTACAGGTCGCGATCCTCGCGTCGGTGTTCAGTAAACGCAACGGGTTTCTTGCGCTGATTCGCAGCACAGGACGACCTCAGCTCATCGGTGGCGACAATGAGGACATGACCGATGACGCCGTGTCCTTGCTGGACCTCGCCGAGGTCGCGAGCGGCGACGATCGGCGCCTCGCGGCCTGCGACGCGACAGAAGTCCTCGGGCGCATAGATCGTTGGTTCCAGTTTCGACGGGCGGCGGCCACTGCCGGAGTAAACACGTTTCTGGACACGAGACGGCGCATTTTCGACCGGCTCTCCGCAATTCTCGACAACTCGTCCCCCGCGTCGCGTCCGTCAGTCGTCAACCGTGTCGAAGCTGCACGGCGACTTGCCGCACAAGCGTGCGGATCCGCCGCGGAGAAGGATCTCGAGCGGCTGGCACGAGACAAGACATCAACCGACGAAGTCTTCCTGGCAGAGCTCACGAAGCTGCGGCAGTCAGGAAGTGCGTTCGATTCCGCGCCGGACGCGCACGACGAAATACTGGCCGTGCTGGTGCTGTCTACCCCACCGCCCGCTTCATGAACGAACGCATCCCGAGCATCCAGAAAATGGCACTGATCACGATTAGCGCGCCGATGACGACCGGCAGCGACATGTGCGGCGCCGCCGGCGTCAGCGCCGCGCGCATTCCCTCCGACACGTACACGAGCGGATTGATCAGCACCGCATACTTCATGACCGGCACCGCGCTCAATCCCTGCCACGGGTAGTACGCGCAACCGAAAAAGATCATCGGCGCCAGTATCACGCTGAACATCAGGCCGATCTGCTGAGGCTGGATCGCCGTCCCGAGCCACATCCCGAGCGACGAGAACGCCGCGCCGCCGAGCAGCGTGATCAGAAGCACCGTGCCGATGTGCGCGAAGCTGAGATTCGGAATCGGTCCCATTATCAATCGCGCCAGCGGCAGCACGAACAGCGCGGCGACGAATCCCTGCAGCACGCCGGCGATAATCTTCTCCGCGGCCACCAGCGTAGTCGGCACCGGAGCGAGCAGGCGATCTTCTATCTCCCGCGTCCAGCCGAAGTCCTGCACCATCGGCAGCGATACGGACTGAATCGCCGAAAAAGTCAGACTGATCGCAAGCACGCCGGGGAGAAGTGCCGTCGAGTAGCCGGCCCGCATGAATCCCATCCTCGGCAGCAGATAACCTAAGACGATGATGAACATCAGGGGCTGAAGCGTCGTCCGAATGAGAAAGAACGGCAGCTCCCGCCGCGCGACACGCATGTCGCGCCGGAGAAGGGCCCAGAACACCGACGTCCTGCTTACCGGTGCGATCGCTATCGCTGTCAATCGAGCTTCCTCCCCGTGAGCGACACGAACAGCGTCTCCAGACTCGGCGGCAGCAGATGAATGTCCTTCACCCCGCGTCCGCTCGCTTCGGCTGCCTCGATCATCGCCGGAAGATGACGTCCGCCGCTGTCGCTGTACGCCTGCAGCACGCTTCCTCGCGCGGACACTTTGGTCAGCCCGGCGACTGATTTCGTTCTTTCCTCGGCGGCGGTCGCGTCGCCGTCGAGAACGAGCTCGAGCAGCGTGCCACCCGGCGCTTTCGCCTTGAGCGCACTCGGCGCGTCGAGGGCGAGGAGCTTCCCCTCGTCGATGATCGCCAGCCGTTCGCACAACCGATCCGCCTCATCCATGTAGTGCGTCGTCATGACGATGGTTCTTCCCTGCGTGTGCAGATCACGCAGAATGTCCCACAATCCGAGGCGCGCCTGCGGGTCGAGACCGACCGTCGGCTCGTCGAGGAATAGAATGTCCGGCTCGTGCATCAACGCGCGCACGATCATCAGCCGCTGCTGCTGGCCTCCCGACAGCTCATCCATCTTCGCCGCTGTTTTTTCAGTGAGGCCAAGCTGCTCGAGCAGCTCGTGCGCCCGCTTCGTCGCAGCGGCGAGTGGAATTCCGAAATACGCGGCGTGAAACTGGAGGTTCTCGATGACATTGAGACTGCGGTCGGCGTTCGGCCGCTGAGGAACAACCCCGATCCGCTGCCTGACCCTCACTGCCTGCGAGCCGACGTCCCAGCCGGCCACGGTCGCCTTCCCCGCCGTCGGCAGGATTCGGGTGGTCAGTATACCTATAGTAGTGGACTTGCCCGCGCCGTTGGGGCCGAGGAGACCGAAGAACTCCCCCTGGCGGATGTCGAGATCCAGCGCGTCGAGCGCGATGACGTCCTTGCCGTACACCGTCGGCGACGGGATGCCGGGCGGGGCGAAGGTGGTGCCGAGTGTCGCCGGCTTTTTCCTTTTTCCGCCGCCGGGCGCTGTGTAAACTTTCCGGAGCCCGCGGATCTCGATCGCGTTGTGCGTTTCCACGTTCGAATAAATTTCGTTGCGGGGTTGATTCGCCTGCTCTAATGAACGATTGAGCGTTCCAGCGAAATAATACGTCGAGTTACCCAGGGTCGCTGATCTACCTCGTCCAGATGAGAATCACGCCACACGAAGAGGTTGTGCCGGAAATCGTGGACGGCGCCGTCGCCGGCCCGTTGTAGACTTCGATGCCGGCGATATTCTCGGGTTTGATGCCGTCCACCGCCGAGCGCGATGCCGATGTCGGGCTCATAAAATCAGCTTTACGACCGAGCGCATCATCGGTGATGCTGGCCGGATCACCCTCGCTGCCCCCGCCTACCAGAATTCTGTCCACGTAAACCGGCATCCCGTGCTCGCACGCTCTGGTGTTGATGGTGGTGATTCCTCGGCCACTGAAAATCTCGCCGTTCGGGAGAACTTTGATCCCGGAGACTCGCCTGAGGAGCTCGGATACCCGGTGCGGACGCAACTTCTCAATGTCAGCGGAAGTGAAATACGTACCCTGGCCGGTTGCGGCTCGCTGAGCGAATTCCAGCGGAGCGCCTCGCGTATCCCGAATCTTATCTGCAACCAGCACGGGGGTAAGCTGTACAACCAATGGCTTCATCACGATGTCAGCGGAAGTGACGTCGTTCGAAAGGACCTGAAGGCTCAGTGACACCGTCTCGTAGCCAACCCGGCGTGCGCGAAGCTGATGGTTTCCGGGGCTGATAGTATCGAAGACATACCAGCCGCCGCCCGTTGTTTGCGCGCTACGATTCAAGTCAATGACGGTTATTTCGACGCCGGACACAATCTTTCCGGAGAGGTCAACCGTCGTTCCCCGAATGGAGCCCGGCGCAATCGGCGATTGAGCAGCCAATGAGTGCGCCACGAACACGAGAGTGACCGCGAATTGCGAGATTACATTCACCCGTCGAATCGGCAGCCGGGAATCGGGCGAACCCAGGCGGACCGGCCGCACCTTACCCGTCACCGTTACGCTCCGATCGGATGCCAGGTCGTCTTGAACTCGATGAAGTCGCGGATCTCGTACGCGCCCTGCGCCGAGTCCGCGGTCCAATCGAAGCCGCCTGCGGATTTCGCGCGTACGCGCTTGATGCTCTCCGCCGCGCCGAGCTGAAGATCCTTTTTTTCCGTGGGGCTGACCACCGCGCTGATGCCGCGGATATGGGTATGCGTCGCGAACGTCGGCAGCATCTCCTTCCTGAAGCCGGTGAGAAGATTCACCACGCCGCCGGGCAGATCCGACGTCGCCAGCATCTCGCCGAGCACGATCGCCGGATACGGATATTTCTCCGACGCCAGCGCGACGACGGTGTTGCCGCTGACGATGATCGGCGCGATCTGACTCAGCAATCCGAGCAGCGCCGCTTCATCGTCGGCGATGATACCGATGATCCCCATCGGCTCGGCGACCGTGAAATTGAAGAACGGTCCAGCGACGGGGTTCGTGTTGCCGAGGACCTGCTCATACTTGTCCGCCCATCCGGCGTAATAGATGAGGCGATCGACGGTGACCGCGACTTCTTTCGCCGCCACCGTCTTGGACGCTCCGCCCGATATCTGGTTCGCGTCCGCCATTTCGCGCGACCTGCTCTCCAGCATTTCGCCGAGGCGATAGATGATTTGCCCGCGATTGTACGGAGTCCGCTTCGCCCAGTCGGGCCCCGCCTTCGCCGCGGCTTCGACCGCGTTCCGGAGATCCTTTCGCGTGCACTGCGGAATGTTTCCGAGCAGCGCCGCTGACTCGTTCTTCACTCCACCCTCGCGCACCGGAAAAACCCGGCCGCTCTCGGAACGGATGAACGCACCGCCGACGTACACCTTCGGAGTCTTCGTTACGGGAATGCGCGACGGCGTCATACGATTCTCCCGTAATCCATCAGACCCTGACGGCCGCCTTCCCTGCCGAAGCCCGATTCCTTGTAGCCGCCGAACGGCGACGACGGATCGAATTTGTTGAACGTGTTCGCCCAGACGACGCCGGCCTTGAGAAGCGTGCTCATCTTCAAAATGCGCGAGCCCTTGTCGGTCCAGACTCCCGCCGACAATCCGAACGCGGTGTTGTTGGCCTTCTCCACCGCTTCCGCGAGTGTGCGGAAAGTGAGAACGCTGAGCACCGGTCCGAAAATCTCCTCGCGCGCGATGCGATGACTCTGCGTGACCCCGGTGAAAATCGTCGGCTTGAAGTAGAACCCGACGCCGGGAAGGCTGCACGCCTCCGACTGATACATCTGCGCGCCCGCCGAAACTCCCGAATCGACGAGCTCGCAAATCTTGTTCAACTGATCGCGTGAGTTGATCGCGCCGACATCTGTGTTCTTGTCGAGCGGATTTCCCACGCGCAGCACGTCGATGCGGTTCTTGAGCTTCGCGACGAACATATCGGCAATCGATTCCTGCACGAGGAGGCGGCTGCCCGCGCAGCAGACGTGGCCCTGATTGAAGAAGATTCCGTTCACCACCCCTTCGACCGCCTGATCCACCGGCGAATCGTCGAACACGATGTTCGCCGCCTTTCCGCCGAGCTCGAGAGTCAGACGCTTGTCGGTGCCCGCGAGCTGACGCATGATGATCTTGCCGACGTCGGTCGATCCGGTGAATGCGATCTTCGACGCCGCCGGATGTCCGACTACCGCGGCTCCCGTCTCGCCCGCGCCGCAAACGAAATTCACGACGCCCGGTGGAAGCTCGGCTTCCTGCAGCAGCTCGGCAAGCTTGAGAGCGGTCAATGAGGTTGTCTCAGCCGGCTTGAGCACGACCGTGTTTCCCATCGCCAGGGCGGGCGCGATTTTCCACGCGAGCATCAGCAGCGGGAAATTCCAAGGAATCACCTGCCCAACCACGCCGAGCGGCGAGATGGTGACACCGGGCACCGCGTACTCGAGCTTGTCCGCCCAGCCCGCGTGATAGAAGAAATGCGCGGCCGCCATCGGGATGTCGAAATCGCGCGATTCCTTGATCGGCTTTCCGCCGTCCATCGTCTCGGCGACCGCGAACTCGCGCGCGCGGTCCTGAATGAGACGGGCGATGCGGTAGAGATACTTGCCCCGCTCCTTGCCCGGCAGCTTGCTCCATGGGCCGAATGCTTTCTGCGCCGCCTGATATGCGAGATCGACGTCGGTCTTGTTGGCGAGCGCCACTTCGGTGAGGATCTGCTCGTTTGCCGGGTTGATCGACTCGAAGTACTTGCCCGACTTCGGAGTGACGAACCGTCCGCCGATGAAGAGATCGTAGCGCAGCTTGATGCGCGGATCGGCGGACACCGGCGCGGGATCATATTCCCAGAGATCGCCGAAGATGAGCTG
>WNGF01010201.1_pt1 | contig 16014 bp, 13 predicted proteins | sample 5400641 | NCBI WGS metagenome assembly WNGF01 (sample SAMN13153371, study PRJNA577476) | soil metagenome | isolation source: 80 cm soil or saprolite under grassland replicate 2 | place: USA:California | collected 2016-06-15
TGCGTCACAGCTGCGGCTACAAGCTCGGCAATGACGGGACCGACACCCGGACGCTCCAGCACTATCTCGGCCACCGTCACTTGGGCCACGTGACTCGGTACACCGAGCTGAGCCCCCGGCGGTTCGACAATCTGTGGGAGGATTGACCCTAATACAATGCGGACCATTGGGGGTGGCACCCTTCAACGTCGCGCCTTCTGGTATTGAGTTTCAAACTGGGCAACGATGATCGCCATCGGCAGCTTCCGCGTCACCATCTGCGCTTGGCGGTGGGCCATTAAGATCGCACGCGGAGCGATGGGGCGACGCTGCAACCGGTATGAAGCCGATGTTTGGAGCAGGGCAACGGCATCACGCAGGCGTATTCTGTGCCCTGTCGTAGTTCTGCTCCCGCAAGGAATCGCGCTGATCATGACGCGGGCAAAGCCGCTGTCCGAAGAGGAGGCCCACCAGCTTAGGATGACCCACGGGTTCCCGGACTGGGACTATGATCCGTTCGACCCCGATGATCAGGGCAGTCCTTTGGAGCCGAAGGGATCTGACTGGGGGCACTTGCCCGATGGTCGGCTCGTCGCGCTCGACTATTCCACGCACGCGTTCAGCGAACCCGATGAAGAGGAGCCATGAGCATGATGCGCCGTGTCGTTGCGGGCCTCATTTTTGCTTTCAGTTGGATCGCCTCGGGGATTGCTGGCCCTGCCGAGGAGCAGCATTTCATCAGGTCGCTCGCATTTGCCTCCATGATTGAAGGCTGGTGCCCCCTGCTCACGATAGATGATGAAGCGAAGCACGCCTATATGCGGTCGATTGGCATCACCGAAGCTGACCTCATCAACGGCCGCCTGATGGTGCCGTACTTTGACAGTCTCATCGAGTTCCAGCATCGCTGGGGCAACTCCCACGTCGCACCTCCTGTCGCTTGCCGGGTCGGCGAGGAAAAGTTCGGACCGCAGGGAACGCTCTGGCCGCGGCTCCTCAAGCCGGCGCAATAACTTGCTGGGGGGCGGATTCCGCAGATGTGCGGAATCCGCCATGGTGATCGATGACTAATCGAAACCGGGTCCGATGATAGACTTCAGTTTCTCGGCCCACAGCTCGTAGCCCCGGCGGCGTTCCTCCAGGTACAGATGTTGATCGTAAACTCTATGCAGTCCGGGTCGGGCGTGCGCCAACATCAGCTCCCGCACCAGGTCGCCCCCCGGCACCGGCAATGCCGATAGGTGTGTCCGGAAGGTTCGCCGAATGTCATGGACGGTCCAGTCCGTCCCGGCGCCCGTTGCCGCCATCAGCCGGTTGAGCTTCTTCTTCATCTGGGAGAAGCCCGACACCGGTCGGTCGCCTACCTTGCCGCTCGTGAACAGGAACTCGCCGCCGTCGATGCGGGGCAGCGCCTGGATGACCGCCATCATCTCCGTCGTCAGTGGAATCGTGAAGGCGGTGTCGGACTTCATCCGTTCGTTCGGAATGGTGAAGGTCGCCTTGTGCAGATCCAACTCGAACCAGCACGCCTCCGCCACCTCGGTGCGGCGTAGCCCCGTCAGCATCAGCAGGCGGAGCATGGGACCGAACGGGTAGCCCATGCACTCCGTCGCCGCCCACAGCGCCCGCAGCTCGTCGTCGGTCAGGATGCGGCTGCGGCTCGGCTGTTTGCCAACGAGGTCCGCTGGCCGCAGGCGGTCGCAGGGCGAGCGGTCGATGCCGAACGTCCCTCTGCTTATCGCCCAATTGAAGAACCGGCGGATGATGCTGAACAGTCGCCGCGCCGACTCGGGCGATCCGCCGTCGATCAGCGCCTCCACCCGCTCAAAGACGTCGCCCCGGGTGATGGCGGCGATGGGTCTGTCCTTCCACGTCGGCATCAGTTCGCGGTCGATGATCTGCCGGGCCTCGCGCCCACTGCGCATGTTCACGAGGCAGCGCTTCTCGAACAGGTCGACCGCATCCCGGAACGTGGCCCCTTGGCCCTGGGTGGTGTGGCTCTTAGCAGTCGGCTCCTGGCCTGCCCGAATGTGGCGGCGCAATTCCCGTGCTTGGTCTCTGGCGGTTTCCAGGTCAATCTCGCCCACTCGCCCGATGGTGACCCGGACCCGCTTGCGCTTGGTCGGGGAGCGGTAGACGAAGATCCAGGACTTCACTCCCCGCTCTGTGACACGGACGCCGAACCCCGGGACCTGGACGTCGAACTTCTCCAACCGACCTTGCTTCGGGGGCCGGAGTTTGTTGACGGTGAGTGTGGAGAGAGCCATGTTGCGCCTAATCGGTGGGGGTGTTCTGGGGGTAGCCAGCCGAGATGACAGACGGTGCCATCCCCTGACACGCCCTGGAAGACCTTCTCCTCGTAAACATCAGTAGTTCCTCGGGATTTTGGCACATCCCCGGATTGATTGAAAGGCCATAGAATGCAACATCTTGTTCCGGACCAGCAGGTGCTCAGCGAAATTGCGCGAGGGATAGCCACGATCACGCTCAACCGGCCCGCGGCGCTCAATGCGCTGACTCCGCAAATGATGGAGGGGCTGATCGATGCGACGGCCCGGGCGGAACGCGACGAGGAGATTCGCTGCGTGGTGATCCGCGGCGCGGGCGAGAATTTCATGGCCGGGGGCGACGTCAAGAGCTTCCACAAGTCCTTGACGGAGGATCGCGACGCTTATCTGCGCCGTCGCGAAATGCAGGTGGTGGCCGCGCATCAGTTGATCTATCAGCTCCGCCGCATGCCTAAGCCGGTTCTCGTCTCGGTGAGGGGTGCTGCCGCTGGCTTCGGCCTGAGCCTGGTGCTCGCGGCCGATCTCGCGATCGCCAGCGAGGATGCGATCTTCACGCTGGCCTATCGGCACATCGGACTCTCGGCCGACGGCGGCGCCACTTATTTCCTGCCGCGCGTGGTCGGCGAACGGCGGGCGCTGGAGCTCGCCTTGCTCGGCGAGCGCTTCCATGCGGGACGAGCGCTCGAGCTCGGCATCTTGAACTGGGTCGTGCCGCGCGCTGGATTGGATGCGGAAACGGAAAAGCTCGCGCGAAAGCTCGCGGACGGCCCGACCGTCGCGCTCGGGCTTGCCAAGCGCTTGATTCGCTCCTCGCTCGATCATTCCTGGGACGAGCACTCGCACCGCGAGGCCGAGAGTTTCGCGGCCGCCGCGGCGACGCAGGATCATCTCGAAGGCGTGTCCGCTTTCGTGGAGAAGCGCCAGCCGGCGTTCCGGGGGAGATGAGCGCCAGCGGACCAGCTCCTCAGCGTGATAGTGCGCTGACGCCCGTGAGATTCGACAGCGACTCCCGCTGGCCTCCCTCGCGGTCGAAATTTCCCGGGTCGAGCCAGCGCTCGAACGCTGCTTGGAGCGCCGGCCATTCGCGATCGACGATCGAATACCAGGCGGTGTCGCGGTTGCGGCCCTTGTAGACGACCGCCTGACGGAAAATCCCCTCGAACCGGAACCCGAGGCGCTCGGCGGCCTGGCGCGAGGGCGCATTGAGCGCGTCGCATTTCCATTCGTAGCGGCGATAGCCGAGTTCGTCGAAAGCGCGGCGCATCATCAGATACATGGCCTCGGTCGCGGCGCGACTCCTCTGCAAGCGCGGCGAATAGGCGATCGATCCCACTTCGATCGTGCCCATGGCCGGATCGATGCGCATATAGCTTGCCATTCCGGTCGCGCGCCCGCTCGTGCGATCGATAATGACGTGGCAAAGCGGATCCGCGCCGCAAAAATGCGCCCGCATGAAATCGCGAAAATCCTCGAAGCTCGCGAACGGACCATAGGGCAGATAGGTCCAAATCCGCCCCTCCTTATCCTCCGCGTAAGCGTCGACCAGATCGGCGCAATGCCGATCCGCGTCGAACGGTTCGAGCCGGCAGAAGCGCCCGTCAACCGCGTCCCGCGGCGGCCGGGGGCGCGGCTCCCAGTTCGGCACGGCAGGGCCCACTGGCTGCCCTAGAGGATTGACATGCGCGCTCATGCTTGCTCCGCCCACGATGCTCGCCGGCTTCTTTGCCAAGAAGCATCGTCCGGGTCTACTGGTATGGCGTGGCAATGAACAGCGCGGGGACGATGGATGATCGAGGTGCGCGAAGCCGAGGCGGGCGATCTCGAGGCCATGCTGGCCATCTACAACGATGCCGTGATCAACACCACCGCGACCTATGATTACGAGCCGCGCAGCAGGAACGCGCAACGGCAATGGTTCGAGGCAAAGCACGCGCAGAACTTCCCGGTGCTTGTGGGGCTCGATGCGGGTGTCGTGGCGGGGTTCGCCAGCTACGGTCCGTTCCGTCCCTGGGCCGCGTATCTCTACACGGTCGAGAACTCGATCTACGTCGCGGCGGAAAAGCGCGGCCGCGGCGTAGGCACGGCGATCTTGGGTCCGCTCGTCGAGGTCGCGCGCGGAAGCGGCTTTCATGCGATGGTGGCCGGCATCGATGCGACCAATCAGGCGAGCTTGAAGCTGCACGCCAAATTCGGCTTCGAGCCGGTCGCGCATTTCCGGCAGGTCGGTTGGAAATTCGAGCGCTGGCTCGACTTGGTGTTCCTGGAGCGGATTTTCTGATCCAATCGGTGTTTTCTCCCGCCGGCGGCCCGAAGCCTCATCCACGGACAAGGACAAGATGACCAGCAACGTCCAATGCTACATCGTCGGCGCATTCGAGCATCCCACGCGCAAGGCCGAGGACAAGTCGGTGGCGCAGCTCCATGCCGAAGTCGCGATCGGCGCGCTCGCGGATGCCGGATTGAGCAAACAGGATGTCGACGGCTACTTCTGCGCGGGCGATGCGCCGGGGCTCGGGCCGCTTTCCATGCTCGACTACATGAACCTCAAGGTCCGGCACGTGGACAGCACCGACACCGGCGGCTCCTCGTATCTGGTGCACGTGGCGCATGCCGCGCAGGCGATCGCCGCCGGCAAGTGCGACGTGGCGCTGATCACCCTGGCCGGCCGGCCGCGCAGCGAAGGCATGGCGACCGGCACGGCGCCGCGCACCTACAATCCCGCGCAGCCCGACGCGCAATGGGAATCCCCGTTCGGTCTCACCATCATCAACGGCTATGCCATGTGCGCGATGCGGCACATGTACGAGTTCGACACCACGAGCGAGCAGCTCGCCTGGATCAAGGTCGCGGCCTCCCATCACGCTCAGCACAATCCGCACGCCATGCTGCGCGACGTCGTGACCGTGGAGGACGTGGTCAACTCGCCGATCGTCGCCGATCCGCTGCACCGGCTCGATTGCTGCGTCATCAGCGACGGCGGCGGCGCGCTCGTGGTGGTGAGGCCGGAGATCGCCCGGAGTCTCAGCCGGCCGCTGGTCAAGCTCATCGGCGCCGGCACCGCGCCGAAGCTCCAGGTCGGCGGCGATATCGATCTCACCTATTCGGCCGCTGCGCGGTCGGGGCCGGCGGCATTTGCGGAAGCCGGCATCAAACCGAGAGATATCAAATACGTGTCGATCTACGACAGTTTCACCATCACCGTGCTGATCCAGCTCGAAGATCTCGGATTTTGCGAGAAAGGCCACGGCGGGGCGTTCGTGGCCGACGGCAACCTGATCTCGGGGGTCGGCACGGCGGCATGACCAAGGTGATCGAGGCGGTGCGTCAGTTGCGTGGCGAGGCGCATCCGGCCGTGCAGGTCAGGAACTGCGATCTGGCGCTCGCGCACGGGACCGGCGGCTCGCTTGCCACCCGGCACGTCGGCGCCACCCTGATTTTGGAGCGGGAGTGAGCCATGGCGAGGACGCGAAAAATTCCCGCTCCCCAGCCGACGCCGGACTCGCAGGCGTTTTGGGATGCCGCCGCAAGGGGGCGGTTCCTGATCCGCCGCTGCACCGCGTGCGGCAAGGCGCATTGGTATCCGCGCTCGACCTGCCCGTTCTGCTGGAGCGGGAAGACCGAGTGGACCGAAGCATCCGGGCGAGGCACGATCTGTTCGTACAGCGTGATGCGCCGGGCCCCCGAGCCGTACGTGATCGCCTACGTGACGCTTGCCGAAGGGCCCACCATGCTCACGAACCTCGTCAATTGCGATTTCGACGCACTCGCGATCGGGCAGGAGGTGCGGCTGAAATTCAGCGCGAGCGAGGGCGGCCCGCCGGTGCCGACGTTCACCACCGCCTAATCGTGAACAATTGCTTGTTGCGTTGCACAATATTGAATCACAGCATGGCGAGATGCTAGGCAAAAAAGCTTCTGCCTAATTTTTATCCAACGGCGATTCCAAAAGCGGACCAGCATCTTAGTCGACAGGCCCGACTGGCCTGCGTCTTGCAAATTCCAATCTCATCAGGTTCGCGCTCCGGCCGGCAGGCCGCCGCCTAGCTATTGGAGAACACAGAATGTACGCGGAAACCGTCGATCATTTCGCCGCGGTCGCAGCCAAGAAGAGCGAGTACCTGCGCCGGTCGCCGGGGGGATTCTGGATCAGCTCCATGCTGGCCGGTGCCTATGTCGGGCTGGGCATCATCCTGATCTTCAGCGTCGGCTCGGACGTCGATCCGGCCTATCGCGGGCTGATCATGGGCGCCTCGTTCGGCATCGCGCTCACGCTCGTCATCTTCGCCGGCTCCGACCTCTTCACCGGCCACACCATGTTCATGTCGCTCGGCGTGCTGCGGCGGCGGGTCAGCCTCGCCGATCTCGGCTCGTCCTGGAGCATGACTTGGGTCGGCAACCTCGTCGGCGCGGGGCTGCTGGCGGCGCTGTTCGTGACCGGCGGCGGCGGCGCCATGCTGCATTCCAATAGCCAGCTGCTGATGAAGGTCGCGGCCGCGAAGATGAACGCGCCCGCGATCGAGCTGTTCGCCCGCGCCATCCTGTGCAACTGGCTCGTCTGCCTCGCCATCTGGATGAGCGCGCGGATGACCAACGACACCGCGAAATGCATCGCCATCTTCTGGTGTCTGTTCGCCTTCATCGGCAGCGGGTTCGAGCATTCGGTCGCCAACATGACGCTGCTGTCGGTCGCGCTGCTGGGCAACCATCCGGAGAACGTCACCTGGATCGGCATGCTGCACAATCTGGTCTGGGTATCGCTGGGCAACATCGTCAGCGGGGCGGGGATCATGGGGCTCGGCTATTGGGCGGCCTCGCGCGAGCCCGCGCCGAAGGCGATTGCCGGCATGGCGCCCGCGGAGTGAGGGATCGGTGACGATGGGTCCCGATTTCACCGAGGAGCAGAAGCGCTATCTCGAAGGCTTCTTTGCCGGCCTGCTGACGCGCCGTGGTGCCGGGACGGGTCCTCCTCCGCCCGCTCCCGGCGCCAACGGCGCGGCGACGGTCGCCCCCGCGGAACCGGCCGCCTCCGGTCCCGAAGCGATTCACCGCGCCGCACAGGATCGCTTCCTCGCCGCCGGCAAGAAGCTCACGGCCGAGGAGATGGCGAAGCGCGCCAAGAACCCGCTCGACATGTGGGAGGAAATACGCGCCAACGCCGAAGCCGGCCGCTTCCCCAAGGGCACCGACGTTTTCCTGCACAAGTTCCACGGACTGTTCTACGTGGCGCCCGCGCAGGACGCCTTCATGTGCCGGCTGCGGATCCCGAACGGCATCCTCGGCGCCCATCAGTTGCGCGGCATCGCCGAGATCGCGGAGCGATACGCGGGCGGCTATGCCGACGTGACCACGCGGGCCAATCTGCAGCTGCGCGAGATCGGCCCGAAGTCGATCCTCGACGTGCTGACGGCGGTCCAGGACCTCGGGCTGACCACGCGCGGCGCCGGCGCCGACAATTTGCGAAACATCACCGGAAGCCCGACCGCCGGCATCGACCCCGACGAGCTGATCGACACCCGGCCGCTCTGCCGCGAGCTGCATTACACGATCTTGAATCATCGCGAGCTCTACGGGCTGCCGCGCAAATTCAACGTCGGTTTCGACGGCGGCGGCCCCGTTTCCGTGCTCGAGGACACCAACGACATCGGCTTTGCGGCGGTCGCGGTCGGCGAAGGCGAGGCGGTCGCGCCCGGCGTCTATTTCCGGGTTCTGCTCGGCGGCATCACCGGCCATGGCGATTTCGGCCGCGATACCGGGCTGCTCATCAAGCCGGAGCAGTGCACACCAGTGGCGCTCGCGCTGGTACGCGGCTTCATCGATCAGGGCGACCGCACCGACCGCAAGAAGGCGCGGCTCAAATATGTACTCGAGCGCCTGGGGCTGGACGGTTTCCTGGCCGAAGCGGAGAAGCACCTTTCATTCAAGCCGCTGCGGTTCCCGCTGGAGCGATGCGTGCCGCGCAAGCCGTCCGTCAAAGGCGCGCATCTCGGCGTGCATCCGCAGCGCCAGGCCGGATTGTTCTATCTCGGGGTCGCCGTACCGGTGGGCCGGCTGACCGTGGAGCGGATGCGGTCTCTCGCGAACATTGCCGAGCGGCACGCGAGCGGCACGCTGCGCCTCACGGTCTGGCAAAATCTGCTGATCTCCGATGTTCCCGCATCGGAAATCGCCGCGGCCGAAGCCGCCGTCCAAGCGCTCGGGCTCGACTTGCGCGCGGGCCCGATCCGCAGCGGGCTCGTCGCCTGCACCGGCAACACCGGCTGCAAGTTCGCGCTGACCAACACCAAGGGCCAGGCGCTCGAGCTCGCCGAACAGCTCGAGGCCAAGGTCGCGCTCGACCGGCCCCTCAACGTGCATCTCACCGGCTGCCCGAATTCCTGCGCCCAGCATTACCTCGCCGACATCGGTTTGCTCGGCACCAAGGTCGAGGCCGGGGACGACATGATCGAGGGCTACGACGTCTTCATCGGCGGCGGCGCCGGCACCGAGCAGCGTCTCGGCCGGCCGCTGTTCCGCGCCGTTCCGTTCCCGGAGCTGGCAGTGAAGCTCGAACGGGTGCTGCGCACCTATCTGGGTCACCGCCGCAGTAGCGAGGAGAGTTTCCGCGCGTTCTCGGAACGTCACAGTGTCGAAGAGCTGACGCAGTTGCTCGATGCGGCCGCATGAGAGGAATTGCGCGCCGCAAGCGCGCCGGATGATGCCATGAGCTACATCGCGCCGATCGTTCCCGACAATTCGCCGTTCTCGCCGGCGCAGCGCGCCTGGCTCAACGGCTTGCTGGCCGGTCTCATCGGCACCGATGCGGCGGCGGTTGCAACCGCGGGGATGGAGACGATTCTCGCTCCGCAAGCGCTGCCCACTCCGCAAGCCGCGCCAGCACAGCCCGAGGAATTTCCCTGGCACGATCCGGCGCTGCCGCTCGACGAGCGCATGAAGCTCGCGGACGGTCGCCCGCTGGAGCGGCGAATGATGGCCGCGATGGGCCAGCTCGATTGCGGCCAGTGCGGGTATCTCTGCCAGACCTATGCCGAGGCGATCGCGCGCGGCGAAGAGAACGGCCTCACCCGCTGCGTGCCGGGCGGCAAGGAAACCGCGCGCATGCTCAAGGAGCTCATCGCGGCCCCGTCCGCCGGCGTGGCCGCGACGTCGGCCGCGAACCCGCCTAAAATCGAAGCTGCGTCGGCGCCGCTCGCTGCGGGCGCGCCGTTGCTCGCGCGCTTCGAAGGCGCGCTCCGCCTCAATCGGGAAGGATCCGAGAAGGATACCCGGCACGTCGTGTTCCGGCATGACGATCTGGCGCGCGGCTACAAGGTCGGCGACGCGCTCGGCGTCCACGCGGCCAACGACCCGGAGGTCGTTGCGGCGATCCTCGAGCGTCTGGGAGCCCCGGCTTCTTGCGAGGTGGATTGTCCCGACGGCACCCGCCGTCCGTTGCGGGAGGCGCTGCTCGAGGCCTGCGATATCGGCCGGCCTTCCGACCAGGCCGTCGAAGTGCTCGCTTCCCGCGCGCGCGATCCGGCCGAGGCCGACCGCCTGCAGGCGCTTGCCGAAGGCTATCCCGGCGCCGAGCCTGCCAACGCTGATCTGCTCGATCTGTTGCTCGCGTTTCCGTCGGCACAGCCGCCCATCGAGGAGCTGATTCTCGCACTCGGAAGACTCGAGCCGCGACTCTATTCCATTGCTTCCTCGCCCAAGCTGCATCCGGGCGAGGTGCATCTCACCGTGGCCGCCGTGCGCTATGCGATGCGCGGCCGGCTGCGCAAGGGCGTAGCCTCGAGCTTTCTTGCCGACCGGGCGCAAAAGGGCTGTGCGATCCCGGTATTCGTCAAGCCCGCGCATGGCTTCGACTTGCCGGCCGATCCGAGCGTCCCGATCGTGATGATTGGGCCGGGCACCGGCATCGCTCCATTCCGGGCATTTCTTCAGGATCGCCGCGCGAGCGGCGCCAACGGCAAGAACTGGCTGCTCTTCGGCGATCAACACCGTGAGCTCGATTTTCTGTACGAGCAGGAGCTGGAAGCTTTTCGCAGGGACGGATTGCTCACCCGACTCGATCTCGCCTTCTCGCGCGATCAGGCCGAAAAGATCTACGTGCAGCATCGCATGCGCGAACGGGCCGCCGAGCTTTACGCCTGGATCAGCGACGGCGCACACCTCTATGTCTGCGGCGACGCCATCCGCATGGCGCGCGACGTCGATGCCGCGCTTGCCCATATCATCGCCAAGCAGGCCGGCGTGGCTTTGAGCCGAGCCAAGGCGCAACTTGCCGAGCTCGCCCGCGCCGGCCGTTATCAGCGCGACGTGTATTGATCTTCTACCTCCCCTTCAGGGGAGGTCGCCGGCTGGAGGCCGGCGGGTGGGGTCGCCCCCCACCCCGGTTCGCCGCTAGTTTAGGCGGCTCACCGACCCTCCCCTCCGGGGAGGGACAAGCGTGCATGCCGCCCCGATCGCGCTTAGTATTGCCCGGCCGACCTCACGGAGTTGCGGGCATGAGCGGCGTTTTGGCCGGGCGGCGCATCGTTGTGCCGGAAACGCGCGAGCTCGACGTGCTGGCGCAGATGCTGGAGCGCCAGGGCGCAACCGCGATCCGCTGTCCTTTGGTCTCGATCCACGACACGCCCGACGAGGTTCCGGTGCTGGCATGGCTGCGGCGCTTCATCGAGGCTCCGCCCGACGATCTGATCCTGATGACCGGCGAGGGGTTGCAGCGTCTCGTCGGCTTCGCGCGCCGCGCGGGCATGGAGGATGCTTTTCGGGCGATGCTCGGCAAGGTGAGAAAGGTCACCCGCGGCCCCAAGCCGGTGCGGCGCTTGCGCGAGCTCGGGCTCGACGCCGATCTGGCCGCCGATCCACCGACCAGCGAAGGTATCGTCGCGGTGCTGCGTGGCCAGGATCTTTCCGGGCGCCGCATCGCGGTCCAGCTTTATCCGGAACCCCAGGGGTCCGTCTTGCTGGACTTCCTCGAGCAGAAAGGCGCCAACGCCGATCCGGTGCTTTGTTACGTCTACGGCTCGCAAACCGAGGATGCGCGCGTCGTCGAAGTCATCGACGAGATGGCCGAGGGTCGGATCGACCTCATCACGTTCACGAGCTCGCCGCAGATCCGCCGGCTCGAAGAGGTCGCCAGCAAGAACCGCCGTGAAGGCCGGCTGCGCGAGGGCTTGCGGCGCACCACGATTGCAGCGGTCGGGCCGGTAGTCGGCCGCGCGATCGAGCAGGCCGGCGCCCGCGTGAGCATCATGCCGGAGAATTTCCACATGCGGCCGATGGTCAATGCGATTCTCGAGGCGCTGGACCTGGAGGGGTGATGCGCCCTTTTCCCTCCCCGCCGGGGGAGGGTCGGCAGCGCGCGAATGCGAGCTGCCGGGGTGGGCATACGAAACACCCCGCCCGCCGCGTTGCGCGCGGCGACCTCCCCAAAAGGGGAGGTAGAACGCCCGCCTACAGCCACGCCCCGTAGTGGCGGATGTACCAGCCCTTCACGGCCTGCGTAAGCAAGCAGTACGAGAAGAGCGTCGCCGCGAGCCAGGGGAAATATTCCCACGGCAGCGGAACGAGCCCGATGCTGCGTCCCACCGGCGAGAACGGGATCGCGATCCCGATCGCCATGATCAGCAGCGTGAGCAGCAGCAGCGGCGGCGCCGCCGTGCTCTGCACGAACGGAATTTTCGCGGTGCGGATCATGTGCACGATCAGCGTCTGCGTGAGCAGCCCTTCGACGAACCAGCCGGACTGAAACAATGCCTGGTGCTCCGCGCTGTTGGCACCGAACACGAACCACAGCAGCGCGAAGGTGGTGAGGTCGAAGATCGAGCTGATCGGACCTACGAACACCATGAATCGCGCGATGTCGTGTGCGATCCACTTGCGCGGCTCGCGCAGATAATCGCCATCGACGCGGTCGAAGGGCACCGCCGTTTGCGACAGGTCGTAGAGCAGGTTCTGCACCAGCAGATGGATCGGCAGCATCGGCAGGAACGGCAGGAACGCGCTCGCCACCAGCACGCTGAACACGTTGCCGAAATTCGAGCTCGCCGTCATCTTGATGTATTTGATAATGTTGGCGAAGGTCCGGCGGCCCTCGATCACGCCCTGTTCCAGCACCATCAGGCTCTTCTCCAAGAGGATGATGTCGGCCGCCTCCCGGGCGATATCCGCGGCGGTGTCGACCGAAACGCCGACGTCGGCATCGCGCAACGCGGGCGCATCGTTGATGCCGTCGCCCAAAAATCCGACCGTGAAACCCTTCGCCTGCAGGGCGCGGATCACGCGCGCCTTCTGCGACGGCGACATCTTGGCGAACACGCTCGCACGCTCCGCCAGGTCCGCAAGCTCGGCATCGCTCATGCGATCGAGCGCGCGGCCGAGAACCGGCTTGCCGATGTCGAGCCCGACCTCGCGGCAGATTTTCGCGGTCACCACGGCATTGTCGCCGGTGAGGATCTTCACGCGGATCCCGTGCTCTCGCAGCGCGGCGATTGCCGGACCCGCGCTCGCCTTCGGCGGATCGAGGAATGCGAGAAAGCCGCGGATGACCAAGTCCTTCTCGTCGCGCGCCGCATATTGCGTGCGGACCTCGCCGGGACCGAACTCGCGGGTGGCAACGGCGATCACCCGGAATCCATCCGCGTTCATGTCGCGGGCGATCGCGCGCAGCCGGTTGCGGGCGGCCTGATCGAGCGGTTTGCGTTCGCCGTCCAGCAGCAGATGCCGCGAAATCGCCAGCAGCTCCTCGATCGCGCCTTTGCATACCATCAGGTGGGTGCCGTCGGGCTTCTCGACGATCACCGACATCCGGCGGCGGACGAAGTCGAACGGCAGCTCGTCGATTTTGATGTATTCCTCGTGGCGCGCCTTGGGCGCGAGCTCATCGGCGTAATGCAGCACCGCGGTGTCGAGCAAATTCTTGAGCCCCGACTGGTGCCGGCTATTGAGCCAGGCGAGCGCCAGGACTTCCTCGTCGTCGCGGCCGAGCACGTCGAGATGGCGCTCGAGAACGATCCGGTCCTGGGTCAGGGTGCCGGTCTTGTCGGTGCACAGGATCTGCATCGCGCCGAAGTTCTGGATAGCGTTGAGACGCTTCACCACCACCTTGCGGCGCGACATGATCACCGCGCCCTTGGCGAGATTGCCGGTGACGATGACCGGCAGCATCTCCGGGGTCAGCCCCACCGCGACCGAGACCGCGAAGAAGAACGCCTGGATCCAGTCGCCCTTGGTGAAGCCGTTGATCAGCAGCACCACCGGCACCATCGCGGCCATGAACCGGATCAGCACCCAGCTCACGCTGTTGACGCCGCGGTCGAACGCGGTCTGGGCGCGCTGCCCGACGATCGATTTCGCCAGCGAGCCGAAGTAGGTCCGCGGCCCGGTGGCGATGACGACCGCGGTCGCGGTGCCGCTGACCACGTTGGTGCCGAGGAAGCACACGTCGGCAACGTCGAGCAGGCCGGGCGCGCCATTGCCGGCGCCCGACGCCGACCTTTGGACGACGCTGCCGAGCGTGTCGTATTTCTCCACCGGCAGGGCCTCGCCGGTGAGCACGGCCTGGCTCACGAACAGGTCGCGCGAGGTAATCAGCCTCACGTCCGCCGGGATCATGTCGCCGGCCGACAGCGCCACGATGTCGCCCGGCACCAGTTCCCGGATCGGGATCTCGCGCCGCCGCGGGGTATCGGCTTCGTCGCGACGCAGCACGGTCGCGGTCGTTCGCACCATGGCCTTGAGCTGCTCGGCGGCGCGGGTCGAGCGGAATTCCTGCCAGAACCGCAACAGCACGCTCACGCTGATCATGGTCGAGAGCACGGCGACGCCACGATCGTCGCCCGTTACGAGCGACACCGCCGTCAATAGCACCAGAATGAGGATGAACGGATTGGCGAACCCGGCGAGGAGTTGCACGTACCAGATGGGCGGCCGCTCATGCGCGACTTCGTTCGGCCCGATCTCGGCGAGGCGCGCCTCGGCTTCGGCCTCGGTCAGGCCCGCGCGGCCGGTCCCGAGCGCGGCCAGAATCGCCTCGAGCGCGCCGGGCCACAGTCCCGCGAGCTTCTCCGCGTAACGATTTGCTGGCTCCGCCGGCGCGCCGCCGATCGCCCAAACGCGGGGCAGGGAGAGGTCCATCCGCATGGCTCACCTCTTCGCCGCACCGGCGAGAGGCGAGCCGGGCTTCAATCAGCCTTGCCGCGCCGCCTCACGGTGCAAACTCTTCTGTGCTGATCGGGTCCCGCAGGTCGCCGCATGGATGCGACCGCGGGGCTACTAGGTCCGTCGTCCATTTGCATGCCTCGATGGGGCCGGGGCGTATGGAAGCCCTGCACGCCAAGCCCCGCGAATTTTGGTAACGCAAGATCGGCCGTTGGGTTCATGCCGAAATGGCATTGCGGTTGATGTAGGATCAAGCGGCGCCCCCGACAACCGCCCAGTACGAATTCCGACCGGCCACGCTTCACGGCGTGCGCTGTCGATCGCCGCGGCCGGCGCTCCGATTTGGCAGCGGCCGCATGGCCTCATTGTCACGCGCCGCCCGGTCCGTTATGCGCAACGCGTCCCCAGGCGAGACCTCCATGTCGACCTATCGGCTCGAAAAATTGTTCCTCCCGCGCGCGGTCGCCGTGGTGGGCGCGAGCCCGCGTCAGGGTTCGGTCGGCCGCGCGGTTCTCCGCAATTTGCGTGCCGGGGGTTTTTCGGGCTCGCTCGCACTCGTCAATCCGCACCATCGCGAGATCGAGGGCATCGCGGCTACCGCAAGCATCGAGACGATCGATCCGGCGCCGGATGTCGCGGTGATCACCGCGCCGCCGGAGCGGGTTCCGCAGATCGTCGCCGCCGCTGCCGGCCGCGGCGTCGCCGCCGCCATCATCCTCACGGCCGGGCTGGGGCACGGCAAAGGCTCGCTCGCGGAAGCCGCCGAGCGCGCCGCGCGCGGAAAAGGCCTGCGGATCGTCGGCCCGAATTGCCTCGGCGTGATGGCCCCCGCGGCGAATTTCAATGCGAGCTTCGCGACCCGGATGCCGCGGCGAGGCGATCTTGCGCTCGTCTCCCAATCCGGCGCCATCGTCGCCGGAATGGCCGAATGGGCGGCGCAGCGCGCGATCGGTTTCTCGGCGGCGGTCTCGATCGGCGATCAGCTCGACGTCGATTTCGGCGATCTGTTGGATTTTTTCGCGTTGGATCGGGGAACGCGCGCGGTCCTGCTCTATGTCGAATCGATCAAGAACGCCCGCAAATTCATGTCGGCGGCCCGCGCGGCCGCCCGCGCCAAGCCGGTCGTCGTGGTCAAATCCGGGCGCCACGCACAAGCCGCCAAGGCCGCGGCGACCCATACCGGCGCGCTCGCCGGCTCCGATGAGGTCTACGATGCGGCATTCCGCCGTGCCGGCCTGCTGCGGGTCTCGGATCTCGACGAGCTGTTCGATGCGGTCGAGACGCTCGGCCGGCTGCGCCCGTTTACCGGAAACCGTCTTGCGATACTCACCAACGGCGGTGGCGTCGGCGTGCTGGCGACCGACCGATTGGCCGATCTCGGCGGCACCGTCGCCGAGCTTTCGGCCGACGCGCGGGCGCGGCTCGACGCCGTGTTGCCGCCGACCTGGTCGAAGGCCAATCCGATCGACATCATCGGTGATGCGGATGCGGGACGTTACGCCGCCGCGCTGGAGGCGCTGATCGAGGATCGCGAGAACGACGCCATCCTGGTGCTCAACGTGCCGACCGCGCTCGCTTCGCCGATCGATACCGCCGTCAGCGT
>WNGF01005809.1_pt1 | contig 16012 bp, 15 predicted proteins | sample 5400641 | NCBI WGS metagenome assembly WNGF01 (sample SAMN13153371, study PRJNA577476) | soil metagenome | isolation source: 80 cm soil or saprolite under grassland replicate 2 | place: USA:California | collected 2016-06-15
TCGCGGACAAGTTCCCCACCGCAGGCCTGGCCACGCTGGCCTTCGGCCGTGTCGGGTGGACGGACCTCGATAGCGAAAGCGGGGAGATGGTCGAGTTCGTGGTCCCGAGGCGGTTGGGCTGACGGCCCCCCCGCTGGCGGTCACCCGGGCTGACTACTACTGAGGGGCCGGCGACGCCGCCGGCGCCGGCTTTGTCGCCGCCGCTTGGTTGGCCTCGCGCTTGGAGTTGCGCTTGGACGCCGACGGTGCCTCGGCCGGGGCCACCGTGGCTGCTTTCTTCATCGCCTTGGTCTTCTTGTCGGCCTTTCTTGCCACCTTGGCCTCGGCCTTGGCGGCCTTCTTCTTCGCGGCCTTCTTCTTTGCCTTCTTCTTCGCCATGGTGCGAACCCCCTTTTCGGGTACCACCACCGAGGACGCTGGCTGAACGTAGCCTAACCCCACAGCGATCTGCGGTCGCGCCCAACGGCTCGCACGTGCCGGCCGCGTGGGTATGGTGATGCGATGCCGGCTCGAAAAGAGGTCGTCGAGGTCTCCGGGCGCGAGGTCGTCGTCAGCAACCCGGACAAGGTGTTCTTCCCCGGCACCGGCCACACGAAGCTCGATCTGGTCCGGTACTACCTGTCGGTTGCCGAGGGCGCCCTGCGCGGGGTCGCGGGCCGGCCGATGGCCCTCAAACGCTACGTGAACGGGGCGGAAGGCGAGTTCTTCTTCCAGAAGCGGGCTCCAACATCCAGACCCGACTCACCCCGACGAGCTCCGTGTCGATCTCGACCCCATCCCCGGCGTGTCCTGGCCGCAGATCCGAGACGTCGCCATGGTCACGAAGGAGGTCCTGGACGACCTGGGGATGCGAGGGTGGCCGAAGACCTCCGGGTCCCGGGGGTTCCATGTGTACTGTCGGATCGAGCCCCGCTGGACGTTCCCCGAGGTCCGTCGGGCTGCCCTGGCTTTGGCCCGGGAGGTCGAGCGCCGGGCACCGGACCTCGCCACCAGCCGCTGGTGGAAAGAGGAACGCCACGGCGTGTTCCTCGACTACAACCAGAACGCCAAGGACCGGACGGTCGCCTCGGCGTTCTCGGTGCGCCCGACCCCGGATGCCCGCGTGTCCACGCCGCTGTCGTGGGACGAAGTGCCGGGCTGTGAGGCGGAGAGGTTCACCGTCGACACCGTCCCCAAGCGGTTCGCCGAGCTGGGCGACCCCTTCGAGCACATGGACGATGCCGCCGATTCGCTGGAACGGCTGCTCGAGCTGTCCACTCAGCACGAGGAGGCCGGGTTCGGCGACGCGCCGTGGCCGCCGCACTTCGCCAAGCAGGCCGGCGAGCCGCCCCGAGTCCAGCCCTCGAAGCGGCGCAAGGCGAGCGGAAAGCCCGAGCGCCAGGGCGTCGTCCCTCCACCCGCGCCGGGCAAACGGGCCGGGCCGACGGGGAGGCGGCGGACGACCATGCCGCTCATCGAGGTGGCCAGGGCAGCCTCCGAGGCCGAGGCCCGGGAGGGGCTGGAACGCTGGAAGGAGCGGCATCCCGAGGTATGGACGCACCTCGCTCCGCCGGACGTTCTGGTGGACTCGATGCGAGGTCGAAGCTCGACGTGGACCAGGATCCGGCTCAACCTGCGGAACGTCCCCGAAGGGGAACGCCCGCCGCAGGAGGCTCTCGAGGTCGACTACGACCCGTGGGAAGGCATTGAAGGCTGGGAGGACCAGGCTCACAGGAGATCCTGAGGTTCCTCCAACTCCCCGCTCAGGCAGGAGCCAGACCATGGACGGGTCACGACGGCCAAGGAGGCTTCCGATGCCCGAACTGGATAATGGTGGGATGGACGACCGGCCCGCCGACGAGCACCCGACCTTGCCCGACCCCCCCGAACCCTCACCGATGAGCGGCTGGCCGTCTCCGCCACCCCCGACCCATCCGACGCCTCAGCCCTACGCCCCCGCTTCTCCTCCCCCGGCCGCGCGGCCGAAAGGCCGTATCGTCGCCGCCGTCCTCGCCGCGCTGCTGCTGTTGGGCGCCGGGGCCGGCCTGGGCTGGGGCTTCACGAGAGACCAGGGATCCCCCGCGGCGATCGGCGGTTCCTCGAACGGTCAGGCCGCGACGAGCCTGGACGTGCAGGCCATCGCGGATCGCGTCGAGCCGGCCGTGGTTGACATCAACACCGAGATCCAGGGTTCGCTCGGTCAGATCGGCCACGGAGCGGGGACGGGAATGCTCCTCACCTCGTCCGGCGAAGTTCTCACCAACAATCACGTGATCGAGGGGGCCACGAAGATCGGGGTCTCCATCACCGGGCGCTCGGGCACCTACGCGGCCACGGTCGTCGGGGCCGACATCAAGGACGATGTGGCCCTGCTCCAGGTCCAGGGCGTGTCCGGCCTCCCCACCGTCACGCTCGCCGACTCCTCGGACCTGGTCCTCGGCCAGGAAGTCGTGGCCATCGGCAACGCCCTGGGTCAGGGCGGTTCGCCGAGCGTCACCGAGGGCACAGTCTCTGCCCTGGATCGTTCGATCACCGTGGGCGACGGCCAGGGAGACTCGGAGCACCTGACGGGATTGATCCAGATGGACGCGCCGATCCAGCCCGGCGACTCCGGCGGTCCGCTCGTGGACTCCTCGGCCAGGGTGGTGGGAATGATCACCGCCGCCGCCCGAGGCAACTTCGGCCAGTCCCCCTCGAACGTCGGCTTCGCCATCCCCTCGAACGACGCGCTGGGGATCGTGGGAGAGATCCGGTCGGGGGACGAGAGCCCCACCATCATCATCGGGCCCGCCGGGTTCCTCGGCGTCGGAGTGCAGGACTTGGACTCCGAGACTGCGGCCCGCCTAGGGCTGAACGTCACCTCGGGGGCGTTGGTGCTGAGCGTGCGCCCCGGGGCGCCCGCGGAATCGGCCGGCATCACCCAGCAATCGGTGATCACCGCCATCGATGGGCAACGCGTCTCGTCCGCCGATGCGCTCGGGACGGCCATCCGTCGGCACGACCCGGGGGAGCAGATCCAAGTGACGTGGGTCGACCGGAGCGGCACGCACAGCGCGACGGTCCGCCTGATCACCGGCCCCGCTGTCTGATCGACCGATCCCACGTCCGACGAACGACCTGATCCACCACGGCGGCGTCGGTGGCCTTGCGAAGTTGTGTTCTTCGCGCCGAGGCCGTTGACCCGTCCGCATCCCGGACGCTAGGAGTGCGGGTGACGACGGATGGTCACCCCACGCACCCGCCTGGCGTCTCATCGTTTCCTCATGTTGGCACTCGCCGTCGGCGGGCTCATCGGCGGAACGCGGGTCGTGGTCGAGGCCACGGACACCGACGACGCCCCGGGCTCGAGCGCACTGGTCTCGAACGCCGGGGCATCGCCATCGCACGACCCCGGCACGCCGATGCCCCACAGGGCTCCGGTGCACCGGTCCCGCCCGCTGAACGTGTATGCCTCCACCGAGCATCGGATGAGCCCGGCCGTCGCCGGCGACCCGGAGCGCATCTACGTCCCGAACAGCGAGTCGGGTTCTGTCGACGTCATCGATCCGGCGACGTTCCGGATCGTTTCGCACTTCTCGGTGGGCAGCTACCCAGAGCACATCACGCCATCGTGGAACCTCCGCTGGCTCTACGTCGACAACACATACGGCAACGCGCTCACGGTGGTCGATCCCCGAACCGGCCGCCCCACCGGGCGGACTATCCCGGTCACGGATCCCTACAACCTCTACTTCACGCCCGACGGCTCGAAAGCCATCGTGGTGGCCGAGCGGAACCGGCGCCTCGACTTCCGCGACCCGAGGACCTGGCGGCTGATCAAGAGCGTCCCCATCCCCGCTGCCGGTCCCGATCACCTTGACTTCTCGGCTGGCGGGCGGTTCCTCCTGGTCAGCGCCGAGTTCGGCGGCGACGTGTTCCGGGTGAGCACCACTTCGATGAGGGTGACGGGTTCGCTCCACGTCGGGGGTGCTCCCATCGATGTTCGTCTGTCACCGGACGGATCCGTCTTCTACGTGGCGAACCAGGGGCTCGATGGCGTTTCCGTGATCGATGCTCGGGCGCTACGGCGTGTCGCCTTCATCCCCACCGGGGCCGGCGCGCACGGGCTGGCCGTGAGCAGGGACGCTCGCTTCCTGTACGTGAGCAACAGGCTGGCCGGATCGATCTCCGAGGTGGCATTCGCCTCCCGCCGCGTGGTGGCGACGTGGCACGTCGGGGGAAGCCCCGACATGATGCAGGTGTCCCCCGATGGGCGGGAGCTGTGGGTATCCAACCGGTTCGACGGCACGGTCTCCGTCATCGACACGAGGACGGGACACCTGATCCACGTCATCCCGGTCGGGAGCAGTCCCCACGGCCTCGCCTTCTTCCCCCAACCGGGCCGGTACAGCCTCGGCCACAACGGGGTCTACCGCTGAGGACGACGGGGACCCGGCCGATCCTGGAGGTTCGGCCCCTCCGGCAAGGGTTGAGCTAGCCTGGACCGCGATGCAAGCTCGGCCCGCGCACGCGCTCCTCATCGCATCGCTCCTCCTGTTCTCGGCCTGTGCCTCGTTGCGACCGGCAACCCATGGCCGGCGGGGTCCGGCCGAGCAGGCCGTCTCCAGCTCCACCCCGGCGCAGCACATCGTGGTGATCGCCATGGAGAACAAGGAGTACGCGCAGATCATCGGCTCGTTCGATGCGCCCTATCTCAACCGGCTGGCCAAGCGGAAGGTGCTGCTGACCAATGAATACGCGATCACGCACCCATCGCTTCCGAACTACCTGGCGCTCACGGGAGGCTCCACCTTCGGGATCACCTCGGACTGCACCGACTGCAACGTGAAGGGCAGGAACCTGGTCGATCAGCTCGAGGCCCATGGGATGTCCTGGAAGGCGTACATGCAGTCAATGCCCGAACCGTGCTTCACGGGCGCGTCCGCCGGCACGGCGCCCAACGACTACGCGAAGAAACACGACCCGTTCATGTACTTCGATGACGTCCGCAACGACGACACCCGGTGCAACCAGATCGTTCCCTTCAGCCAGCTCCGCACCGACCTCAAGAACGGCCTGCCCCAGTTCACGTGGATCAGCCCGAACGAGTGCAAGGACATGCACTCCTGCTCCATCGCCACGGGCGATTCGTGGCTGAAACTGTGGGTGCCGAAGCTCATCCCCGCGCTCGGCACGAATGGCATCCTGATGGTCCTGTTCGACGAGGGTTCGAGCGATGCCGCTTGCTGCTCGCTAGGTTCCGGAGGCGGACATGTCGTGGCCGTCATCGCCGGGCCGGGGGCCAAAGACTCGACGACGATCGGTGCCGCCGCCGATCACTACTCACTGCTTCGCCTGATCGAGGACGAATTGGGCTTCCGGCGTCTTCGCAACGCGGCCGACCCCACGACGCCGACGATCAACGGCTGGAAGGCCTGAGCCGAGCCGGTCTCTTGCCGCACGGTGGCAACCCGGGGCAAAGTAACCGCATGGTGGCCCGGAGGGGGGTGCGGGGCGTCCTCGCGTTCGCCGTGGTCCTGATCGGCCTGGTGGCCCTGTGGGAGGGCTATCGGGCCATCGGGCAGGCCACCGGGCTGACCTGGCCCTTCCCGGTGAACGAGCGGTCCATGCCCCACATCAACGAGATCCTCGGCCAGCTGTTCCAGCCCTCTCGAAGGAACGGGCCGCCCCTAGTCACGGTCCTCCTCCAGGCCGCGCTGTTCACGGCGCGGGAAGCCGCCCTGGGGTTCGTTCTTGGAGCCTCGACCGGCTTCGTCCTGGGGATTGCGCTGGCGCATTCGCGGCTGCTCGAGCGGGGGCTCTTGCCGTACATCGTGGCCTCCCAGACCATCCCCATCCTGGCCATCGCGCCCATGGTCGTGGTGTGGCTGGGGGCCGGCCTGTTCTCGGTGGCCATCATCGCGGCCTACCTGACGTTCTTCCCGGTCACGATCAACACGCTTCGGGGGCTGCGATCCGCCGACCCCCGAGCTCACGAACTCATGGACTCCTACGCGGCGAACCGCCGATCGGTCCTGTGGAAGCTCAGGGTCCCGGCCTCGATGCCGTACCTGTTCACGGCGCTGAAGATCTCGGCGCCGGCGAGCGTGGTGGGGGCCATCATCGGCGAGCTTCCGTCGTCGATCCAGGGAGGGCTCGGCGGGGCCATCCTGAACTACAACCAGTACTACATCACCTCCCCGGCGTCGCTGTGGGCAACGAACGTCGTGGCCGCGGCGCTGGGGATCTCGTTCTTCGGCGTGGTCCTGCTTGCCGAGCGCCTCGTGGTGCACCGCGCGCCGGAGCACGTGGCGTGAGCGACGGACCGATGCCTCGCCCCGCCGCGGTCTCCCTCGGAGGGGTGTCCAAGCACTACGCCGTGCCCGGCGGGCCGGGCGTGACCGCGCTTTCTCCGATCGATCTCGACGTCCATCCGGGTGAGTTCGTCTCGTTGATCGGGCCCTCGGGATGCGGCAAGTCCACGCTCCTTCGCATCATCGGCGACCTGGTCCCGGCGACCGAGGGGCAGGTCCTGGTCAACGGCAAGCCCGCCCACCAGGCCCGACTGGACCGCGACTACGGGATCGTGTTCCAGGACCCCGTTCTCTATGACTGGCGGACGGTGGCCCGCAACATCTCCCTGCCCTTGGAGATGCTGGGGTGGGACCGGCAGCGGCGGGCCGGCCGGGTGGCCGAGATGCTGGACCTGGTGGAGCTCGGTGGGTTCGAGGGCCACTACCCGTGGCAGCTGTCGGGCGGCATGCAGCAGCGGGTGTCGATCGCCCGGGCCCTGTCGTTCTCTCCGGCCCTCCTGCTCATGGACGAGCCGTTCGGGGCGCTCGACGAGATGACCCGGGAACGGTTGAACGGCGAGCTGCTCCGGATCTGGCAGCAGAGCGGCTGCACCATCGTGTTCGTGACCCACAGCATCACCGAGGCCGTGTTCCTGTCCACCCGCGTGGTGGTCATGTCGGCCCGACCCGGTCGCGTGATCGGGATCGTCGAGATCGACGTCCCGCAGCCGCGGACGGTGGACACGCGAGAGGAGCCTCGGTTCTTCGAGCTGGTCACCGCGGTCCGGGAACGATTGCGGAAGGGGGGCGCGGCCGAGGCCGAGGCGCAGGCGGAGGCGGAGCTCCTGCTGGTGGAGGAGGAACGATGAGCGCGATCGTGCCGGTCCCTCCCAACACCCTCCGCCGGGCCGGGCGGCGGGCCCGGGACTGGGCCCCGGCCGCGGCCGTGTTGGTCGCGGGGATCGTGGCCTGGCAGGGCCTGGTGACGGCGTTCGACATCCAACGGTTCCTACTGCCCAAGCCCACGGAGATCGCCACAGCGCTCCGGGAGAACTGGACCTTCCTGCGCCACGCGGCCCTCTACACGTTCGGAGAAGCGGTCGCGGGCTTCGTCGTGGGGAGCGCCCTGGCCATCGCGACGGCGCTCCTCCTGGCGCGGTGGAGGCCGCTCGGCCGGGCATTGCTCCCCTACGCCATCGCCGCGAACGCGATCCCGATCATCGCGTTCGCGCCGATCTTCAACAACTGGTTCAGCCTGGTCAGCCCGATCCCCAAGATCGCCATCGCCGCCGTGCTCGTGTTCTTCCCGGTCATGATCAACATGCTGCGAGGCCTGACGTCGGTGCATCCGTCCTCGATCGAGCTGATGCGCTCCTATGCCGCCGGAGGGGCCGCGACGTTTCGGCGCGTCCGCATCCCCAACTCCCTTCCCTTCCTGTTCTCCGGGCTGAAGGTGGCGAGCGTGCTGGCCATGATCGGGGCCGTCGTGTCGCAGTACTTCGGCGGGCTGCGGACGACATCGCTCGGCCTGTTCATCAAGGAGAAGGCGGCGCTGGCCTTGTTCCCCGAGGCGTGGGCGGCCATCGTCCTGGCGAGCGTCCTCGGGGTGGCCTTCTATCTGGCGATCGTGCTCGTGGAACGATCCGTCCTGCGGTGGCACCCGTCCGTGCGCGGGGCGCGGGCGGGATGAGGAGGGGGGTGGAGCGACAAGCGAGGATGGACCAGCTGGGCTCGGCTCGCAGAAGCGAAGGAGGGGGTTCCATGCGTTCGTTGCGTTCGTTCACGTGGCGGTGGTTGATGGTCCTGGCCGTGGTGGCTGTGGTTGCGGCCGCGTGCGGTGAGGAGGAAGGGACGTCCGGAGGGGGCGGCGGGGCGGACAAGGTCACGCTCCAGCTCAAGTGGGTGACCCAGGCCCAGTTCGCCGGATACTACGCGGCCCTGAACCAGGGCTACTACGCCGATGAGGGGCTCGACCTGACCATCCTTCCCGGCGGACCGGACATCACGCCAGAGCAGGTGGTGGCGGGCGGCGGCGCGGAGTTCGGCATCGACTGGCTCCCGAGCCTCCTGGCTCAGCGCGACCAGGGCGTGGACCTGGTGAACATCGCGCAGGTGTTCACCCGGGCGGGGATCACCGAGGTGGCCTGGAAGGACACGGGCATCGACACGATCTCCGAGCTGGCAGGCAAGAGGGTGGGCGTGTGGTGCTGCGGGAACCAGTACCAGCTGTTCGCAGCGCTGGACAAGAACGGCATCGACGCGAACGACTCCTCGCAGGTCCAGATCGTGGACCAGCCCTTCGACATGAGCTTGCTCCTGAACCGGGACGTCGACGCTGCCGCGGCCATGACCTACAACGAGCTGGCGCAGGTCCTGGAGACGGAGAACCCGAAGACGGGCAAGCTGTACCAGCTCTCCGACCTGAACGTGATCAAGCTCGCCGACGTGGGGACCGGGATGCTCGAGGACGGCATCTTCGTCCGAGGCGACTGGATCGCCGACGAGGCCAACCAGGACATCGCCACGCGGTTCCTGAAGGCTTCGTTCAAGGGATGGGCCTACTGCCGCGACAATTTCGACAGCTGCCTGACCACGGTCCTGGACAACGGTCCGACCCTGGGCGAGGGCCATCAGCGGTGGCAGCTGAACGAGATCAACGCGCTGATCTGGCCGGCGCCGTCTGGCGTGGGCGTCATGGACGCCGATCTGTTCGGCGTCACGGCGGACATCGCGCTCAAGTACGCTGTGATCGCCAAGGCCGCGAGCTCAGACGCCTATCGGACAGATCTGGCCGAGGCGGCCGTGCAAGGGCTGCAGGACGAAGGCGTCGATGTGAACGGCGCGGACTACCAGAAGCTGAAGGTCGAGGTGACGCCCGGCGGTGAGTAGGGCGAACGCCCTTCCAGGAAAGGAGCGGTGATGCTGTCCTTCGGCGTCACGTTCATGCTCGACCCGCCTCCGTCGCGCGTGGTGGAGTGGGCCAAGCTGGCCGAGGACAACGGGTTCGACTACGTGTGGGCTTGGGACTCGCACGTCCTGTGGCAGGACGTCTACCCCGTGTTCACGCTGATCGCGACGAACACCGAGCGGATCCGGATCGGGCCGTGCGTGACGAACCCTGCCACCCGTGACATCACCGTGACCGCGAGCGCCCTGGCCACGCTGAACGAGATCTCCGGCGGGCGGATGGTGATGGGGATCGGCCGGGGGGACAGCGCCCGCCGCGTGATCGGCAAGCCACCGGTGACGGTGGAGCGGCTGGAGGAGGCGTGCCGCACGATCAAGGACCTCGCCGAGGGCCGGGAGGTGGATTACGAGGGCACGCCCACCCAGCTGAAGTGGGCCAAGGGGCCGCTCCCCGTGTGGGTGGCGGCCTACGGGCCGAAGGCCCTCCGGTGTGCTGGGCGGGTGGCCGACGGCCTGATCATGCAGCTCGCCGACCCGTACATCGTCGAATGGTCGCTGCAATACGTGAAGGAGGGGGCGAAGGAAGCGGGCCGGCGGTTCGAGGACATCCAGATCATGAGCGCCGCGCCCGCATACGTCACCGACGACCTCCAGCACGCGCGCGATCAGGTCCGGTGGTTCCCCGCGCTGGTCTCCAACCACGTCGTGGACCTGGTGAAGCGGTACGCGACCACCGACCTGCCGCAGGCGCTCACCGACTTCATCAAGGCCCGGGACCACTACGACTACGCGGAGCACGGCCGGACCGGCGCCGAGCACGCCTCGTTCGTCACCGACGAGGTCGTGGACCGGTTCTGCGTGATCGGCACCGCCGAGCAGTGCCTGGCCAAGCTGAAGGACCTCGAGGCGCTCGGCGTGGACCAGTTCAACATCTACTCGATGGTCGACGACCCCGCGGCCGTCATCGAGAGCTTCGGGAAGCAGCTGATCCCCGCGTTCGACGGAGGAGGTAGGTCATGACCACGGTTCGGGCAGCCGTGATCCAGTGCTACGCGAACATGCCGAAGGACGAGGCCATCGACAAGCACATCGAGCTGATCGGCAAGGCGGCCGCCGAGGGCGCCAAGGTGACGTGCCTCCAGGAGATCTTCCACGGCCCGTACTTCCCGGCCGAGCAGGACCCCAAGTGGTACCGCACGGCCGAGCCCGAGGACGGCCCGACGATCTCGCGTATGCGTGAGGTGGCGAAGCAACACAACATGGTGCTGGTCGTGCCGTGGTACGAGGAGGCGCAGACCGGCGTGTACTACAACTCGGCCGCCGTGATCGAGGCCGACGGCACGCTCCTCGGCAAGTACCGGAAGACCCACATCCCCCACGTCGGGCCGTGCTTCTGGGAGAAGTTCTACTTCAAGCCGGGGAACCTGGGGTATCCGGTGTGGCAGACCTCGGTGGGCAAGGTCGGCCTCATCATCTGCTACGACCGGCACTTCCCCGAAGTCGGCCGTCAGGTGGGGCTGAAGGGCGCGGAGCTCGTGTTCAACCCTTCGGCCACGGTCGAGTCGCTCTCCAAGTACCTGTGGCAGTTGGAGCAGCCGGCGCACGCCGTCGCCAACGGGTACTGGATCGCAGCCATCAACCGGGTGGGGGTGGAGGAGCCGCTGTCGACCGCGAAGTTCTACGGGTCGTCCTATTTCTGCAATCCGAGGGGGCAAATCATCGCGCAGGCGTCCGACTCCGAGGACGAGGTGCTCGTCGCCGACCTGGACCTGGACATGAACCGCGAAGTTCGTGACACCTGGCAGTTCCTCCGGGACCGCCGGCCGGAGACCTATGGCGAGCTCACGGAGCTGTTGCCGTGAGTTCTCCAAGCGGATCGGGCGACGACGGGGGCGCCGGCGAGCTCCTGGCCCGGCATCGCCAAGTCCTGCCCAACTGGATTGCGCTCTACTACAAGGAGCCCATCGAGCTGGTCCGGGCCGAGGGAACCAGAGTATGGGACGGCGCGGGCACCGAATACCTCGACTTCTTCGGCGGCATCGTGACCACCATCTCCGGGCACGTGGTGGAACAGCTCGTCCAGGCGCTGACCGAGCAGGCGGAGAAGATCGCCCACACCTCCACCTTGTACTTGATCAGGCCGATGGTGGAGCTGGCCGAGCGGCTCACCAAGCTCGCCCCGATCGATTCCCCGTCCGGGGTCAAGGCGTTCTTCGTCGGCTCGGGGACCGAGGCCGTCGAGGCCGCGCTGCTCTTCGCCACCAGCTGGCGGCGGTCGAACGAGGTCATCGCGCTTCGCAACTCCTACCACGGCCGTTCGTTCGGAGCCGTGGGCATCACCGGCAACAAGGGGTGGTCGGCCACGTCGTTCTCACCGCTGAACGTGTCCTACGCACTGGCCCCGTATTGCTACCGGTGCCCATTGGGACTGACCTATCCAGACTGCGGCGTTGCATGTGCCGAGGATCTGCGCAACGTGATCGAGACCACGACGACCGGGGAGCCGGCGGCCATGATCGCCGAGCCGATCCAAGGGGTCGGAGGGTTCGTCACGCCCCCGGCCGAGTACTTCCAGATCGCCAAGGGCATCCTGGACGAATTCGGCATCCCGTTCATCGCCGACGAGGTGCAGACCGGCTTCGGCCGGACCGGCGAGGCCTACTGGGGGATCGAGAGCTACGGGGTCCAGGCGGACGCTATGGTGTGCGCCAAAGGGTTGGGGAACGGGATGGCCATTGGCGCCGTGGTGAGCCGGGCCGACATGATGGACTCCCTGCGGGCCAACTCCATCTCCACGTTCGGCGGCAATCCGCTGGCCTCCACCTACGCGCTTGCGAACCTGGACTACATCGAGGAGAACGAGCTCCAGCACAACGCCCAGCGGGTGGGCAAGTTCCTGTTCGACGGCTTGAAGGAGCTGGAGGACCGATACGACGTGGTGGGTGAGGTCCGGGGCAAGGGCCTGATGATCGGCATCGAGATGGTGAAGGACGGCGAGACCAAGGAGCCGCATCCCGACGGTGCGGTCCAGGCGCTGGAGGCCTGCAAGGAGCAGGGCCTGCTGATCGGCAAGGGCGGCCTGTATGGCAACGCGATCCGGCTGGCGCCTCCGCTCATCGTCACGGAAGAGGATGCGGCTCGGGCCATCGAGACCCTCGACGTTGCGTTCGGTCGAGTGCAGGAGGGCGTGTCGTGAGGACGGTCATCAAGAACGGTACCATCGTCACGGCCACCGAGACGACCCGGGCCGACGTCGTCATCGAGGGCGACCGGGTCGCGGCGATCGGCTTGGACATGCCCGTTCAGGCCGACAAGGTCATCGATGCCACCGACCGATACGTGATGCCTGGGGGCGTGGACCCGCACACGCACTTCGACCTCCCGTTCGGCGGATCGTTTTGCTCGGACGACTTCGGGACGGGGACCCGGGCCGCCGCCTTCGGCGGGACCACCACGGTGGTCGACTTCGCCCTCCAGGGGACGGGTGAGGGCCTCCGCAAAGGCCTCGACACCTGGCACGAGAAAGCCCAGAAGGCCTGCACCGATTTCGGGTTCCACATGATCGTCAAGGAGGTCAACGACCAGGTCCTGAAGGAGATGGACGAGCTGGTCGGCGAGGGGGTCACCTCGTTCAAGCTGTTCATGGCGTACCCCGGGGTGTTCATGCTGGACGACGCGTCCATCTTCCGTGCCATGCAGCGGGCCGCGGACAGCGGCGCCCTGATCATGATGCACGCTGAGAACGGCGGCCCCATCGATGTGCTGGTCAAGAAGTACGTCGCGGAGGGCAAGACCGAGCCGAAGTACCACGGCATGTCCCGGCCCGCCGCGATGGAGGGGGAGGCGGTCCACCGCGTGTTCAAGCTGGCCGAGCTGGCGGGCACGCCCGCGTACGTCGTGCACCTGACCTCGCGGGACGCGCTGAACGCGGTGCGCGAGGCCCGCGATCGAGGCCTGCCGGCCTACGCCGAGACGTGTCCTCAGTACCTCTATCTCTCCTCCGACGACATGGCCCGGCCGGGGTTCGAGGGCGCGAAGTTCGTTTGCTCTCCTCCGCTGCGCCCCAAGGATCACCAGGAGGAGCTGTGGGCCGGCCTCAAACAGGACGACCTCCAGATCGTGGCCACCGACCACGCGCCGTTCAACTACAAGGGTCAGAAGGAGCTGGGCAAGGACGACTTCTCGAAGATCCCAAACGGGCTGCCGAGCGTGGAGGACCGGTACACGCTGATCTTCCAGGGGGTCCACGACGGCCGGATCGGCCTGAACCGGTTCGTCCAGCTCGTGGCGACGGCGCCGGCCAAGATGTTCGGGTTGTACCCTCGGAAGGGGACGATCGCGCCGGGCTCGGACGCGGACATCGTCGTGTTCGACCCCAACCACGAGCGGGTCCTGTCCGCGAAGACACACCACATGAACGTCGACTACTCCTGTTTCGAGGGCATGAAGGTCAAGGGTCTTCCCCGGATCGTCCTGCAGCGTGGTGCGGTCCTGGTCGAGGACGGCGAGTTCCACGCAAAGGAGGGCCAGGGCACGTTCATCCCTCGCACCCGGATGGCAATCTGATTCCACGTCGAATCCAACGAAGGAGCTGGTGGGCATGAGCGCCGAGCGAGTGCCGGCACTGATCGGGGGGCGATTCCAGGAGTCGGGGTCCGACGAGGTCGACCCGATCTACGACCCCGCGACCGGCGAGACCATCGCGCTGCTCCCGTATTCCACGCCCGAGGAGATCGACCGGGCCGTGGGAGCCGCCGCGGAGGCTTTCCCGGCGTGGGCCGACACGCCGGTGCCGGAGCGAGCCCAGGTGATGTTCCGGTTCAAGGCCCTGCTCGAGGACCTGTTCGAGGATCTGTCCCGGCTGGTCACCCACGAGAACGGCAAGACCCTTGCAGAGGCCCGGGGCGAGGTCCGCCGGGCCATCGAGGTGGTGGAGCTGGCTTGCGGAGCGCCCACCTTGATGATGGGCACGAACCTGGACCAGATCGCGGACGGCATCGACGAGGAGCTCGTCCGGTTCCCGGTCGGGGTGGTGGCCGGCATCACGCCCTTCAACTTCCCGAACATGGTGCCGCTATGGATGATCCCGCTCGCCATCGTGTGCGGGAACACGTTCGTGCACAAGCCCTCACAGCGGACGCCGCTTTCCGCCATCCGGATCGCCGAGCTGCTGACCGAGGCCGGCGTTCCCGACGGCGTATTCAACGTGGTCCACGGGGCGAAGGACTCGGTCGACGCGCTGCTCGGCCATCCCGACGTCGCCGCCGTGTCGTTCGTGGGCTCGGCGGGGGTAGCCGCGTACATCTACTCGACCGGCGCGGCCAACGGGAAGCGGGTCCAGGCCCTCGGCGGGGCCAAGAATCACCTGCTGGTCATGGACGACGCCGACCTGGACAAGACGGTGACGGCGCTGCTGTCATCCGCGTTCGGGAACGCGGGGCAGCGCTGCCTGGCCGGAAGCGTGGCCGTGGGCGTGGGCTCGCTGGGCGACGCGCTGGTGCAGGAGCTCTCGGACCAGGCCGGCCGGCTGAAGGTGGGACCGGGTATGGAGTCGGACACCGACATGGGACCGGTGATCCGGGAGGAGCGCAGGAAGGAGTTGATCGGGTACATCGAACAAGGGGAGGAGGTCGGGGCGACCCTCGTCTCCGACGGCCGGGGCGTCGGGCCGTCCGAGGGATTCTTCCTGGGCCCGACGATCTTCGACCGCGTGACGCCGGACATGGCCCTGTGGCGGGACGAACTGTTCGGACCGGTGCTCTCGGTGGTCCGGGCTTCGGACATCGACGAGGCCCTGGACATCCTGAACGCCAGCTCGTACGGCAACGCCGCGTCGATCTTCACCACGTCGGGGGCGAACGCGCGCGCGTTCAAGCGCCGCGCCGAGGCCGGGATGCTGGGCGTGAACATCGGCGTGGCGGCCCCTATGGCGTTCTTCCCGTTCACCGGGTGGAAGAGCTCGTTCTTCGGGGACCTGCACGCCACGGGCAAGGACGGCGTCCGGTTCTATACCCGCCACAAGGTGGTCACGTCGAGGTGGTGGCTCCCGGAGAAGTTGGACCACACGAAGCCCGAGGGCCGCGGCCACTAGCGGACCCTCATGGATTGGTGGGGGTGGGCGACCTTCGGCTTCGTCGCAACCGTTGCCCTGACGGTCATCATGGTGGCCGCCCAGCTCGTCGGTCTCTCACGCATGGACATACCGATGATGCTCGGAACGATGTTCGTGGAGAGCCCCGACCTCGCTCGAGTGATCGGGTTCCTGGTCCACCTCATCAACGGCCAGGCCTTCGCGCTCCTCTATGCGGCGGCGTTCGCCTTGATCGGGAGGGCGACGTGGTGGCTCGGCGCATCGTTCGGACTCGTACACGGCCTCGCCGCCCTCACCGTGATCATCCCGCTCCTACCCGGCATCCATCCACGGATGGCCTCGGTGAGGAGCGGCCCCGATCTTCGGGACACGCTCGAGCCGCCGGGTCCGCTCGCCTTGAACTACGGCACACAGACTCCGGTCTTCACGCTGATCGCGCACGTCGTCTACGGAACACTCCTCGGGTCCTTCCTCAAGCCCTAGGAGTTGGTGACGGCGGCCTTGGCCCTCCTTCGCCCTGAGCGACAGCCGCCCGGAGCGATAGCGCGGGTTGGATCAAGGCGGCGTGGGTGAGTCCCTGAGGGAAATTGCCGAGGTGCTCGCCAGTTGCGGGATCCATCTCCTCCGCGAACAACCCGAGGTCGTTCGCATGGGCGAGGACTCTCTCGAATACCTCTGCAGCCTCGCCCACCCTGCCCAGTCGTGCCAGGGCGTCGACGAGCCAGAACGAGCAGGCCAGGAAGGCACCCTCCGTCCCTGCCTC
>WNGF01007601.1_pt1 | contig 16008 bp, 15 predicted proteins | sample 5400641 | NCBI WGS metagenome assembly WNGF01 (sample SAMN13153371, study PRJNA577476) | soil metagenome | isolation source: 80 cm soil or saprolite under grassland replicate 2 | place: USA:California | collected 2016-06-15
CAACATCGTCGACCATCTCGCTGGCTACATGATGTTGATACGTCTGGACGAAGCCGTCTCGAAGAAGGTCGCCAAACTCGAGGACTTGCTCAAGGACGTCGAGCGTTGGCTATCTGCAAATCAGACGGCCCTGCGCACCCTCCCGAGCAAAACGCAGCGCGGTCGCGCGTCCGATGCCGGAGCCGGCCCCGGTCACAATCGCCACCTTCTCCTCGAGCCGCATCGTGGACCCGGGCGCGATGCTACCGCGCGACCGACCGCGTTTGGTATCGCACCAAACCGACGGCGGCTATCTGGCTGTTGCGCGCGCGAACACGCATCGGATGGGACAAAGCCGGGTCCAGCGGCCAGTGCGTTGCAACTGGAGTCGATACGGTGCATGCACGTTGTTGGTCTCCGTGTAGGCCGGATCGGTCACACTGCCCAACATCCTCGTCTGTTCCTGCATCGAGGATGTTTGCTCGACCGGTGGGTGCTCATCCCCTCGCCAGATTGCAGAAATCGGCCGCGGACCAGGCCTCACCGACCCCACCGCGAACGGTGCCTCGATCGCTGCTTCGCCGGGAGACCAGCAGGCAGTGCGCGAGAGCGGTATTCTGGTCAGCGCTTCTCGGAGGAGGAGCCACCCGGTGTTCCCCGCACCGCTGGGCGATCCGCGCAAAGGAGAGTGTATCGTGGCCCAAGCACTCGACCCGACCCAGCACGTGTCATCCGAAGAGCTCCGACTGACCCGCCGCAATCTGTTTCCGCTTGTTGGCGCGGCGGCGCTCGCGCCGCTCGTCGTACCGTCGCTTGCCTCAGCAGCTCAGGAAACTGTTAGTCATCACGGCAGCGACGACGACGACGACGATGACGGCGCGCGCGCCCCTTCGCGCTTCGTCTACGTCGGCACGTACACCAGCAAGGCGCCTGGCGGCATCAATCCGAGCACGTCCAAGGGCGTGTACGTCTTCAAGATGGACGGCCGCAACGGCGCGCTCGAGCTGGTCCAGGTGGTCGAGCTGGTCGACCCATCGTGGGTGACCATCGACACCAGCTTCAGCCACGTGTACGCGACCAGCGAAGTCAGCACGTGGAAAGGCACCCCGAACAGCGGCGGCGTCACGGCATATTCAGTCGATGCAACTACTGGCAAGCTCACCTTCATCAACGATGAACCGACGCGCGGCGCCATCCCGGCGCATGTCATCCTCGATCCGTCCGGCAAATTCGCCCTGATCGCCAACTACATTGGCGCGAACTTTACGGTCATTCCGATTCAGTCCATGGGCGGCGTCGGGCCAGCCACGGACGTCTTCGCCGTCTCTGGCAAGGGCCCGAATACTGCGCGCCAGGAGGCGCCCCATCCGCATCAAACCCTTGTCGACCCGGCCGGTGCGTTCGTCTTCGGACCCGACCTCGGCACCGACAAAGTCTGGTCCTGGACGCTCGACGCGGGCAAGCTCTTGCCCAATGCGAACCTGCCCGCGGATCTGGTGGCATCGGGCTCGGGGCCGCGCCATATGTCGTTCCACCCGACTGGCAAGTTCGTCTACGTGATCGATGAGATGGTTTCGTCGGTCACCGCCTTCAGCTACGACCACGCCGCGGGCACCTTCACCTGGATCCAGACGATCTCCACGCTGCCCGCCGACTTCACGGGCTCCAGCTCGACTGCGGAGATCATCGTGCATCCCAGCGGCAAATGGGTGTACGGCTCGAACCGCGGCCACAACACCATCGTTGCCTTCCGCATCGACCAGACGACGGGCAAACTGAAGGTCATCAACTGGACATCGACGCAGGGCTCGATCCCGCGCGGGTTCAACATCGATCCGTCCGGTCGGCTGATGCTCGTTGGCAATCAGAATTCGGACACCGTCGTGCCATTCCGCATCAACCAGAACAGCGGTCGCTTGCACCCAACCGGCGCGATTACGAGCACGCCTGTGCCAGTGAGCTTCGCCTTTGGCAGAGTGACCTCCGGTTAGACCGCACGTGAGTCTGGGACTGCGCGGCAAACTAGTCCTCGTGGGCGGACGTGATACACGCACGAATGTCTGCGCGCTCGAGGTGCCCTTGGCTCGCGGCTGAGGATCGACAGGCGGGCGATCGCCGCGCTCGCCGATGTGTACGAGCGTTGGGACGGACGCGGCATCCCCGACGGCCGTGCGGGCGATCGGCTGGACCCGATCGCGCGGATCGTGCATGTCGCCGGGCCGCGGTCAATCGCGCGGCGAACGCGGATGCCCGTGCGGCGGGTTGCTCGCCCTGCTCCTGTGGGGCACCGAGGTTACACAAGCTGCGATGCGGCCCAGAAGGCAAGTCCAGCTGCCACCAGCTCGACTGGCAGTGGCACCGCGAGCCGTAAGGCTGCCAACACGAACAAGATGACAGCGATGAGGACAAACACGCGCGAGATGGTGAACGGCCGCATGGATTCAACTCCGTCGATCTGAAATGTAGGGCTGTTGCAGAGCTGGGTCGACCAGGTCCGAACTTTCTACCTGTTCATGGTCGCACGAGAGACCTTTTGTCGCCCTGGCTGCACCACACGACCACCTGACCGGCACTCTCAAGGAGTCGGGCGCGGCTTCAGTTATCAATCGCCCTGATCTAAGCTTCATGTGGCGCGTTAGATGTGCTCGACATCGACCTCGGACCGGCGCTTTTCGCGTTCCTCCTCGCGTTTGTTGCCACACCGATCGGCCTGGCTGCAGTGGCCACCGTGGCGATCGTGCGCCTCGCCCGGAACGCGACCACGCGACTGGCAATTGGGATGTACGTGATGCTTGTGTGCGCTTTCGTCACGCCCGCGCCGATTGTGTGGGGTGACGACCATCTGGGCTTCACATCTTCGCAGGCGTTAGAGGGCTATGGAGCGCTGTTCTGGAGTGTCGGCGCAGTCGCGACCCTGGACAGCCTGACTGGGGTTTTGAAGCGGCGCCAGGTGCTTGTGCTGGCTTTCGGCCTCATCGTCGCCGCCAGCGCGCTCTGTGGCTTGGTGGTGGGCGGCACTGATGCAGCGCTGGGTCTGGCCCTGCTCCCCGCGGTTGGGACCGTGGAGGTTCTACTTGCGCTCTGGTGGCTGGCGCATCGGGTTGCTGGCGTGGCCGCGGCGCTGGACTGGCGATGGGCGGTGGGGACTGGGGCGTTCTGCGCCTGCGCCATGGGCGCGTACGTCTATCTGCGTGGGCCGCAGGCCTTCGGTTCGCAGGCGAGCGCAACGGATCTCGCGCTGCTTGCGGTGTCGGTGTGCTTGCCAGTCGTCCCGCTCGCTCGTGTGCCCGCGCGGGCGGTTCGGCGGCCGGCGCGACCAGCGGAATATCACTAGCGCCGGGGGGTGCCCATGTGGCATGCGCGCTGCCTTCTGGCGTTACAGTCACGCGCGAGGCACTGAACGGAGTCTTCAACATGCACTGGATACTTGGCACCCGGGCGGTGCTCGTGCTCGTACTCGGTCCCTTGCTGGTCGTGCTTGTGAGCCCTGCAACCGGCCGCGCCGCAATTGGCCATGAACCCGTAATCGTCATACCCGGCGTCGGCGGCTCGGAGTTCACCGCCGGCTCCGCATTTTCCTTGAGCGTGGACAACGGCCACGGCGGGACGTTCAACCGGAACTATGGCGCTGGTGAGAAAATCTGGGTGAACACGCTTCAGGTCGTACTGCCGGGCGACGACGACTACCTGGACGCGCTCAAACTGCGGTCCGATGGGATGACACCCGTCGCACCCGCTGTCCAGGTCAGCGGGATCTACTGGGACGCGTATGGCGACTTGGTTGATTACCTGCAGCGGCAGGGCTACGTCATGGGCGTTGACCTGTGGCTGTTTCCCTATGACTGGCGGCAGGACGTTGAGCTAACAGCGCAAAGCCTGGACGCGCTGATCATGCAGGCCCTGGTCGCTGCCAACGGAGGCCAGACGGACCAGGCCGCGTGGAGCATTCAGCGCGTGGACATTGTCGCCCATTCGCTTGGCGGTCTCGTCGGGCGCGCGTACATCGCCGATCCGGCACGTGCCGCTCGCGTCGATCAATTGATCACCCTCGGATCGCCACAGTTTGGTGCGACCAAGGCGCTCAAAGCGCTGGTGTACGGCGATCAGTTCGGGCCGTGGTTCCTTGGCATCGGCATCAATCCCCAGGAGACGAAAGACCTTTCCCAGAACATGGCGGCGGGCATGCAGCTGCTGCCGTCACGCGCGTACGACCAGTTGTACGACAACAGCGACTCCACTCGCTTGCGGCCCTGGGTAGAGGATCGTGATATCGACGGTGACGGCGGTGTGCTGGGCGTGCTCGGGTACGACCAGACAAACCAGCTTTTGCTGCGCCTGGGGAAGAATGAGCTCTTGCTCGGCCGGGCACGCAACTTCCATGACACGCTCGATCCCCAGGTCGATGGCGGTCTCAACGGCGTCCAGTGGTCGGCATTGGTCGGTTATGGCTCTGGCACACTCGGCCAGATCCGCGAGTACACCGGCCTGTGTCTCACGTGGTGGTGGTACCAGCCATGCCCCAAACGTGACGAAATCCCGATCGACGGCGACGGCACTGTGGCTGTTTTGTCGGCGACGATGAGTGACCCCTGGCGCGACAACGTACTCGCGACTGCCGCGGAGCTGTCATATGTTCAGCGCGAGCACAGCGCGCTGGTGAAACGGGATGAGGCGGGGGATGGCCCGGGCCTGGAATGGATCGGGGCAACCCTGGCTCAGGGCTCCCGGGCGGGGGCAGCGGACGTTGCGGCCGCGCTCGCTCCGTCAGCCAGCGACGCGCTCACGACTGCCAGAGCACCCTCGGTGACGCGGACACCAGCCAAACGGCTGAGCGGCACGTGGATTTCGGCGCTGGGCCCGGTCGCGATGCAGATCAGCGACTCGAGCGGGCGCACTACCGGGCGCTCCCGCGCCTCCGCGGCCAGGGTCGTTGCGATACCGGACACTGGTTATGACCAGTTGCCGGAGGCGGAGTTCACCTTCATCAAGCAAGACGTCGGCTACAGGATTGATCTGGCCGCGGAACGCGCAGGCAGTGTCGACCTGAAGGTGCGCGTCCTTGGCAATGGGCGGATCGAGCGGACGGCTGTTTACCTGGGCGCCGCACTCGGCCTGAGCGGGCGTGCACGGCTCTCCGTGAGGCCCGGCACAGGCCATGCAGCAAACCCAGCTGGTTGGCCGGCTCTCGAGGTCGACACCGACGGAGACGGTACGTTCGAGGCCCGCGTCCGAGCGGCGGCCGTGCTCGACGCCATCGACAGCGCCGACAGCCGCGCGCCTGACCTGGTGATTGATTCGCCGGCCCCGGCCGTTACGGGCGGCGGTCCGGTGACCGTCCGCTGGCGCGCCACGGACCCCGGCGCCGGCTTGTTGCTCGAGCGTGCCGTGATTGACCCGGACGCCACACCACGAACCGTTACGCAAGGTGAGCGTGTGAGCCTCTCGTCCGGGCAACACAGGCTGGTGGTAGTGGCCACAGATCGGGCCGGAAACGCGCGCAGTCGGGAACTCGCGTTCGTGGTGCCATAGCCGTGGTTCGATTCCCGTGCGTCCGCGTGGGGTTGTAGCGCGACAACCAATGCGCTATACGAGCCCGGCAGCCAAAGTGACGCGCTGGCCTGCCAGGTACACGGCGTCGACGTTGGCGACGCAGCCGACGTCATTGGCGGCGTTGCCGCGAGCCAGCAGCAGGTCGGCGCTCAGACCGGGGCGGAGGGTGCCGAATTCATCGGCGCGGCCGATTGCCGCGGCGGCGCCGACGGTGGCGCCGTGAATCGCCTCGAGTGGCGAGAGGCCACACACGACCAGCTCCTCCAGCTCGCGCCACAGATCGTTGAACCGCGTATAGCGCCAGCCGGCATCGGAGCCGACCAGCAGCCGCACGCCGGCGCGATGCAACCGACGCATCATCTCCCATTGCGCATCGCGTCGCCGTCGCCATAGCTCGCGATCTGCTTCAGATGGCGCCATCTCCACCATGTCACGCGTGACCTGCAGCGTGGGCGTAACTGGAATCTTCGATTCGGCCAGGCCTTCGGCGACCGCATCGTCAAAACCGAACAGCGCGCCGGGCACCGAGAAGTACCCGTGCTCGATCGAATCCACCCGCGCCGCAACAGCGTTGGCAACCGCGGCCGTGGCCGTGCAGTGCATGGTGACCCGTCGCCCCAGTCCGTGCGCGGTGCGCACAATGGACTGCAGCTCGTCGGGCAAGAAGCTGGGCTGATCGGAGATGCTGCCGGGCGTTCCGCCGCCCGAGCCTGCCACCTTGATGAAGTCGGCGCCGGCGCTGATCACCCGCCGCACCATCTGCCGCACGCCGACTTCACCGTCGACCTCGCCGCCGAACGGACGCATGTGCCCTCCGCTGATGGTCAGTGGCCAGCCGCACGAGACGATGCGTGCCACCGGCACGAGGCTGCTCACTTGCGCTTCCCGGACGTCCAGGACCGTCGTCAGGCGGGCGCCGCAGTCGCGCACCGTGGTGATGCCCGCCTCGAGGGATGCCCGCGCGTTGCGAACGGCGCGCAAGGCAAGCGCTACGTCCGAGTGAGCCTCCATGTAGGGCACGAACGGGCTGTTGTCGCTGGCCAGGCTGAGATGGACATGCATGTTGATCAGCCCTGGCAATAACGTCTGGCCAGGCGCATGTACGACCGCGTCATTCTCGGCCGCTGTGATCTCTTGGGCAGGACCGACCGCGGTGATTCGTCCGCTGTCGTCGAAGGCGAGCGCGTAGTCCGTGCGCGGTGGCGCGCCGGTGCCATCGATCAGCCATTCAGGAACGATGACCGTCCTCATACTTTCAGCCGCGGATCCAACGCGTCGCGCAGGCCGTCGCCAAGCAGATTCAAAGCAAGCACCGTGAGCATGATCGATACGCCCGGAAACGTGGCGATCCACCACTGCTCGCGCAAATACTGGCGGCCCTCGCTGAGCATGCGTCCCCACTCGGGAGTTGGTGGCTGACTGCCCAGCCCGAGGAAGCTCAGTGTCGCCGCGACGAGGATGGCGGAGCCGACGCCCAGCGTGGCGACGACGATGATCGGCGCCACCACGTTGGGCAGGATGTGGCGCACCAGGATGGCGGGGTCTGTCGCGCCGATGACGCGCGCGGCGTCCACGTACAGGTTCTCGCGCGCAGCGAGCACGGATCCGCGGGTCAGCCGCGCGTACGTCGGGATCGACGAGATGCCGACCGCGACCATCAGGCTCTGCAGGCTCGGCCCAAGCACAGCCACGATCCCCAGCGCCAGGAGGATGCCCGGAAAAGCCAGCATCACGTCGACGATACGCATCAGCACACCGTCCACCCAGCGGCCGTAGTAGCCGGCCAGCAGGCCGATGGTGATGCCCGGCAGCAAGGCGATGGCTACAGCGATGGGGCCCACGGTGAGGGAAATGCGTGAGCCCAAGACGACGCGGGAGAAGACGTCACGCCCGTACTGGTCCGACCCGAAGATGTACGGCAGTCCGGGGCTGTACAGCTGGTGAACCGGGTCGATGCCGATGGGGTCGAAGCGCGCGATGAGCGGCGCCAGCACGGCCACCAGCACGATGGCGACGAGCATGACCAGGCCGCCGAGCGCTCCGCGATTGCGGGCAAGGCGGCGTCCGAGGTCGAAGCGGCGCGCCGGCGGCAGCGCGGTGCGGTCGATCAGGATAGGCGCGCTTACAGCAGTGGTAGCCATGAAGCTCTCTCAGGCGTACCGAATGCGTGGGTCGAGGACGCCGTACAGGAGGTCGACCAACAAGTTCACGACGACGTACGAGGCCGCCACCACCAGGACCACGCCCTGGACGATGGGAAGGTCCTTGTTGAGGATGCCGTCGATGATGAGTCGACCCAGGCCGGGCCTGCCAAAAACCGTCTCCACGACGAACGTGCCGGCCAGTAGTTGGCCGAACTGGAGTCCGAAGATCGTGACCACCGGGATCAGCGCGTTCTTGAGCGCGTGGCGCGCGATCACCACCCACTCCAGCAACCCTTTGGCGCGGGCGGTGGTGACGTACTCCTGGCGCAACACTTCGAGCATGCTCGAGCGCGTGAGGCGCGCCAGGATGGCGGCTGCGCCGAGTCCGAGCGTGACAGCTGGCAGCACGAGGTGCTGGAGGTCGCCGCCACCCGTGGCAGGGAACACGCGCAGACGCAGCGACAGGAGAAAGATCAGCAGCAAACCGAGCCAGAAGCTCGGCATCGAAACGCCCAGCAGCGCCACGAGCATCGAGGCAAGCTCCATCCACGAGTGCTGCTTCACGGCCGCGACGATGCCGAGCGAGACCCCTAAAGCCGCCGCGACGACGAGGCCGGCGACCGCAAGCTGCAGCGTCGAGGGCAGATTGTCGGCGATCTCCTGCGCTACCGGGCGGCGGGTGCGGATCGAGGTGCCAAGGTCGCCATGGGAGGCGTTCCACACGAAGCGACCGAACTGCACGGGCAGTGGGTCATCCAGGTGAAGCTGCGAGCGCAGGCGCTCAACCTGCTCGGGCGTGGTCTGGAATTCGCTGAGCATCAGGCGCACGGGATCGCCGGGAACCAGCTGCAGCATCGAGAACACCAGCAGTGAGACGCCGAGCAGGACGGGGAGCGCGGCCAGGGCGCGCTGCGCGAGGTAGGCATTCATGGGCTCGCTGCCGCCCTGCTCAGGTGAACACTACTACTTGATGGCCACGTCGGTGAGCAACGGATAGCTGTTGCCCGTGAACTTCAAGCCGCTCACGTTCGGCTTCATAGCGAACACCGACAGCTGATCAACCAGCGGAACGCCCACCGCCATATCCATCAGCTTCTGTTCGAGCTGCAGGTAGACCTGCTTCCGCTTGGCCGCGTCGGGCTCCTGCCGGCCCTGCTCGAGGGCCTTGTCCACTTCGGGGTCCTTGATGCACGACCAGTTGAAGTTCCCGCCAACGTTGGACGAGTGATACAGCGCATACAGCGCGTCGAGCTCGCCACTGCGCAAGAAGAGTGTCATGCCATTGGCTGCGCAGTGGTAGTTGTCCTCATACCACGGTGGCCGCGCCTGGGCCTTGATCTTCACGTCGATGCCAGCCTGGCGCAGCTGCCCCTGGAGCAACTCGTTGGCTTGATCGGGCCCGCCGCCGTAGTCGATCGCGTTCAGCAAGAATTCGAGACGCTGGCCATTCTTGGCACGGATGCCGTCAGAGCCCGTTGTCCAGCCCGCCTGATCGAGCAACTGCCCAGCTTTGGCTGCGTCATGGGGATACAGCGACTGCAGCGAAGGATCGTCGAGCATGATCGCAGTGAGCGGCGCGACGGCCTTCTTGCCAATTCCCTTGTACAGCGCCGACACCAGCGCGTCGCGATCGACCGCATACAGAATGGCCTGACGAACGCGCATGTCGTCGGTCGGCGGCTGCGTCGTGTTCAGCATCATCATGAACGGGGCGCCGACCCAAGGCGTGCTGACCACTTGCAGCCCCGCCGCCTGGAGCCGTTGCAGGTCCTGGGGCGTGAACACGGTGGCCATCTGGGTCTCGCCGGACTCGACCGTGGCCGCGCGGGTGCCAGCTTCGGGAATGAACTTCCAGATGACCTTGTCGAGGTACCCGGCGCCATCGTGGTCGGACCACGGCGCCCGCCGCTTGTAGCCGTCCCAGCGCGACATCGTGATGTGGTCCTTCGGCACCCACTCGTCGATCTTGTACGGTCCGCTGAGCACCGGCGTCTGATTGACCTGGTCGCCCTGCTTCTGGGTGGCCGTCGGCGACACCATGGGCAAGTACGGACTGCCCGCGTACAGCAAGAACGGCACGAACGGGTCTTTGAAGCGGACCCGCACGGTGTAGTCGTCGACGATGTCTGAACCGAGATAGCCGGTCAGCTGGGCGAGCGCCCCGCCAGCTTTGTAGTTGGGGTCGACGACGCGATCGAAGTTCCACTTGACGGCGTTGGCATTGAAGGGCGTGCCGTCCTGGAAGGTCACGTCCTTGCGCAGCGTGAAGGTGAACGACTTACTTCCGTCGCCGACCTCCCACTTCTCGGCCAACCACGGCTTGAGCTCGCGGTTCTCGTCGAGATACAGCAGCTGTTCGCCGACGGACGACGTGATATAGAAGGTGATCGCCGAAGGCGAGGCTTCAGGATCGAGCGTCGGCGGCTCCTGGTCCAGGCCAATGGTCACGGTGCCACCCTGGGCTGGCTTGGCCGCGGTCTGCGCGGCGGGCGCGCTGGTCGGCTTAGCAGCTATGGTCGGCTGACCCTGGGCGGCGGGCGCCGTCTGGCCGACCTGCGTGGCTGATGGCCCAGGCGCGACGGTTGGTTGTGACTGGCAGGCCGCCAGCACGAGGGTGAGCGCTGCGAGCGCGGCAGGGACAGAGCGCATGTAAACGTCCTCCGTGCAGCCGTGGCGTATGGGGCCAGGATAGATCAGCCCAGGCGAACGTGCCGTTGGTCGGCGCGAGCGCGGCCCTCACCCCAGCCCTCTCCCAGAGGGAGAGGGAGCAGGTACGCTCGGGCGGTATGACTGGTCCATTTCGTGTCGGCGTCGACATTGGCGGCACGTTCACCGACTTGCTGGCGATGGACGAGCGGAGTGGCCGCACATTTGTGCTCAAGCAGCCGTCGACCGCTAGCCCCGTCGAAGCAGTGGTCGACGGTATCCGCGAGCTGAACGTTCGCCACGGGATCGACGGTCTGCATATCGGCTACTTCGCGCATGGCACGACGATTGGCGTCAACACACTCCTGCAACGTTCCGGCGCGCGCGTTGGGGTACTCACGACGCGTGGCTTTCGCGACGTCCTCGAGCCGGACGGCTTGTTCCACAAAATTGTTGTCGGCGAACCACCCTAACGCGGCCCGCAAATTGTCATGCTCCATCGCCAGACGATCGAGCCACGCGGTCTGGTCGTACCCCCACGGTCTGAACTCGACCTGCTCAGCGAGCATCAGAAAATAGTCGGCGTGCCGTCCGCGCGTCACCTCGGCTTCGCCGGTGACCACGAGCCGCTCCTGCCCATACTCGCGCAGCGTCTCGAGCAACCGATACCGCTTGGCGCCCATCCCATCGTCCTGCGCGAGGACAAGCGACTTTCGCACTAGTCGAGTTAGAAGATCCAACATGTCCTCCGACTCGACCCCATGGCCGGTGCAAACCGACTCGGCATCTTCCAAGGTCCACCCGCCTGCGAATGCCGAGAGTCGGCTGATCACCTGTCGCTCAGGTATGCTCAGCAGGTCATAACTCCGGTCCAGCGTGGCGCGGAGCGTTTGTTGCCGCGGCAGCGCGGCCCGGCTGCCGCCGGTAAGTTAGCGCGAACCGCTGGTCGAGCCGAGCAGCTATCTGCTCGACAGAAAGTGCTTCAACTCGAGCCGCGGCGAGTTCGAGGGCCAGCGGAATGCCATCCAGTTGCTGACAGACCTCTGCTGTTGCGGGTCCATTGCCTGCGCTGAGTAAGAACCCCGGCTGCACTCGCGACCTCGTACAGGACGTTTGGCAGATCGTGCACCGTATCGACGACCTTGCGGATGTGCGCCGCCTGGATCGCCTGCACGCGGGCCTCGAGCGGCACGACCTGGTAGTCGTCGATTGAGCGGATGACGACGCCGTTCACGTTATTCGCCGGGGCCGGTCCGCGGCCATGGCTGCGGCGTCATGCAGCAGTGGACGCCGGCCATCGCGAGTTGGCCCTTGAACTGCTCCCAGCGCCACAACCGGATGAAGTTGTGGCCGTGCGCCTCGAGGAAGTCGAGGTAGTCGCCGAAGTCGAACCGCTCCGGCTCGGCTGAGCACTCCGGCCCGAAGCCCAGGCCATCGTGCAAGTTGTTGTTGACATGCGAGCCAGTCAGGTAGACCAGCCTGTCTTCACGTGAGTCGACTGCGAAGTACCGCGGGTTGGACTTCGAGACGACGAGGGGACCAACGGCAACGCCCGTTCGCTTTGTCTGCTGGACCGTGTTCCTAACGCCGGGCATGGAGAGCTTCCCCTTTGGCCGCACAATGAGGTGAGGCCAGGTGACACGAAAGCCGGATGTCGCCGCTCCGAACACCCGTGCGGCGAACTACGGTGGTCCGCTCGTGTTTCTGACCGCGGACGAGATCTGCCGCCGGCGGCCTGGTTAAACTTGAGACCGCCACTCCGACTGGAGCAGCTGCGCGCGCGTGGCAGCTTGGCCGGTTTGCGGCTAAGACTATAGACAATATTTCTGGCTACTTACTCGCACCCACATCTACACGGAGCTGGAGCGGCTGGAGGCGCTCGGCTACGTGACGTCGGCGCGAATTTCCGCCCAGGACAGGCTCCCCGAGAAGCGCATGTATGCCCCGAGCGTCGAGGGCCTGCGGGTGCTCGACGCCTGGCTCAACGAGCCGGAGCCGGGAACCTACCGCCCGCGACGCCCGATGCTGATCAAGCTCTACTTCGCGGCACGCGCCGCGCCCGATCGCGTTGCGGCGCTCCTGGCCCGCTACCGGGCGGATGCGGCCGCGCGCCGCGACCGGTTCGCCCCTATTGTTGCCGAGCACGAGGCCGCGCTCCCAGCTGGTGTTGAGGGCACGGCGCGGCGGCGCTTTCAGCGCACGACCGCGCTGTTCGGCCTGCGTCGGGCGGAGGCCGACCTGGCTTGGCTCGACGAACTGCCGACGGCGCTCGGCCTTGCGCCGCAGCCGAGCGGTTGAGTCGAGACGACGGCAGCTACCTGAGCCGATCACGATCCCGACGATTCGTCATCGCCCGTGCCGTGGAAGATTGGTGGGTGCAGGTTTTCTTGCCGCCCGCGAGGCGACCGCCAGCAGGCCGATGGCGACGAAAACGATGCCCCGCCAGGAATCGTGGGGAACTCGGGGGCTCTCGACACCAGAGCCTCTAAACGTCGTTATGTAAGAAGTCCAGTAGCTCCGCGTTCACATCGCGAGGGCGCTCCTGCTGTGTCCAGTGACCACAACTCGGCAGCAGCACAATTCGACGCAGGTTCGGCACCGCCGCCTCCATCGGCTCGAACTTCCCGAACAGAACCGCCGAGTCGCGCCGCCCACCGATGAAGAGAGCCGGCTGCTTGACGCCGGCGGTGCCGACGGTGCGCGCGTAAGCCCGGGCGTAGTGGTCGAGGTCCGCCTCGCTCAGCCACGCCGGCAGTTCGTCGGGCTCGGGCATGCGATCGAGCACGCTCCCGGTGGCGGACTGCTCTTTGAACAGACGCGGCACGAGATCGGGTGGCGCGTCGCCCGAAAGCGCGTAGAAGAAGCGGCGCAACGTCCGCCGCACGTCTGCCTCCAATTCCTCCTCAGTCACGCCCAATGGGTAAAGCGATGGGTTTGACATGTCGGGCGCAAACTGTCGCAGAACCTCCGAAGGCGGCGTCTGTGGACGAGGTTTGTAAGGGACACCCAGCGCGACAACGGCCGCCACCCGTTCGGGGCACAACTCTGCACATGCCCAGCTGATGTTGGCGCCCCAATCGTGACCGACAAGCACCGCCTGCTCGACAGCGAGCGCGTCGAGCAGACCGATCAAATCAGCAACTTGATTCGAAACAGCGTAACTGTCGTCAGCCTGCGAAACGCCGGTGTCGCCGTAGCCGCGCAAATCGGGCGCCGCCGCGTGGAAACCTGCTTCGGCGAGGAACGGAAGCTGGTGGCGCCACGAGTACCACAGCTCAGGAAAACCATGTACGAGCAGCACCAGTGGACCATTGCCCGCTTCGGCGATATGCATGTCGATGCCGTTCGTCTGCACTCGCCGATGCGTCACGTGCGTGTCTGAAGCCGGCTTCATTCCGATTCGTCCACTGAATGAATCCCGTATCTCGCCTGGACCGCTGTTCGTTCTTTTTCGTCCGCGGCGTGGAGCTCGCGAAAATAGTCCTCGATACCGCCCGGCACGGCGATCAACAGCAGCCTTGCGGATTCATGCGTGGACCAGAAGCGGTGTGCCCGCCCGCGCGGCATGAACACGAAACTGCCGGTCCGGACCTCAAAGTGATCGTCGCCGCAAATCACCGACAACTCACCTTCGAGCACGTAGAACGACTCGTGCTCGTGATCGTGGATGTGAAGCGGGGGTCCGCCCTCCACGATGATTTCGAACACACTCAGCGCTCCATCTGTGGAGTCGCCTGCTGCCTTCAGACTTGCGTCGTTTGCGACAACACCGGTGCCTGGTGCAGTTGCAAACCCCGTCAACTCCTTCATCGACCGTTCCTCAGTCGGGGTACCACCTCGCGCATGAAGAGCTGGAGCGTGTCGTAGTCGAGCGGGATGCGTTCCATCAGGACGAACCAGTCAAAGCCGACCTCGACGTAGGGCAGCAGGGACTCAGCAACCTCCTCCGGTGTGCCGGCAATCGCCATCTGGCGGGCCCGATCTAGCGGCAGCTGTGATTGTTCGGCGAAGTGCGCGAGTTCGGCCTCAACCTCATTCGGATCCTCGCGCACGATCGCGCGAATACCCAATTGCTTGCTGATCGAGTCGAAATCACGACCGACTGCCACACAGTGGTTGCGCAGCACGTCCAGCTTCTCCCGCATCTGTGGGATGGGCAGCGGAAACGCGTTCCACCCATCGGCGTGCTCCGCGACAATCCGCAGCGTCTTCTTCTCGCCCATGCCACCGACCCAGATCGGTGGATGCGGCTTTTGCACTGGTTTCGGCTCGCAGACTGCACCCGTCAGCGTATAGTGCTTCCCGACAAAATCAGATCGCTCCTTCGTCCACAATGATTTGCAGACCCGAATTGCTTCATCCAGCTGCTCCAGACGCTCGGCCGCCGGCGGAAAAGGAAGCCCATACATGCGGTATTCGGTCTCCAAATATCCGGCGCCGATGCCAAACTCCAGGCGCCCCTCGGAGATGACGTCTACAGTTGCCGCCATCTTGGCGAGCACAGGCGGGTGACGATAGCCAACGCTGGAGACCATAACCCCGACATGAATGCGTGAAGTTGCTTCGGCCAACGCGGCGAGCGACGTCCACGCTTCGTTCCATGGATCGGTGTCTCGGGCGCCGAAGACCGGATTGGCGATGAAGTGGTCACCAACCGACGCCCAGTCATAGCCCAGTCGTTCGGCCTCACACCAGTACTCGCGCCGTGTGGCGTACGGAATGTCCGACGGACCGGCGTGAACTCCGAAGCGGAGTGAGCGGTTCATCGGCGACCCTCAGCGCCGCCGGTCGGTGAGCGCGCCCACGCACAGGCAAGCCCAGGCAACAAGCTCCAGGAACGTCCGCAGGTGGTTGAATTGCACCCACCGGCCGCGATTGCGCATCCACTCATCTGGAGTCTCGGTCGATGCGGTAAGCGTCTGCCGATTCAGCGGAAGCTCCAGGAGCGTGGTGGCAAAGGTGCCGATCATGCCTGCTGTTCCTGCTAGCGTCAGCCAGAACGCAGCTCCGCGCCGTTTGGGCATCAATGCCAGCACCTGGAGTCCCGATACGATCGAAGCAGGCATGACGGCCAGCATCGGCAGATAACTGCGGGTGATCGCCTTTTCCGCTTCGAGATAGCGGTCGGGCGCGAGGCCGCTGAGTGGCGCGTGCACGAAGCGCTCGCCACCGACGCCGTTGCCGGTCACGAGTGACACCAGGAACAGATTGATGAATCGAGCGACTGGCCGCGCCGCGTTGGGGCGCGCGCGTCGCAACTGCTGAATCGTCGCGGCGATGGTTACATACAGGGCTGCAAGTGGGGCCACATCGCGCGCGAAGTCACTGGGCGCGAAGGGCGATTGCAGCCGGCTCGTCGCTTGGACACGTTGCGCTACTGCCATACGGCGATTCCCGGCAAGAATCGTTCCACGTGGAAGGAAACGTCTGCTGAGCTATCGGTGCGAAGAGTCGTGCCGGATCATGCGCCTTCTCGCGCCAACTCCGCGGAAGCCGGCTGACGTAACAGGATCGGCAGCGCGGACACCACACCAAGGAGGAGTGCGACGGCAATCGTGAGCACGGAGCCAACCACGTCAGGCTTGAACTTCATCAGTGCCAGAATGCCGAGCAGGATGCCAGCGCGACCATGGACCGACGCAAGCAGCAACGCATTGCGAAGCTGCTCCAAACGTTCAGGGATGAGCGT
>WNGF01010338.1_pt1 | contig 16006 bp, 26 predicted proteins | sample 5400641 | NCBI WGS metagenome assembly WNGF01 (sample SAMN13153371, study PRJNA577476) | soil metagenome | isolation source: 80 cm soil or saprolite under grassland replicate 2 | place: USA:California | collected 2016-06-15
TCGCAGAGGGGTTAGGCTTGAATGAGTGAATAAGTAAACGGTGCGGCAGCGCTTGGGACGTTTATTCACCTATTCAACCCTGGTCCGACTTCCTGACCTTTTGCCACTTCATCGAACATCAACTCGCCGGCTGCCCCAAGGCGAAGGCGATTTGCCTGAGCACATTTTTTTCGTCATCTGACACCAACTCGCCGCCGAATCCAAAGATACCGCCTTCGTTCGCCGCTTCGGCCACACGGCGGCCGACGGTTAGTAGCCATTTCTTAAACTCATCGGCTTCCTCGGGCTTGACCTTGCGCTCCAAGAGATCGTTCACGGCTCGCACGTGATTCAGCGCCGCTTGTTTACACTGCTCCGGATCCTTCATGCCTTGGGGCGGTTCTGGTTTCGTTTGCCGCGCCTTTAGATCCGCGGCCAGGTCGGCAATAAGCGGATTGGAACTGCCCTTTTGCAGCATTTCCGCCATAGCCATTCCCATGGACAACATCTCCTTCATAACGCCCCATGGTCCATTGGGACTGGCGCATGTAACCGCTAGTCCGACCATCGGCGCAGCGGCGACAATTGTTTTCCATTCTTCCGTCGTGAAATCAGATTTGCTTGCCATCGAAATTGCCTCCTATTTCTGACTATAGAACGCCTAGTCCGTACAGAAAAGCGACAGCTCGCGTCTTAGTCATGTGCGCTTCCCCCCGTGACGCCCAGGTTCACGCACATTCGCGCGAACTGGGAGCGCCGACTGGAGCCAACACGGAACAAACTCCACCGCTACTCTGCGATCTCGTCATAGCCGCGCCCAAGGAACTGGACGAAACAGAACCCGTGGCCGAAGGGATCAGCCATAAGCGCGAGCTTGCCCCACTTGTGCGTAGCGATAGGCTGCTCTAGCCGCGCTCCAGCTAACACAGCTCGCTGAACTGCCGGTTCGATTTCATCAACGACAAAATCAAGATGGACCGGCGTCCAATGCCGCTGGTAACTGCGACGCTGCGAGGTCGGATCCGAGGCCGACGTCCCAGCTGATTTGACGAGCAAATAGATTGGGGCCGAACTCCCGAGCATCTCTACTCCAAAGGCTCCGAAGCGACGGCCGACCTTCAATCCAAACGCAGAACCGTAAAAGCGGGCGGCCTTCTCGAGATCATCAACGTCGAGATTAACGAGAAAATCTATGACGCACCGTCTCTCTCGTGAACAGCCTGTTGCCTTCCTTGCCGGAGATGTTTTTCATATATGAGCTTGAGTTTCTCCACTGTAGCTGATCAAACAGTGGCGAGGTTGTAAAAACGCGCCCCGTTGTCGTGCAACATTTTTTGTTTGGTGCTGTCAGAGAGATCTTTTCGCTCCCGGACCGTCTTTACCGTATGCGGCCAATCTCCATCCCAGTGGGGATAGTCGGACGAATAGAGGAGCGTGTTTTCGAGACCCCAACGAACGGCGTCTGCAATAGTCTTCTCGCCGCACTCCACGCCAAAGAAGCACCGCCCGCTGGTCAGGTATTCGCTGGGCTTGGCCTTGAGCCAGGGAGCTTCTTCCTCGCCGCGCTTTTCGATCTCTTCATTGAGCCGGTCCATCATGAAAGGCACCCAGCCGATCCCGGACTCAAGGAAAGCGACCCGCAGTGTTGGGAAGCGTTCCAACACTCCGCCGACCACGACGCTGCACAGCGACATCATCTGTTCGACGGGATGGCCCACCGAGTGCACGTTGATGAAGTTGTTGAAACGTAAAGCCCCGACCGTTTCGAGCATGGTGGCGTGGAAACCCAGGCCGACATCCAGCTTTTGTGCCGCTTCGTAGAGCGGGTCGTAGTATCGGTCGGACCAGTCAGGACGATTGGGCACATAGGTGGGAAGCGTCGCGCCAACTGCTCCCAGATCTTTGACAGCGCGGCGCAGCTCCTTCGCTGCTTCGTCGATATCCTGCGGCGCAACCAAGGCGACGAACTTGAGCCGTTTTGCATCCGCCCGGCAGAAGTCAGACATCCAGTCATTGTAGGCATGGGTCAGCGCGGTAGCAAAAGGGGTTTCGCGGATCACTCCAATGGATAGGCAAGAGGTCGGATACATCACCATGACGTGGATCCCGTCCTGGTCCAACGCCGCCAGTTGGTCCTGCGGACTTTTGGGCTCCTGACCGAGTTTTCCTCTCAGGTTGCGGTCCCACGTATCGCCGGCCCGCATGCTTCCCCTGCGCCAGCGCGGTGGCAATAATTTGCGCAATCCCTCCATCGACTCTAAAACATGCCCATCGGTATCGATCACTTTATAGTCAGCCATTTTTGCTCCTTTATAGATATTGACCGTCTTAAAATTATTCTCACTTTCCCCCGGCAGGAACATAAAGCCGATCGATAAATCCGCTTTCATCCAACCTGCGCAGGATGCGGTCATCGATCAACTCTTCGACCCGCACCGTCTCTACCTTGGGATTGCGGAGCTTCATTAGCCGCTGCGCGTTTCGCAGCCCTTCTGCAGCGGGAAAGGGCCTACGCTCGAGGCCCATCGTCATATCCTTGTATCCTTCCTCGGCCTCCCGATCACTGACTTTAAGGTGTCGCTGGATAATCTTGAGGCTGGAAAATTTATTGGCGGGCGTCAGAACATATGCGTTGGCTTCCAGGAGCGCTTTCAAAACATTCTCAACGGCCAGGAGTTGCTTTTCAATGTAGGTTTTACGTGCCACGACCCCGGTGCTGATTATCGGAAGGTTAAACTTGCTAAACTCCGCGAGAATGGGAAATCCCCGCTCGTGAAGCCGACGGCTAAAAACTCCATCGATAGCGGTCGCATCGATCGTTCCCGTGAGCAGAGCCTGGACCCGGACTGAATCGTCACCGGCGATCCGGAAATTAATATTATCGCGGTTGGGGTCCAGCCCTAGGTGCTCGAGCCCTAAGATCGTCCCCATCCAATTGGTTCCGCCAATGCTCGTGACTCCGATAAATTTCCCTCGTAAATCTTCAGGGCTCTTCGTCCCCTGCCGCGCCACCAGATCATAGGTAACCCTGTTGGTAAACGAACTGAGAATTTTTAAATCCGCTCCGCCGACAGCTGCTCCCAACACAGCGGTTCCGCCGGTATAGCCGATATGGATGTCGCCGGATGTCATACCGGCGAGGAGGATCGGAGCGCCGCTCACAAAAATCGTCACGGCATCGATGCCGTGCTTGCTGAAAAAGCCTTGGTCTTGAGCGGCCCAGAGCGGCGCTGTTCGCGCATTCATGGCCGCAAAGGCGATGATAACCCTTGTCGGCGCAGAAGCAGCGCAGACGTTAAGGCTGAGACCAAAAACCATCACGACAGCTAGGACGATCTTCAGCAATGGGCCCTCCATTAGGCTAGGTCGTAAAAGTTTACGCGTTCTTTACCAATCCTTCGGTTTCTGCTGCTCTACCTTGTAGCTCGAAAACTATCTGATCCGCAAATTCCGTATAAACTTTGGCCGTTCCGCTTGCCGCGATTTACTAACGGACATAGACGGGATGCAGGCTCAGGTTCTGGCAAAGCAACAAAGGTAGTCGAGTGATCGAAGTCTGACACACTATCCCTGCCCTTTTAAACAAACAAAAAACTGATTCGCGAATCCCATTGATTCGCGCTTGGCACCAGATTGCTATTCTTAGGTATGTCGGCCTATGTTGCGTAGGCAGGGCATAAGCAGAAAAGGAACAAGAATATTGCGGCCCTGCCACGCTGAGGGGAACATGCAAAAGCTATCGTCACTGCTCACGCTCGGCACAGCGGCTGGTCCGTCGCTGCGACGGGACCGGGCGCAGTCGTCCAATCTCCTAACCGTCAAGGGGACGCATTATGTCATTGATGCCGGCGACGGCGTCGCACGCCGTCTTGCGAAAGCTGGTATCGATCCCCGAGAGATCGGAATGATTTTTATTACGCACCATCATGACGATCACACAGCGGGCCTTGGGACGCTGATGTCCTTGGCATGGGATCGCCAACGTACGAAGCCGATCAATGTCTATGGCCCGCCCAGGACGGAAGAGCTGGTCAATGCCGCTGTGCAGTATTTCACCATTAGTGCCGAGATCAGGATTGCCGACGGAGGTCGCACCGTACCGATAGCCCAGGTGTTCTTCGGTCATGATGTCGGCACCGGGGTGATTTATCAGGACGCGGACATCAAGGTGACGGCCGTCGAAAACAGCCATTTTGCTTTCCATGAAGGCCCGGCGGCCGGCAAGCACAAGTCCTATTCCTATCGTTTTGAAACGCCTGATCGCGTGATTGTGTTTACCGGAGATACTGGTCCTAGCGATGCCGTCACTGAACTTGCGAAAGGCGCCGATCTACTCGTCACCGAAACTTGTTCGTGCGAGGATCGGAAGCAAGCGATGATCAACGACGGTCGCTGGCAAGCAATGAGCCCAGCCGAGCAGGCCGGCATCATGCGACAGGCCACTCAAGGTCATATGACCCTGGACGTCATCGGGAAAATGGCAACACGCGCAAACGTCAATACCGTGGTGCTGACGCACCTGACCCAACGGGTCGGCACTGACGATTACACGCCATGGGCCGAGGAGGTGAAGAAACATTTTTCCGGTCAGGTGCTAGTCGCCAAAGACCTGATGGAATTTTGACCTGCTTCTCGGTTGCCGGGTTAGAGCGCCCGCCACTCGCGCGGAGCCAAGGCTACGCGACCGGGTATAACAATCTTATCACGGGCCGAGAAATTCGGGGCCGGTGCCTAGATATCTAAAGAATCTTTCGATCGATCCCACGACCGCATAATCCGATGAGTCCCAACTCATGTGCGGCTCGTCAGTGTGGCCGGTTGAACTCATGGGTCTTGTCTCTCTAGGATCACTTCTCCTCGAGCACGGACAGGATATTGCCGGCGGGGTCTTTAAACCACGCGATCAATGGCCCGCCGCCGCGAAAGATTCCTTTCTCGTCCGTTTTGAGCTGACCCTCATAGCGCTCGAAGCGCACACCGTTCTTAGTTAGCTTGTCCACGGCTTCCTCAATATTATCGACAGGGAAATTTAGGATGGTGAAGGTTGCCGGAGCATGGTTCGGCTTGGGGTAGATGAGCACCTTAGTGCCGCCCGCAAGGTGCAGATTCAATAGGCCATGAGTTTCAGAAACCTCCAGCCCGAGTGTCTGAGCGTAGAACTCCTTCGCTTTTTGGATATCGTTTACCGAAAAACCGCTAAATGCTTTAGTGTCTTTAAACATAGTATTACCTCCTTGCGTCACTGATTTCCAAATTCGACAGGGCTTGCGCGATAAGCTCGGACATTGTCACTGCTTTGATCTAACCGCGCTGCGTCGTTAGCCGCCAGCGGCCATAGGCGACGAACGCCGCTAGGATTCCAACCACCAGCGGGAACAGAGCCACAGCGACACCAGCGGTCATCAGTGTGGTCACCGTCGCGCCGATCATGATGATCACCAACCCGGCGGCGGCCAGCGGTGTCAGGCCCGGCCGAATGCGCAGGAGCCAGGGAAGGATCACGCCGATCGCGCCGAGTAGCTCGCACACGGCGATGAACCGCAGGAACAAACCCGGCAGCGGCATCTGCTTTGTCATCTCTTCGATCGGCAGGACCAGCTTCATGCCACCGGTGAACAAAAAGACGGCCGCGAGCAATCCTTGAGCGATCCACAGTGCTATGTTCATGTTCGGTTTCCTCCGTGGTGACTCGCCGCCGTTTCCGCTCGACTAGGCAGCGTACATGGTGTCATTTGGGTTATCCTTATGTAAGGTGTTCCTATAATAAAATCTAACGATCCGCGAATTCAAAGTCACCGCGTTCCTTCAGTGATGCAGTCCCCGTCAGCTACAGCGCCTTGTTAAGGTAAGCACGCCTCAAAGTTTCTATGTCAATCTTATCCATTTGAAGCATTGCCTCCATGACTCTTTTCGATTTCTCGGCGTCCTTGTCATTCAACATCTCGCCTAAAACAGGCGGAACGATCTGCCATGACACGCCATATTTGTCTTTGAGCCAGCCGCATCTTTGTTTTTCTCCGCCCTCGGAAAGCTTCTCCCACATCTCATCTATTTCCGGCTGAGTCTCGCACTTCACGAAGAACGATATAGCGGGCGAGAAGGTGAACATTGGACCACCGTTTAGTGCGTAAAATTCTTGTCCGTCGAGTTGGAAAGTCGCGGCCATTACCGTTCCCTTCGGCCCAGGCCCTGCTTCTCCATATCGGGTAACGCTCACGACCTTTGAATTTTTAAAAATGGAGACATAAAAATTCATCGCCTCTTCGGCTTTGCCATCGAACCACAAGAATGGGGTGATTTTTTTGCATATAGTCTCCTGACTTAGTTTCGGTGCATATCTATGACGAACGAAGCGCGACGTTCAGGACATCCTGGCTGTCGAATTCCCGCTTACGAATCGGCGCAGCGCCCAGCGCGAGCTAACGCCGCAGAGGAATGAGGGCGCGCAGCCGTTCGTCGCGCAAGTAAAGCCCGCCCCAAAGCAGCACTGCTAGATAGACCGGGAACAAGATGTGGCTGAAGAGCGGACTTCCCACGCGCACATGCGTGGCGATGGCGCCGCCGAGATAGCCAGTCAAAAGAATCGCCCCGAGAATCGCCGTGCGCGGAATCACGTAGAGAACCGTGCAGGAGAGAAGAACGATTCCGAGACCGAGAAGGACGCTTTCGGGATATCCGAGCTGAACTGTTCCCTGCACGACCGGCGCGGGTTTCACCAGTTTTGCGACGCCATCCACGAGCAGGAACAGCGCAGGTAGGGCGCTCATGATACGCCCGGTCCAGAGTCTCCCCTTCGAGAGAGGAGCGGATTGCGCCTCTGAATTGCTCGCGTGAATTGTCGTGGTCGTTTCCATGGTGTCCCCCGTTCAGCTCTTCGTCACGAGCGCCACAAGCTGGTCGGCGCACTGGCCCCAGCCTTGGTGGAAGCCCATCTTTTCGTGCGCTTCGCGGTCGGCAACCGTCCAGTGAAGCACGCGGGCGGTGTATTTCGTCTTGCCGCCCTCGTCCTCAAACGTCAGGATTACCGTCATGAACGGCTTTTCCGACGGCTCCCATGCCGTTGTGTAGGCATTGGTAAAGACGATCCGCTCGTTTTTGACGACTTCGAGATAAACGCCCCTGTTTGGAAATTCGTTACCTGCGAGGTCGCGCATGACGATCAGGTTGGCGCCGCCCGGCCGGACGTCAAGTTCCGCGACCGGTGTCGTATAGGGCAGAGGCGCGAACCACTGCTTGAGGAGTTCGGGATCGGTCCACGCCTTAACACGCGTTCACGCGGCGCGTCGATGATGCGTGAGATAATGAGCTTCCGGTCCGACGACGTTGTTTCGGTGGTCGTTTTTGCGTCGAGGTTTTCTGTTGTCGTTGTTTTCGAGCTCATCACTTTTTCTCCTTTGTTTGCCGTTTTGGCGGTTGATTGATTGTTCGTTCAGTGACTCAACAAACGCGCCGGGAATTTCGGACAGGGAACGGCCCTCAAGGCGCCACGTAGATCATCCATGACACGCCGAAGCGGTCAGCGACCATGCCGAAGCGCGAGGAAAAGAAGGTCTTGGTCAACGGCATCTGCACCTGCCCACCATCGGCCAGAGAAGCGAACAGCCGCTCGGCCTCGGCATCGTTAGGCACCGTGAGCGACAGCGAAAAGCCCTGGAAGCTCGGCCGCCCTAGGCATCGACCATCGGAGGCCAACACCGTTGTATCACCTATGCGGAAGCTCATATGCATCACCTTGTCCTCGGCACCGGGCGGGATCATGCCGGGTTCATGGGGGTCAGGGCTGTCCTTGAAACGCATGAGCATCGTCACCTCGGCGCCGAGCGCGCCGCGGTAGAACTCGAGCGCCTCCTCGCAGCGGCCGTCGAAGAACAGATAGGGTTGGATTTGCATTGCGTCTCCTCCTTAGGGGTTGGGGTAAAAGTCGCCGCGCTATTGCTTGAGCGCTGCTTCCACAATCGATTTCATTTGCGCCAGACCCGTCTCGAATTGACCGCCGATCATTTTATCCATGTTCATGAAAAGGTGAATTGCCTTGGCCATGAAATTGTTTTTGCCGGTCATGCTCCACGTCACCGCGGTTTGATTGCCCTCAGGCTTGAAGGTGAACTCAGCGATGTTGGTGCCTGCAAAGGGCTTGAAGAATTCAAGTTTGATCCTGATGAGATCGCTCGGACGGCTCTCCGTCAAGGTCATGCGTCCTTCGCCCACTTTGTTGTTGCCGACCCACGTGTAAATGGCGCCGGCGCCGGCCGGCGCGCCTTCGTAGGTCTGCTTCATTGCCGGATCGATCTTTCCCCACGGGTTCCATGATTCCCACTTATGGAAATCATTCACCTGCGCAAAAACCGCCCGTGGGGGGGGGCGGAAATGGTGGCGCTCCGCGCGACGCGAAAATCGGACGGCTGCAGGGCCACGATGATGACGAACACGACGACGATGACAGCGAGAGCGATGAGGATTTTTATGAGCATAGGAATTTTTCTCCTCTGTTTCGGTTCACTCTTACGACGAACGAGAGGGAACGTTCAGGACATGTTCATCGCGAATTTTCGCGCCACGAAGCGGTGCGTCAATAACGATCCCCGATCCAACGTCTTTGTTAAAGCGTTGCTATTTCTCGCAGCTCTGTTCCTTCTCCTTTGAATCTCGTTCCCCGCCGCTTGCTGCGTAGAGAACTATTCCATACCTCTTAACGTCCGTCATTCACGAATGTCTATCGGTAGTTCGACTGAGCTCACCACACGCGAGGCTGGACCCCCGATTAAAACATTCGGGGTGACGCCTTTGGGGTAAATGCTCGCCGCGGGTTGTTCATTTTGATGGTGTAAGCGGCTCACATATTTACCAAGTACTCCGCGAGACGATCCACGGTCTGGTTTCAGCTCACGTAGATAGTCGTCCAAGCGATCTAACTTATCGGGCACTGGCGCTTGGCGACGCACCGCACTCTCAGGCGTCGACCAGGACCTTGAATCCGCCCCAGAACATACGCTTGCCGTCGAAGGGCATGGCCTTGGGATCCATCATGTTCGCCACGCGTGGGTCTTTCATGACCTTGGCGTTGACCCGATCGCGATGCGCGCGCGACTTGAACACAATCCACGAGAACACCACCATCTCTCCGGGCTTGAGCTTGACGCTCTGTGGGAACGACGTGCGCTTGCCCGGCTTCACGTCGTCGGCGACGCACTCGATGAACTCGAGAGCGCCGTGATCGCGCCAAACTTTCCCCGCCTTCTGCGCCATGCGCCGATAGGCTGCCACGTTCTTCTTCGGGACGGGTAGTACATATCCATCTACGTATCGCATAAATCCTCCGTGAGTAGGTTGAATGTTTATGCTGAAACCCTATCGAACCGAGGCTATTTGGCCTCTCGCAAGGCTGCCTTGGAAACAACGGAATTGTTAAAGCTCCAGTTCATTTCATTTGCCTGTTACCAGTACGGTTGGAGTCTTTTTTTGCATCAACGGCTTCGGGAGGTTGCACCGCGGAGTTCGAGTCAGCGGCGAAATTTACCGCAAATTCTCTGACAGTATAATTAACTTTGGACTAGCCGCCGGCTATGGCGCCCACGATCATCAATGGCTCTGCGCCCGTCGCGACTGCGTCGGGCAGCGGCGCGTCCGGCGGTTCGTGAGAAAGATCCTCCTGGCAGGCGAAAAACCTCACGAACGCGCGGCGCTTTTGCGTGACTTGGTCGCGGATCGTGCCGCGCAACATCGGATAGCGGGCCTCGAGCGCGTCGAGAACCGTGCGCTGCGTGACCTGACCCTCGACGTCGAGCTTCACCTCGCCATCGACGTGCGCGAGCTTGCGCAGATGGGGCGGGAGCGTGACTCGGATCATGGCAGCGTCTGGACCTCGACGGAAACCACGGCCGGAAGATCTCGAACGATGGGCGCCCAACTGTCCCCGCCGTCGGCTGACGCGTACACCTGACCGCCGGTGGTACCGAAGTACACACCGCACTTATCGAGCGTGTCGACGGCCATCGCGTCGCGCAGCACGTTGACGTAGCAGTCGCTCTGCGGCAGACCCTTCGTGAGCGCTTCCCACTCGTTGCCGCCGGCGCGGCTGCGGTACACGCGCAGCTTTCCGTCAGGCGGAAAATGCTCCGAGTCGCTTTTGATCGGCACGACGTAGACGGTGTCCGGCTCGTGCGCGTGAACGTCGATCGCGAACCCGAAGTCGGTCGGCAGATTACCGCTGATCTCGTGCCACGACTCGCCGGCGTCGTCGCTGCGCATCACATCCCAATGCTTCTGCATGAACAACACACCTGGACGTGAGCGGTGCATGGCGATGCGGTGAACGCAGTGGCCAACCTCTGCGGTCGGATCGGGGATGTACTGCGAATGCAGGCCACGATTGATTGGCTGCCATGTCTTGCCGGCGTCGTCGGTGCGAAACGCGCCAGCGGACGAGATGGCAATGAAGATTCGGTTCGAGTTGCTCGGATCCAGAAGGATCGTATGCAGGCACATCCCGCCGGCGCCTGGCTGCCAAGCGGGCCCCGACCCGTGGCCGCGCAGACCGGAAAGCTCTTTCCACGTCTGCCCACCGTCCGTCGCGAGATGCCAGACTCGCTTGAACTCCCAGGGGTGCGGCGTGCCGTCATACCATTGGTGCGTGGTGAGAGGTTTGCCGGTTTCAGGAGACGTGTCGTAAACAAACTTGTTGCTCTCGGCCTTGGGCGTTCCGTCTGGGGCGGTGGTCGGTTCGCCTGGGGGTGTCCCGGGTTGGTGCCATGTCTTGCCGCCATCATCTGAGCGTTGAAGGATCTGCCCAAACCAGCTGCTGGACTGCGATGCATAAATTCGATTCGGATCCGCGGGAGAACCCTTCAAATGGTAGATCTCCCAGCCCGCAAAGTGGGGACTACTGATGTCCCACCGTTCACGCTTTGCGTCCGACGTAAGGACGAACGCGCCCTTTCGTGTACCAACTAGCACTCGTACTCCGCTCATAAATTACTCCTTCCTAGCATTTTCATTTTTCCTCAAAGCTTCGCACAATCGGTGCATTAAATCCGGACGCAGTCGCGCATGCTAATCCGCGGGCAGGCCCGCGATCTCCCTCACCGGCCGGACTTCGACGGTGCCGATGCGCGCCCCTGGAACCCAAGCAGCGATGCGGATCGCGTCGTTGAGGTCCTTGGCATCAATCAGGAAATAGCCTGCTAGCTGCTCGCGCGTCTCGATGAACGGACCGTCGGTCACGAAACTTTTGCCGTCGCGCACCCGAACGATGGCTGCGGTCGCCGCCGGCTGCAATGGCGATGCGCTGATATATTGCTGTTTGGCGTGGAGCTGGTGCGTGAGCTCCACCGATTCGTCAAGCATCTGCTGCCGCTTGGTTTCGCTGAACTTAGCGAACGCCTCTTCGTCGTGGTGAACCAGTAACATGTATTTCATGAAGATAACTCCATTGACATCGGATAGTCGTTTGACCGAGTCGACAATCGACAACGGCCCTCCCCAGCGCGACATCTCTGTGTTTACCGTCTCACCCCAACTACGCGGCCATGGCTACTCAGTCGGCAGGCCCGGGATATCGATCACCGGTCGGACCTCGACGGTGCCTTTGCGCGCCATGGGAATCCGCGCGGCAATGTCGATCGCCTCGTCGAGATTATTTGCGTCGATGAGGAAATACCCGCCCAGTTGTTCCCGCGTCTCCGCGAATGGACCATCGGTCACGATCCGTTTGCCGTTGCGCAGCCGGACGCTGGTCGCCATGGATGTTGGGTGCAGCGGGTTGGCGGCCAGATACTGCCCGCTCGAATGAATCTGTTGTGCGAGCTGCGTCGATTCGACGTAACACTCCTGCCGCTCGGTCTCGCTCAACGCTTGCTCGTCAAGATAAATCAGCAACATGTATTTCATGCCAACGCCTCCATACTTTAGTCGAACGGGAACGCCCGGATCGACACTTCGGCCTCAAATGTTTATTCCGCGCCTGTCCCTGACGTCAATCTCCGTGGGTCGAATTCCCGCATCTCGCTGCGTTGAGTTAATTGCCAATCCAAAGTCCGTCATTCCCGCCTGCTTTAAGCGGGAATCCATCCGGGCACGTTGGCAAGGCACGCCCCGAACATTTTCGGTTTTGCAATTGCGCTGCGGCAGTTAGCTAGATGCTTTCTGAACCGCCTGTTGCATCTCATCCGGGCTGACATCACGCACGTGTGTGCCGACCGACCATTGATGGCCAAACGGGTCTTCGAGTTTGCAGTAACGATCGCCCCAGAACATGTCCTGGAGCGGCATCGTAATCTTCGCCCCCGCAGCTGCGGCGCGCGCGACGAACGCGTCGACGTCTTCTACATAGAGGTGAATTGTCACCGGTGAACCTTTTAATGACTTCGGCCCGAATGAACCCCAGTCGGGGAATTCGTCGGCCAGCATGATCATTGAATCACCGATTCGGATAGCGCCATGTAAAAGGTTGCCTTGTGGGCCCGCCATCCGTCCCATTTCGACGGCATTGAACGCTTTTTTGTAAAATTCAATAGCGTCCGCCGCGCCGGCGCAGACCAAGTGTGGCGTCACCGTGTGCATTCCTTCTGGAATGGGTTTTACCTGGGTTTTGCTCATCTCAATTTCTCCTCTCTTCTTGGTTTAAGAACGTTTCTAACGCCGAGGTGAGCCCAGAAGTGATTACTTTTGCTTCGGGGCTATCTGTGCGCGCAGCCGCTCCTCCTGTTCTCTTAACTCGGGTGTGAACTCGGCACCGAAGTCCTCGGCCTCGAACACCTGGCGAATCTCGACCTCGCAATCCTCGTTATGCGGATTGGGGCAGCGCTTGACCCATTCGATCGCCTCTTCCTTCGACTTCACCTGCCATAGCCAGAAGCCGGCCAACAGCTCCTTGGTCTCGACGAAGGGGCCATCGACCACGGTCCGCTTGCCTCCAGAGAACCGGACGCGCGCGCCCTTGGAGCTCGGATGGAGCCCCTCGCCCGCGAGCATCACGCCGGCTTTCACCAGTTCTTCGTTGAATTTGCCCATTTCGGTCAGCAGCTGCTCGCTTGGCATCACCCCTGCTTCCGAATCCTTGGTGGCCTTAATTAAGATCATGAATCGCATCGTCATTCCTCCTGTTTAATTTAGAGCCGATCCAGCCGGACGATCTCGATTGCTGCACCCTGGCTCGTGACACTGGCTCGTGACATTGGATAGTCGTTCGCCAGAAGCCAAAATCGACAACGCGATTCCATCTCAGCCCAATTCAGCCAGCCGCCGCTCCAGAAACCTCCGTTCCGGCTCCTGCTCTGTGAGGCTCAGAGCTCGTTCGTAGGAGGCTCGGGCTTCCGCTTTTCGCCCCAGCCGCCGGCAGAGATCCGCCCGCGCCGCATGGACGAGGTGGTAGTCCGAGAGATCGCCGCGTCCCAGGATGGCGTCGATCAGTGCAACTCCTTCAGACGGACCGTCGCGCATCGCCACCGCCACCGCGCGGTTCAGCTCGATCACGGGCGACGGCTCAGCCCGCGCCAGCAGGTCGTAGAGCGCGACGATCTGGGTCCAGTCCGTGGCAGCGGCGTTCCGTGCGTTCGCGTGCACGGCTGCGATCGCCGCTTGGATGGTGTAAGGGCCGACTTGGCGCGCCGCCAGCGCCCGTTCCACGAGCGCCGAGCCCTCCCCGATCTGATCCCGATTCCAAAGCAAACGGTCCTGGTCATCAAGCAGGATCAACTCCCCGCTCGGCGATGTGCGCGCAACGCGGCGCGAGTCATGGAGCAGCATCAGCGCGAGCAGTCCGAGCGCTTCTGCTTCCGGAAGCAACTCTACAAGCAATCGACCGAGGCTGATCGCTTCGCTTGAAAGATCGTGCCGCGTGAGTGCCGCACCGGATGACGCGGAGTATCCCTCGTTGAATCTTTGCCTTGGCGCGCACGATGCGCTGCGCCACTGTGGGCGGCGATGAGAGAAATGCCCGCGCGACCTCCTCGGTTGTGAGGCCGCAAACTTCGCGCAGCGTCATCGCCACTTGGGCGTCCGGCGACAGGGCTGGATGGCAGCAGGTAAAGATGAGGCGCAGCCGGTCGTCTTCGATGCTGTCGTCGTTCCAAGCCTCGGGATCATCCGTGTCGGCCGCGAGTCGCCTGTCGATATCGTCCGGCAACGGCTCGAATCGGGTGTGCCTGCGAATTGCGTCGATGGCCTTGAAACGCCCGGTCGATACGAGCCAGGCGCGCGGATTGGCGGGCACGCCATCGCGCGGCCACTGCTCCAAAGCTGCCCTGAAAGCATCGTGCAGCGCCTCCTCGGCGATATCGAAGTTGGGTTGCGATCCATTGCGTGTTCCTCTTATTTAGGGCCAGCGTGGGGACAGCGAGTCAGAGCGGCGAATCGATTTCGCATTTTCCACCAATCCGATCGCGCCCTAGACATGATTTTCGCGCAATCGGTGCCAAAATCAATGAGGGAAAGTAAATTGGCGGCAAGGTAAATCCGATCAAACGATAGCGGCCCTATCGAAGGCAAGCCAAACGGATTTACACCGCAAGGTGTTGAACGATTTGAACGGCTGAAACGATTTAAACGACTATTGTTTCAGCGCGCAACAAGCAGTTTCTCGATCTGAGTAGTAATGCCGATCGCTCCTCCTCCGTAGATCACTGCGCTCTTGTTCTTAAGTAACATCTCCTCCTCCTTCTTAAAGTCAGTCGCCGCACCTGCCCTGAACACAGAGTCGGTTAGGGTCGTGGTGAGCTTCGGCGTGAGACTGAATAGGCGTGGAAGACATCGACCGTCCCAACAGCACGGTATCAGCGGCGCGACGCACGCGCGTCGGTGCCGTAATCGAGTCCCGCATACCAGTCACCCCGCCCCTGCGGCGTGAGGTCGAGGATATGATAGACCGGGCCCAAGAGGTCGAGGCCGCGCTCCTTGATATTATTCGCCAACTGCGGATGGGCGGTGTAAACGTGGCGAAGGGTGCCGTTACTGTCCCGACTAAAGACCGACACCGTCGAGTCCTGGTTACCCTCGTGGTCTTCGCTGCCAAGATCGTACTTGAACGTATTGGTCCCACAACTCAGGAGCCGAAGGTTATCCCAGCCCCGTGTGCGCGCATGCGCTCGCAGGGCCGGCGGATCGGCCGCTGCAACGATGGCAAAGTCGAGGTTTTGGGCCAAGTGGTGAGCGACACCGTTAAAGCCGTCGATCAATAGCGTGCACATCGGGCACGGCGTGGTGTTTCGCTTTCCGTACATGAAGTGGTAGACCACTACCGACCGATTTTCCCCGGTGAACAACTCGCTCAAGCGGACTGTTCGGATCGGGGCGTCACCGGCGTCGAGGTCCGCTGGGCCCTCCTCGAACTCATAGTCCTCCACGATTGCGCCTTGCGGAAGCCGCCGGCGAATCTCCGCGACACGTTCGCGCTGGCGCATTAAGTCGATTTCGGCTATACGGAGTTCCTCGCGTTTGGAGAGGTAATCGGCAGATTCGTTCTGCAAATTCGTTTGTCGATACGTACCATGAATTGTCTCGTGTGCCATAGATCCATACCTCCTTAAAAAAGTGCTAGGCAAAATAGTTGCGCAAGTATTTGCTGACGATCTCCTTGGTTGGTTGAGCGTTTACGCGTGGTCCTTACAATAGTTTTCGTCGTATTTCATAAATACGACGAATGACCGCGTCCTCTCAGGACATCTGTGATCGATTTTCAAGACCTCCTATTAAATTGTGGAAGATTAAACGGATATTTAAAGGGGGGGACGCGAACTTTTTTTGACCAGATCAAACGTTTCGATGTCGCGTTGGCGATGCGACGAGCAGCATCACGTCGGTGAAAATAAAGCGCGATGATCGGCGGCAAGCGTCATATTTGCCAAACGTGATCAAATCACAAAGATCACGTCCGACCGCCTTGTTCACCCCTGTTCATCAGCCAATTTTCATCGCTGCGGGGCGCTTCAGGAGACGATCCACATAAGCTTCCAGCTTCGGCCGGTCCGGAGGACGACCCCACATGCGTTTCCAGATGAACATGGAGCCGATCATCACATCAGCGGCGCTGAAC
>WNGF01005562.1_pt1 | contig 16004 bp, 14 predicted proteins | sample 5400641 | NCBI WGS metagenome assembly WNGF01 (sample SAMN13153371, study PRJNA577476) | soil metagenome | isolation source: 80 cm soil or saprolite under grassland replicate 2 | place: USA:California | collected 2016-06-15
TCAACGGTTCCCCAGGCCCCCGCGCCAGACTTGATGACGCACTCGTGGTCGCAACCTCTATCGGCGTCAACCGGACGGCGCCGGGATTCTCACCGCGCAGCGGCGACCGCGCCGGTCATTGCGACTTGATGTGAAACTCCTGCGGCGCCCTCGCCAGAGGGCGTTAGGGGCTCGGCCGCCAATCCGGGGACTCATGGCTAACCGCGGCGATGCCACCGTGTTCCGCCTCAATGCAACGGGTGAAAGCCCGATCTCGCTTGGAACCTGCGTTAGGGCGGAATGCAGCGGCACGCGTACGCTCGCTCGAGGCGGCTGATAACCCGGAGGTCGCAGGTTCAAATCCTGCCCCCGCCACTCAGAAAAGGCCCGACTAACGCGGGCCTCGTCCTTTCGACAGACGGCGGATTTTCGATTTTGTACCCGTGGGGTGCAAAAAGTCAGACGCGCCCCGAGAATCTGCCATTTTGCAGCGCGATCGAGTCTGTGCACCCTACGAGGTGCCAAAATCCCCGGTCGCACCTGCAAATCAGCTGTTCGGTGTGCGACCCGAGTTTTGGCACCCCACAGGCGGTTTCGTTGTCTCGGCTGGCGCCGCTCGCCGCCTTCGACGTCCACGCAGCGTCCACCAGCGTCCACCGTGGCCGTTGTCCGGCACTCAGCTCGTCGAGAAGGCGGATCGCATGCTCGCGTCCGTCGCGTGCGAGGTGGCCGTAGTGGCGGTCGATCATGGTCAGGCTGGCGCGAACGGCGGACGTAGACGACGCGCGCCTCGCGATCGATGTCGCGCCGTTCGAGCGCGAGCCATTCGGCCAGGCGAAGCCCGGTGGCGGGGAGCAGGTCAAGCCGCGCCTGTTGGTCACCTCGGGACGACGCCTGGTCTCAACACAGGTCTCGACGTGAGCTCTCGCGCCAGTCGCGTTCAGCCCGCCGCGTGATGCCGAGCATATGGCGGCGCGCCATCACGAAGTCCCCCGCCGCCAGCAGCCGCATCCCCAGCCGCGTCGCGAGGAGTCTGCCCAGAAGCGTCCGCTCGTTCACGGTGAGCGACGTCCGGGCGCGTTCGACCAGCCGCGTGTGCTCCGGCCCCTCTTCGTCCAGAAGGAACAGCCAACTGCTGTCGCGCCGCTCGACCCAGTCGACCCCCTTCATCGGTGCGTGGGCTGCAAGCAGAAGCAGGCGATCGGGCTCGAGTGCGCTGACCGTCCAGCCAGCCTCCGCTCCCTCGGGCACGAAGTCTCCGACCTTGAGGCCCTGGAGTTCGGGAATGATCCGCTCGGCACTCGGGAGGCAATCGTTGTCGATCCGGTCGTAGCTGTACCAGCCGGCCCGCCCCCATCCCATCTGGACCAGCCATGGCCAGACAACCTGGGTCGGCGCGTGGATGGAGATCGCCCGAGTCGACGCAATCCCCGGGTTCGGCACCTCATCGTCACCTGGCAGTGGTCTCGCTACCTCCTCCTCGCTGGCTCCCCACCGGCCGATCCTGCGGCCGGCCGCCATGGCGAAGGCGCCGGCAAGGCCCACGGCCGCGACAGCCGCGGACACAACCAGCGCACGGGTTGGCTTCTGGGGAGACACGGCCGTGCCAGGCATACGGCTGGACTAGGTGTAGTTCCTAGCCGGGTTCTCGGCAACCCGTCCTCACCCGCCAGGGCCCAGGTAGCCGAGGACCTCGCACAGGCGGCCGCGGCTCGACGAGCGCCAGACGAATGGGCGCACGACGAACAGGAAGAACAGAGGAAGCGCCAGCCAGACGAGATGGCCGCCCGTCGAGGCGATCGCGATCACGACCAGCGGCAACAACACGAAGGGCCACGGCCGCCTTAGCCACGCGCGCCGGGACCGATCTCGCTCCGCCTCTTCGCCGGGGGAAGTCTGCGACGAGCTCGTCGAGCTCCGCATAGGTCTTCGCTTCCAGACAGCGCTCGAGGCGCTCCTGGAACTCGCGGCTGTCCAGTCGTCCGGCGACGTGCGCCTGCGCGACGCCCTCACAAGGCGCTTGTGCGTTGCCGCAGGCGCAGGGCTCCGAGCATGCCGCCAACGCCGAAGGCGACCCCCACGGCCCAGGCAGCGACGGCCTCGCCTGTGGGCCTCGCGAGTTCATAGAAGTCGCGCAGGAACGGGATGACAAGCGCGAGCGCGAACAGCAACGCCATCGCCATGCACAGCGCGGCGACGGCGAGCCGCCGCCGCCCGCGTTCGCCCTCGAGTCGCATCACGACGGCAAGCCCGCACACGACGACGATGCCGGTGGCGACCGTGCGCGAACGGCTCAGGCCGAGCTCGAAGCCGTAGCGCGCAAGGAGGTAGCCCGCGGCGATGCCAAGCCCGATCGCGAGGCCGGCCGGCACCGCGAACCGTGCGACCGACTGCACGAACCGCTCGGGTCGCCAGGGGCCGGAGCTCGGTGCGAGCGCGAGCACGAAGGCGGGGATGCCGATCGTCACGGTGGAGGCGATCGTGAACTGGCGCGGGAGGAGCGGGAAGGTTGCGGTCGGAATCGCCACCGCCAGCCCTGCCACCGCAGCGAAGACGGACTTGGTCACGAAGAGCTGTGCGACGCGCTGGATGTTGCGCAGGATCTGGCGGCCCTCCGCCACCATCTCCGGAACGACGGCGAAGTCGTTGCGCACGAGCACCAGGTCGGCGACCGAGCGCGCCATCTGTGCGCCTGAGCCCTGCGCGATCGCCAGGCGCGCCTCCTTGAGCGCGGGCACGTCGTTGACGCCGTCGCCGACCATCGCCACGTAGCGCCCGGCGCCGGCAAGCGCGTCCACAACTGCGCGCTTCCCGTTCGGCGAGATGCGCCCGACGGCGGGCGCGGAGAGGACCGCCTCACGCAGGGCCGCCGGCTGCGACGGCAGCGCTTCGCCGTCGAGTGCCGGCGCCGACCCCGGCACGCCCGCGTCGCGTGCGATCGCCGCCGCCGTTGCCGGCGCGTCGCCCGAGAGCACCTTCAGCTCGACGCCCTGTGCGGCGAAGAACGCAACCGTGTCGGCTGCGTTCGGTCGCAACCGCTCGGCGAGCACGACGAGGCCGAGAGCCCGCACGTGCTCGGGGAACCGCGGGTCCAGGCCGGCCTGTAGCGGCGTCTCGAAGCGCCCGAGCGCCAGCACCCGCCGCCCGGCGCTCGCCTCGCCGCGCGCGCGCTCGACAAGCTCCGGGTCAGAGGCGGCGAATCGCTCCGGCGCACCCAGCACGAGGCGCACGTCACCGAGGTCGAGCGCGCTCCAGCGCCGCCGGGAGGAGAAAGGCACCTGCCCAACCGCGGGCGACGCGTCGACCTCCGCGAGCCCTGCGTCCGCGATCGCCGCCAGCGTCGAGTTGCGGGAGGGGGCGCTGGCGGCATAGCGGGCCAGCGCGTGCGCGAGCGTCGGCTCGTCCACGCCGGGGGCGGGCACCAGGTCAACCAGGCGCAGCGTCGGCTCGGTGAGGGTGCCCGTCTTATCGGTGCAGACGACGTCCACCGACGCGAGCGACTCGATCGCGTTGAGCTGCTGCGCGAGCACCCCGCGCTGGGCGACCTTGAAGGCGGATACCGCCGCGGTCAGGCTGATCAGGAGGATCAGGCCCTCCGGGACGAGATTGACGATTCCCGCCGTCAGTACCTGCACGCGAGCGCCGGCCGTCTCGACCCGCGTCAAGACCGTCACGGTGAGCCCGATCGTGAGCGGGATGGCCATCGCGACCAGCCACAGCAGCAGCCGGTCGTTCGCCCGCTCGAGCGGCGAGCGCGGGTGGCGGAACGCGCGCGCGGTCGCGGTCAGACGCGCTGCGCGGCTCTCCGGCCCAACCGCGGTCGCCTCGAAGACCGCGGCGCCCTCGACCGCGAACGAACCAGACCACACCGACTCGCCCGGCCCGCGGACGGCGGGCTCAGACTCACCCGTCAGGTTGGCCTCGTCTAGGGCGAGCCCGTCGGCCGTCACGATCGTCCCGTCGGCGACAACCTGATCGCCGGCCGCCAAGCGCACGAGGTCCCCGGGAACCACCCGCTCGACCGGCACCCGCCGCTCGACACCGTCGCGCACCACCACCGCCTGCGGCGCCACCAGCGCGGCAAGCCGGTCGAGCGCCCGCTTTGAGCGGATCTCCTGGAACGATCCGATCGCGATGTTCGAGAGCAGGATCCCGAGGAAGAGCGCGTCCTGCCAGGCCCCGAACGTGAGCGTCAGCACCCCGAACAAGAGCAGGATTCCGTTCGGGATGTTCAGCGTGTTCGCGCGGACGATGCTGAGGTAGGAACGGCTCGAGCGCTGGCGCCGGGACTCGCCCCGTGCGCTAAGGCGCCTCGCGGCCTCGGCCTGCGTCAGCCCGGCCGGTGCGATATCAGCGGCGCTGGCGATCCGTTGACGCTACCCTGACACATCGCCGTGGGGCACGTGGCCCAAGTACGCGGTGGGCCGCGATGTTCCTGAACATCGACGGCTCAACCTCATCACGCCGCATCAGCGAGCAAATAGGGTCCCCATTTGTGGACGCGCTCGAGGTCGACAGAACGAGGCGCCGGCTCGCCGAGCGCGGCGGGGGATACGAGATCATCCACGACTCACCGGGGCTTGAGGTTGGCGTTTACGTGTTGGTTGCTCCCGAGCCCGATCATCAGAACGCGCACGCCGACGATGAGCTTTACGTCGTCCTCGAGGGTCGCGGCGAGTTGACGGTCGAAGGCGAAACGCTTGCGCTGCACGAGGGTCAAGCCGCCTTCGTTCCGGCCGGCTCCGACCACCGCTTCACCGGCTACGAGGGCCTGAGCGTCCTCGTCATCTTCGCGCGCCAGAAGGAGCAGACGCCGGTGCACGAGCGACGGCAGATGGAACAGCCGCTCTAGCAACAGCCGCTGTCTTTGTCGCGGCCGGTTCCGACTTTCCCGTACCCGTTACAGCGACGACCCGGAGGCGTCCAGCGCAGCGTCTCTGCTGCCGGCCTCGCGGACGACGGTGACGGGGCAGGGCGCGTGCTGGACGACCTGGTGGCTGACCGAGCCGAGCAGGAGACTGGCGAAGCCGCCGTGTCCTCGGTTGCCAACCACGATTAGGTCGGCGTCTCGTGCTTCCTGGAGCAGTGCTTCGGCCGGTTGTCCTTGCACCGCCTTCCCCTCGCACTCGATCGTGGGCTGCAGCTCCTTTGCTGCTGCAGCTGCCTCGTCCACGATGATCTCGGCGCCGTCGCGGAAGCCGTCGAGGGTTGGTTGGTCGAGTGTCGGGGCGAAGCCGCCGCCGTAGACGGCGGGTGGGATCTCCCAGGCGCAGACGATCCGCAGCCGCGCTTCCCTTAGTGTCGCCTCGCGGGCTGCGAACTCGAGCGCCGCGCGGGCGCCCGCTGAACCATCGACTCCGACCACGATCGTTTCCATCACGCCTCCAGGTTGTCGTGCCTCTGCTCCGGCTCGGTTCGGGCTGCGACGATGATCGCATGGCGATGACCGTCGAGGCTCGAGGGGTCGCTACGCCGAAGTGGCTCTCGCTCGCGCTGACCGCGGCCGCCGTGGCATCCCCCGAGCAGGTCCTCACAAGCCTCGATTCGAGCCCCGACGGACTCTCGCGCGCGGAGGCGAAGCGGCGCCTCGATGTCGCCGGCCCGAACGCGCTGCGCAGCCACGGCGCGCGGCCGCTCGCGGTGCTCGCTCGGCAGCTTCGCAACCCGCTGCTCGTGCTGCTGCTCGCAGCGGCGCTGACCTCATTCTTCGTCGGCGAGCGGCTCGATGCGCTCATCATCTTTCTGATCAGCGGCCTGAGCATCGGGCTCGGCTTCTTCAATGAGTACCGCTCCGAGCGCGCGGTCGAGGCGCTCCATTCTCAGTTGCGGCACACGGCCCTTGCCCTGCGCGACGGGAAGGCCGAACGGGTCGACGTGACCGAGCTGGTGCCGGGCGATGTCGTCCGGATCGAGGTCGGCGACGTCGTCCCCGCCGACCTGCGGCTGCTGCAGGCGGAGGGCTTGGAGTGCGACGAAGCGGTGCTGACAGGCGAGTCGCTCCCGGCAGAGAAACGACTCGAGCCGAACACGGCGGCCGAGTCGCCGCTCGACCTCGCCTCCTGTGTGTTCATGGGCACGGTCGTGCGTGGCGGCGGCGGCCTCGGCGTGGTCGTGCAAACCGGTGGCCGCACCGCCTTCGGGGCGATCGCGCTGCGGCTCGGCGAGCGGCAACCGCAAACGGCATTCCAGCTCGGCCTGCGCTCCTTCTCGCTGCTGCTGGTGCGCGTCACCGCGCTCCTGGCCGGCTCGATCCTGGTGATCAAGGTGGCCCTCGGCCGCTCGGTTCTGAGCTCGGTGTTGTTTGCGCTCGCGATCGCGGTCGGGCTGACGCCGCAGCTGCTACCGGCGATCGTCACCGTCAGCCTCTCGACCGGCGCCAAGCGGCTGGCCGAGCACGCCGTGATCGTCAAGCGGCTGGTCAGCATCGAGGACCTCGGCAACATCGAGGTCTTCTTCACCGACAAGACGGGCACCCTGACCGAGGGCCGGATCAGCTTCGCGGCCGCCCTCGATACGCAAGGACAACCGTCGGACGACGTCCTGCGCGGCGGTCTCCTCTGCAACGACGCCGTCCTCCAAGACGGCCAGGTCGTCGGCGGGAACCCGCTCGACCAGGCGCTATGGCACGCGCCGGCCGCGAGCGGGCGTGAGTCGGCGGCCTACCGCCGGCTTGCGACACGCGCCTTCGACTACGAGCGCAGACTCGCCTCGGTCCTTGTCGAAGCGCCCGAGGGCACCCGCCAGGTGATCGTAAAAGGGCCGCCCGAGACAGTGCTCGCCCGCTGCCGAGCGGTGGAGCCCGAGGCGCAGAGCGTTCTCGACGCGCAGTTCGCCGCCGGCAGCCGCGTGATCGCGGTCGCCACGCGACCCGCCGACGGGCGAGCGACGCTCCGACCCGAGGACGAAACCGAACTCGAACTCGCCGGCTTCCTCACCTTCCTCGACCGACCGAAGGCAGACGCCGCCGATGCGCTCACGCGCCTCGACAAGCTCGGCGTCGAGGTGAAGGTGATCACCGGCGACAACGACCGCGTCGCCCTCAAGGTCTGCAACGAGCTCGGCCTCAACGTGCGCGGCACCCTCACGGGAACGCAGCTCGACCAGCTCGACGACGACAAACTCACCGCCGCGCTCCCCAAGACGACGATCTTCTCCCGCGTCACTCCCGAGCAGAAGTCCCGCGTCATCAAGACACAACGGAAGCTCGGCACCACCGTCGGCTTCCTCGGCGACGGCGTCAACGACGCCGTCGCCCTGCACGATGCCGACGTCGGCATCTCCGTCGAGACGGCCACCGACGTCGCCAAGGACGCCGCCGACATCGTCCTGCTCAACAAGGACCTCAGGATCCTTGCCGGCGGCATCGTCGAAGGCAGGCGCATCTTCGCCAACACGATCAAGTACGTGCTGATGGGCACCTCCTCCAACTTCGGGAACATGTTCAGCGCCGGCGCCGCCTCGCTCTTCCTCAGCTTCCTGCCGATGCTGCCCACCCAGATCCTGCTCAACAACCTGCTCTACGACATCAGCGAGATGACGATCCCGACCGACAACGTCGACGAAGAACAACTGCAACGACCGAACCATTGGGACACCGCACTAATCCGGCGCTTCATGACCTTCTTCGGCCCGATCAGCTCGCTGTTCGACTTCGCCACCTTCGCGATCCTGCTCTGGGTCTTCAATGCGAACGCCACGCTCTTCCGCTCCGGCTGGTTCGTCGAATCGCTCGCCACCCAGAGCCTCGCCATCTTCGCCATCCGCACCCGCCGCGTCCCCTTCTTCCACAGCCGGCCGAGCACCCCCCTGCTCGCCGCCACACTGATTTGCGTCACGATCGGCGTGCTGCTCCCCTTCTCGCCGCTCGCCGACACCCTCGGCTTCACCCGCCTACCGGCCGGGCTCCTCGCCGCGCTCGCAGCGATGATCCCCGCCTACCTGCTCCTGCTCGAGCTCGGCAAACGACGCTTCTACCGCATCCAGACCACCGGCCGGCCAATCGCCCGGCCGCGTCCACCCCGGCACCGGGGAATCCACCACCGCGCCTCACGCTGGAGCATCCGCAACCATCCGCGCCCACGCCCGCCCGTTGCTACGGGCTGACCGTGAACGGCCGCATCATGTCGTTGTCCTCGTGCTCGACGATGTGCAGCTCAAAGATCACACGCGTAGAGCGCTCTCGGGGCACTGTGAAGCCCCGGCACGCACCGTACGCCGCACGGTCAAACGTGCGCACTTTACTCTCGACCAGTCTCACCACCTCCATGAGACCTCTGATGTCGACCCGCTATGAGGCGAACCGTGGCGTGTCCGCACATGTGCCGCCTTCGCCACATCATCTCGCGCCGGCGCGAGCTTCAGGGCTCAGCTTTAGGGCTTCGCGCGCATGTCTACCTAGACGAGCGACGCTCCGCACGCCGCGGCGCCGGCTCGATCCCATGTCGACGCAGCATCGACCAAACCGTGCTGGGCGCAATCGAGATACCGAGCCCGACCAGCTCTCCCTGGATGCGCCTCTAGCCCCAGGTCGGGTTCTCCCCTGCAAGCCGCACCACGAGCTCGGAGAGAGGCCACTGGCCGTCCGCGGGCGCCTGACCAAGCGGTGCGAGTACGTCCAGCGCTCCGCGACCAGCTCGCGATGCCAGCGCAGCAGCGTCGCCGGCGAGACAAAGAACGACGACCATGCAGGCTTTGGCAGCGAGCGGCTCAGCGCGGCCAGCAGCAGCCGATCGGCCGGCCGCAGCCGCGGCCTCTGGGCTGCACGATGCGACGATCAGGTATCGGCTTCGCGCGCTCGAGCGCGACAGCTACGACGAAGGTGCCCACCTCGGGCTCGTCTCGGCGCTCCTCGCTGCGGCCCGCCACGGCGAGGCTCGGCGCGCGTACCACGACTACGTCGCTCGCATGGAGGAGATCGGCGTCGAACCGGCGCCGCTCGCGACCGCGGAGCCGCGACGGGCCCCGGCGGCGGCTTGAGGAGCACGAGCCGCGTCTACCCGCCGACCTCACTCGGGCGGGCCGTGAGCCTGCCACTTCTGGTAGGCCCGCAACACGACCTGGACGTCATCGGGCAAGGACGCCTGAAGCTCGCGGAAGCGGCGGCGTGCCTGGCGCGGCTTCATCTGCGCGTGGTATCGCAGCGAGCCGGCGAGGACGACGAGTAGCGCGGCCCCGGGCATGGTCGCGTGGTTGCCCAGGAGCGTCTCGCGGACGAGGCGGTAGATCTCGTCCTGGACGCGCTGGTCGAGGACCTCCAGATAGGGCTGGCGCAGGAAGACTTTTAGGAAGCGCTTCCACACCAGTCGCGCCTGCCCGGCCGCGTCAAGCTCCTCGCCGATCGCGTACTGGGCCCACGGTGCCGTCTCCTCGAGCCAGTGCTCGATCTTCCTCGGGTTGGGCTCGGCCCCGATCTCGCGCGCCAGCCGCTCGAGGGCGCCCTCGCCGTCCACGGGACCAAGACGCAGGGTGGCGCGTTCGACGAGGACAACCCGCTCAAGCGTGGCCTCCGAGGCGAGCGCGCCGGCGGCCAGCCGGTAGAGCTCGTGCGACGTTTGCCATCCCCCGCCGCCAAGCTTCACCGACGCCAACAACGCGTCGCCCCGGATGGTGCGCGAGCTCACCGGAGGTAACCGCTCATGCGCTGAATGGCGGTCGCATGTGGATCAGCTCAGCGCCGGATCGTCAGGATGACCACCGTTCCAAGCCGACCGGCTCTTAGGCGCAGCGGCAGGCGGAGCGGTCGGCGTCCGGGGTCGACCCGCACCTGGATCCGCCGCGGCCTGCGGTCGACGCGGTAGCGAACGCCTCGAACGGTGAGCAGAGCTCGGACGTTGGCCGAGATGCGGAGCGCAAGGCTGTGCGCACCCGGCCGAAGGTGCCGTGGGGCTTCGAGGACGAGAAAGCGCGGGCGGACAGCGACGATTCGGACGCGGACGGTGGCGATGCCCCGACGGCCGAGACGGTCGCGTGCGACGAGCCGGATTCTCCGCAATCCCGGAGGCAGGCCGTTGACAATGACCCGTCTTCCGCGAGCGAGCAGGTGCTTTCCGTCGAACCAGCGGAGGCTGGACGGCCGAAGCCGTTTGCGACGGTCGTCGTAGGCGTCCCCTGCGAGCGCAATGGTCTCGGCCGCAGTGAACCGCGATCGTGTAAGGGGCGTGATGATGCGAGCCCTGGGCGGCCGGCCGGCCGCGCTGAAGGGTGCTGAAACCGCGACCGTGCGGTTGAAGCCGTCGTCGACAGCGATGCGCACGCGTGCCCGTCGTGAACCCGACAGGAGCTCGCTCGGCATCGCGACGCTCCGGCGGTCAGGCCCTATGAAGATCGGGGTGAAGTGCTTGCCGCCGTCGATCGAGTAGTCGATCCTCGTTTGCAGACGGTCGTGGTCGAGGTCGGTGGCGCGCCATCGGATCTGCGCCGTTCGCTTGGCGCCGACATGCGCCCCCCGGCGCGGGGCGATCACCTGGACTCGCGGCGCGTGTGCGCTACGCGTCCGTGAGCCTAGAACGACCCCACCGCGGACGACCTGGACCGTGTGGGGTAAAGAAACTCGGTTCACCCTGGCAACTCGGAACGGTGGTCGATCGGATGCACCGACGCTGCGGGTGCTGAGGATCTAGGAGGCTGCCGAGGGGTCCGACTCGGTGCTTGGCGCGGACGCGGGATGCGAGCGGCGATGGCTTCTGACGTTTGCGCCAGAGCACTTGATTGTGGGACAAGCGGCCGACTTGTTCTTGGGTCCGTCGCGAGCGTGCGATCGATGCGATAGCTGCCGGCGTGACGGTCCTCGAGTCGCAGGGAGAACGCGCGGTCGCGGCAGCGCCTGGCGGCTCCTAACCGGCAGCGGTCGAGAGGCCAGGTGAGGCCCAGCAACGTCTGCCGGCGTGAGGTTGTCGTCGGCTTCCACCTGGCGGGCCTCTCGATCCGCGGCCCAACCGCTCGGCTCGAAGCTGTCACCGTCGAGGCTGTCTCGCCGGCCGCCGCCGAGCATGCTGTGCGCCTGAGCACGCGGACAACCCAGCAAAGGAGCCGATACAGCACACACGTCAGCACGACGCACAGTCTGAACCGGCTCGACCGGGATCACCAAACACGCCGTCCCGACCGGAATCGAATTTCTTTACCCCACACGCACCGGGGACAGCACCGTGCGCCATACGCGGCGTCGCGCGAGATCCCTGATTCGAGGGATGACAGACGGCAACGCCGCTCTTATCGTGAATGGACTCATAAGGGGTCTTGCGGCACCCCACTCGCTCTAGCGAAAGGGGCAGAGATGAAAAGGGGAAGAACGCCGCGGCCTCTCGGGCGGCGTCTCGTTCTGGCTCTTACGACGGTGGCCGCGGCGGCCGCCTTCGCGCTGTTGCCGGGGAGTGCGTCGGCGACGCACTTCACCGGCTCGACGAAGACCTGTGCGGCGCAGAACCCGGTCACCCGCACGTTCGACTGCGTGCTGAACTTGAGCATCCTGCTGACGAACCAGGGGCAGCAAAGCGTCGTTATCGACATCGCCAGCACGATCGGCGCCGAGTTCGCGACCGCTCCGAACCGGACGGGTGGGACCTGCGCCGCCACGACGCTCACGCTCGTAGACGCGGACACCGTCGTGCTTAGCCCGGCGCCGACCGGGAGTGGCACTTGCACGATCGTCCTCCACGAGACGCTCACGTCGGATGCGTTCGGCGAGGTGTGCCAGCTTCCGGATTTCCTCCCGAGAGGGATCAACTTCCCCGAGCTGCGAGTGTGCGCGCAGCTCGTGCAGCCGCTCCCGCCGACGGACAAGGCGCTGTGCAAGAACGGCGTCTGGGAGGCGTTCCTGATCTTCAAGAACCAGGGCGACTGCGTCTCCTTCGTCTCGACCGGCGGCAAGAACGAGCCGGGCCAGAACGAGCCCAAGTAGACATCGAAGCCGGGTACGAGAGGGCGCTGCGTCGGGGCGCCCTCTCGTCCGGCACTCGAGGCTCGCCTACGTAGCGATCGGCCGTCCGACGAGCAGGTCGGTGCCGGTTCCTCGAAGCTTGATTTGACGCGGCGTTACAACGCGAGCGTCTCGTAGTCGAGCTCCGCGCCGTCGGCGATCACGTGCGTATACACGTCGGCCGCGATCGACAGTTTTCGCTGACCGACGAATCGCGCGATCTCCGCCCACGACCGCCCCTGCCGGTGAAGAAGCGAGATGCGGCGGTGGCGCAAGTCGTGCGGCGAGAAGACGGGGACGCCGGCGGCGCGGCACGCGCGACCGATCGCGGTCCGCAGCCGGTCGGCGGTCGTGTCGGGGAACAGAGGCGCGTCCGGGCTGCGGTCTTCGCGGGGCGGCAGCGTCGCCTCGATCGCGTCGGCGAGCGGGTCCGGCAGCTCGACCCATAGCGCCGCGCGCGTCTTCGTAGTCGACGCGCGAAGCCGGACGCGCCGGTCGCGCTCGTCGTAGTCGCCGACACGCAGCAGGTCGACCGACGCGACGCGGGCGCCCGACCAGTCGAGCCACAGGAGTGGCAGACGGTACGACGGCGCGAGCAGCCGGTAGACCGCCTCGACATGAGCGGCCGTCGGCGGGTTGATCTCCTCCCGCTCCTCGTGCGGAAGCCGGATCCGCTTCGACCGCGCCGGGTTCGGTTCGACGCCGTTCTCCTCGAGCACCGCCGCCAGGTACTTGACGGTCTTCCGGATCGTTTCGCGGCGGCTGCCGTTCGCCGCCAACTCCGCCACCATCCGGTTGACATCGTCGACCGTGACCTGATCGACGCGCACGTCGCCGAGAACACCGACGGCGCGCGCGAGCGCGACGCGGTGAAGGACACGCGTGCCGTCGCTGACGTCGACGCGCGACACGCGCCAACGGTCGCACGCCTCGCGGATCGTCGGAGCCCGCGACGCGACCTCGTCGAGCGACGACAAGACCGCCATGCGTACCACTCCCTCGACCATCGCTGCCCCTCCGGCCCATAGAAGACGCAGGCCTCGGGGCGGTCGACGGGAACCTTCACCGGCTGGTCAACCGCCCGCTGCCGCCGCGCGCGGTGCGTCGACGTACTCCTGTTACACCGCTGATGCTCCGCGCCCGCGTACCGCGTCCGGTCGCCGTCGACGTGGCCAAGATCCCACGGTTCGCCCGGAACAATCGGCTTCCCGCAGCGCGCGCAGACCGCCTCGCCCCGCGCCACCAGCGCCGTGTACTTCTCGCGAACCCGGCGATGCGGCCGGCCATAGCGCGGGGGCGGCGTCACCTTCGGCGTCTCCTTCCCCCGGTGGCCACGCAACTCCAGTTCCGCCGCGCAGGAGCCGCAGTACCAGGCGCGCGAGCTCCGCGCCGGCGCCCCGCAGCCTCTACACGCCCTCACGCGCACCCCCACCTCCACGGAACCGCAGACCCTCGGCAACTCCTACGGGGTTCGACGACATTCCCGGCGGTTTCAACCACGACTTCTTTCGCTTTGAGCGATTCGGAGAGAGAAAGGTTCAGTGCGCGGGGGTGTCCGGCGGTTGGCTCGAAAAAATTGGGGTTGTTCACGAGTCCCAGCCGGTCGTGTTTCCGGCGCGGGCGCGGTCGATCGCCGCCTTCCGTTCCGCGGCCGCGAAGTCGGCTTCCTCTTTGGATGCGCCCCAGTGGGTCTCGCGCCCGATCCGCGACGTGCGGCTTCCAGCCAGCTTCGCCCGCTGCTCGCTGGTCGCGTTCGTTGCGATCACGTCGGCGTCCGCGCGCAGGAGACGCCACACGTCGCTGGCGCCGACCTGGACCGTCAGCTGGGACATCGCCTCGCGCATGGGTTTGGCGAGGCCGCCGCAGATCGCGGTGACTGGTGTCGCCGCCGCCTCGACCGCGGGGAACAGGCTGATCCAGATCTCGGCCTCGCGCGCGCCGACGAGCTGCTCGCGCGCCTGCTCGGCGTCGGCGATCGCTTCCTGGTATCGCCGGTGTGCGTCCTCGCGATGCTTCCGTGCGTCCGCTTCTAGGCGGCGTCGGTGCTGCTCAACGTAGTCCTGCTTGCGGCGGAGCGCGCTGTCGCGAACCTTGTCGAGCGCGTCGCGGTCGTCGGTTCGCTCGGCGATCCGCTGCTCGATTCCCGGTGCGGTCGGGCTCGGGCGCGGGCCCTTCTCGCCGCCGCTGATCCAGCGTTCGAGCGCGTCCGCGTCGGCGCGCCGCGCCGCATGGAGCTTCTCCTCGAGGTCGGCGATCTCGCGGGCGATCTCGATCTGTCGCTCGTCGATCCGTGCGATCCGGTCGTCGAGTTCGCCGAGTTCGTTCCAGCGGTGGCGACGTGGGCTGAGCCGTCGGAGCACGCTCTCCTCGCCGGCCTGGCCGATCGCGCGAATCGCCTCCGCGGTCGGGTCGCGTCCCTCGCTCATTCCGCCTACTCCTCCTCTCGAACGACGCTGACAGACCGCGGCCCTTGCGGTCGCTGCCAGCGCGGCACCCTGCCACGCTCGACCGACTCGTAGAGGTACTCCTCGGCGAGCGCGATCGCGCGATCACGGCGCCAGCGGCCCGGCAGCACGACCCGGTAGAACGGCGTCCGGCCGTCCGAGCGGCGCGCGGCCGGATCGTCCAGCTCGACGACCGTCTTCACCGTCGCCGCCCTCGCTCCAGCCACCGCTCGAGATCGTCCGGCGAGATCCGAAGGCGCGACGGGCCGACCCTGATGGAGGGCAGCCCGTTCTGCGTCGCCCAGCGGTAGACGGTCTGCTTGGAGACGCCGCAGATCCGGGCGACGTCCGTAACCGTGAGCAGTCTCCGTACGGTTGCGTTCGCGGTCATACCGTTTCGTATCGGCTACCGCGGGCATCGTCGCTTCCGACGGATAGCGTGCGTGCGGATGCGCAACGGACGTGCCGAAGAGGGGTGTTGACCGGGTGGGTCGTTCACGGCGTCGACGCCGGCGAGCTCTGCCGCAGCGTCGCGCGGAAGTACTTCGCGTCGAACCCCGGGCTGAACCCATCGGACCGCGAGGATCTCGAGTCGTACCTGCTCGAACACGTCTGGCGTCTCGGTGAGCGATACGCGCCGACGACCCGGTCCGCGAGGTTCGACTCGTACGCCGGCGCGATCCTTCAGCGGCGCTGCGTCGACTGGCGCCGCAGCCGGTACAGGCGGACGCGCTGGCAATGGAGCGACGGCCGAAGCTACGAACGGAGGCACCCCGCGGTCGTCAGTCTCGACGCCGGCGCCGACGGCGATCGCCTGGCAGACACTCTCGCCGCTGACGGCGGCGACCCTGCGGTCGATCATCTGGCCGATGCAGTCGAAGGGTTCGACGTTAACGCGGCTCGCGGCCGAGATCGGGATCACGACGCCATTCGCCGCGAAGCTGATCGCCGAGGGGAGGGTCGAGCTCGACCCCGGGCCGCCTAGCGGCGACGATTTACGTTTACTGGCGCGCCGGCTCTAGCTCCGCCGTCAACCCGGCAGCGCCGTTGTAACAACCGTAACCGTGCGCGTAGGTACGACCATTACTCGAGGTCCTCCACGCGCAGTCTGACCTCGCCGTCCGGAGGCCATCGTTCCCGCGACTGGAGCTCGTTCAGGATCTCGCGTTGCTCGTCGCCCATCCGCGTTTCTTGATATTCGAAGAGCCGTTGTAGAGCCGCGATCCCGTCCAGGTCGATCGCCGCGCGCGCTTCCCGAACTACTGGTTCGTCAGTCATGTGGCCGGCGGGCCAGATTTCAACTTCGCGATGGGGCGATGCCTCGCTGTGGGCGAGGAGCTTGTGTCGGTAGTCGATCAAGCGGTCGTGGTGCCGTTGCAGGTCCGTCTCCTCCGGGAAACGACCCCAACGAGATTCTCCCCCTCGAGCAGGGCGAGGTCGTTGTGGTCGGCGCCGGCGATCTCCACGACACGCGTCTCCCCGGCCGCGACTGCCACGACCGCGCGGCTTTGCTCGGGCGGCACGATCGAGTCGCGGGAGCCGTACACGACCGTCGTCGGCACCTTCACGCTCGCGAGCTGGTCGGCGAGCGGGTAGCGGTCGCGAAGCAGCGTCCTGACGGGCAGGAATGGATAGTGGACCTGTCCCACCGACGCGAGGTCGAC
>WNGF01008355.1_pt1 | contig 16000 bp, 15 predicted proteins | sample 5400641 | NCBI WGS metagenome assembly WNGF01 (sample SAMN13153371, study PRJNA577476) | soil metagenome | isolation source: 80 cm soil or saprolite under grassland replicate 2 | place: USA:California | collected 2016-06-15
TGCAGAGATGTATTTTTATCTCCTTGTATAAAGCTTCCGTAAACACATTAAAGTTTGAATCAACTCCATAATTTTTTCAACATCAAAAAACTTATCAGGAAAGATTCTACTGAGAATTCTATATAACACTCTCCCTTCACGAAGGTTATTACCCTTGTCTTTTTTTTTCGTGGATAAATTATTTTTTCAATGGTCTCAAAGAATGCTATCGCATTTGACGCAACAATGATGCTATGAAATGCCGCCGCTGGTATCATAAAAAAATTTGCGGCATTCACTGAGACCTGTAACAAACAAACATTACGAAGTAAAAACCTAAAGCGATATTATAAAAATCATAAAACGTCTTTACTAATCTATTTTTTAGTTGCAACGAAAATTGCCATCATTATAATCAGAAATAATTTTGCTAAAAATAAATTTTATGGAATACAGACAATTGGGCGAATCAGAAGTAAAAGCTTCTGTAATAACTTTTGGTGCATGGGCTATTGGTGGATGGATGTGGGGAGGTGCAGACAGAAAAGAAGCAATAGGAGCGATCAAAGCTTCTCATGATCATGGGGTTACTTCTATTGACACAGCGCCTGCATATGGCCAGGGGTTAAGTGAAGAAATAGTTGGCGAGGCTATAAGAGACATGCCGCGTGATAAAATTCAGATCCTCACAAAATTTGGTTTACGTTGGAATGTTAAGAAAGGAGAATTCTTTTTCAACAGTAAGGACAACAGCGGGAATGATATTTATATGCACAAATTTGCTTCAAAGGAGAATGTGATGAAGGAATGTGAAGACAGCCTGAAACGGCTCAATACAGATTATATTGATCTCTATCAGATTCACTGGCCTGATACCACAACTCCCATCGCCGAAACAATGGAAGCATTAATTGCTCCTCTCTTATTGGCTTGGAGATGTATTCATTCATACCGTAGCTTAGGCATTTTTCTCTTTCTCCGGCCATTGCATGAGCCGTCATAGCGATGATTGCTACGTTTAGTTTTAAAGAATTCCTGATTTGCTGGGTAGCGGTATAACCATCCATTTGTGGCATTTGTATGTCCATCAGAATAAGGTGATAGTTATTGTTCTTTAATTTTTCCAATGCCTCGCTGCCATTACCGGCTGTGTCAAATTTTATTTGCCAGTTTTGAAAAAGATGCTGAAGCAAGCTTAGATTCACTTCGTTGTCTTCTACCACAAGAATTTTCACATTCTGAAGATTAACCCCTTAAGCAAAATCATTCCTAATCCTTCTGTTTTTAAGCTTATGATTTAAATCAATTTTCTCCAGTAAGTATTTTAAAGCGGGCCTTCATATGGGAAAAGTAACTGCGGTAGAAATTGGCGACATTAAAAGAGATATTGCTTACCATGTTGATACCTTGAATACTGCAGCAAGAATTCAGAGTGTTTGTAATGAATACAATAAAGACTTTCTTGTTTCAGAAACTGCTCAAAAATTTTACTCAAGATCTCCGGGCAAATTTAAAACATGATCTCCGCGATTTCACAAGAATGATTTTGTCAGAATCATTATCCGAAAAATTGCTGGTCCATTGCCTGGTGAAATGCTTCATCTCCTTATTGTTTACGCAGTGAAAGAGTTTCGATAGCATCGTGTCCAGCAGTACAACGAAGTTTATCTTTTCCATCGATAGCTGTTTCGAATACCACTTCAGCCGGCGAGGCAAGGTAATATTATTCATCAAGCTTACGAAAGGCAAGGCTAATAATGGCTGAAAGTATGATCGAGTTTACGTGAGATTTTTATATTCATAAGAATTGAAAAGTTGAAATGATCTTACAAAAATTTTATCCAATTTTTTTTCAGAAAAACAGTAATGCCATAGGAAATTGAATGCTTCAAATTCCAAATTCAGTTTTTATAAGGTCGTCCCATTAAATAAAGTTTATAGCTTCCGCTAACGCCTTTAAGCATCACCTCTTTCGTTTCAGCGGTGGTGTGGAAAGAAGAATGTTTGATCACTTCCCCAGAAGCAAGGAAGGAATTATTTAAACTTTTCGTACTGTCCTGAATTCTTGATGCAATGTTTACGGCAAGACCTATTACACTTTTTTTTAATACACTACCTAGTTTAAATTCGCCAAACAATCGCCTTTCCGGAGTGGATACCAATACCTACTTCAAATTCTTTGGGAAGATAGGCTTTAGCGTACGCTTTATTCAACACATTGAGTTCATCAAGAATGGCATACGCAGCAGATATCGCCGCATCTGATGCTTCTCTTATGGGACACTCTAACCCAAAAACGGCATATAGTTCGTCTCCTGCTGTCTCAACCACATACCCGTTATGCTTTGATATTAATTCATAAAATATCCCAAATAATCTTCTTGTGATATAAATAACATCATAGGGAAGATTAGTTTCAACAAACGGCGTAAAGTTTCGTATATCAATAAAAAAAAGAACCACGTGTTTTTCTTCCCCAACAGGTTTGAGCTAGAATTTGTGAGGGTCTTCTTCATTTACTTTTACAACTTGCGAAACATCGCATTCATCTTTTATTATTCTCTCAATTTTAACCGGTCCCTTTTCAATTTTAGTTTGACAGGCCAACCTAACATATGAGGGCAGGTCAAGCGCTTCCCTAAGTTTTGCTTCTTTTTTATTTGGCAAACTAAGGTTTTCTTCACCTTCCAAAACTAAAATGCGGCAGGTTGAACATTTTGCTTTTCCGCCACACACATGATAATGTGGTATATCCGCATTTAGCGAGGCTTCAAGAATTGTCTCATTCTCATATATGGGAACTGTTTTTTCTCCAAAAAATTCGATTTGCATAAAATTTTCATTTCACAACATTCAAAACTCATATTTATTTATTCAACTCTCTTCTTAGGCACAAAAGCATTTTTTATTAACTCTGCCTGGCTATCGTTAAGCGGTATTGAAATGTAACTGTCGATATATTTAATAAGAGAATCGTACATTGACTCAGAAATAACATTCTTCACAAATTTAGGTTTATTCCCAGCTTAAAGTTTTAAGTAAATTTGTAATAATATAGAAGAGTTTAGATATAATCTTACGATAACTGAAACTGATACAAACAGTTGAAATAAGGTTTTGCTAAATGAAGGTTCTATCATAACTAACTTAATTAAATTTTTGGCTTGCTGAGCCTACATTTTTAAATTTTTCGTGAGAATTAATTATGCTTTTTACAAAAAATATAAAATGGAACTATCTGTAAGCAAAGTTTTCTTTGCCCGATCTTAATTTGAAAGAATGAGGAGTGAAGTGCCCAATATTACAATATGGAATCAACTGCGAAGTGGTGACTTACAGGCGCTCCTGGGTTTGTATAAAGAGTACTACATAACCCTAATAAATTTTGGAATTAAAATGACAGGCAACCGGGAATTGACTAACGATTGTATATCACAAGTTTTGATTAAACTTTGGAATAAACATCAGCAATTACCTGAAGTAGAAAACATTCGTTCTTATTTAATTTCCTGTCTTAGAAATGAATTATTGATTGAGTTAAAGAATGCGAATAAAATAAAATCCGGAGATAACAGCCTTAAATATGCGATTACAGAGCAAGAAATTTCTTATGAAGAGTATCTCATTCAAACCCAGACAAACCTTGATATAAAAAATAATTTATCTCGCGCATTTTCTCATCTTAGTAAAAGAGAAAAGCAATTATTGCAAATGAAATTTTTTGAAGACTTAAGCTATGATGAAATTGCACTTCAATGTAATATAACCAAACGTACAGCATATAACATTATACATGAGGCTTTAAAAACCGTGAAAGCTAATTTTATTAAGCACGGGCATACCCCCTGTTTTAGCATATAATGCTATAATATCTGTTTCTATGGCTATTCTTTTCGTAACTCATTGTCTTTGTCAACTATTCTAAAACAATTAAGTTGACCTGGGAATAAATAAATTGATATCGAAATAGTCCCGATAAGCATGGGTCTTGCGTAGAGCTACATCAACTCTCTTCCATTATAAACTTGCTCATTCTCCTCATTGAATTAAAAGATAACAAACACCAATTTTACCCCACCAACAAGCTTGAATAAAAAAATTTAAAAATTCTATAGTAAAAAGACTTCATCTTTTTATCTGTAACATAAAGCTTTTCATTATGCTTTATGAAAATTATGGAGTTGAAGATTTTTTGCTTGATGCCTCTTTTCAAAAGTTCTGCTTAGGTTCGGACGATAATGCAGTCTGCTTTTGGGAAGACTGGATCAAAACGCATCCCGAAAAAAAGGAAGATATAGAACAAGCGAAGCAATTATATTATCTTCTGAATGGAAATAATACGGAGTTGCAATTTGTTGCTGATGAAAATAAATTCAGAAGAGCAATTGACCACTTGATAAGTGATGAAATAACAGAAAATAAACCTAAGTATCAAAAGGAGCATAAGGGAATAGTCAGAAAATTATTTTCCGCAAAAAAGATGCTGGCTGTTTCCGGGGCAGCTTGTGTAATTATAGTTGCAGGTTTGGTATTTCTCTTAAATAAAAAGGATAATCTTAAAAATACCGTTTCTACATCTGCTGAAAATATCGTTGTCTCCAAACCGGGTGAACACAAGGTCATTCAACTGCCCGACGGCAGTAAAGTGATATTGAATGCTCAAAGCTCAATTCAAATACAAAAAGGTTTTAACGATGAATCCAGGGAATTGTTCCTCCGTGGAGAAGCTTTTTTTGATGTGGCACATAATCCGGCAAAACCTTTTATAATTCATACTCAATATATAGATGTAAGAGTACTCGGAACTGTTTTTAATATAAAAGCTTATCCGGGCGAAAAATTTACAGAAACTTCTTTATTAAAAGGATCAGTGGAGCTTACCCTGAAAAGCGAGCATAACAAAAAAATTATCTTAAAGCCAAATGAAAAAGTAAGTATAAAGTATAATTCAGAGGATAGCATTCATTCTAAGCCTAATGTTCTCAAAAGCCACTTGAATATCAGTCCGGGTAAAATAATCTCAATACCTGACAACCAGAAAGACAGCAGTGTAGCTGAAATATTATGGAGCAAAGGCAGCCTGGTATTTGACAACATGAGTTTTGAAGAGATCACATACCAGTTACAACAGTGGTATGGTGTTACAATAAGTTTTAAAGATGAAACGGTAAAGCAATACAGATTTACGGGAGACTTTAATGATAAAACTATAGTCCAGGTTTTAAACGCCCTGCAACTTTCGAGGCGCTTTAATTACGAGATAGAAGATAATAACAAAATTGTAATATCGAAATAGCACGAAAAAGAAAGAAGACAAAATTTTTTAAGGATATAAAATCAAAAGGGAAATGGTGACGCATTTCCCCTGTTGTAAAGTTCCTAAGGAGCAGCTAAGCCGTTCAAAGAATAGTCTGCTCCGTTTATTCACTTTCAAACAAATCAAAATTATGAAAACAAAACGATTGCAGTGTCCATATTTTAACGGGCGATTGCTTATCAAAAGTTTATTGTGTATGAAATTGGCTTTTGCACTTATTCTTTCCGCAACCTTACAGGTTTCAGCAAAAGGGTTTTCCCAGGACACTAAGATAACACTGAACATGCGGCAGGTTCCTGTAAGTAAGATTTTAAAGGCTATTGAGAAGCAAACCTCTTACAAATTTGTTTATTCGAACGACTTCTTTCCCGGTGATTATAAGGTAAATGTGACTGTGAAAAAAGTTGCGGTTGCAGATGTTTTGTCTCAAATATTGGTAAAGACCGGCTTTACTTTTAAAATGATTGATGAAAATACTATTGTACTAATGAAGACTTCCGCAGAAGATGCACAAACAGAAGTACACGGAAAGGTTACAACAGAAAAGGGTGAAGCACTGGAAGGTGTTACTGTTTCAGTAAATAAACCGGCAGGCAACATTATTACCAATTCAAAAGGTCAGTACAATATCATGGCTGATAATGAAGCGACCATTACTTTTAGTTATGTAGGTTATGAAACACAAACGATTTCAGTCAACAACCGCAGTGAAATAAATGTTTCCCTGAAACAATCTTCCTCAAGTCTTAATGATGTAATCGTTATCGGTTACGGTACGGCAAAAAAATCTGACCTCACCGGCTCTGTTGCTTCTGTTTCTTCAGATAAAATTACACAGGTTAACGCGGTATCAAATATTGCACAAGCCCTTCAGGGTCAGGTCGCTGGTGTGCAGGTTATTCAGCGATCCGGGCAGCCGGGTGAATATGTGTCTATCAAAATCCGCGGGACAAATTCTATTGCCGGTGGCAATGATCCTTTATATGTTGTTGATGGTTTGCCATTGGATGGTTTAAGCGCCCAGTTAAACCCAGATGATATTGCGAGCATCGAGGTATTGAAAGATGCCTCTGCAACAGCAATTTATGGATCGAGGGGTGCTAATGGTGTAGTAATGATAACTACCAAAAGAGGGAAAGAAGGAAAAGTGCAAGTTTCTTACAATGGCTACTTTGGTGTTCAAACCTTACCAAAGAAAATAAAACTGATAAATGCTCAGGAATTTGCAGAACTCCAAAATGAGGTTGCTGCCAATGATGGCACTCCATCGCCCTGGAGTCAGACACAAATAGATTCTTTAAAAGGTAAAGGAACCGATTGGCAGGATTTAGTATACCGACCTGCAAATGTTCAAAATCACGATCTTTCTATTTCGGGAGGCAGCGCTACAACCAAATATTATACATCGTTTGGCTATTATGATCAGGATGGCATCATAACAAATTCAAATTTCAGAAGGTTTTCATTCAGGGGAAATTTGGATCAAAAGATCAGTGACAAAATAAACTTTAATGTTAACTTATCACTTCAGCACTCAAGATATTTCGAAGCTCTTTATTCATATGCAGACTATGGAGGAGTTCCTTTTCAGACTATGGTTATGCCACCAATAACCGGCGTTTATGATGCAAACGGAAAATATACGGTATTTACCGGCGTTCCATGGGGGCAAACAAATCCTGTAGGTATGGCCAGAGATTTATGGCAGCCTTCCAACTCGTTACGAATTATTGGTAATGTTGGGTTTACTTATGAAATTATCAATGGCTTAAAATTAAAAGTAAATGCAGGAATTGATAACAGTTGGAACAAATCGGATTATTATGCACCGACCACTATTTCCTTTGGTCAGCCAGATGGTGTTGCCTCTAAATCTTACTCTAACGGAATAACTTTTATTAATGAAAATCTGCTTGCATACACGAAAAATTTTCATAACCATTATGTTGATGCCGTGGCAGGTGTAACCTACCAATCGAGCAAGTATGAAAATCTTGGAAGCGGTACTGCAAGAGGCTTTATCACGGATCTTTATCAAAATAATAATATTCAGTCAGCAACAACGAAGGGACAGCCTTTTACGGGTTATTCAGACAATAAATTGGTTTCCTATTTAGGTCGTATAAATTATAATTTCAGCGGCAAATATTATGCAACATTCACAGGCAGATATGACGGATCCTCAAAATTTGGTGAGAACAATAAGTTCGCTTTTTTTCCATCAGGTGCTTTAGCATGGCGCATTTCGCAAGAAAATTTTATGCATAATATCAAGTCGGTTTCTAATCTAAAGCTAAGAGCCAGCTATGGTTTATCAGGAAACCAGGCAATCGGATCTTATCAAACCTTGTCAAGTGTAAACAATGTACAGGTAATTTTTGATAACCTGCCTAATGTGGGCTATGTGCAGGGTTCTTTGGATAACAAAGACCTTAAATGGGAAACTACAAAACAGCTTGATTTAGGAATTGATTTGGGTTTGTTTAACGAAAGGATACAATTTACCGCGGACTATTATAGTAAAAAAACAACCGATCTTCTTCTAAACGTTACACTGCCTCCTTCTACCGGTTTTGGAAGTGTATTACAAAATGTTGGTGCCGTACAAAACCGGGGTTTTGAATTCCAGCTTACCACCAATAACATAACCGGAATAGTGAAGTGGGCATCTGTATTAACCTTCACACATAACCGCACCAAAGTATTGGATTTAGGAAAAGAAGCTGATGGCAGCCCAATAGCATATAAAGAAATAGGCCCAGGTGGAAACTGGTTCCCTATGATTGTGGGGCAATCTATGAGCCAATTGTATGGATATAAAGTAATTGGTGTATACCAAACAAATGAAGAAGCCGTAAAAAATGGTGAGCCTACAAAAAAAGCAGGTGATTATAAATTCTTGGATATGGATGGCAATGGCGTAATTGATGGTGACGACAGAATTACCTTAAGCCATCTTGAGCCCAAATTCACATTCGGCTTCAATAATAGAATTGAATACAAAAACTTTGATCTGTCCTTACTGTTTGTAGGTTCCTGTGGTAATGATGTAGTGAATGAATTCAGGAAATATAATATTACTATGAATGGTAACTGGACACCTTCGCGGGCTGCATTTGACCAGCGCTGGAGAGGAGAAGGTAGCAGTAATAGCATCGATAAGCCATCGGTAAACAGCGGAAGCTCTATACGAGATTATGCTAACAGCCTTTGGGTAGAAAACGGATCCTACCTCAAATTGCGGGATATAACACTAGGATACAATTTCTCATCAGCCTTACTTAAATCTATTAAAATCTCCGCCATTCGCATATACGTCAGTGCACAGAACTATATCACATTTACAAATTATTCAGGTTATGATCCTGAAGCATCCTGGAATGTCACGGCAATCAATGGCTGGGACAGGGGTGTATATCCTTCTATGAAATCTGTAACAGCAGGTGTAAAGGTTAATTTTTAATTACAAAAAAACTTCTTTTATGAAAAGATATTTGATTGTTATAATTGGTTTCTGCACTCTGCTCAGCATTTTGCAGGCATGCGAAAAAACGCTCCAGGAAAAACCTAGAACTTTTATTAGCCCGGATGCTTTTTTTAACACTCCCGAAAGTTATGAACAGGCAGTAAAGGGCATCTATGTTTCTTTGCCCGGAGTATACGGTGCAAATGAAATGATGATGCGGGAAATGTTTAGTGATATTTGTGGTTCACCTTCTCCGTCCTTCGAACAGGCGCTGCCTACTTACCAGAACAATCATCAGCCTTTCTTTTATAACGTTAGAGGAGAGTGGGCAAATGACTATTCAATAGTAAAAAATGCAAATTTTGTTTTGAACGAATTGTCCAACTCAGCTATATTATCTGATGCACAAAAAAATTCACTGACTGCTGAAGCCCGTTTACTAAGGGCATTTGCCTATTTTCAATTGGTGCAGTTTTATGGAGATGTGCCCCTGCGAACAACTCCTATAGAAAGCTATAGCGATGTGCAAACACCCCGCAGCGCCCAGGAAGATGTATATAATCTTATACTGGAAGATTTGAATTTTGCAGAGACAAATCTTCCTGATGTTGCTCCTCAACAAGGGCGTGTTTATAAACTGGTGGCTACCGCGTTGCTTGCTAAAGTATATCTTACAATGGCTGGTAATCCATTGAACAAAACCGAAGACTATCAAAATGCAAAAGATAAGGCTTTGGCAGTAATTAATTCTGGTAAATTTCAATTGGTGGATGATTATTCCAAAGTATTTCACAATACAGGATATACTTCTGAAAGTATCTGGGAACAGCTTTTTGATCCGGGTATAGGGGGAAATGGTCTTCATGGTTTAAGTTGCACTGGTGTTGGCTATGTTACACTGCTGCAACCTGCCGATTGGTTTATCAATAGTTTTCCGCAGGGTGACCAAAGGAAGGCATGGGGTATTAACCAAACTTATGTTGACCCCAATGGAAACACGTTAAAACCTTACTTCCAAAAATTTGTAAACAATCAATTTATAGATAATGGTCTTGCACCATCTGCCTCGGGCTTATGCAATTATACTATTCCTTTCCTTCGTTTAGGCGAAATGTATTTAATTGCAGCAGAGGCAGAAAATGAAGTAAACGGGCCCGCCAATGCTTACCAATATATCAACAAAATAAGATGGAGGGCAAGAATAGATAAAAATAATCCTGCTGATGTACCCGATCTTTCAGGGCTTTCAAAAGACCAGTTCAGGGACGCCGTATTAATGGAAAGAAAATGGGAACTTCATCTTGAAGGCAGTACATGGTTCGATCTAAAACGTACCAATACAATAAGCAAAATTCAAACGATCAGAGGTGCGGACCTGGTTCATCCTATCGGGACTTACAACAACACATGGTATATACCGGATGATGAAATTACCAATAATAATATACCACAAAATCCTGCATACCAATAATTCTCATAAGCAGTTAGTTTGATAACCTGCCCTGCATTTTTGCGGGGCGATTTTCAATGTTTCAAATTTTAAGTTTTATATTTTCCAGTTTGCGATAAATACTAGCTAATTGCCCCATTAGCTAAGTACCGATTAATTGAAATTGAAATAGACTTGATTTAAAAATATAATTGAGTACAATGAAAAAAATCCTGGCTTCCCTCATTTCCATACTATATGTATTTGTTTTAGAAGCACAAAATGAGAGTGTTATCAATCCGAAAACTGATAAAAAACTTTTACCAACAAAATACGCAGTCATACTTTATAGTAACCAAGTTTCTGATACCACAAGTAATAACAAAATGATTGCATCGCACTGGCAGAATAGCGGCGGCGGTACATTTACCTGGACAAAAGATATTATAGATGACGGTGATTACGAAGTAGCAATAAGTTATTCGACCAATAAAACCGGTACAATGGCAAAAATATCAGGCGGTACTAGTAATACCATTGCCGCGGTATTACAAGTTACTACCGGCTATTATCCTGAAAAGAAAGACTGGTACCAATTTAATTGTGAACGCAGAAAGATACTAGGCACGTTACATTTACATAAAGGCCAAAATAAATTTTTTCTGCAACTAATCACAAAAGATCACGAGGATGAAACAATTCTGTATGCAATAGAATTGATACCCCTCTCTAAAAGAGAAGCCATAGAAAAAGACAGGAACCTTTCACAAAAAATGCGCTCTAACACAAACTGGTTTGCTAAAACTCTCTATGGTGTTATGTTTCATTGGACTTCGCAGTCTACACCCGCGACGGGAAGTCCAAAACCATATAATGAGGCTGTAAAGGATTTTGATGTGAGATCGTTTGTAGATATGGTTGTAAAAACAGGAGCCGGTTATGTAATTTTTACTACCAATCATGCTGAGCCGTATTTTCCTGCACCACTAAAAGAATGGGAGAAAGTATATCCAGATCACACAACAAGGCGTGACTTAATTGGAGAAATTGCAGACAGCCTTCAAAAGCATAACATAAAACTGTTTCTTTATATGGCTACGCATGTTTATGCAAAATTTGATCGTGTAAATGATGCGGAATTTGAACAACTTAACTATACTTTGGTACGGGAAGTTAGTGAAAGATATAAGAAAAAAGTGGCAGGCTATTGGTTCGACGGATGGTATCAATGTTATGAGAAACACCCTTCTTTTGATTTCGAGCAATTTTATAAAATATGTAAAACGGGGAATCCTGACAGATTAATATGCCTCAATTCCTGGCTATATCCAATAATCACTCTTTGGCAGGACTATTGGGCCGGAGAAGTTTATACTATCGGTAATCCAGCCGATTCTCAAATTATCAAAAACGGTCCGGGAACAGGATTACAAACACATAATCTCATTGTAATGGAAACAGAGGGCTGGCTTCATGCAACCCCTAATACCAAAATACCGTCTCCTCATCTAAAGGCAGATGAGCTAATAGATTTTATATCAAAATCAAAAGACAAAGGACCTGTTACCATTAATATCCAAATATATCAGGATGGTAAAATCAGTGATGAGGCATTGCGCGTAATTGAGCAAGTAAAAAAAGCATTTAAAAATTAAGTGATGAAGTAAGTTAGAGCCTGATCAACAGACAGCAACATTTGGATTAAAATAATAAACAATATAAAAATGAGCAAAGCCCAAGTATTATTAATTGCTTTAGTATTGTCTGCATCGCTCCTGCATGCGCAAACAAAAAAATTGTTTAATGAAACACCTGAACAAAAGGAAAAACGTATGGCGTGGTGGACGCACGACCGTTTTGGTATGTTTATACACTGGGGTTTATACGCCTTGCCTGCAAGACATGAATGGGTAAAACACAATGAAGCGCTGACGAATGAGCAATACCAAAAATATTTTGACAATTTCAATCCTGATTTATACAACCCGAAAGAGTGGGCGAAGATGGCTAAAGCAGAAACACGGCGGCAAAAAAGACCTGGTAAAAGAATGGCTTGATGCTTTCAGAGCAGAAGGCATTAAAGTTGGATTTTATTATTCACTCATTGACTGGCATCATCCTGATTTTACTATTGATGGTATGCATCCGCAGAGACTGAAAGAAAATTCCGATACAGGTTATTCCCGTTTGAATAAAGGAAAAGCCTGGAATAAATACAAAACGTATTTACACAACCAGGTACGGGAATTACTTACTAACTATGGTAAAATAGATATTATGTGGCTTGATTTTTCTTATCCCGGTAAATACGGAAAAGGAAAAGACGATTGGGGTTCTGTTGAGTTATTAAAAATGATTCGTCAATTACAACCCGGTGTTATTGTGGACGACAGGCTTGATTTGAGTGAATATGCAGACGGTGCAGACTTCAGATCTCCTGAACAAGTAAAGCCTTCTGAATTAAAAAAGGGAAATGACGAAATGCCTTTCGAAACCTGTCAAACATTTTCCGGTTCATGGGGTTATTACCGCGATGAGAATTCATGGAAAACAAATCATGAGTTGCTCACTTTGCTGATAACCGCGGTAAGCAAAGACGGAAATTTAATCCTTAATTTAGGCCCTACCGCAAGAGGCCTGTTTGATTACCGTGCACAAAATGCATTGGATAGCATCGCTCTTTGGATGAAGTATAATAACCGTTCCATTTATGGTTGCAAAGATGCACCTGAAAGCTTCAGCATTCCGGAAAATACTTTGCCTACATACAATCCGGTAACAAAAAGATTATACGTGCACTTAATGAAATATCCCGATACGCATACATTAGTGCTTTCAGGTTATAAAGACAAAATAAAGTATGTACAGTTCCTGCACGATGCATCTGAAATAACGACAAAAAGCGAAACCGGTAATGATTTAACGCTGCAGCTTCCCGAACGTAAGCCAAATATGGAAATTCCGGTAATTGAAATAATGCTGAATTAAAACCAAACACAAAGCATGAAAGGACTGGTTTTGATTTTTTTCTTCATTCTTATCTGCAATGCAATGTTTGCGCAGCTATCGGTTTTATATGTGTCGCCGTCAGGCAGCGATAAAAATACCGGAGTTTTTTCAAAACCATTAAAAACTCTAGGTGCTGCGTTAGGTAAAGCAGAGTCTTCAAAACAAAACAAAGTAAGCATTCAGTTAAGAGCGGGTAAATATTACCAGCATAAAACCATTGAAATTACTCCCTCACTTTTAAATGATCACCAACTTGAAATCTCTTCTTACAATAACGAAAAAGTTATTATCAGTGGCACTGAAAAAATAAACACACAATGGAAAACCTGGAAAGGAAATATACTGAAAGCTTTTATCGGCAAAGAACTTTCAATTGACCGCTTATATTGTAATGGTATTGCCCTTCCAATGGCACGCTATCCGAATTTCGATGGTAGTAAAAGTATATTTAATGGAACAGCGTCTGATGCAGTCAGTCCTGAAAGAGTAAAAAAATGGACCAATCCTGTCGGCGGTTATTTCCATGTTTTACACGAAGGAATGTGGGGCAGCTTTCATTACCGGATCACCGGAAAAGATGGTAATGGTAACCTGCAATTAGAAGGGGGCTGGCAAAACAATCGCCCTGCTCCATGGCATAAATTATATCGGTTTGTAGAAAATATTTTTGAAGAGCTGGATGCCCCGAAAGAGTGGTTTTATGATTCAAAGGAGGGACTTTTATATCTATATCCACCAAAAGACGTTAATGTAAAAACAGCTTTGTTTGAAAGGTCTGTATTAAATAAAATTATCACAATAAAAGGAACTGAGCAGCAACCTGTGCAGAATGTTACAATTGAAGGAATTTATTTTACCGGAACTAACCGCACTTTTATGCTTACTAAGGAGCCCTTGCTGCGTAGTGATTGGACAATCTATCGTGGAGGTGCTATATTAACAGATGGTGCGAAAGATATCCAAATTCGTAATTGCACTTTTAGCGAGTTAGGGGGTAATGCAATCTTTGTCAGCAACTATAATAGTAATGTCACTATTTCAAGTAATAATATCTATCATATTGGAGGAAATGCAATTGCCTTTGTGGGAAATTCTGATGCGGTTCGTTCCGCAACTTTTCGTTATGAACAATTTGTTCCCCTGATTGAAATGGACAAAAAACCAGGTCCCAAAACAAATAATTTTCCCGCAAGGTGTAAAGCTTATGATAACTTGATACATAATATTGGAACTGTAGAAAAACAAGTGGCAGGCGTGGAAATCAGCATGTCAATGGACATAATGATAAGTCACAATACTATTTATAATGTACCCCGGTCAGGTATCAACATCGGCGACGGGTGCTGGGGCGGTAATGTGATTGAGTTCAATGATGTATTTAATACTGTTTTGGAAACAGGTGATCACGGAGCTTTTAATTCATGGGGAGGGACCGCTTCTGGCTACCTGATATAAAAAAGGTTGATTCGATGGTAGAAAAATATCCTGAACTACCTCAGCTTGATGCTATAAAACCCAATATTCTTCGCAATAACCGATTTTATTGCGCTCATGGCTGGGATATCGATTTGGACGATGGTTCAACCAATTACCGCATTTATAATAATGTTTGTCTCAACGGTGGATTAAAGTTACGTGAAGGTTACAACCGTATTGTGGAGAATAATGTGATGCTTAATAATACATTTCATCCGCATGTATGGTATAAGAACAGCAGGGATGTCTTTAAGCATAATATTGTTATGGCTGATTACGCGCCTATAATGGTAGATTATTGGGGCAAGGAAATAGACAGTAATTTCTTTTTGCAAGAATCTTCATTGCGGGCAGCACAGAAAAACGGTACTGATACAAACAGTATATATGGTAATCCACAATTTGTAAATGCAAAAGGAGGCAATTACAATGTACAACCTGGTTCAAAAGCATTGAAAGCAGGGTTTAAAAATTTTCCGATAAATGAGTTTGGTGTGATAAGCTCCACATTAAAGAAAAAAGCAGCAAAAACTATTATTGCGGATATTAAGGTTTTAAATTACAATAAAGAGGGTGCAATAACAGAATGGCTCGGTGCGACTATAAAAAATATTGAGACACTGGGCGAACAATCTGCAGCAGGGTTACCAGACCAAACCGGAGTATTGGTTTTGCATGTTGCTCAGGGAAGCCTTGCAGAAAAAAGTGGCTTAAAACAAGGTGAAGTTATCCGCAAAATTGATACAAAAGCTATCACCAATGTGGGAGAAATGCTTACTAGTCTACAAGTCACATTTTGGTTGTCCCAGGTGCCTGCCACGATTATTCATAACCAAAAAGAAGAACAAATTGCTCTGTATTTGAAATAATTAAAGTTTTTATTGAGAAAAATATGAAGATTTATTTATCGAATCTTATACATTAAGCGGGATCATTCCTGTACAAATAACTTAATGAAAAATGACTTTATTTTTAGATTAAAGACAAAGGAAATGGCAAGACAAATTGCTTTCAAAAGTTTAATGATACAAGAGGATATTCCGATCAAATTTTGTGAAACAGATCAAAAAATGAAAGCGATAAAGCCTGTTATGACTTAGAGGCGTTTTATCTGATAACTATTGAGCGGTTCACATTAAGTGCGCTAAAAAAATGAAGATGTGCAGAAGTTAAACACCAAACTTTGGAATTATTTGAGTATGTGAGTTGGTGAAATTGAAAATGAGTAAAGAAAAAGATTACAGTTTATCTCAGGAATCAATAACTTTTTGCTCAAACATACTTTCGATATTATTCCTGGAAAGCTGCAAATCGATAACTTCAG
>WNGF01005566.1_pt1 | contig 15996 bp, 13 predicted proteins | sample 5400641 | NCBI WGS metagenome assembly WNGF01 (sample SAMN13153371, study PRJNA577476) | soil metagenome | isolation source: 80 cm soil or saprolite under grassland replicate 2 | place: USA:California | collected 2016-06-15
CCCGCGCAGGATAGCCGACCGCCTTTCGGGCTAGGCGGAAAAGCGGAGGGGGAGGGATTTGAACCCTCGTCGGACCCAAAGGCCCGAAACGGTTTTCGAGACCGCCGCATTCGACCGCTCTGCCACCCCTCCGCGGCAAGCAAGGGTAGCTACGTGACGGTGACCTTGAGGTCCATCCCGGCCTGCTTGTGGCCCGCCACGGAGCAGTAGAGCTCGTAGTTCCCCGGCTCGAGCGTGACCGTCAGTTGGGCAGAGCCGCCGGGAGAAATGAGCTTCGTCTTCTCGCTGATCCCTTCGATCGCCAGGTCGTGCTGGATCTTGCCGTCGTTCTTGACGTCGAACGTGATCTTTCCCGCCTTGAGATTCGTCGACGCCAGCGCGATCTTGAACTCGCTCTCGGTGACCTTCACGGTCGTCGCCTGCGGCTTCGGCGCCGTCGTCGTGGTCGCCTGAGTCGACCCCGGTGCGGTCGTCGTCTGCTGAGTGGTCGTTGGTTGCGTCGTGGTCGCGGTCGGTTCGGCCGTCGTCTCGGCTGCGCGCTCTCCTCCCTCCTTCTCCTCGGCTCCGAAGACTTCGACGGCAGCGAGCATCCCGAAGAAGAAGACGAACGCCACAACGACGAAGGCGGGCAGGCCGCGGCCGGGGTACTGCGGGCGGAAGCGCGGGAGCAGCATTGCCGACCCGAGCGCAAAGGCGATGAACACAGCACCCGTGACGGCGAGCCCGACCTCATGGCCGGTCGACAGGGCAAGCGGCACGGCGAGATCCTAGGCGCTGGCGAGCAGGCGGCGCTCCTCCCTGCGGCGATAGGCGCGCGTCCCAAAGAAACCGGCGATCGCGAGGAGGATCAACGGGCTGAGGACGATGAGCAAGAAGAGCAGCACCGCACCCGCCGCGGCGAGGAACGAGGCCGCATCGCGCGCCGCGCGCTCGACGCGTCCGGTCCCGCCCGTCTTCGTCGCGCCGACGGCCTTCTGGGTCGTGAAGGTGAGCGAGATCCGCGACATGCTTGCCTCGCGCAGCGTCGCCTTGTTCGCATTCGTCGTGCGGGAGAGATTCCGTCGAGCCTCCTCGAGCTGGAGCTGCAGGCGCAGCCGGACGTCCGCAGGGAGCGAGCCCTTCAGCGCCTCGGTCGCACGAGCGATGAAGATCTTCAGCTGCAGGATGCGCTGCCGCTGCTGCTGCACGACCTGCTCGAGATCGCGGATCGACAGATGTCGCTCGACAACCGTGCCAAGGCCGGACAGCCGCATGAGCGCGTCCTCCACATGGGCAACCGGCACGCGCAGGACGAGGTCCGCCTGGCCCGGCTGTCCAGCAGAGGTCGACTGCTCGACCGAGGCGACGTAACCGCCGTACGAGCGAACCACCTGCATTGCTTCATTGGTGCGCTCTGTGAGTGAGTCCAGATCCTTCACACGCACCCTCATCCACGCTTCGTAGTCTTGGTACCGGTTCGGGTTCGGCGCAGGCGTCGGCAGCGGCGACAGAGGCGACAGCAAGGTCGGCGTCGTCGCGACGCCGTACGGCAATGCGCGGCGATTTGACTTGTCCCGCAGCGCTTGGCCCTGTTGACCCGACCGGCCTGCTGCAACCTCGGTCCGACGATTGGAGCCTGAATTCAGCACTCCGTGCACGACGGCCGCGGTAACGAGGCCGAGCACGCAGACCGGAGCGAGGATGAGGAGCGAACGGCGCCAGGGAACAGCGCGAAGCCGATCCCAGAGTTGCGGCTGCTGAGCCGGCTCGCCGAGGGCGCGCACACGCTCGCGCACAACGTCGGGCGCAGCCGTCGGCAATGCGCGCAGCCGACGTACGAGCTCCTCGAACTCGCGCTCGAAGTCCATGGTCTCAGTCGCCGGCATCGCTCATCATCTCCTCGAGTCTCTTGAGTGCTCTGCTCAGCCGAGTCGAGCACGCGGTCACGCTGATCCCGAGCACGCGCGCGGTCGTCGGGCCGTCCAACTCCAGCAAGACCCGAAGAGCCACGACCTCACGCTCGGCCGGCGACACTCGCGCCAACGCCGCCTCGACTGCGCCGGGCCCGAACCCGGGCTCTTCGGTGTCCGGCAGATCGCGGGCGTACCGCGCCTCGCGGCGACGCCGGCGTTCCTCGGAGCGGAAGTGGTCGAGCGCCGTGCTGCGGGCGATCCGGCAGAGCCAGGCACGCACGGTCCCGCGGCGAGGGTCGAAGCGCCGCCAGGAGCGGAAGGCTTTCTCGAACGTCTCGCCGGTTAGATCCTCCGCCACGGCTCGGTTTCCCGTCAGGAACAGCAAGTAGCGGTGAACGGCATCGAGCTCGGATTCGGCGACCGCCGAGAAGCTCGGACGGTCGACATGCAGGCCGGGCCACGAGGTCGTCACCGCGTTCACGGCCTTCATACGCCGCCGCCGGGCCCGTTCGTCACATCGGGATTGCTAACACGGCCCGGCCGCCGACGAACCGCCGGGACCGGTGAAGTGCTGCGTGGAGCCGCCCACGCCGGCCTGAAGGCAGTACGTGGAGGCATCGGCGCGCACGAGCGTGACGCCGAAGGCCGGTGCGAGCGCCGCTCCCGCATAGGTCCCGTTCTCGGCGTGGAACACCTCGAGCTCGCTCGCCGCGCCGGAAAAGTTCAGCGAGCCGACCGCGGCGGTCGCCTCGGCCTCCGCCCGCTGGACGTTCTGCGACGTCGGTCCGTTCTGACGCGCGTTCAGCGCCATCAAAACGGCAACGATCGCCAGCGAGCAGATCGCGACAACGAGTCCGAAACCGCGGCTCATAGCCGCAGGTATCGGCTCAAAATATGACTGCTTGAGCGAACTGGACGCGCAGAAGCGCGTCCAGTCTCCGCCTATCCCTCAGCCCAGCTGGCTTCCTCGGCCCAACTTGCGCCGAGGTCGAACGTGACGCTCGGGGCCGCAACGTACGCGACGGGATCTGCGTACACCGGAGCCACGGACTTCGGCGAAGACGCCGCCGATGCAGCCGATGGCCCGGCGAGCGCAGTAATCGCCGCGATCAGCGCAACGATCGCCGCTGCTCGTTTACCTGAATTTCTCGCCATCTCCCTTTTCCTCTCACCCAACGCGTGTGACGCGCGGGGCCGCAGTGAATTGGTGCATCCGAAGCGGACTTTGTGAGCGCAGATCTGCCCGTGCGTCCCCTTTAAGGGGGAGTCGACGGTGCCGTTCACTCGTTCGAGGGATCAGCGGTGAAGAACGCACGTCCCCAAAACGAGGGGACTAGCCCCCGCACGCAAGAAAGTAAAGGCGACGGCATCACAGGAAGAGGGGACCTTCCATGGCAGAGCCCCGGCAGCAGGCCGCAAGTTGCCGGGGCTTCTTCTTTACCAGGGCAGTTCTCGAGAGAGCAATGCGGCGAGTCGGCGGTTCGGCTCCGCGAAATAGCTCTCGAGCCGGCGCCGCGTCGCCGGTGTCATCGCTGCGTAGTCACGCTCGAAGATGCGCGGATACGAGCCCAGCTCATGGGAACTGACGCCGAGGAATTCGAGTACTCGGCGGTAGGTCTGCGCCGGCTGCGCAGAGAGCTCCTCGGTGAACAGGACGAGTAGCTGTTCCCGCGGAAAGACCGCGAACCAGCGTTCGAGCTGCTCGGCATAGCGGCCGCGGGCGAGATACGTGTAGTTCCACCACGGGCGACTGAAGTAGGACGGCTCCCGGATCATCCGCTCGACTTCACCACGCATGCGCTCTTGCTCGCTGTCGATCGCCTCCTCGAATGAGAGTGGCTCGCGTCCGAGCGCGACCTCGTGGTGGTAGTGGGAGAAGGCACGGTCGGCGGGATTCCTCAGGAGCGCGACGAGACGCGCGGCGGGGATCACCGCCTGTACCCGTTCAGGTGCGAGGGGATGGAACAGGTAGCTCGGGCTCGCCTCCCCGACGAGCGGCCACCGCCCGCGGCGCTGCCTCGCGAGCCAGTGCCTCGGCCGTGCGGGAAGGTGACCTCGGTACCACGCCTCGCCGTGCACGTAATGCCGGTCGAAGAAGCTGACTTCCTTGAACGACGGTCCGGTGATCTCGGGATGCCAGCGCAGGTACGCATAGAGCGCGGTTGTTCCCGCCTTCTGTGCGCCGATGATCAGGAAGTCCGGGAGCGGCCGCACGGCGTACGTGGCCCGTCCGTAGGCCCGCACGGCGCCCCGTATCACCTTACGGGCCGGTTCCGGAACCGCCGGGACGAGCTCCGCCGGCAGGCGAAAGAGCGGCGTCACCGCGTCGAGGCTCCTGAGGTGGACACGTCGGGCAAGCGTCCCAAACTCCCGGACGCGGCTCAAGCGGCTGGACCGCTCACGGGCTCTCGGCCGTATTGCCTGACGTGAGGCAGCGGCTCATCCTCCCTGCTCTGGCTGTTCTCGCGCTCGCTCTTCCGGGAACGGCGAATGCGGATGTCGGTGTGTATGCGCGCCAGTCGTTCAAGTTCTTCGTTCCATCGAATCTCTCGCCCGGCCTCTACCGCATGTACCTCTACTGTCGGCCCTGCGGGCACAGCCTGATCCAGAGCGGCAGCCGGCTCGAGGGCGCGAACGGCTAGCCGGACGCCGTTTCGCCGCGCGACGAGTGAGCGCGCAGGAAACGAAGGAGGATGCGGCCGGCGCGCGTCCTGTACGGCGCGGTGTAGAGCAGGTCCCAGCCGTGGTAGGCGCCGGGGAACACGTAGAGCCTCTTGTCGTGCGCCGCCGCCCGGCGGATAAGACGCCGTGCGTCGGGCACCGAGACATAGCGATCCCCGCGGCTTACCATGACGAGAAGCGGAACGTGAAGGCGACGGACCGCGGCATCGGCGGAGAGGCCGGCCCCGGGGAAAAAGCTCTCGAGATCCGCCTCGCCGGAGAGACTGGCGACAGCGGCGACAGGTGGCTCGATGGAAGGAACCGCGACCAGCGCGGCGGTCCCGCCTAAGGAGGCACCGACGAGGAGAATCGTGCCGGCGCTTCGTCGACGAGCTTCTGCGACGGCACCGAGAACATCTGACTGGTAGCGGTTGGCTTCGCCCGGCTTGCGCGCCTGTGCGGACTCACCGAGGCCGCGGAAATCGAACAGGAAGACGGCGAAGCCCGCCCGCCGCAGCACCCGAGCGTAGTCGAGCCAGCGACACTGGTCGGCCGGATACTCGGTCGCGAGGATCACGGTCGCGCTGCCATGCCCTACGGTGGCCCCGGCGAGTCGCGTGCCGTCGGCTGCCCGAAACCAGAACGTCCGCGCATGCAAGCCCTCGTACCTCGAGCCACACCTTTCGGCCAGCCCGGATGGACCAGGGGCGCGCTTTCCCCCCTCGCCACACGCCGTGCCTGCGATCGCGCCGGCGAGAGCGGCGAGCACGACGGATCGCATCCAATTCGCTGCGATACGCACGGCCGAAGTATTCCGCGACCGAGTCTCCTACGATCGCAGTCATGCGTCGGACCGTCTGGATCACGCTCCTACTGGCCCTGCTTCCAGTCGCGTGCACCGATTATCCGAAGTACGTTCCCTTCAGCACGGTCGATTCCGATCCCGATTGGTCTTCGGACGGACGGCTCATCGCCTTCGCGAGCACTCGGGAGGACGGCAGCACCGGTATCTACGTCGTACGGCCGGACGGGCGCGGACTGCGGCGGTTGTTCAACGGCGCGGCGAGTGAGGTCGATTGGTCGCCCGACGGGCGGCGGATCGCGTTCGTCGGCGCGAACGGCATCTACGTGATACGCACAGACGTACGGCGCCCGAGGCGCATCCTCCGCGGCCGACAATTTTCGCTTCCGGCCTGGGCGCCGGACGGGCACAGGCTGGCGGTCGTGAAGGACGAGCGCGACCTCACAACCGCGATCTACGTCGTGAGACTCGACGGACGCGGGCTCCGGCGACTCCTTCCGCCGTCCTTGGCGAGATCCGATCCGAAGTGGTCGACCATTGCCGCCTCGGAGACGGAACCGACCTGGTCGCCGGACGGACGCCAGATCGCTTTCGAGTCGGGAAACGGACGCATCGTCGCCGTGAGGATCGCGGATGGGAGTCGCCGCCAGATCGCGTCAGAAGGCTTCAGCCCTGCGTGGTCGCCGAACGGCAGGCTGATCGCGTTCCAGTGCGGTTCGGCGGGCGCACTGTGTGTGGCGAACGCCGATGGGACCGGCGACATCCGTCAGCTCGCGTCAGAGGGTGGGGATCCGTCGTGGGCGCCAGGCTCGCGCCGGGTTGTGTTCGACGTGTACCACTCTCGGGGACACTTCCGCCTGCAGGCCCGGTCGCTTTCGCTGGTCGATGTGACCGGGGGTGGTCTGCGGAGGGTGACGTACGGACCGTCATCGCCGGCAAATCCTTAACCCAGTGGCCGGCTTCGTGCGTGCAGACGCGAAGCTCCATCAGCCTAGGCCGTGCGTGATCCGGCCGTGCCAACCGGGCGGGATCGAGATGGACATGCCGTAGCCGTGGAGCACGTTGCCCTGCGGGAGATCCCGCCGCGGTCGGCGGTCCCCGGGTTCTCGCTCGAGGAGTACCAGCAAGCGATGGCTGAGCGTGCGCCGCACATCCTGGAGCGGTGGGCCGACGCCGGCGAGCGGTTCGCGCACGAGCACCGTAAGACTCACGATGTACGTGGCTTTCTTGGCGTCGACTCCTTCGGCGTGAACGCGTTCGAGGCGCACGAGGGTGAGCTGCTGGTCGTGCCACACGACGAGCTTGGCGAAGGCGAGCAGCAGGAAGAGCTGTATCTCGTGGTCGAAGGGCGGGCGCGCTTCGTGTGCGATGGCGAGCCTGTCGAGCTCGCGCGTGGTGAGCTGCTCTACGCCCGACCGGGCGTTCGGCGCGAGGCCGTCGCGCTCGCGACGCCGACCATGCTCCTCATCGTCGGCGGTCGCCCCGGTGAGGCGTACTCGCCTCCGATCTGGGCGAGCGACTGGCGCGCACACAACGACTAGCGGCGGCCGAGCCCGTACAGTCCAGGCGGTGGACTTCAGCGACGTGCTAAGCCGACGGCGCAGCGTCCGCAGCTACGCAGACCGGCCCGTTCCTCGCGACGTCCTGGAGCGGATCGCGAACGCCGCCGTGATCTGGGCTCCGAGCGCGGGTTTCAGCCAGGGCCTTCGAATCGTCGTCGTCACCGATCCCGACACCCGCCGGCGGATCGCCACGGCCGCCAAGGAAGACGAGCTCGCCGCGCAGGGCCGCCCACGGTGGAAGGCGGCAGCGCCGGCCCACATGGTCGTCCTGACGCGTGAGGACGACTACCACGACCGCTACCGGCAGCAGGACAAGCTGAAGATCACCGGCGGGCGCGAGATCGGCTGGCCGGCGCCCTACTGGTACGTCGACGCGGGCGCGGCCTCGATGGTGTTGATGCTCGCTGCGATAGACGAGGGCCTCGCCACTGCCATCTTCGGCGTCACCGACCTACCGATGCTCTACGAGGCGCTGGGGCTACCGCAGGACGTCCGGTTTGTCGCGGTCGTGACGATGGGCTATCCGGCCGCCGACGCGGATAAGCCGAGCAGCGAGGCCAGCCTCTTCACGCGACAACGGAAGCCGCGAGAGGAGATTATGCGGTGGGAGACGTGGGACTGATCCGGTCGCCCGACGGCGGCGGCCGATCAAGGAACCGCGTGTGAACGGGAGGTCGGAAATCCTCCCGACCTCCCGCGCCGTCACGCCCGCGGTTTGCGGACGGCCAAGTTCAGTGGGCGGAACTTGTCAGTGCGCAAACCAGACGGTGAGCGCCGAACCGCTGTCCGCGGGGTGAGTTAGTTGAGGCTGAAGACGGGCCTCGCTATGCCGGGATCTCTGCGAGCAGCGTCTGCGTGCGTTCGATCGAGGGGACGATGCCCTTGCGCTCGTAGACGGCGAGCGCCTCCTCGAGGACCGGGCGCGCCTCGCCGTCGCGCCCCAGCAGCCGCAGCACCTCAGCTTGGTCAGAGAGGCAGTCGCCGATGGCCTGGAGATGGTCGCTGCGGCGGATCCACTCGACTCCCTCTGCCGAGAGCCGCAACGCCTCCTCGGCTTCGCCGCGCCTCGCCAGCACCTTCGCCCGGATCGTCCGCCAGGACGCCTGCGCCTCGACGTCCTCGGGCGGCGTCGCCCGCTCGCTCCGCCGCGTCCACTCCCCGGCCTCCTCCTCGCGGCCGAGCCGGTACAGCACCTCGGCCAAGAGCGCGGCAACCGACGACAGCAAGCCCACCTCGCCGGCACGCTCCAGCACCTCGGCCGCAGCCCTGAGCTCGGGCTCAGCTCGTTCCGGCCGGCCGGCGAGGAGCGCGATCCACGCGAGATCGAGCGACAGACCCGCGTGGTCGATCTCCTGGCCAAGCTCTATCCGCACACGCCTCGACCGCCCCATCGCCCTCTCGGCGTCCTCGTAGCGGCCGGCGAACGCGTACAACAACGCGAGGTGGTCCTCGCCGGCGCGCTCCTGAGGGAAGTCTGCGAGTGCCTGCTCGACGCGGACGATTGCGTCCTCGACCGGCGACGGACCATAGGTGAGTGCCGCGGCGAGTCCGCGCACCGCCCAGACCTCCTCGCGCCTGATGCCCGCCGGGCGCACTCCAGCAGACGGCTCGATGCTTCGCCGACCAGGCCGTAGTCCGAGCGCAGGAACCCGATCTCCATCACCGCCCTCCAGACGCGTGCGAGCGACTCGGCGTCGTCAAGCTGCTCAAGCTCGGCGATCGCCGCCTCCGCCTCGGCGAGGGCGGCTGCGGCCTCCTGCCCCGGACTCGTGCCGCGGAGGATCGCCAGCTCGTCCATCCGCGCCCGCAACTCCACGCCGCGCTGGCCTGCCGCCGCGGCTGCCGCCTGCGCTCGCTGCAGCGTTTCGAGCGCGCTCGGCCCGTCACCCCCTTCGTACGTGGAAGTACCGAGGAGCGCGAGCAGGGAGGGCAGCTCGGGATGCGCCTCCGGAAGAAGCCAGGTCGCACGCCCAAGCAGCAAGCGGGCCCCACCGTCGTCGCCACGCGCGTGTGCCCTGCGCCCTGCTGCGGCGAGCAAACTGCCCGCGCGGCGGGCAAGCTCGCGGGCATGCGCGTCCTCCGTCCCGAGCTCGACGCGGTACCGGAAGGCCTGCTCGAGGTGGTAGCCGAGGATCTCGTCGGGCGTCTCGTTGCCGAGCTTCGACTCGAGCCAGCTGGCGAAGCGCTCGTGCAGCTGGGCGCGGAGGCGCTTCGGGAGCGAGTCGTAGGCGGCATCCCGGATCAGGATGTGCCCGAAGCGGAAGCCGTCGTCGCAGGGAAGCTGCGAGCGGTCAGGGCGGATGAAGTCCTTGCGCACGAGGGTCATGAGGTGCGCGCCGACTCCTGCACGCGCCTGCTCGGGCAGCAGCTCCGCGACCGAGCCGCGGTGGAAGAGCCGCCCCTCGATCGAGGCGTGCTCGATCACCGATCGCTCCTCGGGCTCGAGGCGGTCGATGCGACCTGCCAGCAGCGCCTGGATCGTGGGCGGGATCTCGAGCTCGCCGTCTCCTACCTCTGTCTGCATGGCGAGAAGCTGCTCGACGAAGAGCGGGTTACCCTCGGCGGCCTCGACGATCCGGGCCTTCGTCTCGTCAGGAACGTCGCTTAGCTCGTCGACGAGTATCCCCGTCTCTTGCTCTGGCAGCGGCTCGAGCATGAGAAGGGTCGTACTCGGCTTCGGCGTCGCCCAGGCAGGCCGAAGCTCGAACAGGTCGGGCCGCGCCATGCAGAGGAGGAGCAATGGTGCGTCCTGGGCGAAGGTCGAGATGTACTCGATCAAGTCGAGCAGCGTGGGCTCGGCCCAGTGGATGTCGTCCAGGACGACGATCAGCGGCTGCTCGCGCGCAAGCGCCTCGAACAGTTTGCGAAAACCCCACGCGATCTCTTCCGATGAGGCAGCCGTCTCGGCGGTTCCGACCGCGGCGGCAATCCGCGAGGCGGCGAGCTTCGCATCTTCGTCAGCCCGAAGTACAGCTTGGACGTCGCCAAGCTGCGAGGCGATCTCCGAAAGCGGCCAGTAGGTGATCCCCTCGCCGTAGGAGAGGCAGCGCCCGACAAGGACGCGCGCCTGGGTGCGCTGGATCAGCTCCCGCGCGAGCCTCGACTTGCCGATCCCGGGCGGGCCGACAATCGTCGCGAGCTGTGGCGAGCGCTCGTCGATCGCGCGGGCGAGCGTGCGCTCCAGGCTCTCGAGCTCGTCGTCGCGACCGACGAACGCGGCCTCGATCGGGCGGGCGAAGGCAGGGATGTCCGGCAGCAGCTCTAGCACGCGATAAGCCGGCACCGGCTCCGGCTTTCCCTTCAACGCGAGGGCCTCGACTGGGTCGGCCCGGACGGCGTCGCGGACCAGTGCGTGCGTGCCTTCACCCACCAGCACCTCGCCCGTATTCGCCGCCTGCTCAAGCCGGGCGGCGACGTTGACGGCATCGCCGGTCACGAGAGTCTCGCCGTGGCCGGCGACGACCTCGCCGGTGTTGACGCCGATGCGCGCTTCGAGGCCGAGTCGCTGCACCGCGGCGCGGATCTCGTCGGCTGCCCGTACCGCCCGCAGTGCGTCGTCCTCGTGGACGTGCGGAATCCCGAAGACGGCCATCGCCGCGTCGCCGACGAACTTCTCGACCGTGCCGCCGTGACGCTCGAGGATCGTACGCAGCTCGGCGTGGTAGCGCGCCATCAGCTCGCGCAACAGCTCCGGGTCCGTACGGTCGCCGAGCGTGGTCGAGCCGACGAGGTCGCAGAAGAGAACCGTGACGGTCTTGCGGACCTCCGCCGGCGCCTCGGCGGCGAGCGGCGCGGCGCAGGCGTTACAGAAACGCGCGCCTTCGGGGTTCTCCCGACCGCACTGGGCGCAGACCTGCATGGCCACAGCGTATGGCTGCCGTTAGGCGATGGCGAGCATCCGCTTGACGCTCGAGGCCGCGTCTGAGCGGGCAATCAGCAGGTACATCAAGGTGTCAGCTCAGCGGCTGCGTTTATGGAAGCACAGCGTCATGGAGCCGGAGCGCGAGGCAGTCGCCGCTGCTCGCGGCCACTTGATGCAGCCGGACGCCTGCCACCCGCGGTTAGTGCACTGCCAGTTCAGTGGGCGGAACTTGTCAGTGCGCAAACCACGGCCTCATTCGGGCGCGCGCCCTCGATCTCAGGTGCTGCGCTCCTGATGCGTCCTAACTCGTGGTCCGGATGAACTGCCCTCGGATTCCGGGGGCGCTGAAGGCCAGACGGGCGAGCGCGCAATACTCTTCCGGGGCGCGGAACATCTCCAAGATTGTGGCGAGCTCAAGATGGTCTGAGCCGCTCGCCTGTGGGGGATATCCGAGGCGAAGCACCGGGGCGGGAACTTGACCGCGGGTGCCCTGACAGAGTCCCGACTCGCCGACCTCCATTCCGGAAACAGTGATCGTGTAGGCGACCTGTTCACGCTCGGGAGCAAGGACGAGGACGACCGTTCCCCGGCCTGTCGGGTGGCCGGGCTGAGGCACGTACTCAGCACCGCTCATCTCCGCGCGGAGCGTAAACGGCGCGGGCAGGTCGCTTGCCGCGATCTTCGCGATCGCGCGGCGTGTCCTGATCCGCGCCCCTTGCGGACGGGAAAGGCGGAGCAAGAATGTCTCTTCGGGTTCCGGCACGGTGTCGCCAATGATCCGAACAGGGAGCTTCTTTGAGGTCTGGCCGGGCTTGAAGACGACGACACCCTTGCTCGCGACGTAATCCGCACCCGCACGCGCCGACCCGTCGGCCGTGGCGAAGCGAACGCTCACCGCGCGGGCGCTCGAACGCGAGAGGCGCACCGCGAAGGCGAAATCAGTCGTGCCCGCGTCTCCCTCCACGAGGGCCAACGGTCTCACCGAGATAGCAGGCGGCGGTGACGCTGCACCACCTGCCACCGCGGCGACAAGGCCGAGCAGTAGCGCGACGGGCACAACTGCAGCGAAAATGAATGAACGCATGGAGGCACTGATGGGATTGCCCGACCTTCCACCAGGCTGACATGCCTCGCATCCAGGATCAAGCCGAGAACGCCGAGCGGTACGCGACGGCGAGCTGATCTCACGCGCTTCCGCCTGCCCCGATCAAAGAGCTTCTGAGCGACGGCAAGTCCGGGATACTCCGCCGTCGCGCGTGCTCAGGCCGGAAGCTTGCGCACTGCGAAGTTCAGTGGGCGGAACTTGTCAGTGCGCAAACCAAACGATCTTCGCGGCGGAGCCACTCGAGCTCGCGTGAAGCGCCGTGGTCGGCTCAGCGCTGGCGTGACAGGCCGCGCAATCGGCCGAACCCGGCCGGGCACGAACCACCCACCTCTACGAGGTGGGCGCGGCGGCGACTTGCTCGAGCAGCGCATCGGTCTCGGCGAGTGCTGGCTTATAGCCCATCGATGTGAACAAGTCGCGAGCCTCACGGAGCGGCCTTTCGGCCTCGGGTTGTCCGAGGTCGAGAAGGCAGCGACCCCGGCCAAGGAGGGCGTAGGCGCGTTCGGGGACGTTCCCGAAGTTCTGCCAGCGTGCGGCCGCTTCCGCGTAGAAGGTGGCCGCTTCGGTGTGATCGCCGGCGTGCTCCGCGAGTTGGGCGCGGGCGGCGCAGAGGGCATGCTCCTCCAGCGGGTAGCGGGGCTCGAGCCCGTGGGCGAGCCGCCCTGCGAGCTCCGAGTCGCCAGCGGCGAGTGCCGTCCGCAACATACCGGGCAGCTGTCTGGCGTAGTACGGCGTTTCGCGGATGCCCGCTGCGTCGTCGAGTTCGGCGAGCACGGAGCGCGCCCGCTCGGGCGCCTCCGGCGCGAGCGCGGAAGCGGCGGAGGCGAGTGCGAATGGGGTGATGTCGGCGGCGCCGATTGCTCGTGCCGTGTCAATCAGCCACTCGGCGTCCCCGCGTGCCCCTTGCTCGCCGCGCGCGACGCGGCTCGCGAGCTCGGCTGCGCGCACCTCGCACAGGTCGTGCGTGTCGCCGATCGCCTCGAAAGCCATGACGAGCCGGCCGGCGCGCTCCAGCGCCTCATCAGGTCGGCCGAGCTCTGCCAGCACGCCGGGGCAGTTGCCCTCGAGCACCGCCGCAGGCTCGCCCAGGCCCCGCTGCTTGCAGAAGGCGATGCCCTTCTCGAAGTCACTGAGCGAACGGGCCGGCCCCTCAAGCGGGTAGCGGGCGATGGCGAGGTTGTTCTGCAGGATGGCGGCGTCTCGGCCCGCGCCTCGCTCCACGAGCAGGGCGAGCGCCCGCTCCATCTCGGCGAGGCCATCCGCATCGCCAAGGTAGGCGCGCGCGTACCCGCGATAGCCAAGGGCGCGCGCCGGCTCGGCCAGGCCGAGTGTGTCGGCGAGGTCGAGGGCGCGGTCGGCGGCCGCGATCGCCTCCGCGTAGGCGCCGACGATCATCTGCGCGTTCGCGAGCTGCGCGTAGGCGGAGACGAGCGCGGGGCCGGGCGTCCGCTGCTCGAGCAGGCCGACCGCCTCGGCTGCGAGCGCGACGTGCCTGCCCTCGCCTAGGCGCAAGGCGAGGCGCGAGCGGAGTTGGAGCGCCCGCGCGGCGGCTTCCATGTCGCCGCGGGCACGGAGAGAGGCGAGCGCCTCGTCGAGCGCCGCGGCAGCCTCGAGCGGGCCTTTGACCTGGAAGGTGGCGTCCGCCCAACGGACGAGCAGGTCGGGCCGCTCGCGATCGTCGGACGGCGTCAGCTCAAGGGCCCGGGCGAGCCTCGCCTCGGCCTGGGCGGCGTCCAGCCCGAGCGCGCGCTCGCCCGCCAGCGCGAGGAAGTGGCGAGCAGGCGCTGCAAGCTCCTCGACCTGCTCCGTGTCGCCGGCAGCGGCGGCCAAGTCGAGCGCTTGCAGGTAGTGGTGCGCGAGGACCTCAGCTAGGTCTTCGACCCGCTCCCCGGCCTTCCGCTCGATCCACGCGGCGGCAGAGCGGTGACGGCGCGCTCGCTCCGCCCTCGGGATCTGGCCATAGGCGACGTCTCGGACGAGCAGGTGCCAGAACGCGCACTCGCTCTCCCCTTCCATCGAGCTCGTCCGCGCGGGGCGGACGAGCTCCTTGCGAGCGAGCTCATGTAGGGCGAGCTCGACCTCGCTCGGATCGCGGCCGCCGATCTCCGCCAAGGCGCCCGCCCAGAACACCTTGCCGATGACCGCCGCGTCTTGAAGGAGGGTCTTTCGCTCCGGCGAGAGTGTGTCCAGGCGGGCCGCGATCAAAGCCTGCAGGCTTTCGGGGAGCGCCTCCGCCAGCTGCTCGACGCCACGGTCTGCGAGCAAGCGCACGAGCTCCTCCGTATAGAGCGGGTTGCCGCCCGCGCGCTCGAGGATCGCGCGCTCGAACTCCCGACTAAGCACCATCCTCTTGCTGAGATAGGACACCAGCTCGGCGGTCTCCTGATCCGAGAGCGGTGAGAGGTTGATCGTTTGCGCGTTGCGCTGCCCGGCGCCCCAGCCCGGCCGGCGCTCGTACAGCTCCGGTCGGGCCGCGCAGAGGACGAGCAGCGGCACGTCCTGCGACCACTCCGCCACGTACTCCAGGAAAGCGAGCAGCGCCTCGTCCGCCCAGTGGAGGTCCTCGAACACGAGCACGCTCGGGCGGGCGGCCGCCAGACCCTCGAGGAACCGCCGCCACGCCGTGAAGAGCTCCTGCCGCTCGGCGGGTGAGGCCGCCTCAACGCCCACCAGCGGCCGCAGCCGCTGCAGCAGCCACTGACGCTCGGGCTCCTCGGGGGAGACGGCCGCCTCCAGCTTTTGCGCCGCCACCTCCGCCGAGTCGGACTCCAGAATTCCGGCCTCCGCCTTGACGATCTCACCCAGCGCCCAGAACGTGATTCCCTCGCCGTAGGGCAGGCACCGGCCCTGCTTCCATCGGGTCAGCTCAGGCTTCGCGTGGATGTACGCGAGCAGCTCGGCGATCAGGCGGCTCTTGCCCACGCCCGGCTCGCCGACGATCGTGACCAGCTGCACGGAGCGCTGCTGGGCCGCGCGCTCGAACGTTGCGATCAAAAGCGGCTTCTCAAGCTCGCGCCCGACGAGCGGCGTTTCGAACTCGCGTCTGATGTCGCTGCCATACCGGGCGCGTGCCGCCTTCGCGCGCCAGAGCTGAAGCACCTCCGCCTTCCCCTTCACGGCGACCGGCGCCAACCGTTCGTACTCGAACACCCGGCTCGTGGCTCGGTACGTCTGGTCGGAGACCGCGAGGCCGTTCACCGGCGCCGCGCTTTGGATGCGAGCGGCCGTGTTGACGACGTCGCCGGTAACAATCCCCTCCCCCCGCTCCGGGCGAGCACCGAGCGCTACCACCGCCTCACCCGTGTTGATCCCTACCCGCACCTGCAAGTCGAGACCGGGATCGGCCTCGTTCAACTCCACGATCGCATCAAGGATCGCAAGGCCCGCGCGTACCGCCCGCTCGGCGTCGTCCTCGTGCGCCACCGGAGCGCCGCACACAGCCATCACCGCGTCGCCGACGAACTTCTCCACCGTGGCGCCGTAACGCTCGATCTCCCGACGCAGGCGCGCATGGTAGGGCCGGATGCGAGCGCGTACGTCCTCCGGGTCCTGCTGCTCCGAAGCGGCGGTGAAGCCGACCAGGTCACAGAACAGCACTGAGACGATCTTCCGCTCCTCGGCGGCTGGCGACGGCTGCTCGGCGAGCGGCGCAGCGCACGCATTGCAGAACGTCGCCCCCTCGGGGTTCTCGTTGCCGCAGCTCGAGCAGATCAGCATCAGCCGAGTCTAAGACCCAATTCCGAAGAGACAAGAGAGCCCGAGCCCGTGTACGCAAGAGGCGATTTACCCGTCCTCACCCCCGGCTTGCGCACTGCCAAGTTCAGTGGGCGGAACTTGTCAGTGCGCAAACCAACTCGTCGTCGAGCCCGATGCGCTGACTCTCGCGTGAGCCCGTAAGAGGGCACGGCAGGAGCGATAGCCGCCCACGCCGAGGCTTGACGCCCGCGAGCCCGGACCTCGACTGCTCGTGATTCTCGGGGCCGGGGCAGCCTACGACTGCGCGAGCGGGAACGTGCCCGATCGCCACGATGACTTTCGGCCGCCGCTTGTTACGCAGCTGTTCGAGGGCCGGCGCACTTCGGCGTGAGCGTTTTCGGCGGCGTTTGCGGTGT
>WNGF01005567.1_pt1 | contig 15992 bp, 15 predicted proteins | sample 5400641 | NCBI WGS metagenome assembly WNGF01 (sample SAMN13153371, study PRJNA577476) | soil metagenome | isolation source: 80 cm soil or saprolite under grassland replicate 2 | place: USA:California | collected 2016-06-15
CGGCACAGACGCGCAGGGTCCACCCGATCCTGAGACGGGTTCGATCACCTCCCGCGCACGGCCGCGTCGACATTGGTGCGCCGGACGCAGCGGCCGAAGGGAAACGGTCGAGCCGCCTCGCGGGCGGAACGGCGGCCATCGCGTGCGCTCGACCGGAACGGACTCGATCGGCGACACTACGCGGGAGCGAACAGATCCCTCTGCAGAGGAGCACGACCGTGGCCAAGGTGACGATGCCCCAGCTCGGCGAAAGTGTGGCCGAGGGGACGATCGGCAAATGGCTCAAGCAGCCCGGCGACCACGTCGCCAAGTACGAGCCGCTGCTGGAAGTCATCACCGACAAGGTGAACGCCGAGGTGCCATCCCCGGTTGAGGGCGTCCTCAAGGAGATCCTCGTCGAGGAGGGCGCGACCGTCCCGAACAACGCCGAGATCGCGGTGATCGAGGAGGTCGGCGCGGCGGGCGAGGCCGAGACCGAGCCCGCGAAGGAGCCGGTTCGCGAAACCGCACAGGGCCCGGCGGGCTCGGACGAACGCCCGGAGCGTGGTAGCGAGGGTCCAGCCGCGAGCAGCCCAGCCGCAGCCGCGAGCAGCCCAGCCGCAGCCGCGAGCAGCCCAGCCGCAGCTGCGAGCAGCTCGGTCGCAGCGCCCGGCCCGACGGCGAGCGCGCCGACAACGGGCGCACCGGCGGCGACCGCGCCGACAACGGGCGCACCGGCGGCGACCGCGCCGGGCAGCAACGGTCGCGGCGTCACCCCGGCCGAGCCCACGCAACCCGGCGATGCCGACGCGCGCATGACGCCGGCCGTTCGACGGCTGCTGCGGGAGCACGGCCTCACGGCCGCCCAGATCGTGGGCACCGGGGGAGGCGGGCGGATCACCCGGGAGGACGTGCTCGATTTCGTCGAGGCGGGTCGAACCGGCCAGGCGGTCGGTGGCCAGGCCGCCCCGAGCGCGAGCCCGGCGACCCCGTCGAAGGCTCCGGTCGCGCCGGCGACCCCCGCCGCTCCGGTTCCGGCGCCGTCCCCCGTCGCCTTCAAGCCCGGCGAGGACGAAGAGCTCATCCCGTGGACGCAGATGCGCAAGGGCGTGGCGAACGCCATGCTTCGCAGCAAGACGACCGTCCCCCACGCGTACACATCGGTGGAGGCCGACGTGACAGGGTTGGTCCGTGTGCGCGAGGCACACAAAGCCGAGTACCTCGCCCGCGAAGGCGTCTCCCTGAGCTTCGTCCCGTTCATCATCAAGGCCGTCGTCGAGGCACTGCGCAAGCATCCGAAGCTGAATGCCCACTGGACCGAGGACGGTCTCCTCGTGAAGCGTCGAATCGGCGTCGCGGTCGCGGTTGCCGTCGACGACGGCCTCATCACCCCGGTCATTCACGACGCCGATCAGCTCTCCATCGCCGGTCTGAACCGCGCCGTCCTGGACGTCGCCGGCCGGGCCCGGGCGAACCGGCTGCAGCTGGCCGATCTGCAGGGCGGCACGATCACCGTCAACAACACGGGCTGGTTCGGCTCGGTGGCGAGTCAATCGATCGTCAATACCCCTCAGGTCGTGATTGTGAACATGGAGGCCATCGTCAAGCGCCCGGTGGTCCGCGAGACGCCCGAGGGCGACGTCATCGCCATCCGCTCGATCATGAACGTGCCAGTGGCCTTCGATCATCGCGCGACCGACGGCGCCCAGGTGGGCCGCTTCGTCGCCGACATCAAGGCCGAGCTCGAGAGCATCGGTCCGGACACCCCGATCTACTGATCGGAAGCCCAACCCACGGCGCGGCCGGACGGTCAACCGGAACGCGACTTGAGCCGGGTGTTCGTGACGGGCGGCTCGGGCTTCATCGGTCGATCGCTCGTCCGGCAGCTCCGTGCCCGGGGCGATGCGGTCACGGCCGTTGTCCGGGACCCCGGCCGCGGGCAGGCCCTGGCTGCACTCGGGGCGACCGTCGTCCACGGCGATGTCGCAAGCGCGATCGAGCGACTCGCTCCGCTCATGACCGGACACGACGCGGTCGTCCACCTGGCGGGCGACTATCGGATCGGCATCCGCCACGAGGAGCGGGACGCGATGTTCGCCGTCAACGTCACGGCCGTCGAGCGCGTGATCGACGCCGCGATCGCGTCCGACGTCCCGCGGATCGTCCACGTCAGCACGGTCAACGTCCTCGGCAACACGCGCGGGCAGATCGTCGACGAGACGTTTCGCCGCGACCTGTCGAACGGATTCGCGAGCTGGTACGACGAGACCAAGTTCCGCGGCCACGAGGCGGCCGAAGAACGCGTGGCCCGAGGCGCCCCCGTGCTCATCGCCATGCCTGGGACCGTCTACGGCCCGGGCGACCACTCCGCGATCGGGGATCAGCTGCGTCGAGCCTTCGCGGGAACGCTGAGGTATCGCGCCCTTGACGACCTCGGCACCTCGCTCGTCCATGTCGACGACGAGGCGACGGGGATCGTCGCCGTGCTCGATCGCGGCCGCACCGGTGAGGCGTACATCCTGGCCGGCGCATGCCAGCGGCTCCGGGCGGAGATCGACGTCGAGGCCCGGCTCGGTGGCAGACGGTCGCCTCGCCTGCGGCTGCCGACGTCGCTGCTGAAGGCGCTGGCTCCGATTGCCGGGCGTCTCGGGCCCATCGGAGGCCTGCCGCCGGACCTCCGCGAGACGATCGCAGCTTCAGCGGGCGTGACGTACTGGGCATCCAGCCGGAAGGCGATCGACGAGCTGGGCTTCAGCTCCCGCGACCTGGCGACCGGCCTGCGCGACACGCTGCTCGGCGAGCCCGCCTGAGCGCGACTACACTCCGACCATGGGCCGAGAGCTGCCGATGTTCACGCCGCCGGGTGGCCACGATCACGGCGCGCGTGAGCCCCTGTCGATCGCGCTCGGCGGCATAACGGCCTACGACCGGTCCACCGATGACCGGCGCAGTGCCGACGGCAGCCTCCTCCGACGCCACCCCGACTGGATCAAGGCTCGCCTGCCGTCGGGCGAGAACTATCACGACCTCAAGCGGCTGCTGCGTGGGCTGGAGCTGAACACGGTCTGCGAGGAGGCTCACTGCCCGAACATCGGGGAGTGCTGGGACCAGCGCACCGCCACGATCATGATCCTCGGCGACACGTGCACTCGGGCGTGCGGCTTCTGCGCGGTCAAGACGGGACGGCCGACCTGGAACGACGAGGACGAGCCGCGCCGCGTGGCCCAGGCGATCGCCGAGCTCGGTCTCGAGCACGTCGTGGTCACGTCGGTCGCGCGCGACGACCTGCCGGACGGCGGCGCCCACATCTTCGCGGAAACGATCCGCCGCCTGAAGGCCGTGTCGCCGCTCATGGGCGTCGAGGTCCTCATCCCGGACTTCAACGGCGAGGAGGCGCCGCTGCGGTCGGTCATGGATGCGCGACCGGACATCCTCAACCACAACCTGGAGACGGTCGAACGGCTCCAGAAGCCGGTCCGCAAGCGTGCCCGCTGGGATCGAAGCCTGGGCGTCCTGGCCCGGGCCAGGCGCGAGGCGGCTGAGATCGGCTATCCGGTGCACACCAAGAGCTCGTTGATGGTCGGCCTCGGCGAGACTCGAGCGGAGCTGGCAGCGGCCTTCGGGGCTCTGCGCGAGGTCGACTGCGACATCTTGACGATTGGCCAGTACCTCCGACCGAGCCAGAAGCACCTGCCGCTCGTCCGCTACTACCACCCCGACGAGTTCGCCGAGATGAAGACCGAGGCCCAGGCGATGGGCTTCAGGCACGTCGAGTCCGGGCCGCTCGTCCGGTCCAGCTACCACGCCCGGGACCAGGTCCCCGGCGCCGAGCTGCGAGCCGTTCGCCGGCGGGCGTCACTCGACGCGGACGGGCGCGTCATCCCGGCCGCAAGCTAGGACGACGCGTGCCCGACGATCGGCTGCTCCGCAGCCAGCTCGTGGAGATGCTCCGCGGGGAGGGCGCCCGGATGCCATTCGACGACGCGGTCGCGGACTTCCCGGAAGACGCGATGAACAGGCTCCTGCCGAACGGCTCCGTGACGCCGTGGCACATGCTCGAGCACCTGCGCCTGACCCAGTGGGACATCCTCGACTACATCCGCAACCGCGACTACGTCGAGCCGAAATGGCCCGACGAGTACTGGCCGGCCGAAACCGCCCGCGCCACGCCCGAGCAGTTCCAGTCGACGATCGACGCGTTCCGGGCGGACAACGAGGCGCTCCGGCGGATCGTGCGGGACCCGACGACCGATGTCTTCGCCACGATCCCCAACACGCCTGGTCACACGATCATCCGCGAGGTCCGGATCGTGGCCGACCACAACTCCTACCACCTCGGCGAGTTCGCGATCCTCCGCCAGGCCATGGGCACCTGGCCGCCGGACCGCCGCGGCTGACGGCCCCGCCGCGGCCGAGCACCGCCGCTACAGGATTTTCGAGAGAAACGCCTTCGTTCGGTCCTGGCTGGGCGCAGTGAAGAAATGCTCAGGCGTGCCCTCCTCGATGATGGCTCCCTCATCCATCATCACGACCCGGTCGGCGACCTCTCGGGCAAAGCCCATCTCATGGGTCACGACGATCATCGTCATCCCCTCACGGGCGAGCTCCTTCATGACCTCGAGCACCTCGCCGATCATCTCCGGGTCCAGCGCCGAGGTGGCCTCGTCGAAGAGCATCAGGGCCGGCCGCATGGCCAGGGCCCGGGCGATCGCCACTCGCTGTTGCTGGCCGCCGGAGAGCTGCGCCGGGTAGGCGTCCGTTTTGTGGGCCAGGCCGACGCGCTTGAGCAACGCCTGGCCGATCTCCGTGGCCTCCTTCTCCGGCGTGCCGCGGACCCTGATCGGCGCCTCGATCACGTTTCCCAGGGCCGTCATGTGCGGGAAGAGGTTGAAACGCTGGAAGACCATCCCGATGTCCTGGCGCTGCCGGGCGATGTTCTGCTCGCGGTCCTCGACGAGCTTGCCATTCTCGTCGCGGTAGCCGATCAGGTGCCCATTCACGAAGATCCGACCGGCCTGGATCTTCTCCAGGTGATTGATACAGCGGATGAACGTCGTCTTCCCCGAGCCCGAGGGACCGATCACGACCACGACTTCTGCTCGTCTCACCGAGAGTGTTATGCCCCGCAGGACGTGGAGCGGGCCGAACCATTTCTCGACGTCGGTCGCCTCGACGACGACACCGGACGCCGGGCTGGGCGCGCCCCCGACAACCTCGAGGATGTCGCTGCCGATCTCGACCATCAGCCACCCCTCCCGACCTGATTGGCCGATCGATTCGCCAGTCCAAAGAGCCTTGCCCGCAGGCCGGGCTGGGCCTCGCGGGAGGTGCTCACGCCGAGTCGCCGCTCGATCACTCCCTGGACCGTGCTCCAGATGGTGGTCAGCAGCAGGTAATAGAGGGCCACGCCGAGGAAGGCCTCGAAGCTCTTGAACGTCGCCGAGTTGGCCGCCTGGGCGACGCGGAAGATTTCCTCGACCGCGATGATGCTCATCAGCGACGTCGTCTTGAGCATGTTGTTGAACTCGTTGCCGAGGGGCGGGATGATCACCCGCAGCGCCTGCGGCAGGACGATCCTCCGCATCGTCAGCCCGTACGTCATGCCGAGTGATTTGGCGGCCTCCGTCTGGCCCGGATCGACCGACAGGATGCCCGCCCGGACGATCTCGCTCATGTACGCGCCCTCGTTGACGGACAGGGCGACGATCCCGGCCAGGACGGCGCCGCGCAGGCTGACGAATCCGAGGGTCACATCACGCGGGAACAGGTCGACCCCAAGAAGGTACGGCGTGCCGAAATAGACAAGGAACATCTGGACGAGCAACGGCGTGCCGCGGAAGAACCAGACGTAGAAGCCGCTGATCGTCCGCAGGATGCGATTGCGGGCCATGCCCGCGAGGGCGGACAAGGTCCCCAGGATGACGCCCACGGCCTGGCTGATGACGGAGGCGTAGATGGTGATTGCCAGGCCGCCGATGAGGGCCGTCGACGGCCGGAACACGAAGTTCAGGAAGAAGTCGACGTCAAAGTGGAGAACCGGTCCCGGCGTCGCAAGGAAGACGGGGATGTGCACGTAACCCCTCGTCCCTGGATGGCGATGGTGGGCGAGTCGCCTCGCCCACCATCGCCTCTCCCACTACTTCAGGAGGACGACCGCGTTGGTCATGCCCCACTTGTCGACGATCGACTTGAGCGTACCGTCAGCGTACATCGCGTCGATGGCCGCCTGGACCGCGGTCTTGAGATCCGCGTTCTCCTTGCGAATCGCGATGCCGATTGGGATCGGGTCGATCGGGGTGCCGCCGACCTCGTACTTGCCGGCATTCTCGGGCTTGGCGGCGTAATAGGCGCACACCGGCGAGTCGCCGGAATACACGTCAACGCGGCCCAGGGCGAGCTGCTGAAACGCGTCCGTATCCTGCTCGAACGTCTGGATGTCGATCTTCGGCTTGCCCGCCGCGACCAACTCCTTGTTCTTCGCGTCGAGGGCGTCTTTGTTCGTCGTCCCCAGCTGGACCGCGACCGCCTTGCCTGACAGGTCGTCGAGGGTCTTGATCCCCTTCGGGTTGCCGGCCTTGACGAGGAGCCCCTGGCCCACCTTCAGGTAGTCGACGAAGTCGACCTGCTTCTGGCGCTCGGCGGTGTCGTTCATGCCAGAGATGATCAGGTCGCATTTCTTTGCGACCAGGGCCGGGATGATCCCAGTAAACGCGGTGTTGTCGATCTGGCTCGTGACCCCGAAGCGTTTGCCGATCTCGTTGGCGATGTCGATGTCGGAGCCTTCGGGCGTCGACCCGTCGGCCTTGTAGGACTCCTCCGGCGGATAGCTGATGTCGACGCACCAGACGAGCTTGCCGGCCGCGGTGACTGACGCCGGAACCGCGATCGATGGCCCCGCGCTGGCGGATGGCGGCGCCGCCGAAGGCGCGGCGATGGACGGGCTGGGAGTAGCACCACCGGTGCAGGCGCCCACGGCGACGACCGCGACGCCTACCAGAGCGGCGATGCTGCGCAACGTGGCGTGCATCAAACCTCCTCGCGACCGGTCTGCCGGACACGGATCGCGGTGCCCCGGCACGCCGCGTTCGCCCGGATCGATCGTATCTAGCCTACGTCAGCTTCGGCAGGCTCGTCTTGGACCGCCGTCGCCCGGCCATCCTCGGCTATCCTCAGCGCATGGTTCGCAAGCTCGCCAGAAGGTTCCCGCTTGCGGAGCTGCACTGCCATCTGGGCGGCGCCGTGACGCCGGCCATCATGTGGGGCATCGCGCACGCCCAGGGCATCCGGCTGCCGACGAAGGACTACTGGGAGTTCCGGGACATGATCACGGTCTCCCCGCGCGGGGCGCGTAGCTTCGACGGCTACCTGCAGCTCTTCCACTGGACAGAGCTGATCCAGAGCTCCCCCATCGCCGTGGAGCGGGCCGTCTATGAGGTGGTCGGCGGCGCCTACCGCAAGAACAACGTGACCACGATGGAGCTCCGCTTCAACCCGATGAAGCGGAACCGCGGCGGCGAGCAGGACCTGGATCACATCATCGCGGCCGCCGTACGGGGCATGGACCGGGCGACGCTCGAGTACCCGGTCAAGCCGGGCCTCATCTTCTGCCTCGATCGCGCGTTCCCGTACGAGCTCAACGAGATCATCTGCGAGAAGGCGATCGCGTGGCGCGATCGCGGCGTCGTGGGGATCGACATCGCCGGCCCCGAATCGGCCACCTTCCGCCTCGCCGACTACCGGCGGCTCTACCGGCGGGCCCGTCAGTACGGCCTCGGCCTGACTGTCCACACGGGAGAGGCCGGCCCCGTGGACGAGGTCGGTCGCGCGGTCGAGCTGCTCGAGCCGGACCGGATCGGCCACGGTGTGAAGGCCGCCTACGACCCGCGCGCGATGGCGATGATCCGGGATCGCGGGATCGTCCTGGAGATCTGCCCGACCTCCAACCTGAACACGGCCGTCGTCTCCGGCTGGGACGAGTTCCGCTGGATCTTCGACACGTTCCGGCGCAACGACATCCGGTTCACGATCAACACCGACGGTCCGGAGATGCTCAAGACGTACATCCGTGACGAGATGGCGACGCTGGGCCGCCTCGGCATCCTGACGTTGTCGGACCAGGAGCAGGTGGCCGCCACCTCACTGGCGGCCTCGTTCGTGCCCAACGTGTCGGACGTGCCCGTCCCGTCGATCGCGCCGGCTCCGCGCGGGGTCGTGGAGCGCGAGGAGGCCTGAGGCCGCGAGGAGCTGAGGCCGCGAGGAGGCCTGAGGCCGCGAGGAGGCCTGGGGCCGCGAGGAGGCCTGAGGCCGCGAGGAGCTGAGGCCGCGAGGAGGCCTGGGGCCTCCCGCGGATGACCGGCCGGAGCGTCGCCTCCGGCTGCCGTGCCGCTACCGGGTCGACGCTGACGGGGTCTCCGTGATCCGGTAGGAGCAGCAGCGGTCGCCCGCCGCGATGTGCGACTCTCGGATCACGTCCGCCTGGAGGACCTCGCGGAACAGCTCCACCTCGGCCTTGCACGCGCTGGGGTGGGCCAGCGCCACCTGGTGGATCGCGCAGTTGTGCTCCGAGAGGCGGAAGGTCGCACCGTCGGGCTCGATCGTGGCGTGACACAGGTAGCCAAGCTCATCCTGGACGGCCGCCAGCTCGCGCACGCGGTCGACCAGGGGAGCGTCGGCAGGCAGTCGAGCCGCCAGCCGTCCGGATACTCGCTCGCGGAGCGCGATCCGCCGGGCCTCGAACACTTCCGTGACGAGCCTCTCGCCACCGACCGCGGCCACGGCCGCCAGCATGTCCGTGGCCAGGCCGTCGTAGTTCGACGGGAAAAGGCCCTGGGCAGCCGGGGTGACGTCGAAGACGTGGCGCGGGCGTCCCACGCCGTGGCGAACCGTCTGCCGCGTGACCAGACCGGCGACCTCGAGCGCTCGGAGCTGCTGAAGCACGCCGGTGCGGCTGGCCCCCACCCGCCGCGAGAGCTCATGCGGACCAGTTGCACCGTTGCGCCGGAGGTCGTGGAGGATCGCCTGGCGGAGATCGGCGGCGTGGGCGCCGGCAGCGCCACCGAGAGCGCCGTCGCCGTTGGTTCGACGGGCGCCGAGCGCCACATGCCGGCCTTCGCGGTGTGGGTATGCGCCGAACTGCGGGTCCCCCATCCCCAAAGCGGCATCCGTGGGTCCAGGCCCGGCCATCCGCGAAGGCTAGCACCGCGCCGGCATGAACGCCCGGGGGCGCTCAGGTGCCGTCAATCGTCGCGGCGGAGAACGGCCAGGCCGTGGCGGTACCATCAGCGAATGGACCTCGACCTCTCCCGGGAGCACGGGCTCCTGCGCGACACGATCCGCGAGTACATGCGGGCGGAGGTCGCTCCCGTCATCGACGAGCACGAGAAGGCCCGCCGCTTTCCCCGACCGATCGTCGATCGCCTGGGAACGATGGGCTGGCTTGGCATTCCCTTCCCGGAGGACGAGGGCGGGGCCGGACTGGACACGCTGGCCTACGCGATCGCCGTCGAGGAGATCGGCCGGGTGTGGGGCAGCCTGGGCCTGATCGTCGCCGCGCATACGAGCCTCGGCTGCGGGCCGCTCCACATGATCGGGACGGGAGCGCAGAAGGAGCGCTACCTCGTGCCGATGGCGCAGGGTCGGGTCCTGGGCGCCTACGGCCTGACCGAGCCCGGCGCGGGTTCCGACTCGGGCGGCACGCGCACCACGGCCCGCTACGAGGACGGTCCGGACGGCGGCTGCTGGGTGATCGAGGGCGGCAAGCGATTCATCACCAACGCCGGCGAGGCCGGCACGTACATCGTGACGGCCCGGACCGGCACGCGTGCCGACGGCTCCCCGGAGATCAGCGCCTTCATCGTGCCGGCCGACACGCAGGGGTTCACGGTCGGCCGCCTGGAGGAGAAGCTCGGTCTCCACGCGTCGGCGACCGGCGAGCTCATCTTCGATGAGGCGCGCGTGGCGGCGGCCAACATGCTCGGCGAGCGCGGCACGGGCTTCAAGACGTTCCTGCGAATCCTCGATGGGGGACGGATCAGCATCGGCGCCCTGGCCGTGGGGCTGGCCCAGGCGGCGCTGGATGCGTCGATTCCCTATGCCCGCGAGCGGGAGCAGTTCGGGCGGCCGATCGGCTCCTTCCAGGGGGTCGCGTTCATGATCGCCGACATGGCGACCGAGATCGAGGCGGCTCGCCAGCTCGTCTGGCGGGCGGCCTGGCTCAAGGACCAGGGTCGCGACTACGGCCTGGCCGCGGCCCAGGCGAAGCTCTTCGCCTCGGAAGTCTCCTCGCGGGCCACCAACGCCGCGATCCAGGTCCACGGCGGATATGGCTACGTCGAGGAGTACAAGGTGGAGCGCTACCTGCGCGACGCCAAGCTCACCGAGATCGGCGAGGGCACCAGCCAGATCCAGCGGCTGGTGATCGCGAGGAAGATCCTGGGCCTACGGATCCTCTGATCGCGTTTGCGAAATCGCCGCGACGCGGCGCCCGGTCAGGCGGTCAGGCGACCTGCACGAGGCGCACCATCAGGCGATAGCTGCCGCCGGACCCGACACACGTCTGGAGAGTCATGCTCGGCCGCGACTGCGCCGCCCACGCCCACGACGCCGCTGTCGTGGGGGCGACGACCTTCCACCAGATCACGCTGAAGGTGTGCACGCGGCTGGAGCCGTCGGCGTAGACGACCTTCATGCCCGTGCGGAGCCTGCCGTTGTAATAGGCGTCGTGGAGCGGCTTGAAGACCCCCCAGGCGTGGCCCAGCAGGTACACGTTGTTCGCGCCGGCGCAGCCCCACCGATAGACGTAGTTGGCGGGATCGCTCGTGCGCGAGCAGGGGAACCAGGCGACCGGACGGCTGACGCCCAGCGACGGAATCCAGACGTGGTTCGTGCCGCGATAGGTGGTCGGCCGGCTGGCAACCGTCCGCGTCGTGGTCCTGACGGCGGGCGCGCGAGGCGTGGTGCTCGTCCTGTGCCGGGCGACGGCGACGGCCGGCACGGTCGCCGGCCGCGGTGCCACGGTCACACGGACCGGTGCGGTCAGTGACGTCGGGCCCAGGTCGGTCGACGACGCGTCCGTTGCGGCCTGCGGGGCCTGGGCCGCAGCGACGGCCGCACCCGCCGGCGCGCTCGCAGGTGACAGCGCGATTGCCTGTCCGGCGCCGCTCGTGATGAGTGACAGGGCAGCGATGGCGGTGAGGATGGGTCGAAGCCGCGGGGATGCGGCGGACCGGGCGAGGAGGCCGGTCGGCGATGCATGAGGAGCCATGACGCAAGCCTCGGACGAGGCCTCGCCGCGCTCCTTGGCCCGGACGTCCCGGTGGCCATGAGAAGGTGGAGCGGTCCCGGGACGATCCCCGGTTGTGGTCGAAACCGCTCTTGGCCTGTCATGTGCGGTCCGGTACAGATCGAGTCCGGGGGGTCCGGGTGACCGGCTCGCTCGTCACCACGGCGCCCTCGACACCACCGCACGACACCCGATCAGATTCGTCCCGGCGGTACGATAGGGAGGTGCCCCGCATGTCTGTCCGGATATCACCGGCGACCGGCCACGCCGCCGACTCCGCTCGCGGCATCCGGGACCCGGCGATCCGTCGCGATCTCGACAACCTTGCCGAGGCCGTGACGTCGCTGACCTCCGGCGACTGTGGCCGGCTGCACGCCTTCTGGCGGGGGACCGACCAGGCGGCCCGGGCGATCGCGCACGATCATGCCCAGGCGTTTGCGGAGCGGTCCGGCCGGCGCGACGCGATCCGATCGCTCCAGCGGCAGCTCCTTGACTGGAGCAGGTCCGGGGCGAGCGATCGCAGCGGCTGGGTGGAGGCCGCGCTGGGCCCGGACCCGGGCTCTGCCGCCGGGGGCCCGGGCCGCGACCTCGCCGTCCCCCCGATCATGGACGCCGCCACCGCGCTGGCCCTCCAGGACTTCCTCGACGACGCCGACTTCGAGACGCTCTTCGGGCCCTGGGCGCACGCCATGGGAGGCCAGGACGCCGAAGATGGGGAGGCAGACGCCCTCGATCCGCCGGCTGGTGCGCCGCCTACTTGAGGACGGCGAACCCGTCGACGTCGACCCTTGGATGTCCCGCGGTGCCGACCACCACCAGCTTCAGCTTGTGGCTGCCATACGCTGCCCAGCTGTACGAAAAGACGAGCTGACGTGCGCGCACCGTGGTGCTGTACAAGCTGACCGTCTTCTTGTACACCCCGTCCACGTAGATCCGGACGCTGCCGCGGGTCGAGCTCTTGTACGAGAGGAACGCGACCGACCGGCCGGCGAAGCTGAACGTCACGTACTTGCCGGCCACGCGTGCGTACTTCGCCGAGCCGCCACTGAACGAGGCGCTCGAAGCCGTCGTCCAGCCGGTGCTGTAGGCGGTCCCCGTCGTCTGCTGATAGAGCGTCGGCGTGAAGATGGGTCCGGCAGCCGGCGAACTCGTGTTGCCCGCGGCATCGATGGCGACGACCACGAACCGGAGGTGTGACCCGATCTGGGCGGTGCGGACGATGGTCGACGCCCCGACAATGGTGATGGCGGGTTCGAGCGTTGCTCCTCCGTCACGGCTTTCGGACACGAGGTACCGCTCGATGCCGCTGCCTGGATCCGATCCGGTCCAGATGATGCGAACGGGCACTGTGCTGGCGGGCAGGCCGGACGGGGTGACGATGGAGACGGTGGGGGTGGTCACCGTTGGCGGCGTCGAGTCCACCACCAGGCGCGTCACGACGGTCCGCCACGTGCCGTCGGCGGCGGGTATCTCGCTCCCCACCCAGGCCGCACCGGTTCCGGACGGATCCGCGGCGACGCCCAGGTAGTCCCCCCAGCGGCCGGGATTCGAGCCCGGGTCATACGTCCCGTCGCCGTCGGCCAGGCCCTGCTCCGGCCCCAGTCCGCCGGCCAGCGTGAAGACCCGCGCCTTCGCCGAGACGAAGTCGCTCGCCGATGAGCGGGAGTAGGCCAGGAAGACCGTTCCGTCGCCGGCGATGGTCAGCCCGCCCATGAACAGGTCGGCGGCGTCCTCACCGATGAGCAGGTCGGCCGCCAGCGTGGGGGTCCCCGCACTGCCCGTGTTGAAGCCCACCGCTCGGACGCAGTCGGCATCGTGGTGCGCCCCATCCAGGCAGCCCGACGTGGAGACCAGCCACAGGTAGCTGCCTCGCGAGACCGCGTCGGTCGGGCGTTCGTCGCAATAGATCGAGCAGACCGTGGACGGGTTTCCCGCCTGGCGCGGTGGGTTCATCGGGAAGAATGGGCCATGGGTTGTGGCCAGTTCGAGGAAGCCGGCCGTCGTCGTCGCCGAAGCGGTGCCCGTCAGCCGCTTGTACAGGATGTCGCCCGCGGTGAACCCTCCGACACCGGTCGCCTCGGCAATGAGGTGGACATCCGAGCTGGGCGACAGGGCCTGGGCCGGACGGATGCTCCACAGCGCGCTGTTGTCCGCGGTCCAGATACCCGTCAGCGCCCCGCCGTTGATGATGCTCGCCCAATCGATGGCCAGGATGGATGCCCCGGCGTAGTCGATGGCGCCGTTCGCGAACTCGTTGGCCGGTATCACGATCTTCGTGGTCGATGAGGCGATCGTCGGCTGGTCGGGCAGCTCGCCGGGCGCGTCTGCGAAGACGTAGCGATCCCAGGCCCCCACGGGATCCGCCGTCTCGGAGACGGCCAGGACGATGAAGTTGTTGGTGAACGTGTCATCGAAGGACACCAGCGAACCGACCCACCGGGCATGCGACGCGTCCCACAGGAATCGCGGGTCCGAGTCGTTCTGGCCGAGCGGAATGCCGAAGACCGCCCACGTCGGCGCCTGCTGGATGGGCACGCCGCTCCGGGATGAGATCTGGACGAGCCCGTTCACCGATTGGATCACGAAGGCCGCATTGACGGTGACCCAGCCGTCGGGCGGATCGAAGCCCGCCGTGGCCTCGTCGAGCCCGTCGAATTCGGTCGTGACCTGGGGAGCCGGCGGGGCCGCGATGGTCGTCGATCCGATTGCCGGCGGTTGTGGAACGACGTCCGCGCGAGGCGGCTTGCCGGGGACCTGGATCGTCGATCGATGCGCCGGCAGGCGGCGATGCCCGCGGCCTCCGACACTCCACTGGGCACGGCCCTGGCGGGCCGCATCGGCGAACGTGATCGGACCAAGCTGGGTCAGGGCGCCCCGGCCATGGCCGGTGATCCCCCATGATCGGGCGGCGACGTCAGGCGGGAGGACGGGCGCGATGGTCAGCGCGGCCGCCGCCACCACGATGGCGAGTGATCGGCCGGCCCGAGTCGCCCATCTGTCGGAGACCATCGAACATCCTCCCCCGTTGCCGGCGTTCTCGATGGCTGGGATCAGCCGCGGCCCTGCCGTTTGTGGAGCGCCCTGAGTCGGGCGTGATCACGTGCCTCCAGCTGCGCAGGCGTCGCGTTCTGCTGCTCGGGATCCTGTCGTTTCGAGGGCGGGCTGACTTTCGCGAACCGCTTGGCGGCGATGCGTTCGCGCTCTTCCTCGGAGAGATAATCCGGTTTCGACGCTCGGATGAACCGCTTGAGGGAGCGATGGGGGGACATCGTCTCAGCCGTTCAGCACGAGGTAATTGAACCGGATGCCCGTCGACGTCGTCTTGTTCAGGTACAGGCGGAACTTGCCGGAGTATGAGACGACGGCCGCAATGTAGTAGCCGGCCTTGCGGGTCCGCAGCGTCGCGATCACGTCGGCCCCGGCGCTCATGCCGCTGACCGGAACGTCCACGTAGTAGTGTCCGGCGTGTACGTAGTAGGCATGCCCGCTGCGACCGGAGATGACGAGCTTACCGCTGGTTTGCAGCGCGGTCGTGCCCGTCGCCAGCACACCGATTGTGCCCAGTGCCCGAACCCCGACATTGCCGGCACCAAGGACGCCCCAGTCGCCGGTCCCAATGACGCCGACGCCCTGGATGGTGTCGCCCCAGACACCCGCCGAGTTGAACGAGACGTCCGAAAAACCATAGATGGCGGTCTCGTCCGTGTTGGTGGCGATATCCGTCACGTCGCCGACGGTCCCGATCACGCCGGATCGGTTCGACGGAGTCAGGAAGTCGCTGACAGCTGTGTCGGTGCTCGTGGCCCAGACGCCAGTTTCATCGAGCGCGCTCGCGTAGACGGCGCGTCCGCCGCTGGCCGTGGCCGTGGCGTACAGGCCGTATCCAGTGCCGCCGACGGCAGCCTCGACACCCTTGCCCGCGGTGGCGTGGTAGCCCTTGAGCGACGTTCCGGTGGCGTCCGTGTTCTCGATGCTGGTAACGGCCGTTCCCTGAAACGTGCCGCCGACGGTGACGGGATCGTCTTGCGCCGCCGCCGCGGCGTTAGGGCTTCCCAGCCGTCCGGCGAGGAGGCCTCCTAATCCGCCCAGGGCGGCGGCCAGGATGTTGCGTCGTGAAGCGCGCGTTTCGGTGTCGATGGCCATGCCGAAGGACCCTCCCTCAGGGTAGCTGCGATCGCGGCGCCCCTGACGCCGGTCTGAGCTGATACCGGCAACGGCCGCGCGTGGTAACCACTCGATGGTATCGGCCGTGTCCATCCCGGTGGGCATCTTGAAGGGGCCGCACGCTGAAGATGCTCGACAGCATCCGAGATATTCCGAGCATGCTTAGGGCAAAGCCTGGCACTCGTGAATCGACAGCCGCCGGCCAAGAAGCCTGGCTCTGTGCGGCCGGATAGCAATGCTCGGACTACGCCCGGCCTCAACGAACGTCGGAGCCGCCGGATAGCATTGCTCGGAATACGCCGAGCCTTATCGAGCGTCGGAACCGCCGGATGTGATGCTGCGACGAGAGACGCGTCCCGCCTAGTTCAGCGCTCGCGAGCTCGGCGCTTTGCCTCCCGGAGGCGGGCGATCGTGTCGACAGGCTCCGGGTCCACTGCCGGTGAGACCGGCGCCGGGGGTGGAACGGGCTCGGTGGTGGCAGCCGACGGGGCGGGCACCGTCTTCTGGGTTACAGCGGGGACCTCGTCGCGGCGCATGAGGGCGGCCCGGGCCGCGGCGCCGGCCGCCC
>WNGF01024721.1_pt1 | contig 15982 bp, 17 predicted proteins | sample 5400641 | NCBI WGS metagenome assembly WNGF01 (sample SAMN13153371, study PRJNA577476) | soil metagenome | isolation source: 80 cm soil or saprolite under grassland replicate 2 | place: USA:California | collected 2016-06-15
CGCCGAACGGGGTGCCCTGCACGGTGTACCCGGGCGGCGGATATGGCGAGCACGTGCCCGATTCGGTCCATTGCGAATGAAAGACGGTCCCGCCGGGGTTGGCGGGAAGCGGGAGCGGATCGGTGGCCCACAGCCACCCGGTGGTCGGCCAGGAGTACACGTTGCCCTGATCGCCCGTCGGCAGCACCATGGCGTAGCGCTTCATGAGCGGCGGCCAGTAGAGCATGGCGAACATGTCGTTGCCCGAGCAGTCGGGAGTGGTGAAGAGCGCCGTGCTGCCGCCGAGCTGATGAAGGCCCACGATCGAACCCGGTGAGGCCACGAGGGCCACGTAGTCGCTCCCGACGGGATAGCGAACGTACCCGTTCAGGGGGTAATTCGGGATGCGGTCGTCCCAGCGAATGATCTCGCCGATCGTCTTGCCGTCGGCGTCGTAGGCGTAGAACACCCGGCTGCAGGCGGCGAGCGACAGGAGCGCGGGGATCACCGCGCTCAACACCAACAGGTGGCGCATGGGCTGCCTCCTCGGCGAGAGTCTAGCGCCAGAGCCGGGCGGACGCCAGCCGCGCGCCTTCGGCCATCGTGCGCAGCTTGGCCCACGCGATCTCGGGCTCGACCTGGTTGACCGACCGGGCGAACGTCGCGAAGCCGCAGTCCGTGCCGGCGATCACGCGCTCACGCCCCACCGTCTCGGCGTAGCGCACCAGCCGCTGCGCCACCAGCTCGGGGTGCTCGATGAAGTTCGTCGTGGAGTCGAGCACGCCGGGGATGATGACCCGGTCGTCGGGCAGGCGGATCTCACGGAACACGACCCATTCGTGCTCGTGCCGGGGATTGGCCCCCTCGAAGGACAGGGCCTGAGGTCGCGCCTTCAGAGCGACGCTCAGGATCTCCCGGAGCGGGATGTCGCGATGATGCGGCCCCTCGTAGTTGCCCCAGCAGAGATGCAAGCGCAGGCGATCGGACGGGATGTCGCGCAGCGCGTGATTGAGCGCCTCGACGTTGGCCTCGGCGATCTTCAGGAACTCCGCATCGCTCAGGTCGGGAAAGGCCAGATGCCGGCCCATGGCGAGGTCCGGACAGTCGACCTGCAGCAGGAAGCCGGCCCGGTGGATGGCGTCGTACTCCTCCTTCATGACGTCGACCAGCCGGGCGAGATAGGCCTCGCGGCTCGGGTAGTGGTCGTTGCGCAGGAAGTGGGCGATGACGCCCGGCGAGGCGGCCGTCATGAAGGCTTCGGTCGGGTGAGCACCCTCGAGCGCCGCGCGGAACGTCGCCACGTCCCGCTGCACCGCCGTGCGGTCCTTCCACTCGATGGGGCCGTCGCACGACGGACGCGCGACCGTCGAGCGCCGCTCGCCGCGCGCGGCCGCCTCGGGAAAGTCCGCCCAGTCGGAACGCGCGGGCACCGCGCTCCGTCCGCCGAAGCCGGTGAGACGGTGCCGCACGTAGGTGGAGTAGCCGACCTTGCCCTGCTCGCCGTCGTCGACGACGTCCACGCCGGCGGCGATCTGTTGCCGCACGACGTCGGCGACCGCCCGACGCACGCGCGCCTCGAGCGCGGCGGGATCGGACAGGGTGCCGGCATCGAGCGCTTCGAGCATGGTGGTGAGGTCCGCCGGCCGCGGCAGGCTGCCCGTGTGCGTGGTGAGGATGCGCTCGGTGCTGCGCTTCATGGCGTGGGCCCTCCCTGGAAATCCTTGATCCTCGCCGGCGCGACCATTATCGTCCTGTCCGCAGGCTGGATGCGTGTCCAAACGCATCGGGGAGGTCGACCGTGAGCAACAATCGCGCTGTCGTCGTCGATCCTGACGCGCCGGGCCGGCTCGTCATCCGCCCGGTGTCCGATCCCGCCCCCGAGCACGGCGACGCCGTCGTGCGCGTGCGGGCGATCTCGCTCAATCGCGGGGAGGTCCGGCGCTCGGGCCTGGCGCCGGCGGGATGGCGACCGGGCTGGGACCTCGCCGGTGTCGTGGAGCGCGCTGCTGCGGACGGCAGCGGGCCCTCCGTCGGCGCGCGGGTCGTGGGGATCCTGACGGAGGGCGCCTGGGCCGAGCGTGTCGCGGTGCCGACCAACGCGCTCGCCGAGCTGCCGGAGAAGGTGACGTTCGCTCAGGCCGCGACCTTCCCGGTGGCGGGGCTGACCGCCCTGCACGCGCTCGCCAAGGGTGGTCTCCTGCTCGGACGCCGAGTGCTCGTGACGGGCGCCACGGGCGGGGTGGGCGACTTCGCCGTGCAGCTCGCGCGGCTGGCCGGGGCGCACGTGACGGCCAGCGCTCGACGTGCCGATCAGGAAGCGGCGCTGCGTCAGCTCGGCGCCCACGAGGTGGTCATCGGGGACGACATCGCGCCCTCGCCCAAGTACGATCTCGTCGTCGACTCGGTCGGCGGGCGTACGCTGGGCACGGCACTCGCGGCGCTCCAGCGCAACGGCGTCTGCGTCACGCTCGGCGTCTCGTCGTCGGCCGAGGTCACGTTCAACGCGAGGGACTTCTTCGTCGCCGGCCGCACCACGCTGTACGGCCTGTACCTCTTCACCGAGCTCATGATCGAGCCCGCGTCCGTGGGGCTGCGTCGGCTCGGCGCGCTGGTGGCCGCCGCACAGCTCGCCCCGCACGTCAGCGTCGAGCGACCGTGGACGGAGATCGGCCGGGTCGCGCAGGATCTGATGGCGCGACGCTTCCCGGGCAAGGCCGTCCTGACGCTGGGGTGAGCTGCCTCGCGGCCCCGATCAGGGCAGGCGTCGCGGGGTGAACGCGGCGGGCAGCCGCTTGACGCCGTGGATGAAGTTCGAGCGCAGCTTTTCGGGTGCTGCGGTCGCCCTGATGTCGGGAAGTCGGCCCAGCAGCTCGCTGAACATCACGATGACTTCGCGGCGGGCGAGATGAGCGCCGAGGCAGAAGTGCGGGCCGCCGGTGCCGAACGCCCCCTGCTCGTTGGGCGCGCGGGTGATGTCGAAGCGATAGGGGTCGGGGAAGTACGCCTCGTCGCGGTTGGCCGAGACGTACCACATCGCGACCTTGTCGCCCTTGCGCATCTCGACGCCGCCGAACGTGACGTCCCGGGTGACGGTCCGGCGCATGTGCAGGAGCGGGCTCGCCCAGCGGACGATCTCTTCCGCGGCGCTGGCGGCGCAGCCGTCGAGGTCGGCCAGCCAGCGGCGCTTCTCCTCCGGGAACTCCGTCAGGGCCCACAGCCCGTGGCTGATGGCGTTGCGCGTCGTCTCGTTGCCGGCCGCGATCAGCAGGAGGAAGAAGGGCCCCAGGTCCTGGGGCGGCATGGCCTCGCCGTCGACCTCGGCGTGGACGAGCGTGGTCGTCAGGTCGTTCTCGGGATGCTCGAGCCGCGCGCGTCCGAGCCAGAGCCCGTAGTCGCGCAGCTCTTCGCCCGCACGCTGGAGCGACTCCTTGGTGCCTCCGTACTCCGCGTCCCCGCCGCCGAGCAGGCGGTTGGTCAGATCGAGCAGGCGTGGCTGATCGGCGTCCGGCACGCCCATCATGTCGCAGATGATCGCCACGGGCAGGACGGCGGCGACGTCGGCGACGAACTCGATCTCCCCCTTGGGGGCGATGGAATCGACGATCTCGCGGGCGCGGCGGCGAACCGACTCCTCGGCCCGGGCGACCATCTTCGGGGTGAATCCCCGGTTGACCACCGAGCGCAGCTTGGTGTGCTTCGGCGGGTCGGTGGAGATCATCGAGCGAATGGCGCCCAGGCGCTGCATGTCCTCGGGGTCCGTCATCACCTGGATGCCGAAGGCCGAGCTGAACGTCTCCCAGTCGCGCGTGGCGGCGGCGACGTCGTCGTAGCGGGTGAGGGACCAGAAGCCGCGACCGGAGTCCGGATGCTGGTGCCAGGCCACCGGACGCTCGCGACGGAGCTTGGCGAGCGCCCCGTGCACGTCGTCGCGCAGCCAGAAATCGAAGCCGGCCGGGTTGATCTCGTCGAGCGTCAGCGTGGTCGTCGGCGTCGGAACGGGGCTCATGACGGCGCTCCTTTTCGGGCTCCCCCCTGGAGTACTCCATTCGCTACACTGCGGTCAAGGCGACAAGGAACAGCCATGCGCGTGCAAGTGGACCGTGACCTCTGCGAAAGCAACGGCGTGTGCGTGCGGCTCGTGCCTGAAGTCTTCGCGCTGGATGACGATGACCGGCTCCGCCTGATGCAGGAGCGACCTCCGGCAGCGCTCCGGGCGCAGGTCGAGCGGGCCGTCCGCCGATGTCCGAAGCAAGCGCTCACGATCGTCGAGGAATAGGGAGGGGTATATGAGGCTACAGGGGAAAGTGGCGCTCATCACGGGCGCGGCCAGCGGCATGGGACAGAGCGAGGCGATGATCTTCGCGAAGGAAGGGGCCAAGGTCGTCGTCGGCGATCTGCTCGAGGCGCAGGGGCGCGACGTCGTAGACGCCATCGCGAAATCGGGCGGGCAGGCTCGGTATGTGAAGCTCGACGTGACGAACGAAGACGCCTGGCGCGAGGCGGTCGCGACCGTCGTGACGAGCTTCGGCAAGCTCGACATCCTCGTCAACAACGCCGGGATCAGCGGCACCTTCGATCCCGACACCCTGAGCACGGCGGCCTGGGACACGCTCATGAACGTCAACGCCAAGGGGGTCTTCCTGGGGATGAAGCACGCCATTCCCGCCATGCAGGCGGCGGGCGGCGGCGCCATCGTGAACATCTCGTCGATCTCCGGGTTCGTGGGTCAGGACAAGCTCCACATGGCGTACAACGCGTCGAAGGGCGCCGTCCGCCTCATGACGAAGTCCGTCGCCGTGCAGTACGCCAAGGACGGCATCCGCGTGAACTCGGTCCACCCCGGCATCATGCCGCCGATGCGCACCTCGAAAGCGTCGGCGGATCCCGCCTGGCGCGAGAAGTCGCTTCGCGCCGTCCCCATGAAGCGCGAGGGCCGGGTCGAGGAAGTCGCTCACGCGGTGCTCTTTCTCGCCTCCGACGAGGCGTCCTACATCACCGGCACCGAGCTCGTGGTGGACGGCGGCTACCTGGCCGTGTAAGCGAGGTTTTAAACGCTTGTCTGCAAGCACGATCGAGCGCAGCTCGATCGAGACGCGAGCAGGGGGGCTTGGGGGGTGCGTCCCGCACCCCCCATCTAATCAGTCGCGGCGGGGGACAAACCCCCGACCTACAGACCTGCTAATCGAAAATCACGCCGCCGTCGACGTTGAACGACTGGCCCGTGATATTGCGCGCTCCCGGCGAAGCCAGGAAGACGGCGAGCTGCGCGACATCCTCCGGCTCGTTGGGACGACCGAGGGGGATCGCGCTGTTCCGCCGGCGCTCCATGTCCTTGACGTCGATGCCCTCGTCGCGCGCCCGCGTCCGGAGGTTGTCCTCCGAGAGCGCGGTCACCGTCGTGCCCGGGCAGATGGCGTTGACGTTGATGTTGTGACGCGCGAGCTGGAGCGCCGCGATCCGGGTGAGGGAGATCACGGCGCCCTTGCTGGCCGCGTAGATGGCGTTCGACGTCCCCGCGTACCCCTTGCCCGCGATGGACGCGATGTTCACGATCACACCGCTCCGCCGCGGGATCATCTCCCGCGCGACTCGCTGCAGGCAGAAGAAGACGCCCTTGCCGTTGACGCGCATGATGCGGTCCCAGTCGGCCTCGGTGAGGTCCATGAGGTACGCGCGGCGGGTGACGCCCGCGTTGTTCACGAGGACGTCGGGGGCGCCGAGGGCCCCGGTGACGCGACCGACCATCCGGTCGATGCCGGCGACGTCACCGACGTCCGCGTCGAGGGCCAGGCTCCGGCGTCCGACCGCGGTCACGGCGTCCGCCGTCGCCTTGGCCGCAGCGGGGTCGATGTCCACGGTCGCGACGTGGGCGCCGGCCCTCGCTGACGGGGGCGCCGGTGACCGCGTTCTTCGCCTTGCAGTTCCAGTGGAGCGTGTGCTCGCCGACCTCCACGAGCGTGATCGTCGTCACGATGCGATCACCGTACGCCGCCGGTCCGATGAAGCGGAAGTGGATCTCACCCATCACGAACGTCGTCCGATCGTTCCTGATCATCTGCTCGATCGGATAGCCGAGGACCCGGAACAGCTCGTGCTCGGTGTCGTTGAACCACGCGACGATGCGCGGATAGTAGACGAGCCCGAACGGGTCGGACTCTCCCCAGTTGACGGTGATCTCCTTCCAGTACATGGCCATGGCGGCGCCCCCTCCACGATCTCCGAGCGATCGACGGCCAAGACTACCCCAGAGCCCTCCGGTTGACGAGCCGCCGGCGCCGGGCGAGGATCGCGGGGGGGTCAGACTTTGATTTCTGAACATCTTGGAATGCGCGGCCGCCGACATCTCACGTATCAGGCAAGATGTTCAGAAGTCAAAGTCTGACCCCGACCAGGGAGGAGCTGCTGCGCCGCGCCTCGGCGCTCGTGCCCGTCCTCCGGGAGCGCGCGGCACGGGCCGAGCAGCTGCGACAGGTGCCTTCCGAGACGGTCGAGGAGCTTCGCGCGTCGGGGCTCATCCGCATCGGCAATCCCGACCGCTACGGCGGCCACGGTATCGAGGTCGACGCGGCCTATGACGTGGGCTGGGAGCTCGGGCGCGGCTGCGGCTCGACGGGCTGGTGCTATTCGCTGTGGACGATCCACAACTGGTGGGCGGGCCACTTCTCCAAGGAGGCGCAGGACGAGCTCTTCGCGGGTGGGGCGGACACGCTCTACTCGACCTGTCTCAATCCGGCGGGAGGCAAGGCCGAAGCCGTTCGCGGCGGTCTCCGCGTGACCGGCCGCTGGGGGTTTTCGAGCGGCTGTGACTTCGCGAGCTGGCTGATGGTCGCGATCCCCGGGCCGGGGCCGGACGGCCGGCTCTGGCTCCTGGTTCCCCGTCAGGACTGCGAGATCCTCGACACGTGGTTCGCCTCCGGGATGCGGGGGAGCGGCAGCAAGGACATCGTCGTCAGGGACGCCTTCGTTCCGACCCATCGCGTGCTGGACCCGAACCGTGCCGGCGATCTCGACCCGACCGGCTGGGAGCTGCACGGACGGCTCAGCTATCGGGTGCCGCTCCGCTGCCTCGTGGGCTGGGACCTGGCCGCCCCGCTGATCGGCATCGCCCAGGGCGCCGTCGACGAGTTCACGGGACACCTCCGGGCCCGGGCGGTGGAGTCCGTGGCGCTCGAGCTGCGGCTGGCCGAGGCCTCGGCGGAGGTGGACACCGCCCGCGCCCTGCATCGTCACGACACACACGAGATGCTCGACCGGGCGGCGCGCGGCGCCGCATTCACGGAGCTGGATCGACTCCGGTATCGCCGCGACAAGGCCTTCGTGGCCAGGCTCTGTGTTCGCGCGGTCAACCGCCTGTTCGAGGCGGGCGGCGCCCGCTCCGTGATGGACGGAGATCCGCTCCAGCGCTTCCATCGCGACGCCCATGCCGCGGCTCATCACCAGGCCCTCAGCTGGGATCTGCCCGCCGAGCAGTTCGCCCGCCAGGCCCTCGGGCTCGGGCCCACTCCGTAGCCTCGTGCACACGCTCCTCTTTCTCGAGCCGGGGCACTTCCACGGAGCGCTCACCCTGCGCACCCCGCACCCCCGCGTGTCGGACGAGATCTTCGTGTACGCGACCGGAGGGCCGGAGCTGCGCGATTTCCTGGCGCTCGTCGAGCGCTTCAACACGCGCCCCGAGGAGCCGACACGGTGGCGTCCCGTCGTGATCACCGATGCCGATCCGCTCGCGCGCCTGATCGACGAGAGGAAGGGCGACGTGGTCGTGCTCGCCGGAAAGAACGGCGGCAAGGCGCGCACCTTCCGCCGCTTGCACGAGTCCGGCTTTCACGTGCTGGCCGACAAGCCGTGGCTCGTGCGGGCCGACGACCTCGACGACGTGCGGGCGAGCCTGGCGGGATGGCCCCTCGTCATGGAGATCCTGACGGGCCGTCACGACCTGGCGGCGGGACTGTTCAAGCGTCTGGTCGACGCATCATCGGTGTTCGGGACGTTCCGGGCCACCGAGCCCGCGCTCGAGCTCGACGGCGTGCACTACCTGGAGAAGCTGGTCGATGGCACGCCGCTGCGACGTCCGTGGTGGTTCTTCGACGTCCGTGTGCAGGGAAGCGGCGCCGTCGACATCCCGACGCACCTCGTGGATCGGAGCCAGTGGCTCGTGGACGGCGGCGGGGACGCCGTCCCTCGACTCCTGTCGGCTCGCGCCTGGCCGACGCGCGTGCCGCCCGCCGCGTTCGAGCGGATCACGGGCGAGGCCGCCTTCCCGAGCGAGCTGAGGCCATTCATCGACGGGGAGGCGTTGAGCGACCTCTGCAACTCCGAGCTCGTCTACCGGATCGGCGACGTCACCACGCGGGCGACGACGCGGTGGGACCTGACGCCTCCGGCCGGCGGTGGCGACACGCACTCCGCCGTCGCGCGCGGCACGCGCGCGGACATCGTGCTGGAGCAGGGACCGCACACCGCGAACGGCCGCCGCCTTTCGATCGCGCCACGCGGTGAGATCGAGGGCGCGGGCGCCCGCATCGTCGACGCCATCGCCGCGATGGCGGGCGAGGCTCCGGGCGTGCGCGTGGCGCGGGTCGGTACGGAGCGGTACGAGGTGACGATCCCCCGCGGGCTCGACGCCGGCCACGAGAGCCACTTCACGCGGGTGCGGGACGCGTTCTTGAAGACGATCGACGATCGCCGCTGGCCGGCGGCGCTCGCCGCGCGGACATTGACCAAGTACGCGCTGCTGGCCGAGGCGGCGGCGCGAACGAACGCCGACGAGGCACGACCGATGGAGGAGCGGCGATGACCCAGCCCGAAAGCGAGCCCTTCACCAGGGCGCTGGAACGGATGAACCGGTTCCAGGAGCCCGAGGCGCACACGCTGATCGCGGACCTCGGCCTGCCCGCGGGCTCGCGCGGCCTCGACGTCGGCTGCGGCGTCGGCCTCTACACGCTCTGGCTCGCCGCGGCCATCGGGCCCGGCGGCCGCGTCGTGGGCGTCGAGCCCTCGACCGAGCGTGTCGAGGAAGCACGCGCCCTCGTCGGGCACCTGCTGGCTGCGCCGAGGCTCGAGTTCCGAGAAGGCGACGCCACGAAGCTCGACGTCGCGGACGCGGCGCTCGACTGGGTGTGGTGCGGCGACGTTCTGCATCACGTCCAGGAGACCGGCCGCGCGCTGGCCGAGTTCGCGCGCGTGGTCCGTCCCGGCGGGCAGATCGTCATCAAGGAGTCCCAGCTCCTGCACGGCCTCTTCCTGCCCGGACATCCCGCGCTCGAGCGCCGCCTGCGCCAGGCCGAGATGGAGTGCAGCCGCCACGAGGGCGGCGAGCTCGCCTTCGAGGAGCGCCGCCAGCTCACGCTCGCCTCGCTGCGCGCGGCCGGCCTGGCCGTGGACAGCTTCCGCACCTACCTCTTGGAGCGTCGCGCGCCGCTGTCGGCGGCCGCGCGCGACTACATCCAGCGCGTCGTGTTCGAGCGCAACTGGGGCCCGCGTCTCCGCGATCTGCTGAGCCCCGTCGAATGGCGGCAGCGCTCGGCGCTCTGCGACGCGGATTCGCCGGATTCCATCCTCGCCGGTCCCGACTATTACTGCCTCTATCCGATCAGTGTCGTCGTGGCGCGCCGGCCGTAAACGTTCCTTACCGGGGCCAGAGGCTGCTGGGCGGCACCTCCGGCCCGTCCTCGGTGTCGTCGAGCACGAACCGCTCCTCGGCGTCGTGTCGTAGCTCCTTCGCGCGATCGAGGTCTGTCAGCTCCCGAACCAGAAGGTCGTACCAGACGTCCATGTTCATTGCTGCCCTCGCGGCGTCTCGGGGACGCCGTCAGGTCCCTGACTTCTCACCAGACACCCCGCGAACGGGGCTTGGAGAGCGCATACGTGATGCCAAACCCGAACGCAGGGATGACGCGGGTTTGGAGTCGGGTACACGCAATGGCGAGCGGGACCGATGCCCGAGCTCGGGCGTTCTGCCGTTCACTCGCCGCCGGGACCCTCCTTGGCGAGCGGCGACTGGACCTGCCAGAACGGCGCGTCCTCGGTGGTCACCACATCCAGCACCACGGGGTCCTTCGCACCCCGCACGCGGTCCAGCTCGCCGACGAGGTCCTTGAGCGACTCGACGCGCACGCCGATGCAGCCCATGGCCTGGGCGATCTTCGCGTAGTCGGTGCGGCCCAGCTCGGAGGCGATGAAGCGGTTGCCGCGGCGCCGCTGACCGTCCTTCACCCAGCCCAGCACGCTGTTGTTCAGGACCACGGTGACGACGGGGATCCGGTACTGCGCCGCGGTGAGGAGCGCGTTCATCGTCATGGCGAAGCCGCCGTCCCCGCACACCGCGACGCAGTCGCGCTCGGGCTCGGTGAGCTTCGCGCCCATCGCGGCCGGAAGCGCGTAGCCCATGCCGCCGATGGACGACGGCTGATAGACGGTGCCGGCGCCGCGGCTCTGGAAGTAGTGGGTCATGTAGAGCCGGTTGGCGCCCGCGTCCATGGTGACGATGGCACGCTCGTCGAGCCGGCGCCCGAGCTCGGTGATCACGCGCTCGGGGCGCAGGGGAACGTCGTCGGAGCGCTGCTCGGGCTCGGCGAAGTAGCGATGCAGGGTCTTGAGCTCGGCCAGATGCTCCCGTCGCCGGCGCGCCGCCTCGCGCGTGGCCGGCGTGAGCCGTGGCGCGCGATCGGCGTCGAGCAGCTCGGGATTCTCGAAGCAGGTGTCGGTGGGCGCCAGGCGCGAGCCGACGACCAGCACCGTGTCGGCGTTGGACACGACCTCGTTCGCCACGGCCTGGCCCCAGTTGCCGAAGACGCCGAGGGCGAGGGGATGGGTCTCGGCCATCGCGCTCTTGCCCGTCGCGGTCGTCGCCACCGGGACCGCGAGCAGCTCGGCGAGTGCCTGCAGCTCGGTCCAGGCGCGCGAGGCGTGCACGCCGTTGCCCGCGATGATCACGGGGCTCGACGACGCCAGCAGCGCGTCGGCGACGCGCGTGACGTCGGCGGCCGCGGGACGGGAGCGCCCCTCGGCGAGATGACGCGCGGTCGCATGGAGCCGAGGTGGTCGCCGCGTCTTGACGGTGCCGGCCAGCGAGCGGCTGCCGAAGACGAGGGCGACCGGTCCCGGCGTGCCCGTCGTCGCGTGCTTGATGGCGAGCTGCAGGGTCTGGACGGCTTGCTTCGGCTCATAGACGGCGGCGGTGTACTTGGTCGCGCTCGCGAGGAGATTGCGGAGGTCGTGGTTGCCGTGCTCGCCGGTGCCGGCCTGATAGGGGGCGTGATGAAGGAAGGGCGCCATGTCGGTGAAGTCGCCGAGCAGCAGCATGGGCGAGGCGCCCTTCACGGCTTCGAGCGTCCCGAAGAGCGCGTTGCAGGCGAGGAAGATGCCCTGGCCCATCACGACGCCGGGCTTGCCGGTGAGCCGCCCATACATCTCGGCCATGATCGAGCCCACCTGCTCGTGACGCACGAGGACCGTCTGGATCGCCTTGGAGTCGTGGAGCGCGTCGAAGATGCGGCCGGTGTCCCCGCCCGGCATGCCGAAGACGAAGCGGGTGCCCGCCTCCTCGAGGACACGGACGAGGGCGTGGGGAACGGCGATCTCGTCGGGAATGATCTCGATCATTGAAGGGCTCGGCTCGCCGCCCGAGCGCGGCTCACCTCGCACTGCCATCAGAGGTTCCGGTACGCGGCGAGGACCGCCGCCGCCATCTGCTTCGTCGTCGCCGGTCCGCCCTGATCGGGCGTGAGCGCCTTGCCGTCGCGGTACACGCGCGCGAGCGCCGCCTCCAGGCGCGTGGCCTCGGCGGCGAGCCCCACGTGGTCGAGCAGGAGCGCCGCGGACAGGATCGTCGCGGTCGGGTTGGCGATGCCCTTGCCCGCGATGTCGGGGGCGGAACCGTGGACCGACTCGAAGTACGCCCAGCCGTTGTCGCCGAAGTTCCCGGACGGCGCCACGCCGAGCCCGCCCGCGACCTCGCCGGCGATGTCCGACAGGATGTCGGCGTACTGGTTCATGGCGACCACGACGTCCATCGCCTTCGGGAACCGGATGAGACGGCGCGCGGCGTCGTCGACGTGGAAATGCTCGAAGGTGAGGTCCGGATAGCGGCCGACCACTTCCTGGACGGTCCGCTGGAAGAGCCCGTCGGTCTGGGGCAGGACGTTGGACTTGGTGACGCACGAGACCTTGCCCGCGTGACCGCGGGCCTTGCGCTTGCGGGCGATCTCGCACGCGAAGCGGCCGATGCGCTCGGCCCCGGCCCGGGTCGCGACCTTGACGGCGAAGCGACCCTCGCCGTAGCGGTCGAGGTTGCGTCCGAAGCGGTCGCGGAGATCCGGCATGATCCGCGTGAGATCGGCCAGATCGCCTTCGCGACCGGGATACATGCCCTCGGAGTTCTCGCGGATGACGACGAAGTCGATGCCCTCGGGATCGGCGAGCGGCGAGCACATGCCGCCGTAGAACTTCGCCGGCCGCAGCCCGCCCCACGCCTCCATCTCCCAGCGGAGCCAGCCGACGACGGCGGAGGTCGCGGGCCCGGCCGCGCCGAAGAGCACCGCGTCGGCCTCGCGGCACGCGCGTCTGGTCTCCTCGGGCACGGCGTTGGAGCCTTCGCCCTGGGGCGGCGTGAGGATCTTGAGGGGCATGCCGGCGGCGGTCATGATCTCGCAGGTGGCGTCGACCACCTCGATGCCGATGCCCTGGCCCGGTAGCGCGACGATCGTCTTCATGCCTTCACCGGGGTCTGCGCGAGCAGCTCGGCCGCCCGCTTCTCGACGACCGTGCCCTTGAAGAAGTCCGGGTTCACCTCGCCCCAGAAGCGCACGGCGTTGGCGAACATGAAGTCGCGGAAGTCGTCGTCCGTGATCAGGCCGTGCTCGACCAGCTCGTACGCCTCGGGCACGACGTCGGCCATGTCGGGGACGTCGAAGTGTCCGATGTCGGAGCTGAACAGCGCGTTGAGCCGCGCGCCCATCGGGTTCGCGCGACGGTTGAAGGCCCACGCGTTGACGGGGTCGTCGGCCTCGCAGCCGAAGTAGAAGCGCGGGACGAACAGCTCGCGGATGTCCTCCTTCCGCTCGATCTTGCACCGGAAGTAGTCGTCGAGGTCCTCGATGCCGCCGGTGAGCGCGGAGTTCGAATCGCCTTCGAGTCCCTCGCCCCGGCGCACGGCCTCGACGAGCGCGTCGCGCCCGTACTTCTCGGCGTAGGTCAGCAGGGCCGCCCGATCGAGGTTGTGAGGGTTCGTCGCCTCGAGCGCCGTTCGATTGCGCTTGTCCCAGTGGCCGATGAGATCGGCGTAGAGCATGCACGCCCAGCCCACGCCCCCCTCGAGGAACGCGAAGTTCAGGTCGGGAAAGCGCCGGGTGATGCCGCCGAAGAAGAGCGCCTTGCACACGGCGTGGCCGGCCGAGGCGAAATGGCCGATGTGGTTGAAGCAGAAGCTCGACGGCGAGTTGCGCAGCAGGATCGAGCGCGCGCCGTTGTGGAAGCTCGGCGCGATCCGGAGCTCGCGGCACTTCTCCCACACGGGATCGTAGTCGTGCGGGCTGTCGATCCCGATGACGTCGTACCACTCGACGAGGCCCGCGGCGTCCGGACGCTCCGCGGCCAGCGCCGGCACGGGCCGGCGCATGAGGCCGCCGACCATCATCACCTTGTAGCCGAGCTGCCGCGCCGCGAACTCCATCTCCTCGATGGCTTCTTCCGGCGTGTACATCGGAATGATGGCGGCGGGGACGATGCGGTCCTCGAGCCCGCGGAACTGATCGGCGGTGAAGACGTTGTAGGCCCGGCAGATGGCGCGACGCAGCCGGGTGTCCTGCATGCGGTGGTAGGCGAGCCCGGCCGTGGGATAGACGACGCAGAAGTCCATGCCGAGGTCGTCGAGGCGCTCGTACATGAGGCGCGGCAGCATGGCCGTCGCCCGATCGAGGACGTTCGTGCACGGCGAGCCCCAGAACGCTTCCTGGCCGACCCGGCGCCGCGTCCGCTCGGCCAGCGACATCTTCAGCGAGCTCGGCACGCGCTCGCTGGCGATCGCGAGCGCCTCCGCCGCGGCGTCGCCGCCGATGCGCCGGAACTCCTCGCGCATGACGGGCAAGTACTCGATCCAGTGGCCGTCGGCGTCGATGATGGGATGGTTCAGACGCGAACGAAGCCGCCGAGCCTCAGAGTGACCGTTGGCGCTCATGGCAAACCTCCCGGGGCCGGGTTACTCGGTGCCCCGATCCTACCACCGGCCGTCGTGGCCGAACGTGGCGCGGGAGGGCTAGCGGCGGGAGCGCCAACTAGGCGGCGCTGTCGTCCTCTTCTTGGTCCTTCTCCCATTCCTGGCGGGCGGGGGGCCACGGGTCGCCGCGCAGGACGGAATCCGCGCACCGGGCATGCACCTCGATGCCGAGAGAGGGCAAACGGGTGACACGCTCACCCTTTGCGAACCCGGTGGAGCAGACCCAGCAGACCGCGTCAGTTTCCATTTGGATGGGTTCGAGCGCCCGCCACACCATCTGGGGGCAATCCCAGTGCCCGTGAGGCGTCTGTCCTCTCCTCGCGCGGGTTGAAACAGAGCCAGCGGCACGCGACGGGATTGGCGTAAGCTTGGGCACATGGAACTCGTCAGCCGGATGATGGATGGGTCGATCCCCCAGCCCCCGGAGGCCGGCCCCGCGTCGTCCGACACTCCTGCCCGACTGAGGCAGGACGAGAAAATGACATATCTGCAGCGCGTGCAGCTCTTCGAGGCATGCTCGTCCCGCCAGCTCCGCGCCATCGCGCGTATCGCGGAAGTCCAGGAGGTTCCGGCGGGGCACGTCCTGGCCCAGGCGGGCGACCCGGGCGACCGCTTCTTCGTGATCGTCGACGGAGCCGCGCAGATCGAGGTATCGCCGCAGCAGCAAAGCCGGATCAGTCCCGGGGAGTTCTTCGGCGAGATGAGCCTGCTCGACGGCGAGCCCCGCTCGGCCACGGTGACGGCCGATACGGCGATGCGGCTACTGGTGATCCAGCGCCGCGACTTCATGACCCTCCTCGGCGAGGTCCCCTCGCTCACCGAGCGGATGCTGGTCACGCTGTGCCAACGGGTCCGCAAGGCCGAGAAGGCGCTCACCGCATAACCGTTCGGACGACTCCGATTCCAACCCTCCCCGCAAGGGGGAGCGGATAAGTATTCGAATGATTGGACGCGGCGGCTATGAGAGAATCAGCGCCGTGCTGAGGCTGCGGGGCTCCCGCCTTCTTCTCGCATCCAGCCTGTGGCTGACGGTTTATGTCGTCTGTGTGCTCGTCGTCGCCTCGTTCATCTTCTTCGAGGTGCTCGACGTCGACGGCTCGGACTTTCCGAGCCATCCGGCCAAGATGGCGGCGCGCGTGGCCGAGCCCCAGCACGACGACATCAAGCGCATGTGGCTGCACGGCCCCGTGAGGATCTGGACGGGTGCCGCCCGGCTGGAGATCCGCCAGCCCGACCGTCGCGATCGCGACGTGCCGGCGGTCGCGCTCCTGCCCAGGCCGGTCCGCGAGCCTCGGGCGGCGCTGCCGCGCGCCGCCCTGGCCGACGTCCCGCCGTCCGCCTGACCGCTCGCCTTCGTCTCGTCACCGACTCGATACCGGGGGATTCCATAAATGGTCAGGATCATCTGCATCGTCTTCTGTCTGACGCTGGCGCTGCCGATCGGCGGCGCCGAAGCGCAGGATACCGCGCCGCGCCTCACCCTCGACGACGTCGTCGCGCTCGCCGTCCGTGAGAACCGCACGCTCCGTGCGAAGCAGTTCGAGTACCAGGCCACGCGGGCGGGCGAGATCACGGCCGGCCTCCGGCCGAATCCGATAGGCTCCTACTCCGCGGAGCAGCTCGGTGCCTCGCGTAATTCCGACGCCGTACCACAGCACTCGGTGATCGTCGGCCAGCCCATCGAGCTCGCGGGCAAGCGAGGGCGGCGCCTCGACAGCGCGCGGGCGGCGATCCGCGTGAGCGAGTGGGAGCTGGTCGACGTCCGGCGCCAGGTCATCGCCCAGGTGAAGA
>WNGF01011057.1_pt1 | contig 15972 bp, 14 predicted proteins | sample 5400641 | NCBI WGS metagenome assembly WNGF01 (sample SAMN13153371, study PRJNA577476) | soil metagenome | isolation source: 80 cm soil or saprolite under grassland replicate 2 | place: USA:California | collected 2016-06-15
AGGATCCAAAATCAAAAATTCCTCACAGGCAGCGCCGCGAATTGACTTGAAAGACAAAGTCACCGGCCAGGCACAGTACGTCGAAGATTTGCCGGATCTGCCGAACACGGCGTATGGGGCGATGTTGCTGAGCCCGTACTCGCACGCGAGAATTCTCAGCATCGACTCCGCTGAAGCTCTAAAAATGCCCGGAGTCTTGGGTATCGTTGACCGGGAGCATCTCGACGATGTCAATCCCAGGCTGAAGTTAGCGCCGCATGAGCATCTGAAGATCACCGACGACCAGGATTTTGTCGCCATTGATAAGGTCCGCTTCGACGGCGATCTCGTTGCGGTGGTTGTCGCCGACGATCTGGGCACGGCTGAGCGCGCGCTGGAAAAAATTCACGTCGAGTATGAACCTCTGCCGCCGGTTTTCGAGGCGGTCGAAGCGCTGGCGCCCGGCGCGCCGATTTTGCACGAGGATCGCGGCACGAATCTTTTGCTGGAAGACAGCTTGACGTGGGGTGATATCGACGAGGGCTTTCGCCAGGCGGAGCGCGTCTTCGAGGAAACTTATACATCACCGTCGATGTTTCATCACCCGATGGAACCGATTGGCGGTTGCCTCGTGCAATACCTCAACGGCGAAGTGAATGTTTGGCTGCCGACGAGCTCGCCGATGCGCGATGCCGCGGAGTTCGCGCACTTTCTCGGTATCGAACCGGACAAAGTGCGCCTACGTGTGCCTTACGTCGGTGGGGGTTTCGGTTCCAAGATACCGACCACTGCGCACTACGCGGCGCTCTTAGTGTCACGAAGAATCGGCCGACCTGTGCGGTTGGTGCCTTCGGCGGAATACAGCTTTCGGCAGAACTCGCGCCACGCCGAAGTCTTCAAAGCCAAGGTCGGTGTCAAAGCGGATGGAACACTGACGGCGCTCGACGTAGATCTAATCGTCGATACCGGCGCTTACACTACCGGCGGCGCTACCGCCGCGCACAATTCGGTGATTTCCGCATGGGGCTGCTACCGCATTCCGCACCTGCGCATCAAGGGTCGCTGCGTTTACACCAACAAAGTTCCCGCCGGCCATACTCGGGCAACGGGCAAGATACAAACGACTTGGGGCATTGAGTGCGCCATGGACAGTGTCGCGCGTCAAATGGGCATCGATCCGTACGAGTTTCGCAAAAAGAATGTCCTTTTGCGCGGCGACTTTGTCTGTAAGGGCACGCCGCGCATGGACACCGATTATCTCGACCTGATGGCAGAGGCGATCGCCGGCATCGGCTGGGATGGCAGATCGAATTTGACGCCAGCCGCGAATGCAAACAGCGGCTCGCCCTGGGCGCACGGACGCGGCATGGCGCTCAGCCTAAGGCACGGCTCGCAAGGCGGCGGCCGGGCGTATGCCCTGGTCACGATGGATGCGGCGGGAAGCGTGACGATTCAACACAATGCGCCGGAGATCGGCCAGGGAACCCATAATCTTTTCAGTGTAGTGGCGGCGCAAACTCTAGAAATTCCGCAAGATCAAATTCGCGTGCGCGCGCCTGACACGGCGGTAAGTTTGCCGTTTGCCGGCGTCAGCGCACAGCGCACGACGATGCAGATGGGCAACGCGGTGCATAACGCCTGCAACAAGCTAAAGCAGGAACTCTTTTCTCTGGCGGCGCAAGCGAAGGGCGGCAAGCCTGAAGAATGGCAATTGATTCAGGGACGGCTTTGTTGGGGCGAAACGAGTTTTTCCATCAGCGAGATCATCCGGCTCGCCGGCGGCAGCGTAGTTTTAAAGGCCGTCGGTTATCACAGCGTGCCGCCAATGGTAAAGGACTCAGCTTTCGCCGGTATGGATCACTGGGCGCCGAGCGGCGCCGCAGTCGATCTGGAAGTGAACCGCGACACCGGTGAGTTGCGCATACTCGGCTACGCGGTCATCGCCGATGCCGGCAAAGCGATTCATTATCCTTCCGCGAAGTCCCAAGTGGACGGTGGCGCGGTGATGGGTTTTGGTCACGCACTGTTCGAAGAAACGATCTATCAAGACGGACAGTTCCAAAACGGCGACCCCTTTCAGTATCGTTTGCCGGTGATGAAAGACATTCCGGCGGAGTTTTACTCCTCGATGCTGGAGAAAGGGGACGGCCCGGGTCCCTTCGGTTCGAAAGGCATGGCGCAAACCTCGATCGTGACTGTCGGACCGGCCATCGGTAACGCGGTTTATGATGCGCTCGGCGTCCGAGTCCGGTCTTTGCCGATCACGCCGGAAAAAATTCTCCGCGCGCTGGGAAAGATTTGACAATCAAAATGGACGACCGCCGCGCGGTTGTAGGGGAAGGCTCCCGTGCCTGCCCGACCCGGGGCAACCACAGAGGGTTGCCATTACCGCAAAGACGAATTGCGAGATGCATATGATCGGCTCACTTCAGCTTGTCCAGCCAACTACCGTTCAGGAGGCCTCCGGATCGCTCGCAGACTACGGCGAGAAAGCTAAAATCTATGCCGGCGGAGCTGAGTTGCTGTTGCTGCTGCGCAACGGCTTATTGGACGCAGAAGTCTTGGTTGACGTGAAAAAGATCGAAATGCTCCAGCGCGTTACCGCGGAGAATGGAGTGCTGCGGGTCGGCGCTTGCGTTACGCATCATGCGCTCGAGAAAAATGCACTGGTGCGCGACCATGCACCTTCATTGGCGTACGCTGAATCGCAAGTCGCGAACGTTCGTGTAAGAAATCAGGGAACCCTCGGCGGCAACCTGGTTTTCAACGATCCCCATTCCGATCCCGGCACGGTACTTCTTATCCATAACGCTTCGGTGACCGTGGGAAACGAGAAACGGGAGCGGCGCATCGCGCTGAATGACTTTTTCATTGATATGTATGCGACGGCTCTCGAACCGGGTGAACTATTGCTGTACGTCGATATCCCGGCGCTGCCCGCCGAGATGAAGAGCGCTTATGTGCGTCTCCATCGCTATCAACGCCCGACGCTCGGCGTTGCAGTTGGTGCGCTTATGGCTAATGGCGCTATCGAAGAACTTAGATTAGCGGTGGGTTGCGTGGGGCCAAAAGCCGAGCGGTTGCCGGAGCTTCAAACAAAAATAACAGGAACCAAGCTGAGCGACGCTCAGCGAATTCTGGCGGAGGAAAAAAATTATCTGCGCGATCTCCTCCGGCCAGTGGATGATCTTTTGGGTAGCGCGGAGTACAAACTGTACATGACCGGCGTGATGTTAGGCGATGCGCTGGAAGAGGCCACTCGATATAAAAACGCGCGACACTAAGACGCTGCGGCAACCGTGTTGTAGAGAACCCGTCAGCGGTGGAATTCTTTGATGTAGAGTGTATCTAGTTCGGCTCGGACCTCCGCCGGCGGTTTGCCGATGTAGGTCGCGTTCTTATTCTCGCTGATCTTTCCGAACACCTCGGCGCTTTCGGCTGCGTAGAACAAAACCAAGTTGTGTGTGTCGCATGCATGCTGCTTACAGGAGTGAACGAAGAGATACTCTTTGCCGCCGACCTTAACTTTTTTGCCTTCTTCACTCGGCCCGTCTAACTTTACTAGCCATGGATCCTTAGCTTTCGGTCCCAATGCCGCTTTGTAGGCTTTGTTGAACTTGCTGTCTTTCACCAAGTCCCACGGGTAGGGCTCGGCGTTGGCGGCAGATGCGAGCAAGATGAACAAAAGTAAAATTGAAAAAGTCGGCATCGGCGTTGGCTCCTGTGTTTGACGTGAAGGTTGTGACGATATCGACTTCTACAAACGCGCTATTCACTTGTCAACGTCCCGATGCTCGAGTAAGTAATGCGCTTTCTTGAGTTCTTGCTGGTTTTCTCGCCTTATTTTTTTCAGCTAGTGACAACCCGTTACAAAATCGTATCTATCACGACATCGATATTCTTCGTTCCCACTTCCGCCGGATTTTTCTTGTCCTCGCCCGTAAAGTCGCCAGCTCTGCGAGTCATGAGAGTGTCGTCTTTAGCGAGACGGACGACGATGTTGATTTTGCCGATGAATGGAGTGCCTTGCATCATTACGTTTTGCTGATCTAATGAGACGCGCACGTAAAGCTGGAATGTCAATTTTGCCGCCGCGTGCCGAGAATCCTCCCTTTTCGGGCTCGGAATCCCACAAATTCGGGTCCGGTTCCCAGCCACTAGACTCCTCTATCTCGAGGATAGCGCAGACACACTCCCCGAGCGCCACTCCAAGATGGTCGCTGGCAGCAGCGGAGCCCCCATCAGCGCGGTCCGCGACAAGGACGAAGTTAAGGAACGCTTCCCTGTCCTTTGCCATCTCTTCGACCATAATTCGAGCGAGATCGTAAGACAGCATGCTTCCCTCATCGTTGCGGAGGAATGACTTTCCAGACCAGAATTCTTGAATCTCGGGCAAGCCCCAGAACTCCAGGTGTTTCTGGTGCATTTCCTTGGGAGTGTATAAGGGGGAGCCGGCATAGCCGAGCCTTCGTTCCATGTTCACAGCGATGCCTTCATTGAGCCACGCTGGTAAGGGGAGATGGGCGACACAGCCATGAGTCATCTCATGCACAATAACCGGCTCGATGACTTGCATATCGCTCTTGACGGTCACGAAGTGACTGCAGCCAGCATGAAGGTACATGCCACTGCTTCCGGCAAACTCCCCATCGTCTGGATAATAGTGGGAGATGTAATGGTAGTAGCCATCGTAGTCGTCGAAGACGATGAGGATGTCCTTACCTGAGGCGGGAACGGCGGCCACGCCGTCGAGCACATGAACGATTCGGCTGAGAGTCAGGTTCATGAACTCAAGCGTAGCGCGCGCTACGTTTGGTTCGAGCGACGATATGAGCATCGCGTCGTCCGCCTCGGCGAGTTGATAGCTTGGTCCGAGAGCTGCACGCAAATGCAGGAGCCATGCCCGCTCACACATCGACCACGCGAGACCTTGGATCTCATTCGATGGGAGTTTGGCGACCCAGGATTCCACAGCGGGCCAGTCGACGTAAGGAAATTGATTGTCGATGGTGATGTGCGAGGAGAAAGCAAATGGCGCTGCTCCGTCAATTGAGACGGCTTCCGGGGGAGTCTCCGCTTTCGCTGAAGGAAGCGGCGATTCGTCGACGCCGGCCTTAACAGAAAAGATCGACTGAAGGAGCTTGAGCACTTGATTTTCGCCTTGGGTGATCTCTCATCTGAGCGCTATTAAGTGAATTAGCCACCACTATCGGTAGCGTTCTATCCCTAAAGCCTGGAGGCAATCAAGTTCGGAGAAATCACGAAGTGGTGACGGGGTTCGTTGTTCTGCTCATTAACTCACTGTCCAAACTGTTGAACGGCTTATCTTCTTGTCGCCACGGTTCTATTGCATCAGCTGATCGATTACGATATCGACGTTCTTGCTTCCCACCTCTACGGGGTTTTTCTTATATTCACCAGTCACGTCGCCGGCTCCCCGAGTTGTTGGATTGCCGTCTTTGTCGAGGCGGACAGTGATGTTGATTTTGCCGGTGAATGGCCCGCCTTGCATCATCACGTTTTCCTGTCCCAAAGAATAGGACAACGGGAAAGTGGGGCGGTCGATTTTTTTAACGGCGAGGGGTGGACCGGCCGCGCCGCCGGCGGCGCGGCCGATAATGAATAATGCCGCGTTGGGATCGAGGTTGGCTTTGAGTTTTGGATCGATGGTGATTTTGCCGCTGATCTGAGCGGACGGTGACGATGGGGCGGCCGGTGCAGAGGACGCGGCTTGGCTCTTTTGATCGCCGCCTGCCGGAATTTCGGCGAGCAGCTTGCCGATCTCATTTCTTTCTTCGCCAGGCGGAACGAGACTCAAAAGTTTCCCCAACGCTTCCCGGGCGCCGGCAAAGTCTTTTTTCTCGCGATACAAAACCAAACCTTTGCCCCAGAGTGCCATAGGGAAATTCGGCGCTTGCGACAGGGCCTTGTCGAACGCCAGCAACGCGCCGTCGGCGTGACCTGCCTCGACGAGAATGAATCCCATGTAACTGTGTGCTTCGGGGTTGTTTGGATCGGCAGCGAGAACTTTCTTGAATGCTTCGATGGCCTTGGGAAATTCCTGATGGGCGAAGGCGGTTTTACCTTCGCTCAGCGCTGCTCTCGCCTCGGCATTCGCCGGCGTGGTGCCGGTGAGAAAGTCGCCGGTCATCGTGTCGTTTTCGCCGCTGCGCGTGCGCACCGATTTCGTCAACATGACGCCGAGTAATAAGCCGAAGAGCATTAAGAAAATACCGCCGCCGACGAGCTGCCAGCGACGAAAACGCATTGCGCCTTGCGCGCTTCTTTGATCGCGACCGGCTTTTTCTTTGGGTTTCTTGACGATTGGCTTCGGAGGCAGCGAGCTAAGCTGCTTAATGACGGCGGCGCCTTTGGTTTCGATTTCTTGTTTGAGTTGAGAGTAGTCAGACTCGGAGAGCTTTCCGGACTGAAAGTCGAAATCGAGTTCAGCCAATTCGTTTTTTAGTCTCGCACGTTCGCGCAATAGTTGAGCTTTGGCGCTTGAGTCTTCAAGATTTGGCTGCTCGAAGTCTTGCTGAATCCATTCGCTGGGAAGTGGCTGGGCGACCTGCGACGGATTTGTCCCTTCGCTTAGTTTCTTGTTGGCGGTCCAGCGCCTGATGAACCAGAGCGCTGTGATCACGCCGACCACAAGAACAACGTAGGGCAAGATCCACAAGAGCGCGCTAAAGCCAGTTGTCTTCGGCTTGAGGAGAACCCAATCGCCATATTTCGAGACGAAGAACTCTTTGACCTCTTCCGGTGACTTGCCGGCTTGAAGTTGTTCGCGCACGATGCCGCGCATCTGCTGGGCCATTTCGGAGGGCGAGTCGGCGACGGACAGATTCTGGCAAACCACGCAGCGAAGTTCGCTAGCGATTTCACGCGTGCGGTCTTCGAGGTTAGGCGATGTGGCGCCAAGCACCGGATGAGTAATGAAGAGAAAGACAAAGACGATTGTGCAAATAATAAACAGTTTGCGTGATGTATCCCCCTCACCCTTCCCTCTCCCCCTGGCCGGGGGCGAGGGTGAAACAAACAGGGACAAGAGACGCACTTGTGAATGCGAGCAGGAATCCAGGAATTTGAAGAGAGTCTGGATTCCGGCCCTTCGACTGGGCTCAGGACATGCCTTCGCCGGAATGACGGAGAGGAGAACCTTGGCGATACGTGCAGCGCTCGTCATGAGGTCAAGCTTTCATCGTATCGGTTGGTAGTCGCCTTTGCCTTCCTGGGCGCTGACAATGCCTTTGGCCGCTTCGTCTAATTTGGCGACGACCAGAGCCGCGCGGATGCCGCCGACATGCTTATAGGTGATCCGACCTTGAGGATCGATGAAAAAGCTTTCGGGTATGCCCCAGGTACCGTAGTCGACGGCGATCTTGCCGGACTCGTCTTTACCGTTGGGGTAGGTGACGTTGAATTCCTTTAGGAACTCGAGGGAATTCTGATCGGTGTCTTGCAATGCGACGCCGAGAAAGACCATGTTCTTGTCTTTGACTCTTTGCCAGGCCGCTTCAAGGTCTTTCGCTTCGGCGCGGCAAGGCGGACACCAGGAAGCCCAGAAGTTGAGAAAAACCGCTTTGCCGCGCAAATCGTTGAGGGTCAGCTTGCCGCCGTCAAAAAGGGTGATGGTGAACGGTGTCGCGGACTTCGCGATGAGCGGCGAGGTGATGTAGCGCGCATCACGGGTAAAGCCGAAGGCCAACAAGGCAAGAATCGGCGCGATGATCAAAAGTGTAATCGCCAAGCGTCGCCAGGGCATGGTCAGTTCTCGATGCCCGCGGGCAGGTTTAAAGACTGGATTCCGGCCCTTCGACTGGGCTCAGGACGTGCCTTCGCCGGAATGACGAACGATGAGGACTCGAATCTTGGTAATAGTGGCATCACTGACGCCAGACTACGCTTCCTGTTGCGAAACTTTGCCGATTGGCAGGATGCAGATCAAAGTTCCCAGCGTGATGACAAAGCCGCCGATCCACATCCAGATAACCAGGGGGCGGACGAGAACTTTGAGCGTTGCTTGATTACGATCGAGCTCGCTGAAGCCGGAGAGAATCAGATAAATATCTTCGCTCAAGCTGCTCTGGTGCACGGCGCGACCGACGGGCGACTGCTGCGTCGGAAAAAACTTCAGCGCTGGGCTCAGGATTCCTTCATCGTTGCCGCTGTGAAAAACGCGGAAAGCACCCTCGACGCGAAAGTGCGTTGGCTGCTGGGAGCCCGTCAGGCCTTGGAACTGGATCTGATAGTTACCGACCTGCAAATTTTGTTTGACGGCCAGCGTGGCTTCTTTTTCGATACTGTAGGTCATGGAGCCGGCGATGCCCATGATGATCAGGACCACGCCCAAGTGGACGACCAGGCCACCATAGCGCCGCTGGTTTCGCCGGGTAAGGGTGATAAGGCCGCGAAGGATTCCTTCACCGGCGATGCGCTTGCGAGCGCGCAGCGCGAGAGCCGTATCGTAGAGAATCGTCAGCACGACGAAGGCGAGAAGTGTGAAGCCCAAAAGGGGAAGAAAATCCTGGACCTTCCAAATGAACAAGCCAAGCGCGACCAGCAACGCAGCCGCCGCCGGCCAGAGAAAGTTTCGTTTTAAGTTGTCCCACGACGCGCGGCGCCACGCAATCATTGGGCCCATGGCCATGAGAAAGACCAGGAACAGAAATAAGGGCACCGTCACGGAATTGAAATAGGGCGCGCCGACGCTGACCTGGACGCCGGCGACCGCTTCGGAAAGCAGGGGGAAAATCGTGCCGAGTAAGATCGTGAACAAAGCTGACACCAGCACGATGTTGTTTAACAGAAAAGCCGATTCGCGACTGACCATGGCGTCGAGCTCGGGTTGCTCTCTGAGGAGATCGGCGCGATAGGCGAGCAGGCCGAACGAGCTGAGCAGAATAAGCGTAAGAAAGCCGAGAAAGAATCCGCCTACCGGACCGGACGAAAAAGCGTGGATCGAAGAGAGTATTCCAGAGCGGGTAAGAAAGGTCCCGAAAATCGTCAGGCTGAAGGCGACGATGATGAGTGAAAGGTTCCAGACTTTGAGCATGCGGCGGCGTTCTTGCACCTGGACCGAATGTAAGAAAGCGGTGGCCGGCAGCCAGGGCATGAACGCGGCATTTTCGACCGGGTCCCACGCCCAATAACCGCCCCAACCGAGCACATGATACGACCACCAGGCGCCGACCAAATTTCCCGCGGTGAGAAAAAACCACGCAATGATCGTCCAGCGGCGCGTGCTGACGATCCACGCTTCGTCGACCTTACCGACGATCAACGCCGCCATGGCGAAGGCGTAAGGCACGGTTAGACCGACAAAACCGGTGTAGAGCAGCGGCGGGTGAGTCATCATGTTGGCGTCTTCGAGCAGCGGATTCAGGCCGCGGCCATCGGCCGGCACCGACGACATGGTTTCGAACGGGTTGGACAGAAATCCGATAACGCAGAGGAAGAAAACCGAGACGATGGAAAAGATCATGATCACCCAAGGCATCATCTCGCGATGCCGGTCGCGATAAACCCATGCGGTGATTGCGGCGAAAATGATCAGCAGCCACTCCCAGAGTAACAGCGAGCCTTCAAGCGCGCCCCACAGACCAGTGACGCGATAGTAGATCGGCGTCGCCCGCGTGGTATTGAATGCGACATATTTGATAGAAAAGTCGGTGCTGATTAAACCATAGATGAGCGCGAACGCGGCGAGGGTGACGAGTAGGAACTGCCCGAGAAGCGCGTAGCGCGCAAGCGACAAATAACGCTCCTCGCCCGTGCGCGCGGCGACGAGCGGGCTGACCATTCCCACGAGCGCGATGATGAAGGCCAGCAGGATACAGCTATGGCCGAGGTTGGCGGTCACTTGAGGCTTGCTTCCTTGGCTGGAACGAAGCTCTTTGCCGGAGGCCCGCCGTCTTTATGGGGGCTGTACTCTTCAGCGTGCTTGGCCATGATCGTCGTCGCTTGAAACACGCCATCGCTGCCGATCCGTCCTTCGACGACGGCGCCTTTGCCTTCGGAAAAAAGATCCGGCGGCACGCCTTTGAAGAAGATGGGGAACGTCGCCGTCCCGTCGGTGAGTTGGAAACGGTAGGTGAGATTTGCAACGAGCCTTTCACCACCATGCCGCCCAGGCGCAAAAACTTATCGTTAGATGAACTTTCCTTGGCCTTGAGCTCCGACGGCGTAACGAAATAGACCATTGCTTCCTGCATGCCGCCATAAATCATATAGGAAAGTGCGGCGACGATGATCACGCCACCGATCAAAAAACGTCTACTTCTTGGCATCGCTGCTTGTCGCCTCCGTCGACCTGAGCGCATCAAGATCCGCCGCCGTGCTGGCATAGCGGCGTTTGAGCAAAATCAGGTAGACTAAAATCGAACCCCAAACAATTCCATAAGCCAACGAAACAAAACCCCAGGCGCTCATCACGCACCTCGATCGAGCCGCCGCGCTCTGATCTCTTCGCGCATCTCGCCCAGGCGGTAGCGCATCGACAATAAGTAGAAGTAAAGTAGCAAGAAGCCGACGAAACTGATAGCCAGCGCCGTCAGCATCGCTGGGTGGACATTCTCCCACGGCGCTTTGTCGGGCCGCAGGATCGACGGCGGCTGGTGCAAGGTCCGCCACCAGTAAACGGACATATGAATCAGCGGAATATCGAGAAACCCGATGATGCCGAGCACGGCCGCCGCCGAAGCCGCCCGATTCTCGTCTTCGATCAGCGATCGCAACATCAGATAGCCGACGTAGATCAACAACAAGATCGCAGTTAACGTCAGCCGGGCATCCCAAGTCCACCACACGCCCCACGTCGGCCGGCCCCAAATCGATCCCTCGATAATGGTCAGGGCGGTGAAGAGCACGCCGATCTCGGCCGCCGAGTGCGCCAAAAGATCGTCGCGTTTCTCGCGCTTCCACAAATACATGCCACTGCCGATAAAAACCAGAAAGTAAGAGAGATATGCGGTGAGAATGCTCGGCAGATGCAAATACATAATGCGCTGGACGTCACCCTGATAAGCGTCCGGCGGAGCGATGACCAAACTCCAAAATAATCCGATCACGACAGCGACGAACGCCAGTGCGCCGAGGATTCCTTTGCGCTTCTTTATCGCTACCTGAGCCATCTTCAGTTTTCGATTACCCGATCAAATATCAGTACTCCAACGGTCAAAAATATCACATCAAAACTCAAAAGTAGGCGCAACCAGGGGATCGCATCGCCGAACTCGCCGGTGCGCAAAACATTTTCCATGCAGCGAATGGTGGCGAGGATGACCGGAATCATCAACGGAAAGAGTACCAACGGCAAGAGCAGCTCGCGTGCCCGCGCCCGCAACGTGATCGCTGACGCGATCGTCCCTAAAACGCAAAAACCGATGGTCCCCAGTAAGGTAACCAGAAACAACTGCGGTAGCAAATTCCACGAGCGCAGATTGAAGAGTATCCAGAATAGCGGGATGACGACGATTTCCACGACGATCATCAAAACCAGATTGAAGCAGCTCTTGGCAAGAAACAGCGCGCCGCGGTCGACCGGCGAGAGCAGCAGGGCGTCGAGGCAGTGATTTTCGCGCTCGGGCTGGAAGAGTTGAGCAAGGCCCAAAGTTCCGGTGAAAAGAAATGCGAGCCAGAGTAATGCCGGCGCCATTTCAGCGACTTTTTCCGGCGCGGGATCGAAAGAGAAGTGAAAGACAAAGAGCAATAAAGTGCCGAAAAAAAACATCGTCAGCAGGCTGTCACGCTGGCGCAGCTCCAAGAGCAAATCTTTCCACAGCAGCAGGTAACTTTCCCTTAGGAGCGCCATATTTCTCCCTGCGGCAGAAATTCGCCGAATGCTTTGTCGAAATTTGGCCATGGCTGCTGCTTGATTTCATCGAATGTTAGCCGGCCGCGATTGAGTATGACGGCGCGGCTGGAAAGCTTCAGCACGCGGGAGACATGGTGTGACGCCACGACGATGATGCGGCCCATGGCGCATTGACCCTGGAGAAACTTTTCCAGCACGTCGACCCCGCTGCCATCGAGCACGCCGTAGGGCTCGTCGAGAAGCAGGAGCTCCGGCTCCAGGAGCTGCCATTTGGCGATCGACAAGCGGCACTTCATGCCGCTCGAAAGATTCGCCGCGTATTCATCGGCGCGATCGGCGAGATTCACCTGTTGAAGCGCCTGGTCGATGGCGTGTGAGTTCTTCTGCTGATGATACAGCGAAGTAAAGAAATAGAGGTTTTCGCTAACCGTCAAGTTATCGTAAAGATGGTCGGCCGGAGTTAGAAAACCGATCTTGGTACGGAGAGCAGTTGCGCCGTGCGAGAGCGTTGCACCGTCGAGTTTGACTGAGCCGGCGGTGGGCGATACCAGGCCGGCGAGTATTCTTAACAGCGTCGTCTTTCCTGCGCCGTTCGGTCCGAGGATGGCGACGAACTCGCCCGGCTTTAGAGCCAAAGTGATATCCCTAAGCGCCCACAGTAAGCCGTAAGCCTTGGCAAGTTTCTCGACGGTTATGTGCAAGGTTTTGAGCTCAACGCGAAAACCGACGGCGCTGCCGAATCACGAGTTGATCGACTATAGTGAGTGAAAGTGGCGGATTCAAGTGGAGATTAGTTTTGGTTTCTTACGTGGGTTGATTGACAATCTCGATGGAACTCCCCTATTTAGGTAGATGTCACTTTGAGTCAGCGTTGAGGAGGAATCAATGAATCCCATCGTCACGGTCACTGGGTTCTGGGATGCGTTTGTCACGAAGATCGCCGTTTTTCTGCCGAATCTGCTCTTTGCCATAGCGATCATATTACTCGGCTGGGTGATCTGTAACGTGATCAAACGCATCGTCGTGCGCTTGCTGAAGCTTTGCCAGTTCGATGCCTTGGCGGAACGCGTCGGGATCAAACACATCCTTGAGCGCGGCGGCATCAAGCAGTCGCCTTCGGATATTATCGGGCTGCTGGCCTTCTGGTTTCTCTTTTTGATCGCCATCGTGACGACGCTCGAGACATTAAATCTGAGCGGTGCTACTGACACGCTCCACACAATCTATCTGTACATTCCAAAGATCGTTGCGGCACTGGTAACGCTGATCCTGGGACTTTATTTCGCAAATTTTTTAGAAACAGTGACGCGGACTTCCTGCGCCAACGCCGGGTTGGAACAGGCGGCGGCGATCGGTCGCGCCGCCTACATAGGGACGACGATTTTCGTTGTCGCGGGCATCTTTGAGATCTTAGATATCGCCTCCGAAATCGTCATTTGGGCGTTTATTTTGGTCTTCGGCGCGATCTGTTTGGCGTTGTCATTGGCCTTCGGCCTGGGCGGGCGCGAAGTCGCCGGACGGTTCCTTGAAAAATGGTTAGAGCAGAAGAAAAACGAGTAGTTAGCACCTTGACTCGCTCTGGGTAATCAGTTAGTTTCGGACAGTTCCAAATACATTTTTACGCGAATAGCCTAAGGACTAGCGGAATCGGTCACGGCCCTTAGGCTATTTTTGCACGTGAGGAGGCTATGGCAGAGTATAAGGTCGTAAAAGTCCCGAAGGACGGCGCCAAGATAACTATGGGAGCCAACAAGCAGCTGCAGGTTCCCGACAATCCGATCATTCCATTTATCGAAGGCGACGGCACAGGCCGGGATATCTGGCGCGCATCCGTGCGCGTTTTCGACGCGGCGGTGGAAAAGGCTTACAAGGGCAAAAAGAAAATTCACTGGATGGAAGTTTACGCCGGTGAAAAGTCCTTCAAGCAATATAATAGTTGGTTGCATGAAGAGACCGTGCCGGCGTTTTCTGAATTTCTCGTCGGCCCGGTGCGCTATTTCAACGGCGTGCCTTCGCCGGTCAAGCATCCTGAGTATGTGGACATGGTGGTGTTCCGTGAAAACACCGAAGATATCTACACCGGCATCGAGTTTCCCAACGGCACCGAAGCTAATGCCAAATTCAAGTCGTTCCTCCAGGAAGCCTTTCCGACAGAATTTGCCAAGATTCGCTTTCCCAACACGGCTGCTGTCGGCTTAAAGCCGGTCTCGGTCGAAGGTACCGAGCGCCTCGTGCGCGCGGCGATTCAGTGGTCGCTGACGAACAAGCGCAAGAACATCAATTTCGTGCACAAAGGCAACATCATGAAGTACACCGAAGGCAAGTTTGCCGAGTGGGGTTATGCCCTGGCAAAACGCGAATTTCGCAATGATGTTGTGACCGAGCGCGAGTCATGGATCTTGGGCAACAAAGAGGCGAAGGCGAATATTTCAGTGGAAGACAATGCGAAGATGATCGACCCCGGATTCGATATGATGTCGCCAACGCAACAGGGCGATATCAAAAAAGAAGTCGAAGAGGCGCTCAAGCTCTGGCCGACCCACGGTGACGGCAAGTGGAAGAAGAAGTTGATGCTCAAGGACTCCATCGCCGACGTCACGCTCCAGTTCGTGCTGATTCGTCCGAAAGATTACGATGTCATCGCGACGCTGAACTTGAACGGCGATTACTTGTCCGACGCGTTAGCGGCTCAGGTGGGCGGCATCGGCATCGCGCCCGGCGCGAACATCAACTACGATAGCGGCCACGCAGTGTTCGAGGCCACACACGGCACCGCGCCGAAATACGCCGATCTGGATAAGGTCAATCCGGGCTCGGTCATCCTCTCCGGTGAGATGATGCTGCGTTACATGGGCTGGTCCGAGGCGGCCGACTTGATCATCAAAGGAATCGAGGGCGCCGTCAATGCCAAGACCGTGACTTACGATTTCGAGCGGCTCATGCCCGGTGCCAAACTCGTTAGCTGCTCAGGGTTCGGCGACGCGATCATCGCGAGTATGTGAAGGAGTGTCGAGTGACGAGGGTCGAGTGTCAAGTGCTGAGAGATTCAATTGTAACTTGACTGAAATAAGTTCGAGGGAGTTTTATGACTAGGAAAAAAATCGCGCTGATCGGCGCGGGCAATATCGGCGGCAGCATGGCCCATCTTTGTTTACTCAAAGGACTGGGCGATGTGGTTATGTTCGACGTTATCGAAGGGTTGCCCCAGGGGAAAGCGCTCGATCTGTCCCATGCCGGCCCGGTGGAAGGTTTCGACGGCAACGTCATTGGCACCAACAAGTACGACGATATCGCCGGCGCCGATGTTTGTATTGTGACCGCGGGGATCGCGCGCAAACCCGGTATGAGCCGCGATGACTTGTTGGGGACCAACGCCAAGATCCTGACCTCGGTTGCGGACGGTGTCAAAAAACATGCGCCGAATTCGTTTGTTATCGTCATTACCAACCCGCTGGACGCGATGGTGACGTTGATGCAGCGCGCGCTGGGCTTTCCGAAAAACCGCGTGGTCGGTCAATCGGGAATTCTAGATTCTTCGCGTTACCGCTCGTTCATTGCGAAAGAATTGAACGTTTCCGTGAAGAGCGTCCAGGCGATGGTTTTGGGTGGGCACGGGGATGACATGGTGCCGGTTCGCAGTTCCTGCATTATCGGCGGCGTGCCGGTGGAAAAACTGATCCCGGCCAAACGTCTCGATGAAATCGAAGCGCGTGTGCGCAACGCCGGCGGCGAAGTCGTCGCCCTGTTAAAGACCGGATCGGCCTATTTTTCTCCGGCCTCGGCGGCGATTCAAATGACCGAGGCCTTTCTCTTTGACAAGAAGGAAATTCTCCCTTGCGCGGCGTTGTTGGAAGGGGAATATGGGGTCAGCGGGTATTATTTCTGCGTCCCGGTCATCATCGGCGCAGGTGGTGTTGAGAAAGTCATCGACATCAATCTAAATGCTGCCGACAAGAAAGCCTTCGACGAGTCCCTCAGTCATGTCAAAGAAATCGTGCAAGCGACGAACCGCGTGTTAGGCGTTGCCTAGCTCACTTGGGATCCAAAGACATTGAGAGCCTGAGGCTAATCGTCTAGTCTTAGGGTCTCTCTTTATCACGGCGTGAAGCGGTGAATATTCACGAATTTCAAGCCAAAGAAATCCTTAAACGTTTCGGCGTCGCTGTGCCGCGCGGTAT
>WNGF01005584.1_pt1 | contig 15968 bp, 17 predicted proteins | sample 5400641 | NCBI WGS metagenome assembly WNGF01 (sample SAMN13153371, study PRJNA577476) | soil metagenome | isolation source: 80 cm soil or saprolite under grassland replicate 2 | place: USA:California | collected 2016-06-15
GCGGATCTCTGGTTCGATCGCGGGCGGCCTGGCGACCGCGCCGGCCGCCCGCATTTCCTCTTCGCGGGTGTGGGGGTGCATAAATCCCGTTTCATGCCGCCAGGCTGTATTCGTGGATCAGTCCGCCGAGGCGATCTCGGGTGACTTCGCTCGGTCGGGCCGAGCTGGCGAGCCGTGGCGTTGGCCGCTCGTGGTCGGGCGGCAGGAGGTTCAGCGCGCGATGCGGGCGGTGGCCGTTGTAGTGCTGGACGAAGACGCGGAGAACTCGCTCGAGGTGGCGCCGGTTGAAAATGAGGAGCCAGTCGAGACACTCGGAGCGGGCGGTGCGGACGAAGCGCTCGGCGATCGCATTCGCTTTGGGTGACCGGATCGGTGTCCTGATGATCTCGATGCCTTCGCTGCGGAAGACGGTGTCGAAGTCACGCGTGAACTTGCTGTCGCGATCGCGGATCAGGAAGCGAACTGGCGTCGCTCGCTCAGGCAAGGTCCAAACGAGCTGGCGAGCTTGCTGGCTGACCCAGGCGCCGTCTGGGTTGGGCGTGCAGCCAGCGAGGTGGACACGCCGGCTGCCAAGCTCGATGTAGAACAGCACATACAGCCGTTGCAGCCAGATCGTCTCGACGGTGAAGAAGTCGACGGCGAGCATGCTCTGCGCCTGTGCGCGCAGGAACTCGCGCCACGAGAGTCCGCCGCGCTCGCCGGCAGGCCCGAGGCCGGCGTGGCGCAGCAGGTTGCGCACCAGACTCGCTGAGACCGTGTAGCCCAGCCCGTGGAGCTCGCCGACGATGCGCTGGTAGCCCCAGCGTCGGTTCTCTCGCGCGAGGCGTAACACGAGTGCACGGATCTCGCCGCCGATCGGCGGCCGGCCCACGCGAGCTTGATACGTCCAGCGTTTCGCTACCAGACGCCGATTCCAGCGAAGCAGCGTCGTCGGAGTGACGACAAACGAGCGCCAGCTCGCTCGCGGCAGCAGACGGCTCGCGGCAGCTAGGAAAACCCGGTCGGAAGCGCTCAGCTCGGGCCGGGCGAGCTGGCGACGGAGCACCGCGAGCTCGTGGCGGAGCACAACGATCTCGAGCTCCTTGAACTCATCCGGACGGAACCGCAGCGCCGCGAGCTGCAGAAGGCGCCGAAGCACGAGGTAACAGAACGACCAGAACAAAGGGCAGCTCCTCCAGGTGGACGGGACGGGCGACCGACTCTACGAACGAGAACCAGCCCCACCGACGCGGAACCGACTTAATGCACCCCACAGGCTCCATAAGGGCTCCATCCTATGTTGTCTGCCTTGGCTACAGACTCGCAAGATGCGGAAGCGGCAATGCCGAGCGAGTGCGTACGCTCCTGGGCCCTGGCTGAGGTCGTCCTTTTCCACCACGCGCTGGGGCTCACCGACCCCGTCCGCCGTTTCGCCGCCGCGTTGCGCGGCGCCGGCCACACCGTGCACGCGCCCGACCTCTACGACGGCCGGACGTTCGACACGATCGAGGACGGTCTGGCCCATTCCGAGGAGATCGGCGGGCCGATGGCGATCGTCGATCGTGCCCGCGTGGCCGTCGAGTCGCTGCCGCGCGAGGTCGTCTACGTCGGCTTCTCCCTCGGCGTGCTGCCGGCGCAGTCGCTCGCCCAGACGCGGCCGCACGCGCGCGGCGCGGTGCTCTGTTACTCCGCCCTGCCGCTCGGCCAGTGGGGCGACAACTGGCCGGCGACGTGGCCGGAAGGCGTGCGGCTGCAGCTGCACATCCTCGAGGGCGATGAGGACTTCGAGTTCGCGCAGGGGCTCGCCGCGATCGTGCCCGGAGCGGAGCTCTTCGTCTATCCCGGCACCGAGCACTATTTCGCCGAGCATGACGACCAGGCGGCCGCGCTGCTCACGCAGCGCGTGCTCGCGTTCCTCGGCTAGGCCTTCGCCAGGGCCGGGGAGCGCTGATCGCCGACGGCAATCACGCGCGCATCGTCCGACAAACCCGGCGAGCCGAGTTGTTACGCTCCTCTCATCCTGTGAGCCTTTCGGGGTTTGCGGGACTCGTCTCTCTTTGTGGAGCCAGGAAGGTGACCCCTCTTTAGCAAGTCCTGGCGGCCGCGACGGTCGCCGTCGCGCAGAGCGGCAGGTGCTCCGTCTAGTCGATGAGCCTGTCCAGCAGCTCGAAGGTCGGGTGCGGATCGTCAACGTCGCCGAAGTGACCTTCTTCGCGGATGATCTGTGTGCCGCCCAGGTTCTCGAACATGCGCCGCCCCTGCTCGGCGTCGCAGCCGTATGGGTCGCGAACCGAGTTGATGAAGTAGAGATCGGAGACGTGCGCTTTGATGCTCTGCCAGTCGTACGTCTCCTGCAGGATGGGCTCTTCGTCCGTATTCGGTGGGGTTGCGTAGCCGGCGACCAGGATGGCCTGTGCCACGCGGTTCTCGATTTGCTCGAGGAGGGCGAGGAGGAGCGCGGCGCCGCCCGAGTGCCCGACGAGGACTGTCGCCTCGTCGAAGACGTGGCTCGCCAGCACCGTCGGCAGGAACGTCCGGATCGGCTCCAAGTTGAGGCCGGGGTAGTGAGGGAGCTCGACGGCGTAGCCGCGCGCTTCCAACCTCGCTCCAAGCCACGGGTACCAGCAGTACTGTGGGTGGCCACCGGTGCCGTGGAAGATGATCGCCTTCCGCCTCATGGTCTTCTCCTAGGCTTGGTAGTTGCGTACGTCAGAGGGGTCGCTCGGGTAGCCGCCGTCTGCCAGCACCGGGATGCGCGTGGCGAGCGTCAGGTCAGCTGATAGCGCTCTTCAAGCGTCTTCGTTAGACCTCTTCTTCCCGGCCTCCCTCTCCGTCCGCCCACGACACGGCGGTGTCGCGCCTGAAGACAAGCTCGTCGACCTCGTTGCCGGGCCACACGCCGATCTTGTTGCTGTCGGGATAGACCGAGACGGCCGGCACCCGCGAGCTGGAGAACATCAGCGTCCTTGCCGGCGACTCGCTCCGGTTCATGATCTGGTGTGCCCGGCGGGACCAGGCGGAAAGCAGACGAGGTCTCCGCGTTCCAACCTGCGCTCCCCGTCGGGTTCGCGGAGCACGATCGTTCCGCCGACGACGAGCAGCCATTCCTCTTCGTACTCGTAGTGATACGGGCCCCCGTCCTGACCGGGTGACAGGTCGTAGATGTACATAGCCGTCGCCGTAGAGCCCACAGCGCGAGCCACGTCAATCCTGCCCTCCAGGTTCTCGGCACCGAAGATGTTGATGGCCGCCATGGCAGCTACGAGTCCTCGTACATAGACAGCTGCTGTGCGGCGACCGGCTTCAGCGTCTCACTCCTGGTCTCCGCCGAGCGCGTGTTCCTGCAGCTGCGGCAGGTCCCACACCGGCACCTGCCGACGTGCACACGCCCCTCGCATCGACTTCGAACGACACCCTGCCAATCATCTGCGCTCCTTCCTCCTAGCTTGTCGAATCCTGAGACTGCGCGGAAGCGGAGAAATCATCGGCCGTCATCGCATCTGCGACCTGTGCCACCGGTTAAGCCCGCTTGGCTCCATAGAGCTCTATGCTCGCGCGCGCGAAGGCCTGATGTGGAGTCGGATTCTGCGCGAGCTCAGTCTCGGATCGAACCTCGACCGGCGTTGTGTGTCCAGAGGGAGCGAATTCCCGGCTCACAGTGGTCATCCAGGAGCCCGAGAGATGAAACCGTCAACCCTCCTTACCATTGCGCTCGATCGGCAACTCGTCGCAACCCACGACAACGGTTTTCCGCTTGCTTTCGTCGTTTTCCAGACCGCCGCATTTGCCACTAGTCGCCATTGGTTGCGACCGGTTGGCTCCACAAACGCTCCATCCTTAGTTGTCTCCTGAGGCTACGGCTGCGGTGTGTTGGACGATCTGGATGGGGTTGCCGTCGGGATCGGCGATCCATGCGATTAGCAGACGCCCGAGCCATTCATGTGGGGGCACGAGGCCAGGAGCTCCGTTTGCGGTGAGTTCGGCGAACGCTGCGGGAGTATCGTCGGTCCAGAGGATGACGGCGGCTCGTTGGCCTTCGGGAACTGGGTCGAGGCCGTGGTCCTCGCGTGTGGAGGCAACAGAGGCGATGCCGATCTTGTAGCCGTCCAGGGTGAGATCAACGTGAATCGGCTCGCCGTCAATGGGGGCCCGGAAGGTCTCCGTGAATCCGAGGCTCGAGTAGAACGCGACGGCACGTGGGAGGTTCTGGCTGAAAAGAATGACCTGCGGCGTGCGGAACCCGGACACGGACGCAATCTACGTGAGGCCAGAGGTAGATACGGTCGCCGTGACGGTAGCTGTGGAACGTCTTGCCGCCGCGCGCTCGCTCCTTCGTCCCCTCCCAGACCTCGTCGCTGTAGGGCAGCGAGTAGACGACGTCCTTCTGGATCTCGTCTGGGGAGACGACTGGCAGCATGTTGAGGCGCAACGTCGGGACCGAACCATGGGACGCCGAGACATCGGCCCGAGCGGTCGCGACCATTCACTGACGTAGCGCAGGCACAGGCTGGCGCCGGGTCGCGGTCCGGGCCTGCACGCTTGCGCACAGCGGTCCACCGCGCAGATAAGCTCGGCCTCTCTTCCGGCGCGCGAAGACTTCGAGAGACGGCGGCGGCGCCTTCTGGACCTGAGAGCTCCAGAAACAGCTCCATAACTACCGCAAACTGGACTCCTGCAACTCGACCTGAGCGGGAAAGTGTAAGCGTTCAGTCGGCAGGGACCCGTTTCGGGGTGGCGAATGAGCCGGTGTGGAGCGCTCGGAGGCGGAGGCGATCTACACGGCGGGGCGCGAGCCGGTCGTCGAGGCGCTGCTGGCGTTGTCGGCGCGGCTGGAAGCGCAGGACGCGCAACTCGCCGCAGTGGCGGAGCGGGTCGAGGAACTCGAGCAGCGGCTGAAGCGCGATTCGCGTAACTCGTCGCTGCCGCCGAGCCACGACCCGCCGTGGCTGGGGAAGCGCGGACGCTCGCGCGGGACGGGCCGCAAGCAGGGCGGCCAGCCCGGTCATCCCGGGAGTGGGAGGTCGCTGTTTCCGGTCGAGCGGGTGACGGAGGTGATCGAGCACTGGCCGCAGAGCTGTGCGTGCGGTCACGACTTCGGTGAGGAGGAGCGCGAGTCGGCTGGCGCGCCGGCGCGCCACCAGGTGGCCGAGCTGCCGCCGCTCGCTGTCGAGATCAGCGAGCACCGCCTGCGCCGCGTCTGCTGTCCGGACTGCGGGCGTACGGTGCGAGCGGAGCTGCCGGTGGGTGTTCCGCGCGGCTGCTTCGGCCCGAAGCTTGAGGCGGCGGTTGCTGCTCTCACCGTCCGTAATCGTCTCTCCCGGCGGCAACTGGCCGAGCTGCTGGAGGAGCTGTTCGGATGCCCGATTGCGGTGGGGACGATCGACGCGATCCTCACCCGTACCGCGAAGACGCTCGAGCCGGTCTACGAGGAGCTGCTCGAGCAGACGCACGCAGCGGCGGCGCTGAACGTCGATGAGACCGGCTGGTACCTCAACGGCGAGCCGCGCACGCTCTGGGGTGCCTTCAGCAAGCAGACAGCGGTGCTGCGGATCGCCCCGGATCGCGGCAAGCGGCACCTGCACGGGCTGATCGGCGACGGCTACGCGGGCATTGTCGGGTCGGACCGCTTCAGTGCTTACAACAGCCTCGACCCGGAGCAGCGGCAGGTGTGTTGGTCGCATCTGCGGCGCGACTTCACCTTGCACGCCGACCTCGGCCTCGGAGCCCAAGAGACGTTCGGCCTCGACGGGCTCGAGGTGACCTGGAACGTTTTCCATGCCTGGAAGCAGTTCCAGCAGGACGGCGACTGCGCCGCGCTGCGCCGCCGGGTCGAGGTCGCGAAGGATCAGCTCTGGCCGCTCTTGGAGTGGGGCTCACGCGGGAAGCGGCAGCGGCAGGTGCACGCGCTCGCCAAGAACCTCTTGAAGCTCTGGCCGGCGCTGTGGACGTTCGCCGAGATGCCCGACGTCGAGCCGACCAACAACGCCGCCGAACGCGGCCTGCGCGCCGCCGTCATCTACCGCAAGCTCTCCCTTGGCAGCCGCTCCCAAGGCGGCGAACGCACGATCGAGCGGCTGCTCTCCGTCGACCAAACCTGCCGCCTGCAGCGCCGCTCGCTCTACGCCTACCTCAGCGAGCTCCTCGCCGCGAAAGCCCGCGGCGACCCGATCCCGGCGCTCGCCTGAGCCACTACACGACCGAGGGGTCGACGCCCAACGGGGCCGGGCCGTTCACTGCCAAGACAACCAAAGAGTCCGTTTTCGTGCTGAGGGAGAGCGCCTTCACAACCTGACAGCTCCATAAAGTGCTCCACACCGGGCCTCACGGCGCCCGATACCGACTGAACACTTACGAGAAGGTACCGCTTTGCAGGTACTTTGCAGAGCCCTCTGACGGACTCGAACCGTCGACCCCCTCCTTACCATGTCCGGTCATTGGCGATCACGTTTGTCCTGCAAATCGACGCTTCAAGACGTGTCGCTGGTGTCCGCGAGTGCCCGCGCGTGCACAACCTGATGTACCCGTCTCGTACCCGCGGTCCGTTGCCTGTTCTCAAAACACACAACGAAGACCGCAGCTCCGAACCGCGTTGTGCAGGCCAACGGGCCGAGGCGCGGGCACCCGCTGCGCTCTGCAGCGCCTTTGTCTCGTCGGGCGTAGATTCGGCTCTGCCCGCGGCCGGCTGCTCGTCGGGGTGGCGCTTGCCGTCTCGGCCGTTGTTCGCCACCGCCGAAGCTGATTTTGTTGCGCAGGGCGACCAGTTAGCTTGCCGGCGAGGTGTAGAACTCTTCCCACGCATAGGTGTCGACCGGGAAGTCGTCGATCCGGGTGACCTTTCCGTCGCTGAATTCGAAGTGCATCACGACGTAGATCGTCGCGAACGTCGGGTCCCACGGGCGGTCCATGCGGATGTATTCCTTTACCCATCCGTCCCTCTCGCTGGCCGCGATGCTGTCGATCTCGAGCTTGTACTTCTCGTCGACCATGCTCATCAGCTTCTGCCGGAACTGCATGAACCCGTCCCAACCGTGGTACACGCCGGACATCGCGCTCCGACCGACGATGTTGACGACCACGTCTTCGGAGATCCTTTCCCGGAGGACGTCACTGTCCCCTCGGAAGAATCGGTCGTACAGGTCGGCAAGAATGCTGAGGTTGTCGGCAGAGCTCGCTCCGTCGATGCTGACCCCCGTCGTCTGTGACCATGTGGGCTCGGGTGCTCCGAGTGCGGCGCGCTTCGCGCGATTTGTCGTTATGGAGCCGCTCCAGTACTCGTCGTACAGACGCTGGTCCTCGGGGAGGACCCACATCTCGGAGATCTTCCCGGCCTTGATCTTGTAGTGCATCGAGACCGGCAGCGTCCAGATTCGCTCCGGATCATCCTTGCGGTTCAGCTTGATCACTTCACGCGTGAAGACGTCGGGCCCGTTCACCGAAATGACGGGGATGCGAACGTCGAAGTGGCCGCCGTTGTAGGCGAACACGTTTGACATCAGTGTCTTGAAGCCGTCGATGCTCCAGTACTCGCCGGCGTTGGTGCCGCTGCCGGGGATGTGCGCCACGAAGTCCGGGTAGACGAGTTCGGCGGCTGCCGTCACGTCGCCCACACGCAGAGCGGCGTAGAAGCTCTGTACGAGCTCTGCGTTCCGCTGATCGGATGCTGCGTGTGCGGCTCTCGGGTCTATGTGCGTGCTCGTGCTCATCTGTGATCTCCTTTGTGCTCGATCCGTCTCGCGGATCTGGGTTTTGTCCAGTCAGCTTGCGCGAGACGGCGCGCCGAGTTGAACACTCGCTGCGGCCCCGTGAACTCCGTGGTATCCGGCCTTCAGCAGGCCGAGGAAGTCTTCGCCCGGTGGAGTCCGGCCTCCCGAGCGGCAACCACGTATACGCACCGACCCCTTCGAATCTGATCACGCCGATCCGGCGAATCATGTGGCGCACCAGCCGGTTCTTCCGGTCGCTGAGGAGGCGCAACATCTCGAGCCGGGCCGACGGGTGGCTCTGGCCTATTGAGCTGATCTGGCTGTCTAGCCCCCGGTGGCTCCTCGACCCTAGTGATTTGCCGGTGGTCGGTCTCGCGATTCCACCGGGGCGATTGAAGGCCTTCGCTCGTACCTTCGCTGCATGACCAACGAAGCGAAGGGAGCCACCATGAAGGTCAACAATTCTGCTCATTCGCCGCTTCGCGAGCTCGCACATCGCGCCAGCGACGGCGTCGAGGTCGTGCTCTTCTGGCACGAGGTCGCGAACGAGCTAACGGTTTCGGTGTCTGACGCGCGTTCGGGCGCGTACTTCGAGCTTGCGGCCGACCCCGATGAGGCGCTCGACGTCTTCGAGCACCCGTACGCGCACGCGGCGTTCAGGGGCCTCCCTTACCAGGAGGCGCTCCTCGCTTCGTGGGCCCACGCAGAGAACGAAAGCGCACCTGCGCTCGGCCTTCAGTGCTGAAGGACGTCGAGCAAGCGACGCATGAAGTCGAGCACAACGACGGATCAGGGAGGCATCAGATGAACACAACTGCATCACCGAACCAGCCGCAGGTCGCTGTCTTGCCGCGGACGGAACGAAGGCGCGCGCGTCCCGAGGACTTCGAGATGATCGAGCTCACCCGCAAGGCACTGGCGCTGCTGGAGCCGAAGTGGAGCCTCGACATCGTCTTCCTGCTGGCGAGCGGCATGCGCCGTCATGCCCGACTCGTCGACAACATCCCCGGACTGTCGAAAAAGGTCCTCACCTCGACGCTTCGGAAGCTCGAGCGCAGCGGCGTCGTCTCGCGACATGTTTACGCCGAGATTCCTGTGCGCGTCGAGTACACGCTGACCCCTCTCGGCTGGCAGCTCACGGAACCGCTGATGGCGCTCTACGAGTGGGCACAAGCGCACGAAGACGAGCTCGCCGCTGCTACGCAGTCACCCGCAGACCACGGGCCGACCTTGCGTCAGCCGACCCTCAGCCTGGCACCGGCCTTGGCGTCATGAGCGCTATCGAACACCTCCCCGCCGGTTCTGGGTTCGAGGCCGCACCGCGCCGACTCAGCCTGGTGACGCCGCCGAGTAGCGGGTCGACGTGGCGCGACAGCGAAGCCGAAGACATCGACCTCAAGCTCAGCTTTCGTCAGCTCACGCTGATCCACAAAGCGCTGCACGCGGTGAAGACACTCGGCGCGCTCCCGCCTCAGGACGAGCTTCTCAACGACACGCTCCACCTTGTTGATCTGACGCTCGATGGGGCCGTCTGAGCGACGATCTTACGGTGCGGGCGCCGCTGGCCTAAATTGGCTCGGCGGCGTCCGCCTTTGCGGGACCCGAATCATCCTGCAGAGCGGCCGCGCATCTTTGAACGGGCGCGATTCGGAGACGATCTCGAATCCCAAGCGGCGGTAGAGCGCCTGCGTTCGTGGGAACGGCGTTTCGAGATAGCAGAGGACATCGTCGGAATCGGCCTGCTGAAGAACGGGGCGGAGAAGGGCGTCGCCGATTCCCTGCCCTTGCAGTGCAGGCTCGACCGCCGCGAACGCGAGGTACCAGTGTGGCTGGGGCGGGCGCGCAGCCGTTCCATGCTGCGAAACCCGGCTAGAAGCTGCCGAGACGAGCGTGGGAAGAGCGCGCGCACCTGGAGTAGGCGGCTCCACGCGCGGATCCGCGCGTCCAAGTGCGCCCGCGGCTCGTCAGGCCCGGCGCAGCTCAGGACGCCGACCAGCTCAGGTCCGGCTGTCGCTGCGTAGGTCGTGGCGAGGTGCTCGTGGATGACGGCACAGAAGAACGCCGGGATTGCGATTCGCCGGCCGCGTCGACCCGCGAGGTAGTGCGTGAGGATTCCATCGTCCGCGAACGCTCGCGCTAGGAGCAGGCTTGCCGCGCGCACACGCTGGCCCGGCAGCGGTCCGATCTCGACGTCCATCTAGTTCGTGTATCAGCGCCGGCGCTCTGACGACAAGGGACGGCCGACTGTGCGGCGGTTTCGGCGCGGTAGGCACGCCTATCGCCTCGAAGTACGATCGTGTGGTGCTGTACGGGCGAGATGCCGAGCGTGAGGTGCTCGGCGCGCTCCTCGAGGGGGTCCGCGCCTCGCAGGGCGGCGTCCTGGTTCTGCGCGGCGAGCCGGGCGTGGGGAAGTCGGCGCTGCTGGCGGATCTGGTCGCTCGGGCGGGGGAGATGCAGGTCGTGCGCTCAACCGGTGTGGAGTCTGAGTCGGAGCTCGCGTTTGCGGGTGTCCACCAGCTAGTTTGGCCGCTGCTCGAGAAGCTCCACGAGATTCCGGCGCCGCAGGCAGCCGCGCTCAGGGGTGCGCTCGGTCTCGACGCCCCCGCCGGAGAGGACCGCTTTCTTATCGGGGTGGCAGTGCTGAGTCTCCTCGCTGTCGCGGCGGATGTTTCGCCACTCCTTTGCCTCGTTGACGACGCCCACTGGCTTGACGAAGCGTCGGAGGATGCTCTCACGTTCGCCGCCCGACGGCTACACGCGGAGCCAATCGCGATGATCTTCGCCGCACGCGAGGGCGAGCGGCGGAACTTCGAGGGCGCCGGCTTGCCCGAACTGCACGTCAGCGGCCTCGACCCGGCGGCGGCCGGCGCGCTGCTCGCCGACCGCGCCGGAGCGTTGCTTTCACACGAGGTTCGCGAGCAGCTGGTCGCGAGCGCGAACGGCAACCCGCTGGCGCTGCTCGAGTTACCGGCAGCCCTGAGCGAGGATCAGCTCGCGGGCCGGGCGCCGCTCCGCGAGCGGGTTCCCGTCACGCACACGATCGAGGCGGTGTTTCTTCGCCAGGCGCGCGAACTCCCGCCGGGCGCGCAGCAGATGATCTTGCTCGCGGCCGCCGACGACACGACCGACGCCGCAGTCGTCCTCCGCGCAGCGGCCATGCTCGGACTCGACGCGGGCGACCTCGACACGGTCGAGAAGGCGGGGCTTTTGCGCGTAGCCGAGGGGGAGATCCGCTTCCGTCACCCGCTCGTGCGCTCCGCGGTCTACGAGGGGGCGACCTTCGGCGAGCGGCAGCTCGTGCACCGGGCGCTTGCCGACACGCTTGAGGAAGAGCGATTTGCCGACCGTCGAGTCTGGCATCGCGCGGCCGCCACGCTAGGCCCCGACGATGAGCTCGCCGATGAGCTCGACCGTTCAGCGGAGGCGGCGTTCCGTCGAGGAGGTCATGTGGCGGCGGCGGCGGCGCTCGAGCGAGCCGCCACGTTCACGGGCGAGGAGCGGGAGCGTGCGCGACGGCTGGCGGCGGCCGCGGCGGCCGCGTGGCTCGGCGGCCGCGTCGAGTCGGCAGTCGCGCTGATCGAAAGCGCACGCCGGCTCGCGTCCGACCCCGCGACCCGCGGCGACCTTGAGCACCTGCGCGCTCAGATCGAGCTACAGCGCGGGTCGCCTGCGCGGGCACATGACATCCTGATGGCCGCCGCGGCCGAGATCGTCTCGAGCGATCCGGCGCGGGCGGGAGCGATGCTCGTCCAGGCGGGCGAGGCCGCGAACTATGCAGGCGACCTACCGGGCGAGATCGAGGCGGGCCGGGCCGCCGGGCGGCTACGGGCTGAGTTCGGCCTGCAACAGCTCGAGGTGACAATGATGGCCGGGGTTGCCAAGCTGCTCGAGGGCGAGGTAGGCGAGGCCGCTTCGCTATTAGCCGAAGCGATCTCGCAGGTCGAAAGCTCCCAGAACCCGCGCCGCTTTTCCTGGGCCGGCTCGTCCTCGTACTACCTCGGCGACATTGCTGCCGCCACGACGTTCTTCGACCGGTTTGTAGAAGACGCCCGCACGCAGGGGGCGATTTCGCTGCTGGCTGTCGCGCTGGCGCTTCGCGCCTACGGCGAGGTGGTCGAGGGACGGTTCGCCTCTGCCGTCGTCAGCGCCTCGGAAGGGCGCCGCCTGGCGAGCGAGACCGGCCAGCAAAACACCGCCGCCTTTCACCAGGCGATCCTAGCGTGGGCCGCAGCTCGTTTCGGGAAGGAAGAGGACTGTCGCGCCGGGGTCGCCGAGGTCCTTGCGGTTGCGCGCGAACGCGGACTTGGAATCCATACGGGAATCGGGCTGTTGGCGCTCGGAGAACTCGAGCTCGCCTCAGGACGCCCGAGCGAGAGCCTCAGCCATCTTGAGGCAATCTGGGAAGCCGGACCGGGCTCGGGCAGTGTGTCGGTCAAACTGATTGGCGTCCCCGACCTCGTCGAGGCGGCCTCCCGTGTGGGAACGCTCGAGCGGGCGCGTGAGGCGTTTTCGTTCTACGAGAACTGGGTGACGAGTACCGGCTCGCGCTTCGAACTACCCGTTCTCTGCCGGTGTCGGGGACTGCTCTCACCCGACTCGTCGGCTGGGGATCACTTTAGGGAGGCGCTTCGGCTTCATGCCCACGGCGAGCGACCGTTCGAGCGAGCCCGGACCGAGCTGGTCTACGGCGAGATGCTCCGCCGTAGTCGTCACCCGAAGGAGGCGCGTGAACATCTCCGGATCGCGCTCGAGCTCTTCGAACAGCTGGGGGCAACGGCCTGGGCCGAGCGCGCCCGCACCGAGCTCCGTGGAAGCGGCGAGACGGCGCGCAAACGTGACCCGAGCACGATCGACCAGCTGACCCCCCAGGAACTGCAGATCGCGCGCATCGTCGCCGGCGGCGCTTCGAACAAAGAAGCGGCCGCGCAGCTCTTCCTCAGCCCGCGCACGATCGAGTTCCACCTCCGGCATGTGTTCGCCAAGCTCGAGATCACGTCGCGGGCGCAGCTCGCCGGCCTGCCCCTCGGAGCCGAGCGCCGGGCCGCGCAGCTTGCGGCTGCAGCACCGTGAGCGCAAGGAGGTAGGCGACGGCGACGACGAACGTGCCGGCGGCTGCGTCGAACAGGAAGTGGTTCCCGGTTGCGACGATCACCAGCAGAACGAGCAGCGGGTAGGCGGCACCGGCAAGGCGGAGCAGGCGCGGGCGCGCATGCCGGGCGAGCGTCGCGCTCACAACCAGCGCGTACCCCATGTGCAGGCTCGGCACCGCGGCGAACGGGTTGTACAGCGAGCTGATCAGTCCCTTGTTCAGGTCGATATGCCGGCTCGAGACCGTGTCCGCGAGACCGATCGCGGCCAGCCGCGGCGGCGCGGTCGGGAAGGAAACGAAGACCGCGAGCGCGATCGCGCTCGCGATGAACAGCGTGGTTCGAATACGTGCGTAGGCGTCTGGTCGCCGTTGGTGAAGCCAGAGGAGCAGCGCCGCCGTCACAGAGAGGTGAAGCGTCAAGTACGCCGCCCCAAGCAATCCCATCAGACCGGGCACCGTCTGCGCCGCGTGTTGGACGTTCGGCTCGACGAAGACGTGCAACCCGCGCTCGAGCGATGTCACCGCGCGCGCGTGCTCGAACGCGACTCGTCTGCTTCCCGCGATCAGGCCGCGGCTCGCTTCGTAGGCGGCGTACAGGAGCAAGACGCTCGCCGCCTCGATGCGGAGCGAGTGGCGGGTGGCGAGGAAACGTCGCATGATCAGGCTGCTGCGTCGACGCGACCTGCGGAGAGCCGCTCAGCTGCGCGTCGGACGGCGTCCTCGTCGAGCCGGTACGGGGTTGCGTTGGGAATCTCGAAGTCGGAGCCGACGATCGAGCGGAGGCCGAGCTCGTGCGCGACGACGAGCGTGACGGCTTCCGTCCGTTCGAGCAGACGATGCAGAGCGTTCGCGTAACGCCGGACCGTCTCGTCGAGGCTCTCGCCCATCGGGAAGCGATCGCTGCGGGCGTGGTGCTCGCGCCAGCTCCAGTAGGCCTCGATCGGTGCGCCGTCGAAGATGCCGGCGCGCACGTCGTCGAGGTCCGGCTCGACCAAGATCGGAATGTCTCTTCCCTCGAGGGCGAGCTCGGCTGTCTCCCGCGTGCGGAGGAAACTTGTGACCACCGCCAGGTCGATGTCAAGATCGGCGAGCTGCACACCGAGTTGACGCGCCTGCTCGCGACCGCGTGACGTGAGCGCGATTGGGCGGGCGGGATCGCTGCTGAGCATGTGCTCGGCATTCGCCGCGGACTCGGCGTGGCGGGCGAAGACGAAGAGGCGCATCGCATGTCACGCGGCTCTCGTGCGTTGGCGCGAGGCAATGAGGTCGATGACGTTGGCGTACGAATCTCTGAACCGTGCGATGCCGTCCCGCTCGAGCTCGTCGGTCAGCCGCCGGAGGTCGATGCCAGCGGCGGCGAGAGCGTCGAAAGCGCGCCTCGCGGCATCGACGCCCCTTGGCAGGGTTGGCTTGACGCGTCCGTGGTCCCCGAACGCCACCAAGGTCGGCTCGGGCAGGGTCGTGATCGTGTCGGGGCCGATGAGCTCTTCCACGTAGCGGACGTCCCGGTAGTGCGGATCCTTGGCCGAGGTGGACGCCCACAGCGGGCGTTGCGCGGTGGCGCCGTAGGCGCTGAGCGCCTCCCAGCGCGGACCGTGGAACGCCTCCTGGAAGTGCTGGTAGGCCAGCTTCGCGCTGGCGATCCCCAGTTGTCCGCGCAGCTTCAGCGCCGAACGCGGTGCGTCCTGCTCCAGCAGGCGGTCGGCCGCGCTGTCGAGCCGGGAGATGAAGAAGCTCGCGACCGAGTGGATCGTCGTCAGGTCGCGGCCGGCATCTGCGGCGCGTCGCAGGCCTCGGAGGTAGGCCTCGACGACGGCGGCGTAGCGTTCGAGGGAGAAGATGAGTGTGACGTTGATGCTGTGACCGAGCGCGATCGATTCTTCGATCGCGACGATGCCGGCCTCGGTCGCGGGGATCTTCAGGAGCACATTGGGCAGCGGGAGGTCTTCGTGCAGCCGTCGCACCTCCGCGACGGTGCCGTTCGTGCTCCAGGCCAGGGCGGGGTCGACTTCCCAGGAGACGTAGCCGTCGGCGCCACGCGTGCCGTACCAAACGGGTGAGAGGTGGTTGGCCGCGACGCGTACGTCTGTCGCGGCGATCACCTCGAACGTCTGCTTCGGTGTGAGTCCGGCGCCGATCAGCCTCTCGATCGCGTCGTCGTAGGCGCTACTGGTCGAGATCGCCCGCTCGAGGATCGTCGGGTTCGTGGTGACCCCGGTGACCGCGTGCTCGGTGATCAGCCTCTGCAGGCCTCCGGAGAGGAGGAGGTCGCGGGAGAGCCAGTCGATCCAGACGGATTGGCCCTGGTCTGCGAGTTGCGCGAGGCGTGAGGTGGTCACCATGGCGCTGCTCCCATCAGTGCGTCGACGGCGGTGACGATCGCCTCGGCGTCGATGCCGGCGGTGTGCAAGAGCTCGGCGGGGCGGCCCGAGCCGGGAAGCTCGCGGACGGCGAGCTTGACGGCGTGAATGGTGAGGCCGGAATCGGCAAGTGCCGCGAACACGGCGTCGCCGAGTCCGCCTTCCGGCCAGTGGTCCTCGACGGTGACGAGGCGTCCGCCGGTCGCGGTCACCGATTCGAGTAGCGCCTGCCGGTCGATCGGCTTGACCGAGTAGAGGTCGAGCACGCGGACGCGGATCCCTTCGTCTGCGAGCAGCTCGCTTGCCTTGACCGCCTCGTGCACGGTGATTCCGGCGGCGGCGACGGTGACGTCGTCGTCGGCCGTGGCGCGCAGGAGTCGGCTGCCGCCGATCGAGAAGCTCGTGTCTGCTGCGTAGATGACCGGTGTGTCGGCGCGGGTGGTGCGTAGGTAGGTGATGCCGGGGTTGTTCGCGGCGAGCTCGACGAGCTTCGCGGTCTGGTTCGCGTCGCTGGGGTAGAGGACGGTGCTGCCGTGGACGGCGCGAAACATCGCGAGGTCTTCGAGCGCCATTTGTGAGGGGCCGTCCTCGCCGGTGGCGACGCCGGCGTGCGAGCCGACGATGCGCAGGGAGGCGCGGCTGATCGCGGCCATGCGGATGAAGTCGTAGGCGCGGCTGAAGAAGGCGGCGAAGGCGGAGGTGAACGGCTTCAGGCCGCGGACGCCGAAGCCGATCGCGGCGGCGATCATCTGCTGCTCGGCGACGAACATCTCGAAGAAGCGCTCCGGGTGCCGCTCGGCGAAGAGGCCGGAGAAGGTTGAGTTGGAGACCTCGCCG
>WNGF01009119.1_pt1 | contig 15961 bp, 10 predicted proteins | sample 5400641 | NCBI WGS metagenome assembly WNGF01 (sample SAMN13153371, study PRJNA577476) | soil metagenome | isolation source: 80 cm soil or saprolite under grassland replicate 2 | place: USA:California | collected 2016-06-15
CGGTGAGTCCCACGACGAATCCGACCACGCCGCCGACCGCTTTTCCCATGCCCGATTGTTCGGTTTCCGCGGTCGGAATGGCGGAGTGGATCTCGCGCTCGGAGCTTCCGGGCGTCAGTTGCCGGATATTTCCGGGCGGCAGTCCCGCGTTCACGAGGTCCGTCGCCGCGCGGTCCGCCGCGGAAGGAGAGCTGAAAATCCCGACGACAGCTTTCATATATGCCTCCAGAACGAGACACCCCAAAAACAGCAAGAACCACGCCAGCAAGATGTGTGGTCAAGCGCGGCGTTACCGAGTGAGTCTCCGGCGGGTGCGTATCTCATGAGGACCTGGCGACGGGGAGGGTCAGGCGGGCGATGCAGCCGGGACGGTCCGAGCGGTTCTCGAGAGTGAGCGAGCCGCCGTGGGCCTCGGCGATCTGTCGCGAGAGAACCAGCCCGATGCCCGAGCCTTCGGGCTTTGTCGTGAAGAAAGGAACGAAGAGGTTCGTGGTGTTCGAGAGGCCGGGCCCTTCGTCGCGGATCCAGACCTCGAGGCGCGGCGCCGGGGATGCAACGCGACTCCATCCCACTTCGACGCCGCCGGCGCTCTCCAGGGCGGCGTCCACGGCGTTGCGGAGGAGATTGATGACGGCCTGCTCAAGCTGGTCCGGGTCGGCGCGGACCGACAGGGGCGCCCCGGCCTCGAGCCGTACGACGAGTCGCGTCTCCAGCCCAACGACCCGCCAGAGAAGAGGCGCGACGTCTACCCTCTGGAAGCGGGGCTGCGGGAGCCGGGCGAGCTTCGCGTAGGCGTTCGTGAACCGCGAGAGCGATTCCGATCGCGAGGCGATCACCGCCAGACCCTTTCGCATGTCGTCGCGCCAGTCCGGCGGCGGCGCGGGCTGGGCGAGCAGGCCCCGCAGGCTCTCGGCGAGCGACTGGATGGGCGCGAGCGAGTTGTTGAGCTCGTGGCCGAGCACGCGGATCAGGCGCCTCCACGCCTGCCGCTCCTCTTCCCGCAGCGGGCGGCTGACATCGGCTAAGACCAGCAGACTGTGGGGAAGTCCCCCCTGCCGGAAGGCGCTCGTCCGGATCTCCCAGCGGCCGGAGCCGCCGGGGAAAGCCGCATCCAAGATCGCCGGGGCGTCCTCGCGAAGGCATGCGTCGAGTCCTAGCGCGGCGGCGTCGGCACCGATCAGTCGCTGTTCCGGGTGGCCGAGGAGGCGCTCACCGGCACGGTTGGTCAGCTTCAGCTTCCCGGCCTGGTCGAACGCGAAGACGGCGACGTCGATCTCGGCCATCACCCGCGAGAGCAGCGCGGTCGCCTCGAGCGCCTTCAGGCGCTGGTGCTGTAGCGTCTCCGTCAGCGCGTTGACCTCGAAGAGCACCTCGCCCAGGGGATCGCCGGCGCGGGCGCCGCGCGCGCGAATGGAGAAATCTCCTTCCCGCATCGCGGCGAGCAGGTTGGAGACCGTCTGGAGGGGCCGGACCAAGCGCTCCCAGAGCGAGGAAGCGAACGCGATCCACGAGAGGAGGATGACGGCGGTGAGCGTCCAGCGGGTCCTCGGCGCGAAGTTCCCGAGCCACAGGAGAAGGAGGGCAACCGCGACCGCGGGAAGCGCCGCCAGCGCCGCGTAGAGGAGGATGCGCCGGTCGTGGCGGAGACGTCTCATTCAGTTGTGAATTATGAACAATTCTCACCATTCACAATTTTTCCAGGCGGCGGTAGAGCGCGCTGCGCGAGAGGCCGAGGGCGCGCGCGGCGTGGCTGACGTTGCCCGCGTAGCGGGCCATCGCCTTCTGGACGAGGACCCTCTCGACTTCCTCGAGGCTCATGTGGTCGAGCTGCGGCGCCCCTTCCCCCGGCAGACGAAGTCCCAGGTCACGCGCCTCGATCGAGTCGCCGCGCGCCATCAGCGTCGCGCGCTCGACGGCGTGGTCGAGCTCGCGCACGTTGCCCGGCCAGGGATGGTCGAGCATGGCCTGGAGCGCCGCCGCATCGAAATGGCGGATGTCCTTGTGGTAACGGCGAGCGTGGCGAGCCAGGAAATGCAGCGCCAGCGCCGGGATGTCCTCGCCGCGCTCGCGCAGCGGGGGGAGGCGGATCTCGATCGTGTTCAAGCGGAAGAGGAGGTCCTGGCGGAACCGGCCCGCGGTGACCTCCGCGTGGATGTCGGCGTTGGTGGCCGAGAGCATCCGCACGTCCACCTTTCGCGTGCGCGAGGAGCCCAGCCGCTCGAACTCTCCCGTCTCGAGGACTCTCAAGAGCTTGGCCTGCTGGCTCGAGGGCACGTTGGCGATCTCGTCCAAGAAGAGCATTCCGCCATCGGCGAGCTCGAAGCGCCCGACGCGGTCCGCGCGCGCGTCGGTGAACGCGCCCTTGACGTGCCCGAAGAGTTCGCTCTCGAAGACGCCTTCGGAGATCCCGCCGGCGTTCAGCGTGACGAGCGGCCGCGAGGAGCGGCGCGACGCGGCGTGAAGGGCCCGCGCGACCATCCCCTTCCCGGTTCCGTTCTCCCCGATGATGAGAACGTTCGCGTCGGAGGGCCCAACCCGCTCGATCATCTCGAGCACCGGGCGCATGGCCGCCGACTCCGCGATCATCTCCGGCTCGCCGTCCTGCCGCAGGATGCGGTTCTCCGCCTCGAGCCGCTGTCCGCGGCGCAGGGCGCGCCCCAGCGCGATCTGCGTGCGCAGCGTCGTCAGCAGGCGCGTGTTGTCCCACGGCTTCTGGACGAAGTCGCGCGCCCCGCGGCGCATCGCCTCGACGGCGAGGTCCACCGTGCCCCAGGCCGTCATGACGATGACCGGCAGCGTCGCGTCGAGCTCACGGATCCGCGCGAGCAGGTCGAGCCCTTCGTGGCCCGACGTGGTGTCCCGCGCGTAGTTCAGATCCATGAGCACGACGTCGAAGTCCTTCACGTCGAGCGCGGCGAGGACGGCGGCCGGGGAGGAGGCCGTCTCGATCGCGAAGCCTTCCCCCTTGAGCAGCAGGCGCAGGGCCTCGAGCACGTCGCGCTGGTCGTCAGCGACGAGAACCCGGTCGGGCGAGGCGGCGTCGGGCGTTTTCACGGTTCGGGAACGGGGCTGCCGCCGGGGCGGGAACCGGACGCCTTCATGATGTAAATCTAACCCGGATATCTCATTCGGTCCGCAGGGCCGCCATCGGATCGAGCCGCGTCGCGCGGCGAGCCGGGACGCAGCAGGCGGCGAGCGCGACGAAGCACAGCAGCGCGGCGATGGCGGCATACGTCAGCGGGTCTCTGGGGCCGACTTCGTAGAGGAGCATCGAGAGGCCCCGCGTGAGCGCGAGGGCGCCCGCGAGGCCGAGGACGACGCTGAGAACGGTCAGGCGGAACCCCTGGCCGAGCACGAGACCGAAGACGTCCCGGCGCTGCGCGCCGAGCGCCATGCGGATGCCGATCTCGTGCATCCGCTGCGAAACGGTGTAGGCCATCACGGCGTAGACGCCGACCGCGGCGAGCGTCAGCGCCACGCCCGCGAAGAGCGCGAGCAGGTCGAGCGCGAAACGCCGCGGCGCGACGGCGGCGGAGAGCAGGTCCTCCATCGGCCGGACGGCGAAGACGGGCAGGTCCGGATCGGCGGCGCGGACCTCGCGGCCGATCGCCGGCGCGAGCCCCGCCGCCGCCGCTCCCGTCTTGACGACAAACGCAAGCTGCAGGTTCGAGGACTGCCACAATGACCGGTAGATCTGCGGGCGGGCCGCGGAGTCGAGCGCCTGGGTCTTGACGTCCTCGACGATGCCGACGATCGTGGTCCAGGAGGGCTGCTGGCCGCGGAACGCGATTCCCTGGACTCGGCGGCCGATCGGGTCCTCGCCCGGAAAGAAACGCCGCGCGAAGGCCTCGTTGACGACGGCGACGGCCACGGACCTCTCGTCTTCGGCGTCGGTGAAGAGGCGCCCCCGGACGAGCGAGATCCCCATCGTCGTGAAGTAACCCGGGCTCGCAAGGAAGCTCTCCGCGGTGCCCGTGCCTCCCGCGTCCGCCGCCCGTCCTTCGATCGCGAACCGGATCGTCGGACGCTGATTGGAAAGGGGGAGGACGTTGATCCCGCCGGCGCTCCGGACGCCGGGCAGGCGTCCGAGCCCGGAGAGGACCCTCCGGTAGAGAAGCGCTCGCGGAGGATGGAGGAAGTATGGCCCGGTCTCGGGCAAGTTGGGCTGCGGGAGCCAGACGCTCGCGGCCAGGACGTTCCTCCCGTCGAAGCCGGGATCGACGCGTTGCAGTCGCCAGAAGCTCTTGAGAAGCAGGCCCGCGCCGATCAGCAGGACGAGGGCGAGCGCGAATTCCCCGACGACGAGAAGGGCGCGCAGCCGGCTGCCGCCGCGCCCTCCCGTCGAACCCCGCGCGCTCTCCTTCAACGCCTCGTTCAACTCCGAGCAGGACGACTGGATCGCCGGCGCCATTCCGAACAGGAGCCCCGTGGCCGCCGAGAGGAGAAAGGCGAAGGCGAGGACCGTCAGATCGAGCCCGATCTCCCCGGTCCGCGGAAGCGCCGCGGGAGCGATCCTGAGAAGAAGGTCCACTCCCCAGACGCCGAGCGCGAGACCGAGCCCACCGCCCACGAGCGAGAGGACCACGGATTCGGTCAGGAGCTGCGCGACGAGGCGCGCACGGCTCGCGCCGAGGGCCCGCCGCACGGCGATCTCTCGCCGGCGCCCGGAGGCGCGGGCGAGCAGCAGGTTGGCGACATTCGCGCACGCGATGAGCAGCACGAACGCCACGGCGCCGAGAAGCACGAGAAGGGCCGGGCGCGATTTCCCGACGAGGTCTTCCTGGAGAGAGGAGAGACGCGGCGTCCAGCCGGCGGTCTTCGGATAGTCGTTCGGATACTCGGCCGTGAGCGCCGCGCCGAAAGCCGCGAGACGGGCGCGTGCCTCTTCGACCGAGACCCCGGGCACCAGCCGCGCGATCGCGCCCTGCAGAAAGTAGGCGCTGCGGTTCGGTTTGTCGGAGAACGGCGAGGCGGTCCATCCCGCGGGGGACCAGACGTCCACGTCGGTCTGCAGCCCGTGTCCCGGATGGCGGAACCCGGGTGGCAGGACGCCCAGGATCGTGTAGGTGTCGTTGTCCAACCGGAATGTCTTTCCGATCACGTTGCGGTCCGCGCCGTAACGCCGCTTCCAGAGCCCGTCGCTGATGACGCCGACCTCCGCGATTCCCGGGCGGTAGTCCTCCGGGTGAAAGAGACGGCCGACGCTCGCCTCGACGCCGAGCATCGAGAAGTAGTTGACGTCCACGAGCAGCGCCTCGACCCGCTCCGGCCGGTTGCCGTCGGTCAGGTTCGCGTTGATCGGGAAGACGCCCGAGATGTCGGTGAAGAGCCTGGAGCGCTCGCGGTAGTCGAAGAGCTCCGGATACGACACGCCCGCGTCGGAGAGTCCCTGTCCGGTCAGATCCGACGTGATCCGGACGAGGCGTCCGGAGTCGCGGAAGGGGAGCGATTTCAACAGCACGGAATGGACGACCGTGTAGATCGCGCAGCTCGCCCCGATCCCGAGCGCGAGAGTGGCGACGGCGACGGCGGCGAAGCCGGGGCTCTTCTTGAACGTCCGGACGGCGTAGCGAAGATCCTGGACGAGAGAACTTATCGCTTCACCTCATTCGTTTCGGAGGGCGTCCACCGGGTCCACCTTCAACGCCTTGCGAGCGGGCAGGACGCTCGCGAGGAGTCCCACGGCCGCGAGCACGGTGCCGATCCCGAGGAAGGTCAGCGGATCTGTCGTGCCAACCTCGAAGAGAAGGCGCGCGAGCACCCGGGTCGCGCCGAGCGCGGCGAGGATTCCGGCGGCCAGGCCGAGGAGAACCAGACGGAATCCCTGGCCGGCAATCATCCGCAGAACGTCGGAGGACCTCGCGCCCAGGGCCACCCGGATCCCGATCTCCGAGGTCCGGTGCGCGACCTCCTGCGAGATCACGCCGGCGATTCCGATAGACGAGAGGAGCAGCGCGAGCAGGGCGAAGCCGGAGAGGAGCAAGGCTTGAAAACGCGGCTGGGCCACCCTGGACGACACGACCCGCTCCATCGGCCGGATCCTGGCCGCGACGAGGCCCGGAGCGACGGCGTGAACCGTCGATCGGACGGAGGCGGTGAGCGTCTCCGGAGGCACCGACGTGCGGAGGAGGACGTAGCTCCACAGAAACGGCGTCTGCTCGAACGGCGTGTAAATCGCGGCGCGGCTCGGATCGTCCATTCCGGAGTAGCGCACGTCGTCCACGACTCCGACGATCGTTCGCCAGTCGCCCGGCCATTCGGGATTGACGAGCTTCAGACTGCGCCCGACCCCGCCTCCCGAAGGGAAGATCCGCCGCGCGAGCCCGCGGCTCACGATGACAACGGGCGGCCCGCCGTTTCGATCGGCGTCGTTGAACACGCGCCCTTCCAAGAGAGGCGTCCCGAGCGCCCGGAAGTAGCCGGGGCTGACCGCCAGGAAGTAGGCGCGCGCCTCGTCCGGGTTGTCGATCGGACGCCCGGCCACCGCGAACCCCGTCGCCCGCTGCGGAGTCTCCGGAGGAAGCCCGGTGCCGGCCCCCGCCGACGTCACGCCCGGCAGGAGCGAGAGCCGGTCGAGAACGGCGCGAGCGAGCGCGGCCCGGCGTTCGGGCGATTTTTCGTCGGAGAGATTGAGGTTGAACGTCAGCAGGTGGGATGCCTCGAATCCCGTGGGGACGTGCAGGAGTTTCTGGAGACTCCGGACCAGCAGGCCGGCGCCCATCATGACCACGACGGAAAACGCGACCTCCGCGGCGACGAGGCCGTGCCGGAACCGCCGCGCCTTCGCGCCGCCTGTCGAGCCGCGGCCCGATTCCTTCAATCGCTCGGCGAGCGACGACCGGGAGGCGTTCAACGCGGGCGCCAGGCCGAACAGGATTCCCGTCGCGACGGCGACCGCGAAGGTGAAGAGGAGCACGGCGGCGTCCACCCGGACGCTGCTCAACCGCGGAACGTCTCCCGGGGCCAGCCGGGGCAGGACGGAAACGCACCAGATCGCGGCCACCAGGCCGAGCGCCCCGCCGACCGCCGAGAGAAAGACACTTTCGGTCAAGACCTGGCGAACGATGCGTGAGCGTCCGGCGCCCAGGGCCGACCGGATCGCGATCTCGCGCTCCCGCGTGGACGCGCGGGCGAGCGTGAGATTGGCGACGTTGGCGCACGCGATGAGCAGGATGAGCGAGACGGCCGCAAGCAGAACGACGAGCGCCGGCCGGATCCCGCCCAGGAGCCGCTCCCGCAGGGGCTCGAATTCGATGACCACGCCCGCGTTGGTATCCGGGTACTCCTTCTGGAGCCGCCGGGAGATCGCGAGAACCTCCGCGTTCGCCGCCTCGAGGCTGACCCCGGGCTTGACGCGCGCGATGGCGCGGAAGATCCGGAGAGAGCGGTTGTTCAACTGCTGGGGAGTGGCGTCGAGCGCCGCGGCCAGCGGCACCCAGAGGGCAAACTCGGAGGTCGGGAACTCGAACTCGGGCCCGGCGACTCCCAGGATCGTGTACGGCGCTCCGCCGATGTCCATCGCGCGCCCGAGAACGGACGGATCGGCTCCGAAGCGGGACTTCCAGAAGCGGTCGGAGAGGACGACGACGCGCTCGTGCTCCTCCGCCGGTCCGAACGCGCGCCCCAGCCGCGGAGACCCGAGCAGCGGGAAGAACTCGGCGGAAGCGACTCCTCCGAGCACCTGCTCCGACTCGTCGCCGCGAACGAGGTTGTACCGGTTGGAGGCGAGCACCGCCATCCCGTCGAAGGAACGGTTGGAATCCCGGACGTCGCGGAAGTCGGGAAGGGAGAGACCGGCGAACAGAAGGCGGTCCGCTTCACGGTACGGCAGGGGGCGCAGGAGGATTCCTCTCGTCAGGGAGAAAACGGCCGTGTTCACGCCGATCCCGAGCGCGAGCGTGACGACCGCGATCGCGGCGAATCCCGGATTCTTGCGGAGCGAGCGGGCCGCATACCGAACGTCCTGGAAAAATGCGTTCATCGGTTTACCTCTTCGGGCTCATTCGCTTCGGAGCGCGTCCATCGGGTCGGTGCGCGCGGCGCGCCGGGCGGACGGCCAGGCGGCCGCGAGCGAGACGGCAGCCATCAGAGCCGCGCCGAATGTGAAGACACGGAGGTCGGAGGCGTGGACGCCGTAGAGGATCGACTCGACGGCGCGGGCGAGCGCGTACGCCGCCGGCAGGCCGATCGCCACGCCGACGAGAAGGAACCGGGCCACCTCGGAGAAGATCAGGCCGCGGACGGCGGAGGGTTGCGCGCCGAGCGCGATGCGCACGCCGATCTCCTGGCGCCTCTGTGCGACCGAGAACGCGAGGACGCCGTAAATGCCGAGGGCGGCGAGCAGCGCGGCGAGAGCGCCGAAGGCGGCGGAGAGGAGCGTGATCAGCCGCTGCGTGACGAGCGACTCGTTCATCTGCGCGCGCAGGCTCTTGACGTTGTAAATCGGGAGCTGGGCGTCGAGGCCGCGGACCTGCTCCCGGATCGCGGAGGCGAGCAGCGTCGGGTCGTTGGCGGCACACACGTAGAACGTAAGCTCTCCGAGCTTTTCGTGCTGGAGGTACGGTAGGTAGATGAACGGGCCTTCATTCTCGGAGACCCGGGCGGACTTGCTGTTGCCCACGATCCCCACGATGGCGATGTCCGGGCGGGCTCCGCGCCCGGCGCCGAAGGCCAGTCTCGAGCCGAGAGGATTCCTCCCGGACAGAAATCGCCGCGCCATCGCCTCGTTGATCACGGCGACCTTCGGAGCCTCGGCGGCGTCGGTCCAGGCGAACTCGCGGCCCGCGACGAGCGGGATGCCGAGTGTCGCGAAGTATTCCGGTCCGATGCGGTTGTACAGAACCCGGATGTCGGCGTTGGCCGGATCGACTCCCTCGACCGTGACGTTGGTGCCGCTGGAGTCGTCGGTGAGCGTCGGAAGCTCCGCCGCACTGACCGATCTCACGCCGGGCAAGGCCGCCACCGCCTCGGTCAACCGGCGCGCGAACTGCATCGTGCGGGGAGCGGTGTAGGCATTCAGGGTCGGCGCGACCGAGAAGCCGAGGACGCGGTCGGGCTTCAGGCCGAGCTCGACGTTGCCGAGATTCTGCAGGCTGCTGACGAAGAGGCCCGCTCCCACCAGAAGCACCAGCGTCAGCGCCACCTGCGCTGTGACGAGCAACCGCCGGAAGCGCAGGACGTCGCGGGCGGCCGACACGGTCCCCCGCCCCTGGCCGCGCAGCGTCCGGGCGGGATCCAGCCGCGCCGCCCGCAGCGCCGGCGAAATCCCGAAGAAGACCCCCGCCGTGAGCGAGACCAGGGCTGCGAACCCGAGGACCCGGAGATCGATCTGCGCGGCGAGCTGGCGCAGATCCGCGTCGGGAGGAAACGCGGCGAGGAGCGTGTGCAGTGTCCAGGCTGCGACCAGGAGTCCCAGCGCGCCGCCCGCGAAGGCGAAGAGCAGACACTCCACGATCGACTGCCGCAGAAGCTGCATGCGGCTGGCGCCCATCGCCAGGCGGATTCCGTACTCGCGCTGGCGGGCCGCCCCGCGCGCTGCGAGCAGCCCCGCCAGGTTCGAGCACGCGATCAGCAGCGCGACGAGGACCATCCCCATGAGCGAGACGAGCGGTTTTCCAAATCCCGCCCGCAACACGGCGCGGCCGTGCCCTCCGGCGAGGAGGAGCAGCTTCTTGTTCACGAATTGCCGGCGCCTGGTGTCGTCCCAGCCGGTCATCAGGGGGAGCTGCGCCTGGAGGAGAGGCCGGTACGTGCCCTGGAGCGCCGTCTCCGCCCGCGCCGGGGAGAGGCCGGGCTTCAAGCGTCCCACCATCTGCAGCCAGTAGTCCTTCGGATCGTCGAGCCCGTTCCAGAACGGCCTCATCTGCGCCTTCATCATCATGGGCACGAAGAGATCGGCCTGCCGGCCCGGCTGAATCCCGAAGAAGCCCGCCCGCGCGACGCCGACAACGGTCAACGGCTGGCCGTTGACGAGGATCGTCTTGTTCAGGACCGAGGCGTCGTTGTCGAAACGGCGCGTCCAGTACCCGTGCGAAAGGACCGTCTGCGGGTGAGCGCTGGGCGCGAGGTCGTCTCTCGCGGTCAGGATCCTTCCGAGCGCCGGCGGCACTCCGAGCATCTCGAAGTAGTTGCCCGAGACGAGCTCGCCAGAGGCCCGCTCCGTGCCGCCGCGCGCCGAGACGCTCGCGTCGAACGGGTACTCCGCCAGGAGCCCCGCGAAGACGGTGTTCGAGTCGCGAAGGTCGCGGTACATCGGGTAGGAGAAGGACGACGCGTTGTCCCCGTCGCTCCACGCGTGCCCCTGCGCCGGGCCCACGACCGTGTAGGGCTTACCTCCCAGCGTGAGCGCGCGCCCGAGAACTCCACGGTCGCCCCCGAGGCGGGATTGCCAGAAGACGTGCCCAACGACCATCACCGGCTCGGCGCCCGGGCGATCGTCCGCGGGGCCGATCATGCGCCCGAGCTCCGCCCGGGCCCCGAGCGCGGCGAAGGTCTGCCCCGTGACGATTGCGGCCTTCACCCTCTCCGGCTCCGAGCCGTTGGCCCAGTCGAGGGGCCAGATCTGCGCCCCGGCGACTTGGGAAAGGGTGCGGCTTTGCCGCGACATGTCCTCGAGGTCCGGCCCCGACTGGTTCGTCGTGAAGCCGGCCAGCCGCTCCGCGTCCGGATAGGGAAGGGGGCGGAGCAGGATCGCGTTGACGACGGAGAACATCGTTGTGTTGGACCCGATCCCCAGCGCGAGGGTCAGGACCGCCACGGACGTAAAGCCCGGGTTCTTCGCGATCATCCGAAACGCAAACCGCAGGTCCTGACGGAAACTGTTCATCGGAGTCCTCCGAAGATCCGTCCTCCAAAGATCGGGCGTCGCTACATCGAGGCTCCGGCGTGCACACCGGCGCGCCCGGTCACTCTCTCCTCGCCGGCGATCCAGCCGTCGTGAAGGCGCACGATCCGCTCGCCGTAGCGGGCGTTCTCCTCGGAGTGGGTGACCTGGATGATGGTCATCCCCTCGTCGTTCAGTTTCTGGAAGAGGCGCATGATCTCGCGCCCCTGGTCGGAGTGGAGGTTGCCGGTCGGCTCGTCGGCGAGCAGGAGCTTCGGCTTCGCGATGAGCGCGCGCGCCACTCCGACCAGCTGCTGCTGCCCGCCGGAGAGCTGGCTCGGGTAGAGGTCCTTCTTGCCGACGATCTGGAAGCGGTCGAGCGTGTCGGCGACGGACGCCGCGCGCTCGGAGCCCTTCACGTTCCTGTAGGAGAGCGGAATGTCCAGGTTCTCGGCGACCGTCAGGTTGTCGAGCAGGTGGTACTGCTGGAAGACGAACCCGACGTACCGCTTGTTCAGCTCGATCCGTTCCTTCGGCTTGAGCTTGTGCACCTCGTGCTCGAGCAGCCGGTACTCGCCCGCCCAGGCATGGTCGAGCATGCCGAGGATCGAGAGGAGCGTGGACTTGCCGGCGCCCGACGGCCCCATCACGACGGCCCCATCACTGTGACGAACTCTCCCTTCTTGATCGCGAGGCTGATCCGCCGCAGGACGAAGGTCTGCCCGGCGCGGGTCTCGAAGGCTTTTTCGACGTTGTTCAACTCGATCATCGCGTCACCTCGTTTGAAGCATTGGTCCGCGGCGAGTCGCGCGGATCCCTGCAAGCGTGGCCATCGGTCACTCGGCTCGAAGCGTGGTCAGCGGGTCTACGTTTGCGGCACGCCGCGCGGGCAGATAGGAGGCGGCGAGTGCCGCCCCGGCGAGAATCAGCGCCACTGAGGCATAGGTTGGAAGATCGGCCGGGCCGACACCGAAGAGGAGCCTCGAAAGCGTGCGGCTGGCGGCGAGCGCCGCCACGAGCCCGATCCCGATTCCGGCGGTCGTCAGGCGGAGCCCCTGGGCGAATACCTCGGCCACGACGCGCGCAGGCTCGGCGCCGAGAGCCATGCGGATGCCGATCTCGGCCGCTCGCTGCCGGACAGAGCTCCACACGACTCCGTAGATCCCGACCGCCGCCATCAGCGCCGCGACCGCCGCGAACGCCCCGAGGAGGAGGGTCACCAGACGGGGCTGCAGGACGGAATTGGCGACGCGCGACTCCATCGTCGCGACGCTTGCGACCGGCTGGTCCCGGTCCACCGCCCCGATCTGTCCGCGTATCGCGCCGACGAGGGCCAGCGGATCCGCCTGCGCCCGCACGACCAGGAACATGTCCGTCGTTCCCTCGGCGCCCTGGGCGTACGGGACGTACACGACCGGAACCGGCGCGCGATCGAGCCCGCCGTACCGGACGTCTCCGGCGATTCCGACCACGGTGTACTTCTCCGGTCCCGGATAGGTCGGCGGAAGAGTCCCCGCGGGGACCAGTTCGCGAGGCGGATTGACCGAGAGCATCTTTCCGATGGGATCCTGCCCGCTCCAGTAGCGGCGGGCCATCTCCCGGCTGACGATCGCGACGAGAGGCGCGCGGAGCGTGTCGTGGCCGGTCAAGGCGCGTCCCCGCAGCACGCGGATGCCGGCCGCGCGGAAGTAGTCGCCGGCGACAACCCGGTACTGGATCGGGGGGAGATCGCGCACGTTCGAGGGCAGTGGCCGGTCGTAAAACGTGACGGTCTTGCCCCAGTTCTCGCCCGCGAGCGGCAGGTTCGACGTGGCGCCGACGGCCTGAACGCCGGGCAGCGCGCTGACACGCCCGATCAACGCATCGAAGAACTGCGCGGCGCGCGCGCTGGCCTCTGGCTGGAAGGAGCGCTCGAGGCGTTCGTCGATGTATTTTAGCCGCGGGAGATTGATCTCCGCTGTCAGCACGCCGCGCGGGTCGAACCCGCCGTCGACCTGCAGGAGCCGGACGACGCTCTTGAGCATCAGTCCGGCGCCGACGAGCAGAACGAGCGACAGCGCGATCTCGGCGACCACCAGCGCCGAGCGGAGATGGCGGCGCCCGCCGGCCCCGCCGGTGGGGCCCGCGCGTTCGTTCAGAACGTCGTTGATGTTCACGCGGGCGCCGTGGATCGCCGGCGCCAGGGCGAACAGGATGCCCGTGAACGCCGTGAGCCCGAACGCGAAGGCCAGGACGGAAGGATCCAGCCGGACCTCGTCCCCTCGCGGCAGCACTCCCGGATCAGCAGGACGAAGCCGACCGCGCCCATCAACACGAGAATCGCCGGACGAGCGCCCTGGACGATCGCCTCCCGGAGCGGCGTGAGATCCGCCGCGAGGCCCTTGTTCTCCGGGTGCTCGCGCTCGATCTCGGCCATGATTCTGTTCAAGTCGTTGAGGGCCCTCTCGCGCGTGACGGCGCGTTTGACTCGTCCCACCATGGTGAGGAAGTAGTTGTTGTGCGTGTTCAGGTTGTCACCGGGCGCGAACGCCATCGGAAGGAAGACCTGGGCCCCAGCGCTGCCGAACGAAAACCCGGGCGGGAGCACCCCGACGACGGAGTAAGGCAAGGAGTCCAGGAAGATCGTCCTGCCGATGACGGCGGGATCGCCGCCAAAGCGCCGCTTCCAGAGGCCGTCGGCCAGGATCGCGACGCGGTGCGCCCCCCACTGCTCGTCCGCCGCCGTGAGACCGCGTCCCACGCGCGGCGCCCGGCCGAGCACGCCCAAGAAGTTCGACGACACGACCATCGCCGGCACGCGTTCCGGCTCCTCTCCGTCCGTCAGGTTCTCGGGCCGGACATAGAACGACGCCAGGCCGTTGAGCGTGCGGTTGCGTTCCCGGAGCGCGTAGAAATCCGGCGGCGCCGTGCCCCACGGCTGCCGGGGCTCTGTCTGGACAGTCTGCGCGAGGACCAGCGCGCCCGGGTCCCGGTAAGGCAGCGAACGCAGCAGCACCGCGTCGACCACCGCGAACACTGCGGTGTTGGCGCCAATGCCGAGGGCGAGCGTCAGGACCGCAGCGGCGGTGAACCCCGGGGCCTTCGCAAGCGTGCGGAACCCGTAGCGCAGATCGAACCAGAGCGTGGTCATCGGGTCGCCCCGCTCCCCGGGAGAGCCAAGCGCAGTTCCTGCCGGACGCCCTGCACGAGCGGCGGCCGGACCCCGAGGACGTCGAAGGAGTTGGCCGAGACAACCGTCGCACGGATCCTCTCTGCCGCTCCTTCCGCGCCGGAGATTCCGACCGAGCGGTGTCCCCGGGCCGCGAGTGCGGAGAAGACGGGGTTGTCGCGAAGGTCCCGGTACGACGGGTAAGAGAAGACCGAGACCCTTCCGGTCTCGAGCTCCCAAAGCTCGCCCGACCGGGCCACGCCGGGCAGCGGGCGCAGCACGACCGCGTCCACGAGGCTGAAGACCGTCGTGTTGAACCCGACGCCCAGAGCCAGGATGAGCACCGCCGCCGCCGTGAAGACCGGGCTCCTGCCGAGCATCCGGACGGCGTATCGCAGGTCCTGGAAAAACGTCGTCATCGCGCGACGTCACTCATGTCTCAATGCCTCCATCGGGCTGACGCGGGCGGCGCGCCGTGCGGGAAAGAGGCTCGCCGCCAGGGCCACGGCCGTCAGGACGACACCGACGGCCGCGAAGGAGAGCGGGTCCGTCGGCGCGACGCCGAAGAGCATGGTCTTCATCAAGCGCGTCGCCGCGACCGCGAGGAGAATGCCGGCGGCGAGGCCCGCGCCCGCGAAGCGCGCGCTCTCGCCGAGGAAGAGAGCGAGGACGTCGGCGCGCTGCGCCCCCAGCGCGATCCGGATGCCGACTTCCCGCACGCGCTGGCCCGCCAGGAACGCCACGACTCCGTAGATGCCGACGGCGGCGAGCAGCAGGGCGAGGCCGGCGAAGGCCCCGAGAAGCAGCATCGCGAAGCGGCGCTGGCCAAGCGAGCGGGCGACAACCTCGGAGAGAGGCTGGACCTCTTCGATCGGGAGATTCGCATCGAGCGCGCGGATCTTCGCGCGCACCGCCGGGGCGAGCGCGAGGGGATCGCCGCCGGTTCGGAAGAGCACCGCCATCTCGCCCCAGGGCACCTGCTCGGCCGGCACGTAGAGCTCCGCCAGCGGGGGATCCGCGAGGCCTTCCTCGAGCACGTCGCCGACGACCCCGACGACGCGTCGGGGTTGTTTGACGCGATCCCCGATTACGATCTCGCGACCGACCGGATCCTCGCCCGGGAAGTAACGCCGCGCGAGCGCTTCGTTGACGAGCATGACGAGCGGTGCCCCGGGCCGGTCCTCCGGAGCGAAGAGACGCCCTCGCTTGAGCGGAATTCCGGCGGCTGGAAAGAATCCGCCGCCCACAACTCGGTAGGCGATCGAGGCCTCGTCTCCGGCTGGAACCGGATGGTCGAGGAACTTCACCGAAAGCGTGTACTGCCGGCCCGTCACCGGCAGGAAGTTCGACGTGCCGACGGTCGTGACTCCCGGCAAGGACTCGAGGCTCGCGGTCAAGTCCCGGTAGAAGGCCGCGATCTGCGCGCGCTCGGGGTAGCGTGAGCGCGGCAGGGAGAGTTGCGCGGTCAGGACTCCCTGCGGGCGGATGCCCGGCTGGACACGCAGGACGGCCGCCATGCTCCGAAGCAGCAGCGCGGCGCCGACGAGGAGCACGAGCGTCAGCGCGATCTCGGCGACGAGCATCGCCTGCCGCGCCCTGCCGGCTCGCCCTGCTTCCCCCGCTGAGCCGGGCGAGGCCCTGAGCGCGTCGCGGGCGGCCGGAGAGGCCGCGCGCAGGGCCGGCCAGAGGCCGGACACGAGGGCGGCCGCGATCGAAACCGCAAGAGTGTAGAGCAGGACCCGGCCGCCGATGGCCACCTCCGCGCTGCGTGGAAGAGTGTTGCCCGCGAGCGCGACGAGAGCCTCGGCTCCCCAGATCGAGAGAAGCACCCCGGCCATTCCGCCGGCCAGAGCGAGAGTCAGAGTCTCGGTCAGCATCTGCCGGATCAGACGGCCGCGTCCCGCGCCGAGAGCCGCGCGGATGGCGATCTCGCGGCGGCGGCCCGTGCCGCGCGCCAGGAGCAGGTTGGCGACGTTGACGCAGGCGATCAG
>WNGF01021665.1_pt1 | contig 15946 bp, 20 predicted proteins | sample 5400641 | NCBI WGS metagenome assembly WNGF01 (sample SAMN13153371, study PRJNA577476) | soil metagenome | isolation source: 80 cm soil or saprolite under grassland replicate 2 | place: USA:California | collected 2016-06-15
GGTAGACCACCACGTTGATAGGCTCCGGGTGTAAGCACAGTAATGTGTTCAGCTCAGGAGTACTAATAACCCGTTCGGCTTGATCTTTTACTTTTCTGTTAACCCGTTCCGCAGGTTGCGGAACGGCAAACAGAAGAGACGAAAGATCTCAAAATAAAACGAAGCTCAGATATTGTAGCCGCGGTCGCTGATCGCGGAATTTTCTGAAAACCTGTATGTAGATGCCAGAGGGTCAGCTGACAGTAAATAGCTGATAGTTGTTCTTTAAAAATCGAATTGCAGGGGGTTCGCCGCGGCGGACCCGGTCTCCAGAGATCCGCGTCGGCGGTTCAAGTGTCAGTCACGGCTCGGACCTCTGGTGACATTAGCGCAGTGGCACCACCCGTTCCCATTCCGAACACGGAAGTGAAACGCTGCAGCCCCGATGGTAGTACGGCGATAGGCCGTGCGAGAGTAGGACGTCGCCAGAACTAAAAGCCCCACTGGGTTCATCCGGTGGGGTTTTTATATTTCTGCGTTCTACGTCCTACTCGAGCACGGCGCGGCGGAACGCCGCACGCCGTAAGAGAACCGAGGGGTTGGGAACCGCGAGATAGACCGGTCAAGCCTGCGAGGCTAGCAGGTGAGCAAACGGGAGTTCGCGAATCAATAGGACGTCGCCAGAATTAAATGCCAACCGAGATTATCACATCGGGCATTTGTTTGTGGCCACTACTCCTTGCCCCCTTTTGATCGCTTTGATTGATCAATCGGTTCGGCGGTCGTCAGCTCCTTGAATTTGCCCGCGCGCTCCTCCCCAAAATTCTCACGGCGTTTCCACGCCCCTTTGTTTGCTGCCCGCAAACGGTCGGTCAATTCAAACTTTCCGGCTTGGGTGTTAAAGTAGAGATACCAGAGATAAACACCACGGTCACGCTTCCCATCGAAGTCGCCCACGCGGAGTGCAAGAAGTACGCGGTTGGAATCGCGGCTCCAGGCTACGAAATCGATGATGCCTTCATGCGAATCCCCGGCAAAATACGGCACACGCGATTTCTCGATCTTTTCCTCCTTCCCGAAAAATTCCCAGACCGCTTCTTCGAAATCGCGCTGAAGCGGCTCGAACTTAAGACCTTCTTTGCACTTAAAAAGCTGGGCGCCATTCATGCGCGAGCCGTACGACAAGGATTCGTAAATCCACTTCTGATCGGGCGAAACATGAAACGACACGTGCGTGGTGTTCGGATGCTCATCGAGCAATTCCTTCCGCTGCGGATCCTTTGTCGAAACCACGAACTCTGAAATGTCGACCTCGTCAGTATCCGGTTTCTGTGCTTCTTCCACGGATTCAATCTTGAACGAGCCGCTTGAGGCGATTTGCGCGGGTAACGGATTACTCAGTAAATAAAACAACGCGCAGGTAACGAGAAGCGACCATCTGCCCAACGGTTTCCAGCTAAGTGTTTTTAGATGGGAGATCATTAGCCATTCTCAACTCAGTCCGGCTTGTTGCAAATCAATAGGACGACGCCAGAACCCAGCACTTTGCTAGTCAAAGTGCTGGGCTTTTTCTTTTCCGGGCAGCGCACGCGTGTTGTGTGCGGATGAACGCGCGTCGCATCGACGAACTTTGCCGACAAATCAATGCGGGTTACTCCGCTCGCGGCAGACTCCGATCCCGGTGATAAGGCAGGCCACAATGCGGTGGCAAGGGATCGTTCGGAAAATCTGCCTTCCAACGGCGGCGCTCCTTCGCGCTAGCGTAGTATTTGAGGAAAATGGCGACGTCTTCGTCCGTACCACTGCCGATCGGACTCGTATGCCAGGCGCCGCCAAGATGCGACAAGTTCGGCGTTTCCTCGCGTAGCCCGTCAGACCACAGCCATGTATAAAGCTCGCGATCGCTCAAATGATCTGTGTCGTATAGAAAACAACGGATTGCGGCAAGCGCACAAAGCACCTCCTGAAGTTTCGCGCGCAGTTTGCGATCATCCAGTTCCGGAGGCGATATCATCTCGACTCCACGCTGAACAAGACGGTTAAAATTCGTGTCATAAGGAGCCCTCTCCCACGCGCAGGCGCGCTCCAGGAAAACTTCCTCGAGTTCTGGCGGCATGTCTCCCACACTGCCGCTGATCACGGCTCCACCGCTTAGTTCCTCCAGCTCGCGCTTCATCTTCTCGATGCGAATTTCGCGATCGACATCGGCTTCATCCTCACGCGTCGGATCGAATGCAGACATGGTTGCAGGAATCGTTTTAGTATTACGCCTTCTTACGCGTCACAAATGCAAGCTTGACTCGCTTGTACGCGCCGCGCTTCTCGTCCTCCGGATGTGACTCCACTGCAAGAATCGTCATGTCTCCTTTGTCTGGACCATATGCCCAGAACATGCGCCCGGCTGACGGCGTTTTGTTTTCCAGATAAGATTGGAAGGTTTTGAAACCGTATTTGCGGGTCAGATCCTCGATTTCGTGCGAGGCGAGACTGTTGTGTCTGGGATCTACCGAAAGATAGCCAAGAGCCTTGACCCATTTCTTGAAAAACTTTTCCTCGTCCTTATCCAGGTCCCCCATCTGTTTGCGCGTCGAAAGATTGTTCCAAACTGCTTCCATCTCGGGTACGCCCATACGGATCCTGAAAGCCATTTAAACGATCTTAAGCTTTCAAAAACGCCGCCAGATCGATCGGTGCCGAGGCGAAGCCCTTTTTGAGATTCGCGGCCGACTTGTCGAGCATCTTCATCGAACGCGCGGAGATGGCCTCAAGCGGCACCAGCACGCGTGGCTCGAGCAGATACGCTCCGTTCGAGAGCACCTTCACATGGAAGTACTTCGTTTTCGCGTTGCGTAGATTGATCCGCTTTTTGGCATCAGCAACCACATCATAACGGTCCAGAACTGTCACCTTGGGCTTCATCTTTGTCGCTGGCATAATCGCATCATGGTGGGAATTCCCACCTCCGTCAACATTGAAAAATTAGTAATTTTCTTGCCTGAACCAGCACCTCTCAACAATCAGCCATCAACTTTCTCCCGCCCTGAGTCAACAGATCCTCGCCTGGACGCTCAAGTCGCGCTGGCAAGAACCCCCGAACGCTGTCGGGGCTGCACGAAATGACCGGAACCTCCCGCAGTGAGAAATAGACGTGATTCAGATCAGAGAGATCGAAATGAGCAGGAACGGGCGCGGCGCTAGGACGCGGCGAGAACCCCGACATTTTGCGTGCCGAGTGCCGGGCTTTTCTCTTTCCCGGGACCACTCACTGATGCGTTGGCGCCGGCTGGTCACCCAACTCTTCAATCCAATTTCTCGTATTCGAATTGATCCTTAACCGCATTCCAAAGCGCGCCTGGCGACTCCGCTCTCAACAGTTCCCGATAAAGAAACTCCGGCACGTGCATGTAACGATACGAATGTCCCTCTCGAAACTTGACATCTAACGTTCGCTTCTTCCGGTCATATCTTACGGCTTCGATTGCAGAAGAATCGAGTCTGACCCGTTGCGCTATTCGCTTTATTGATCGTCGCGTGTTCATGCGCTAAGACAAGGATTATATCAACTGAAAGGTTTTCATGCTAACTAGTCAAAAAGTTATCGATGCGATTAACGAGCAAATCGGATACGAGTTCAGCGCTTCGCTCCAGTATTACGCCATCGGGGCGCATTTTGCTGCGGAGGCGTTGCCGCAGCTATCACAGCATTTCTTCCGTCAGGCGGAGGAGGAAAAAGGGCACGCACTGCGTTTTATCAAATATGTGGTCGATGCCGGTGGACGCGTGGCGATTCCGGCGATCGATGCACCCAAATCGAAATTCAAGACTGCACGCGACGCAGTGAAACTTTCGCTCGACCAGGAAATTCATGTCACGCAGCAGATCAATGGACTTGTCGAATTAGCGCGAAAGCAGAACGACTACATCACGATCAATTTTTTGCAGTGGTTCCTGACCGAGCAGCTCGAAGAAGTTTCGTCGATGGATAATCTGCTCAAGATCATCGAGCGCGCCGGGACTGATTTGCTTCAAGCGGATGAATACCTCGCGCGGGTCGGGCTGAGAACGATGCCCGAGCCGCCGAAACAGTGAAGGAAGCAAACACCCAACGCTCAACGTCCAACGCCCAACGCTGAAGTCAGACTCTGCCGCCGAGACAACGGCAGCTACAACAAAATCGACGCCGTCGATTCATGCATCGTAAGCCGCTTATGATGCGGGGCCTCGACGCCGAACGAATGAAGTTTAAAGATCACTTTTCCGCGCAGGCCGCTGACTACGCGAAATTTCGCCCGGGCTACCCTCGGGAATTATTCGATTATCTGGGGAGCGTCGCGCCGAGTCGTCAGCTCGCATGGGATTGCGGCACAGGAAACGGACAAGCCGCGGTCGCGTTGGCATCAGTGTTCGATCGCGTGATCGCCACCGATGCAAGTGAGAGACAAATCACGAATGCCGAACCGCACGAGCGCGTTGAGTATCGTGTCGCGCCGGCGGAAAGCAGCGGCATCGAATCGGAGACACTTGATCTGATCGTGGTCGCACAAGCATTGCACTGGTTCGACCTGGATCGTTTTTACGCGGAAGCGCGGCGAGTGTTGAAGGTTAACGGCGTCCTAGCTGCATCAGCTTACAACTTGTTGCACATCGAACCGGCGATCGATGAGATCGTGAGTCGATACTACTACGAGGTGGTCGGCTCTTTCTGGCCGCCGGAGCGCAAGCTCATTGAGCAGTTCGCCAATCTCCCTTTCCCGTTTGATGAGATCGACGCGCCAAAATTCGAAATGACGGCGCAGTGGAGTCTCGAGCACTTACTCGGTTACCTTCGAACGTGGTCCTCGACGCAACGGTTCATCGCCGCGAAAGACACCGATCCGCTGGACCAAATAACCGATGCGCTTCGCGCAGCATGGGGGCCGCCGGAGCAAATACGGAACGCCGTCTGGCCACTAACCTCGCGTGTTGGCGTCAAGCAAGGAGCGGCGGTCTCCAGTCCGCCGTCCAATCGATCAGGGTGAGTGTGATGCAGAAAGGGCAAACGCCCAACACTTAACCCCAACATCCAGCGCAGAAAAAGCGAAGGACGTCTTTCGGCCTTCACATGAAGCTACGGCATGATGGTCGACGTCGCCCCACATAACAATGCGGTCTAACGCGAAGAGACCTTTCTATGCGGCGGACTGTAGACCGCCGCTCCTTGGGATGATGGCATGCGCGAAAACGCTTGAATAGAAGTGACGGGAAGCGGTCTAATCGGTCACTATGAATATGAAAGCAGCATTTAGTTTATTGGCAGCAGCGAGTCTTGCGCTCAGCGGCACAGCTTTTGCCGCGGACACCAAGACCTATCAGGTGACCGGACCGGTCCTGGAAGTGACGGACACGATGATTGCGGTCCAGAAGGGGAAGGACCGTTGGGAAATCAATCGTGACGCGAATACCAAGGTCACGGGCGACCTCAAGGTCGGCGAAAAAGTAAAAATCACTTACACGATGTCAGCCACAGAAGTGGAAGTGAAAGCAGGCAAGGGAAAAAAGAAAGAGGCCACCAGCCCGGCCGGTGCGCCGACGCCATAAAACGAAGAACGGATCAAATCGCCGGGTGCACAAAATGTATCCGGCGATTTTTTGTTGTAGAGGCGCTTGTGCCAAGCGCCTAGTCCGAGTTTTGGTGCTCGCCGCGGCGACCACCGCTACAACTACCCTCGCCGGCTGCTGCCACCGAGAATTCCTCCCAGAATTCCGCGAGCGATTTGCCGTCCAATTGAGCTGCTGGCAGCGCGCATTGCACTTTTTACCATTGAAGTCGCGAGTGAATCGTATCTTCCGCCGCGCGGTCCGATTGTGGGCTGGAATGCGGCTGTGGCGGTGCCGAGAGCTTCAGCCAATAACGAACGCTTCTCCCCCTCGGGTGTTGGAGTACTGGCAACTACAGGTGGTACGCCAGCTGTTTGCGTTTTCTCCCCTGCTCTGGCCTGGAGTATTTCGTAAGCCGATTCCCGATCAATCGCTTTCTCGTAATGACCGGCGATGAGAGATGACGCGACGATTGCTTTGCGTTGATCCGCCGTGATGGCTCCAACCTGGCTGCGCGGCGGAACAATTTTCGCTCGCTCGACAATTTGTGGACTGCCGTTTTCGTCCAGCATCGAGACGAGCGCTTCGCCGACTGCGAGCTGGGTGAGCACCGTCTCGACTTTTAGTTTCGGATTTTGCCGGAAAGTTTCCGCCGCGGCTTTCACCGCCTTCTGATCCCGCGGGGTAAACGCGCGCAACGCATGCTGCACACGGTTCCCGAGTTGGCCTAGCACGACGTCGGGGATATCGAGCGGATTTTGACTCACAAAATAAACACCGACGCCTTTGGAGCGAATCAGTCGTACCATTTGCTCGATTTTTTGTTCGAATCGCCAATTTCTGGAAGGTTCTCGAACAGCTCCGAGAGCATCCAAAGTAGATATGTCGCGTAAACCTTAGGCGATTTTTGCATCAACTTATCCGCCGCAAGGACGTTCACTATTCCTTTGCCGCCCTGCGTTTGAATCAAATCCTCGAGATTGAGCGCGGGTTCGCCAAAAAACTTGTCGGCGCCTTGGGATTCGAGCGCGAGGAGATTGCGCTGGATCGCTCCGGCGCTGGCGGCAGAGATATTTCCGTACTGCGTTTTGAATTGATCGGCGTTGTCAGCAACGTACTGCAACATCGAGCGCAGGTCTTTGAGATCGAGAAGGAGCAATCCATTTTCGTCGGCAATCGTGAAGACCATGTTGAGCACGCCTTCCTGCGTGTCGTTCAATTCAAGTAAGCGCGCCAGCAGGAGTGGACCCATTTCCGAAACGGTCGCGCGCACCGGATGGCCTTGTTCACCGAATACATCCCAAAACACCACAGGGCAGGCTTCGCCTTTGAAATCATCGATCTTTAGCTCCTTCGCGCGCTCGAGAACTTTCGGATTATTTCCGCCCGGCTGACTGAGCCCCGCGAGATCGCCTTTCACGTCAGCCATGAATACGGGCACACCTCGCGCGCTGAAATTTTCCGCGAGCGTGCGGAGCGTGACCGTTTTTCCTGTGCCGGTGGCGCCAGCGATCAAACCGTGGCGGTTCGCCATTTTTGGCAGCAAGAAGATTTGTTCCTTCGATTGAGCGACGAGGATGGGCTCGACCATGGTAGTGAACTATGATTTTGCCAACGGCACTGCGATTGTCCAGCACTGGTCGCGCGCGACCGGTCAAAAGGTACAATCAGCGCCGCACCTACAGCTCACGCTTGCGGCAGGCACCAAGGACCAGGCCGCTTATCGCAAAGGCGACAAATGCGCGGCCCATATCGATCAAAACCAGCGGCCACGGATTCGTTTCAAACGCCGAGAACGCTGAGATGGCTGCGTATTGGGCAAACAGAAACCCAAACCAGCAGATTAGTGCGATCGTTAATCCAGCTACGGCACTGGGAGCATGAAGTTTGTAGATGAGCCACGCCAACGAGTAATTGGTGAAAATTGCAGCAGCGACTGCGATCAAATACGGCTGTATACCAAAGGTACCTTCGATATCTGTGGTTGTGCGAGCGTGATAATTCAGCCAAGCCTGCCCAAAGAGCGCATACCATCCTAGTCCAATGAAGAAATGGATTACGACGAGCACCCAAATAGCCAGGTGATGAATTTTGCGGTTCATGAGATTGTCCGAGTATCCGGGCGTCTGGATTAGAATGGCAAGGCAATTCAACCAATGTCGATTCGACGAAAGTCATGCGATTTCCTAACGGCATGAATTGTCATCTAGTAAATGTAAGGTTTCGAGAGCAAGAACGCGTTTTTGATTAATTCGACACGCGGTTTGGAGTCGTCCGCGATAATGACTTCAACAACATCGAATCGAAAGAGAATATCTGGATTATCCAACATTCGAAGCCAGGCCAGGGCACCTCGCGAAATTCGCCTCTGTTTTTCGCGATCAACCGCTTCGACGGGCCGACCAAAATCTTCGCGTCCGCGGGTTTTTACTTCAATAAAAACCAGCGTGTCATTGTCACGACAGACAACATCGATCTCCCCGCCGCTACGACCGCGGAAATTGCGGAAGAGAATTTTGTAACCGTTACGCTTCACAGTTCTGTTCCGTAACCTTTATGCTGGTCGAAACAATACTGCGGGAACTCGGTGCAAAAGTCACGCATCATCCGGTCGCGCGTCACTTTGGCGATCACGCTGGCAGCAGCGATGCTCAGGCTAATGCAGTCGCCATCGATGATGGCAGTCTGCGGAAATGGAAAAGGAATGACCGGCAGTCCATCAATCAAGACGTGATCAGGCGGATCGGTCAGGGCCGCGATCGCCAGACACATCGCTCGATGGCTCGCGCGCAAAATGTTGATGCGATCAATCTCGATCGAATCGGTAATGCCGACCGTCCATCTGATATCGGGATTGGACACCAGATCCGAATAAATTTCCTCGCGCAAATCCGGTGCAAGCTGTTTGGAATCGTTCAAACGACGATGACGAAACTTTTCAGGAAGAATTACTGCAGCGGCCACGACAGGGCCTGCTAACGCGCCGCGCCCGGCTTCGTCAATCCCGGCTATCTGGGCGACACCAGTAGCGCGCAGTTTCTTCTCGTAACGAAACCCGCATCGCCGGTACATGCGGCATATTATGCAGAAATTCTAATGGTGAGAAGTGAGATGTGAGATGTAAATCGTAGGAACACCTCTCACCAATCACTTCTCACATCTCACATTTTTACTCGCGCACCGCTGTCGCTTCCTTGCCCTTGCGAGTGCGAAGATAATTGAGCCTGGCGCGACGCGCGCGGCCTTTTTGCTCCACTTCCACCTTTGCGATGCGCGGCGAATGCAGCGGGAATACACGCTCAACGCCTTCGCCGTAGGAGATCCGACGCACGGTGAATGTTTCATTGAGCCCCCGACCCTTGCGGCCAATGACGATGCCGGAGAATATCTGGACTCGTTCTTTGTCGCCTTCTACCACACGGGTGTGGACGCGCACGCTGTCCCCGACAGAAAACGGTGTCACGTCGCTTTTGTGCTGTTCCTTCTCGATGGCATCGATGATCTGATTCATGGAAAATTCCCCTCCGCCCGCTCGGACGGGCGAACAGTTTCCTGCAGGATAGGTGAAATTGCAACCGCCTACGGAATCATTTAGCGATTTAACGGCTTAGGAAGCTGGAGATTGGAAAATCACTGAATCGCTAAGTCATCAGATTGGGTTATCTTCTGAGCTCATCGCGCCCGTAGTTCAACTGGATAGAACGACGGCCTCCGGAGCCGTAGGTTGCGCGTTCGAGCCGCGCCGGGCGCATTCTCTGCAAAATCTTCTGGTTAGCGGGAAGTCTGGGCCAGGATCGACGACTTCTTTGCGCGCCCGAAGGACGGTGCTTACTCAGCGGCCAGCCGTCGCTCCGCTCTGTAAGGGAACACCTCTGGAATTTCACCTGCTCGGATTTGGCGCTGGATGGCGCGCCAGAAATCCGCCCTGAAAATCTCGCGGTGATGTTCAAGAAGCGCGGCTAGGGCCAGCTTTGGGAAAGCCAGGAATTGCAAAAATTCCTCGGGAAAAATGTCATTCTCACGCACTGAGAACCAGGGTTCGGCGGCGATTTCTTCCTCCGGAGTCCGTGCTTCCGGCAGTTTACGAAAATAGCAATCGGTAAGGAAACAAAGCTCATCGTAATCGTAAAAAACGACGCGACCGTGCCGGGTCACGCCAAAATTTTTCGTGAGCAGGTCGCCCGGAAAAATATTGGAGGCGGCAAGGTCTTTGATCGATTGCCCGTAATCGCGCCCGGCTGTCGCGATTGCCTCCGCCCCGTTTTCCCGGAAGAAAAGATTGAGCGGGCGAAGACGACGCTCGACATAGGCGTGCGCGATGACGACGTCGCCGCCGTCCATCTTCACAATGGAAGGAGCATCGCGCAAAAGTTCAGCCAGCAGCTTTCGGTCGAACCGGTCCCCCGGGATCCCGGTCATGTTCGAACACCAATCGGTAGCGCCGCCGCACATCCGCATGGGTGCTATCTTTCGGCAAATCGAATTGATCTTTGATCAGTTTAAAAACGACATCGTAGCTCGGCAGCGTGAAAACACTCATCACCATTCCGCGAGCTCCTTCGGCTACGACGAAACGATCGCTAGACTTGCGCAGGTGGGCGATGAAATCGCGGTAGAATTCCGTCTTACCGTGCCGATGAAAACCGATGGCGTTGTAAAGATCGATCAAACGTTTGCGCGGCATCAATTGCTGAAGATATCGCACGAGCCGGTAGGGACATTCAACCGCCACCCGAAAATAAGAGCGCGTAAACGAAAACAAAATTGCAAGATCGACATCTCCATGTAGCAGCGCATCGAGGATGATGCCGCGCTCGTTTTCGTGACGAAGGCAAAGCGCGATGGGTAACGGCAACTGTCCTTCGCGCAAGACGCGTCCCACCAAATAGGCACCGCGTCCGCGATAAAAAACACTCGATACGATCTCCAGTTCCGCCTGCGAGTCTTTCGCCGCGCGCACCGCTTCAATCCGCGCCGTAGCCAGTTGCGCTGTCTCCCGCAGGTCGTCCCAGCACGTTTCGTCAAAAACATCCGTTAACGCCGAACACAGCAGTTCGGGAAAGCTTTGGCCACGATAAGTTTTCGTGACGATGATCGGGGCGCTCGGTGGCGGCGCGTCGAAATCGGTATCGACAAATTCGATTGCCTGGTCCACGCCCGCGGTGGCAAAAACGCGGCGGGTTAACGAATTGAAAAATGTCTCGGCGATTTCCCACGCCGGCGAGCGTGCAATGAGCGATGAGTAAACAGCCTTGATCCCTGTCCAGATACTGTGTTCCGGCAAACGCACGCCCATCAATTCACGGATGCGAATTGTTAGGCCATCTAGAACATCGTTGTAACAACGTAGGCGCTCGGCCGCGTCATCGAAACTGCCAGCCCAATCACGCGCCAAAAAACGTTCGCGCGCGCGCCGGGTGATGGCATCGAAGCGGGCTTGGTAGTCGAAAAAAGCTTGCTGCGCGGTTTCGGCGCAACGCGCGGCGAGACGACTGTCGGTCAGGGCGGAGGAATCTTGCGCAACGTTTTCGCTCGCGATTGTCGATCTTGCATTCAACGGAACTGCTCCGCTTCGGTCGAATCGTTTAACGCTGTGGTCGAGCTTTTGCCGTCGGCGATAATTTGGGCGACGAGATCGAAGTAACCGGTGCCGACTTCGCGTTGATGTTTCGTAGCCGAATAACCATCGCGTTCGGCGGCGAATTCCGCCTCCTGCAATACCGCATACGCCGCCATGCCATGATCGCGATAATCGCGCGCCAGATTAAACATGCTGGCGTTCAGCGCGTGAAATCCAGCGAGCGTAACGAATTGAAATTTGTAACCCATCGCTCCGAGCTCGCGCTGAAATTTTGCGATACTGGCGCCATCGAGCTTCTTCTTCCAGTTGAACGACGGCGAACAATTGTAAGCCAATAACTTGTTAGGGAATTTTGCGTGCAGGCTCTCGGCGAATCGCTTTGCTTCCGCTAAATTCGGTTCGCTCGTTTCGCACCAGATCATGTCGGCAAACGGCGCGTAGCTTTGTGCGCGCGCGATCGCCTGGTCGAGTCCAGCGCGCACGCGAAAGAAACCTTCGGGCGTTCGTTCGCCGGTGAGAAATTCGCGATCGCGGTCATCCACGTCGTTCGTCAACAGGGCGGCGCCGTTCGCGTCCGTACGCGCGATCAGAATCATCGGCACGTCGCAAACATCGGCCGCCAAACGCGCCGCGACGAGATGCTTGATGGCGGTGCGCGTCGGCACCAACACTTTGCCGCCCATGTGTCCGCATTTTTTCTCGCTCGCGAGCTGATCTTCGAAATGTACGCCCGCGGCGCCGGCTTCGATCATTGCCTTCGTTAGTTCGAAGACATTGAGCGGTCCGCCAAAACCGGCCTCGCCGTCGGCTATGATGGGCCCGAACCAGTCGATATCGCCCTTATCTTCGGCGTGGTAAATTTGATCGGCGCGCTGCAAGGCTTGATTGATCCGCCTAACGAGTGCCGGCACGCTGTTCGCCGGATACAAACTTTGGTCGGGATACATCTGGCCGGCCAGATTTGCGTCCGCCGCCACCTGCCAGCCGCTCACGTAAATTGCCTTCAAGCCCGCTTTGACCTGTTGCATTGCTTGATTGCCGGTCAGCGCGCCGAGAGCCGCGACGTAATCTTCGCTCTGCAACAGTTGCCAAAGTTTTTCCGCGCCGCGCCGCGCGAGCGTGTGCTCAACGCGCAGGCTGCCGCGCACGCGCTCCACGTCTGCCGACGAATATGGTCGTGTTATGCCGTGCCAGCGCGCGTCGGCTTCAGTCGAGTTTCTCATAACCTGGCAACGTTAGAAATTCAGCGAACTCATCGTCGGTGGTCATCTTATCGAACAAATCGCGCGCGATTTCGAATTTCCCTTTGGCGAAACGATCGACGCCGATCGCTTCTTTAATTTTCGTTAGTTCCTGTGCGAGCACTTCGCGAAATAGCTTCTTCGTCACTTTGCGGCCATCGCTCAATTTTCCATCAGGATGTCGAATCCATTGCCAGATTTGCGCGCGCGAGATTTCCGCCGTGGCTGCGTCTTCCATCAAATTGAAAATCGGGACGGCGCCGCTGCCGCGCAGCCACGCCTCGAGATATTGCACGCCCACGCTCACGTTCGTGCGCAAGCCTTGTTCTGTAATCGGGCCGCGCGGCCCGAAATCGAGCAGGTCTTTCGCGCAAAGATCGACATCGTCACGTTGGCGCGCGATTTGGTTAGGCTGTGGCATCAGGCGATCGAATGCTTCGGTCGCGAGCTGGACCATTCCAGGATGCGCGACCCACGTTCCATCGTGACCATCGCCGGCTTCGCGCTCCTTGTCCGCGCGCACTTTGGCGAACGCATCTTCGTTTGCGCGCGGATTGTTCTTCACCGGAATCTGCGCCGCCATTCCGCCCATCGCGAAGGTTTTCCGACGATGACAAGTCTTGATGCAGAGCAACGAATACGAATGCATAAAATGCGTCGTCATCGTAATGACCGCGCGATCGGCCAGCAGGAAATCCGGTTTGCGGCGAAATTTTTTTATGCAGGAAAAAATGTAATCCCAGCGGCCGCAGTTGAGGCCGGCAGAATGCTCCCGTAGCTCGTAAAGAATCTCCTCCATCTCGAATGCAGCCGGAATGGTCTCGATTAGGACCGTCGCACGGATCATGCCTTGTTGAATGCCAAGCTCGTCCTGCGCCAGCTTGAAAGCGTCGTTCCAAATGCGCGCTTCGAGGTGGCTCTCCATTTTCGGCAGATAAAAATACGGGCCGCTCCCGCGCGCGATCAGTTCCTTGGCGTTGTGAAAAAAGAAGAGACCGAAATCGAAGAATGCGCCGGCGACCGGCTCGCCATCGACAAGCAGATGCTTTTCGTCCAGGTGCCAGCCACGCGGCCTAACGAACAAGACGGCGGTGCGCTCGTTTAGTCGATATTCTTTTCCCTCGGGATTCGTGAACGTGATCGTGCGCAGAATGGCGTCGCGCAAATTGATTTGGCCTTCCACCATGTTGGCCCAGGTCGGCGCGTTGGCGTCTTCGAAGTCGGCCATGAAAACTTTCGCGCCGGAATTGAGCGCGTTGATCACCATTTTGCGATCAGTCGGCCCGGTAATTTCCACTCGGCGATCCTGCAAATCGCGCGGAATCGGCGCGCAGGTCCAATCGCCTTCGCGAATGTGTTTAGTTTCGGTTAGGAAATCCAGCGACTCGCCACGGTCGAATGCCTCTTGTCGATCTTGTCGGCGTTGGAGACATTCGCGGCGGTGCGATTCAAACGCGCGATGCAATTTCGCGACAAGCGACAACGCGTCTGGCGTGAGAATTTCGTCGTAACCCGTTGCGATCGCGCCCGTGATTTCCACTCCGTCAGGAAGATCGCGGACTGATGATTGCGCCATAATCAAACGTTGGAGGTTTTTAGAGGTGTGTAACAGGGCTTACGATCGATTTGAAATCCAAAATTTGGGTCGCCCGTTTCGAAATCGGAAACAAGACGGCAATGGAATAATTTTTGCATGGCATAGCATCCGGTCTCCGGACCGGTAGGTTGCCGCGTTCGAGCCGCGCCGGGCGCAGTTTCGAAGAAGTGAGAAGTGAAAGGTGATTAGCGAGAGGTGGTCTGAGCGGACTTCTCTCTATTCACGTCGCACGTCTCACCAAAATTTTCGTCAAGCTGCCGTAAGACCTGCGCGGATAACAGCAGACATGAGGATCGTCGCAAGCGCGTCCTCATTACGACGCCTTTGAAGTTGCTTTTGCGTGCTTTTGAAGGCGTCGCGCGTTAACGCAACTGCTTCCCGGGGATTATCGGTGAATCGAGAAGCCAAACTATAGACGGCGGGATAGTAACGAGCGACTAAACTGTCGAAACGTGAGGTTTTAGCTTTCGTCGGTGGCTTTCTTTTTTGCTTGGTGGCAGTCATTGGATTTCCGGCTCACCTCATTCTACGGGAACGACGGAGCGAAGTTCTCACAATATAAATCGGTGCAGTGTAAACGATTGGCGCAGTGGCAACTTTGACACCGCTTGCGACCGATTTATGCTTCCGCCACGAACTTGCTCTGGAGGAATTTGCCATGTTGAAACGATTATTGATTGCTCTCTTCGTTCCCGCGCTCGCGTGCGCGACCCTTGGCGCGCAGGAGCTCTCGCCAACCGCGCCGGCACATTCACCGTCACCACTGACGGCGGGCAAATGTGGACCGCCGGTGTAGTACCGGGTGCCGAAGAACTACAATTTCGCGATGTGCAGGCCTTCAGTGCTGACGTTGCCTATCTCATGTCCATTGGCACGAACCCAACAGACTTTCGTGTCTATAAAACCGTGGATGGTGGGGCCACTTGGACAATTGAGTTCGAGAACCAGAATCCGAGCGCTTTCTATGACGCTTTCGCGTTCTGGACGCCTAATCGGGGCATTTTGCATAGCGACTCAGTGAATGGAGTGTTCCCCGATTTCCGCACTACCGACGGAACGACGTGGCAGGATATCAGTAACAATATGCCGCCGGCGTTGCCGGGAGAATTCTCCTTCGCGTCGAGTGGCACCTGCGTGTCAACACAAGGTGGGAGGAATGCCTGGATTTGCACGGGTGGATATAACGCGCGCACCGCGATTTCGAGCGATGGTGGTCAAACCTGGGCTCTTACCAACCCTCCGCCGGTGACCGGAGCCATCTTCGGCCTGAGCTATGTGGGTCGGACTGGTGGCGGTACCGGCGACAATCTCGGTCGCGCAGTAGTGATTACGGCCAATGACGGAGGCGCGGCGTGGACTCCTGATGAGGGGAACACATGGTTCGCGTTGTCTGATGTGAGCGGCTTCTGGGCGGTAGCTTTTGCCACTCCCAAAGCCGGATGGCTCGTGGGCACGGACGGTCGCATTTTAAAGATCAGTTTCTAGTCACAACGGTTCCCACGGCGACGCGCCAGGCTATAGCCAAGGGCGGTGACGACGGTAACGCCGCTATTTACTTGGAAATTTTTGAAAAATTTCCTCAGGCCAGCGAGTCGACTCGATTCAACAAGTCTTTCTTGCTTGCGACTCCAGTGACTTGATCGCGCAGTTGGCCGTTCTTGAAAAAGAGTAAAGCCGGAATGGCGCGAATATTGTACTTGAGCGAAAGGCTCTGGTTTTCGTCTACGTTAACTTTAGCTACCTTCAACGAGCCTGCTTTTTCGCGCGCAATCTCATCCAGTAACGGTGCGATCATCTTGCAGGGACCACACCATTCCGCCCAAAAATCGACGATCACAGGCTTGTCGTCCTGCGTCAGTTCGCGGTCAAAATTGGATTCATCGAGCTTAATAACAGAGGAATTATCCATGGCTTTAGGAAAGATAAGTCCAAATCTGAATAATCAAAATCACCGCGGAAACACCAAGCAAC
>WNGF01009545.1_pt1 | contig 15940 bp, 16 predicted proteins | sample 5400641 | NCBI WGS metagenome assembly WNGF01 (sample SAMN13153371, study PRJNA577476) | soil metagenome | isolation source: 80 cm soil or saprolite under grassland replicate 2 | place: USA:California | collected 2016-06-15
ACCCGCAAACTGCTCAAGCCACTCCCGCACCGCTCCTCGCGTCGCGGGCACGATCCGGCCGCGCCTAACCTCACCCGACTCCCGGTCGAGCGTCTTGTACGTGATCTGCCTTCGATGCACATCCAATGCGACTACGATCGTCATCGGGACCTCCTCGAGCTTCGTCGACATGAACGACACCGCGTGGGTAACGGAGGTCTCACTACATGTCATCTTCATGGAGCCCCGTGGTTGCAACCGGTGGCAATCAGGGGCAAATCGGCCGGCCTTCGAAACCGCAGAAACAAGCGAAATCCGTTGCCACCGGCTGCCACCGGTTGCGTGAGAAGTTCCATGGTCAGCAGGGCGTCTGCCGAGGGCTGCCACCCGTTGCGGGAGGTCCCCTCCCTGCGAGGGAGGAGGTCGACCTCCTTAAAACGCCAAGTCCTGCGAACCCGAGGGCCCACAGGACTTGACCGCGCGACTCTGACAGCGCAAAACGCGGCCGTCAAGCACCAACGGGTGGATCGCCTAGAACCGGGTTAGCGAGTCTGGCCGAGTTCGCGAAGCTGCGCAGCGCAGTCGGGGAAGATCGTCGCCGTCGCGTGCTCCGTGTCGGCCGCGGGCGAGCCGAGGATCGCGCTATGACTGCCAACATCCTCTTCGCCGCGGCGACCGACTCGCGCGCTCCGGACCCCGGCCGCGTCGATCCGCGGCCGGGGTCCGTGCAGGGACTACGAAGCGGGAGTCGGCTTCGCCGGGACAGTGGACGGCTCCTCGGGCTCGAGCCGCGGGAGCCACTGGAGCCAGCCGGGGAGGTACCAGTTCCGCTCGCCCAGCAGCTTCATGGTCGCAGGCAGGAGCACCGCTCGAACGAGGGTAGCGTCGATCAGGATCGCCGCCGCGAGCCCGACGCCGAACTGCTTGAAGAACAGCAGCGAGAGGGTGGCGAAGATCGAGAAGACGGCAACCATGACGATCGCGGCACTGGTGACCACTCCGGCGGTCGACTTGATCCCCTGCGCGATCGCGTCATCCATGCTCGCGCCACGATCGAACGTCTCCCGGATCCGGCTGACGATGAAGACGTGGTAGTCCATCGAGAGCCCGAACAGGATCACGAACAGCAGCAGCGGCACGACGGGATCAATCCCGGCAGTCGAGCTAAAGCCGAGCAGTCCCTTGCCGACGCCGTGCTGGAAGACGAGCACCAGCACGCCGTAAGCGGCGGCGACCGAGAGGAGATTGAGCACGATCGCCTTGATCGCGACCACGATCGAGCGGAACGCGACCAGCATCAGGCCGAACGCGAACAGGAGGACGAACGCAACCACCAGCGGCAGCTTCGACTTCAGCTGCTCCTGCGAGTCCTTCCATTCCGCTGTCAGCCCGGTGACACCGGTCTCGGTGTTCGGGAGCGCCCCGACCGTCTCCGGAACGATCTTCACTCGGAGAATCGCAAGGGAGGCATTCGACGCAGCGTCAGTTCCCCTCCCTTCGATCGGGACCGTGATGTTCGCGATCGTGCCGGCGCCGTTCTTGTCGATCGTGATCGGCTCGCGTGCTCGGCCGCTGGCGAGCGCTCGACGCTCGAGCCGGTTGATCGCCTGCCGGACGGCCGGCGCATTGACGTCGGGCGCCTTCACGACCACGTTCGCCGGCAGTGCCTTGCCCGGGAACGCCTGCTGCATGCGGTCGTAGGTCTTCACGATGGCGAGCGACTTCGGGAACGTGTCGGGACCCGGCTTCGCCATATGCAGCTGAAGCGCCGGGACGGCGAGCGCCAGCAACAGTCCGCCGGCGAGCACCGCGGAGAGCAGCGGCCGCCGCAGGACGCGTTCGACGATCGCTCCCCAGACGCGACCTTCGCCCTTGTCGCGGCGGAGCCGGCCGACGAGCGGGACGTGCAGCCGGTCGACTCGGTCGCCGAGCTTCGAGAGCAGCGCCGGGAGAACGGTCAGGGAACCGAGCATCGCGACGGCGACGACGATCATCGTCGCGTACCCAAAGGACGCGAACGTGGCATCGCCCGTCAGGAACAACCCGGCCATCGCCACCATCACCGTCAGGCCGGAGATCAGGACCGAGCGGCCCGAGGTGGCAGCCGCGGCCTCGAGCGCGGCACGCTCGCTCCGCCCCGCGGCACGCTCCTCACGCTCGCGTCGCAGGTAGAACATCGAGTAGTCGACGCCGACCGCGAGTCCGACCAGCAGCACGACCGCGGGCGCCTCCTGTGCGAGCGGGAGCAGGTGACTGGGCAGCGCGACCAGCCCGAACGTCGCGAAGATGGCCGTGAGCGCCAGCAGCAGCGGGATGCCCGCGGCCACCAGCGCTCCGAACGCGACCACGAGGATGATCAGCGTCAGCGGGACGGAGAACACGCCCGCGCTCTTGAGGTCGTCCGCGAACGCCGTGTCGACCGCCTTCGCCGCGCTCGCACCGCCGAACTCTCCAACGAAGAAGCCCGGATGGGCACGTTGCGCGTCGGCGACGCTCTTGAGGACCGGGCCGAGCTTGTCGCCCGCCTTCTTCTTCTCGCCGCGGATCTCGAACTCGACCAGCGCGGCACGCCCGCCCTTCGCGACCTGACCTGCGTTGGCCGGATCGAGCGGCGAGTGGACGTTCTGAACGGCCGCCTGCTTCGAAACGCGCGCCACGACGTCTGCGACGGCCGAGTCGAAGGCAGGCGCGCCTGCTCGAACGGAGCGGCTCTGGATCAGGACGCTCTCATCCGCGGGCAACTTGAAGCCGGCCTCGAGGATCCTGTCCATGCGGCCCGACTCGCCGGGGCCGGCCGTGTTCGGATCGACCTGCTTCGTGCCGACCTGGCTGCCGACGGCGAACGCGACCACCACGAGCGCAAGCCAGCCAAACGTGGCGGTCTTCCAGTGAGCGGCGCTCCAGCGGCCCATGCGGGCTGCGAGATTGGAGTGCTGTCTTGCGCGAGACATGCTCGTTCCTCCTTCGTTCGACAACACCTCCGACGCTACGAGCGCGTCGCCTAGAGGTCGTCGTAGCCAGGTCGGATCCGAGCTCGTACCAGCCGATGACTCTGCCTCCTACTCAGGTAGGAGGCATTCGCCCGCGTACGGGCTGTCTGAAGCGCACCGGAAACGTCAAGTCCTGCGAACCTGAGTCCGCAGGACTTGACGAAGCGATTCTGGGCGGAGCCGGCGTTGCATCGGGCGACGCTCGGCCGGGCCCCGCCCGCTGCGTGTGCTCATCAACCGGTCGAGGGGCGCGCCTCAAGCGTCTCTTTCGCGTTGGTGTCGACGAAACGATCCCGCTGCTGCCGATCCCATGCGATGTCGAGGGCGAGGAGCGTCAGGTTCGCACCGGCGACCCCTCCGACGATCGCGGTGATGAGGGCAAAAAGCCCTTCCGTCGCGTTGAACCCCAGCCACGCGCCGACGAGGGCGCCTCCCGCCGTCGCCGCGAGTCCGATGGCCTTGCTCTGGCGAGACCAGTCCCGGTGCACCCAGGCAAAGTAGATACCCAGCCCGATCGGCAAGCCCACCGAGAGAGCCGCGAGTAGCTCGTCGTCGAGGGGCACCGTCGGCAGCGCCGTCAGCACGATCAGCACGCCGACGAACCAGCCGCCGAGCCCCAGCAGGAGTGCGTAGAGCGAGCGCAAGGCGCCGCTGGCCTTCCGTCCGAAGGCACCGCGCCGGCGTAACCGGAGCGGCATCCACAGCAGCGAAAGCACGGTCAGCGCAGCCAACCCGAGCATCACGCCGAGAACGATCTTGGCAATCGCGCCGTGGCTGAAACTGGGCGTGAAGTCGACCCGATTCGGCGTGTAGAGAGACGTGTCGACGCGGCCGCTGTCGAAGAAGGTGTTGACCAGGCGCTTGCTCGCCCTCGGCTGGTACGCCCAGAAATCATCGGCGTGACCGAGACCAGCCAGTACGACCTGGTGGCCGTTCGACAGATGGGGGAGCAGCTCACGCTTGGCGTTCTGCGGCGGCGTCGCGAAGTCGAGGCTGCCGCCGACCAGAAGCGTCTCCACCTTCGAGTCCTGGACGCGGGTGTACTCGTTCTCGTCCGGGCTCGCCGGCCACGAGTCGAGCAGGCGGCCGCCGGCCCAGATCAACTCGGTACCGGGGCTGCCGATCACCGACCCGTGGTCGGCATGGCTTGCGAAGAAGCGCCGGGCGTAGGCGGCGTCGTTCCTGCCGACCGCGGCGACATCGCCCCAGACCTGCGCCCGCGGGAACGCCAGCTGTGCCAGCAGCGACAGGAACCAGGCACCGCTTCCGTCGCCCCGGGCGGCGGAGAGCAGGGTGTCGATCGTCCTCGGCGCCGCGATCGGTCCACCACCGTCGCCGGTTTCGTTGATCAGGCCGAAGAATCCGGCTGCCTTGACGTCGCCCTTCTTGATCGGCAGGAACCAGAAGTGGCCGGGGATGTGCTGGTAGGCCGAATGGAGCGAGGCCGCCAGGTCCGGCGTTCGGCTCCGGCAGGACGCGTCCTTGGCGCAGAGCGCCGCGTAGCGGCGGATCTGCTCGCCTGTCGTCTTCGCGTCCCAGAGATAGTTGCCAGGCGGGTTGACGCCGATCATCACGGAGCGGTGGATGCGCTGCGGGTAGCGCCAGGCGTAGACCATCGCCGTGCGTGTCCCCGCGCTCTCGCTGAGGAGATCGATCTGGCGGTAACCGAGTGCGCTTCGGGCGGCGTCGAGGTCGTCGATGCGTTCGGGAAGCGTGTAGCCGGCGAGGTCGACGCCGGCGCTCTGGAGTCGGTGGGCGCAGGCCTTGAATCCGGCTGCGACCGCGCGGTACGACTTCTCGCTCAGGAGATCGCGTGCGTGCTCCCGCGCCGATACGACTTCTCGACAGTCGAGCTTCGACGAGCCGTCGACGCCGCGGTAGCCGACGAGCACGACGTCGTGCCTGTCCGCGAAGCGGCTCGCGTCCTTGAAGTCCATGTTCGAGAGACCGGGACCGCCTTGGAGGCGGAAGATCGGAACACCCGGCTTCGCCGAGCGCGCGCGGATCCGCTTCACCGGGAGCGCCGAGCGTGCCGCAGTCGGCGCGGTAGCTCCCGTTCTCGGTCGCGTAGTGGCAGGGGCGGAGCTTCAGCTGGCCGGCGTGTGCCCCTGAAGTCACGGAGACCGCGTTGTCGCCGCCGCTGAAATGGAGGTAGGCAAGGGCGAGTGTGGTGAGCGAGATGAGCGCGAGGGCGACGATTCGCGCTGGGCCGAAACCTTTGGTTCTCGGGGCTTCCATCGCTTTTCCTTTCGTCGAGTCCGGTAGCTCGACGCTAGGAGCGCGGTAGCCGGAGGTCATCGTCGCGAAGTCGCGCTCAGGCTCCTACCAGCCGCTGATTCCGCGTCCTACCCAGGTAGGAGGCGGCGGGCGCAAGCGTGCAGTACCTTCAACGCGTGAGCCGGATCCGATACCTCTCGCGCACGTACGTGGTCGACCTGCTGATCGCGCTCCTACTGATCGCCGCGATGCTCGAAGTGCTGGTCGGACGCGACTCACCGGACGCGCCGCGCACGACGCTGTGGTTCGTCCTTCCGGCGATCGCGATCCTGGTGCTCCCGATCATTGCCCGTCGGTGGTTTCCCTTCGCGCCGGCGGCGCACTGGCTGCTGGCGGCGGGGATCTCGTTCGTCGATTGGCGCCTGATCCCGTTCGCGATCAGCATCTTCGTGGTCGGGCTGGTAGCGGCGTTTCTGCTCGGCAACCTGCGCGACCCCCTGCAGGCAGGCATCGGCTTGGCCCTCGTGATCGGCGGGCCGGCGACCGTCGTCTACAAGATCCCCGGACACACAACCGCCATGCTCATCTTCATCCCGCTCGAGTTCACGATCGCCTGGGTGGGGGGCTTTGCGTTGCGCGAGCGGGTCGAGCAGGCCGAGGCGGCGGAAGTACGCGCGAGCCTGGCCGAGCGGGAACGGGACGCGGCGGCCCGAATCGCAGTGGCAGAGGAGCGCGTGCGGATCGCGCGCGAACTGCACGACATCGTCGCCCATGCAGTGAGCGTGATGGTGCTCCAGGTCGGCGCCGTCAGGCACAAGCTCCCCGACGCGCTCGCCGAGGACAGTGACGCGCTCAGGGGCGTCGAGCAGGCAGGCCGCACCGCGCTTGCCGAGATGCGCGGTCTCCTGGCCGCCATGCGCCGCGACGGAGAGGAAGCCGAGCTCACCCCGCAGCCTGGCCTCGACGGACTCGACTCACTGCTGGAGGAGATCGAACGCGCTGGCCTGCCGGTCCAGTTGCATGTCGACGGCGAGCCCGTCGCGCTCCCACGGGGGATCGACCTCTCTGCCTACCGAATTGTCCAAGAAGGCCTGACCAACGCCCTCAAGCACGCACGCGCCAGCAACGCCGAAGTGACCGTCCGCTACCGGCCCGACGAGCTGCAAATCGAGATAAGCGACAACGGCGAGGGCAGCTCAACGAGCAACGGTCTCGGCCACGGGCTCGTCGGCGTCCGCGAACGCGTCAAGATCTACGGCGGCCAGATGAGCGCCGGGAGCGCCAACGGGAGCGGCTTCATCCTCAGCACGCGCCTCCCGCTCAGCGCCGAGCGACGATGACGATCCGCGTGCTCGTCGCCGACGACCAATCGATGGTCCGCGCCGGCTTCCGCATGCTGCTCTCCGGCGAGGAGGACATCGAAGTCGTCGCCGAGGCGAGCAACGGACTCGAGGCGGTCGAGAAGGCGGCACGCTTCGATCCAACCGTCGTCCTAATGGATATCCGCATGCCCGAGCTCGACGGGCTCCAGGCGACGCGGCGAATCCTCGCCGCCGACAGCGCCGCGCGCATCCTGATCCTGACGACGTTCGACCTCGACGAATACGTCTACGAGGCGCTCCGCGCCGGCGCCAGCGGTTTCGTGCTCAAAGACGACCCTCCCGAACAACTCCTCGCAGCAGTCCGCACGGTTGCCGGCGGAGATGCGCTCCTCTCCCCCGCGATCACGAAACGCGTGATCAAACAGTTCATGCGCATTCCACAGCCCACGCCGTCAAAGAAGCTCGACGATCTCACCGAGCGCGAGCTCGACGTTTTTCGCTTGATCGCCGGCGGCCTCTCGAACGTTGAGATCGGCCAAGAGCTCTACATCAGCGACACGACCGTCAAGACACACATCACGCACATACTCCAGAAGCTCAACCTCCGTGACCGCGTCCAGGCAGTCGTGCTCGCATACGAAACGGGGCTTTTCGACACCGACGCGCGGCCGCCAAGCAATCGCGACCAGCGCCAGGTTCGCTGAGCGGCGGTGGACAGCCACACTGGCCCTTCTTCGTTGTGCGTTTTGAGAGCAGACAACACGCTGCGGGTACGAGACGGGTACATCAGCTTGGGCACGCGCGGACACGCGAGGGCACTGCGGACACATCTCAAATTGCCGATTTGCAGGAAAAACGTGATCGCGATGGTAAGGAGGGGGTCGACGGTTCGAGTCCGTCAGAGGGCTTCGAGTTTTCGCCTGCTTAGCGCGCAGTTCCGTTGTCTGTGGTGGCGGCCGCCCCGGGCTTTGGCGTCCACGCAGCGTCCACCAGCGTCCACCGTGGACGTTGTCCGGCGCTGAGCTCGTCGAGTAGCAGGCCGGCCTGGTCACCGCCGATCACGACCACGTCGAATCGCTCCGGCGACACCTGCTCCGCCGGTTGGTTGCCCGTGACCATGACCCCGATCGGCGGGCTGTCGGTGCTCACGGTCATGAGGCCTCTCCTCGCCTTCGCGGCCGGCCGGCGCTCATCGCTCTCCCCCTCGCCGTGAGGGCGGCCAATGCGATTGTGGAGGGAGCCCGAACCACCAGAAGGCCTCCGGAGAGGCGAAGACGCTTCCCATCGCGCGAAGTGCCCGGAATGCCGCTCGGCGGGCGGCGATGGGCCACGAGCCCCGCCGGCGTCCCTGGCCGGTCGCCGCCACCACGCTCTGCGTGCCGTGCAGCGCGTCCATCCTCGTCTCCTCCCTTCGGCTCGCGTCGGCCGCCGGAGCCGGTGAACGCCAGGGTTGCGTGACGTCGAGCACTTCGGGGGCTGAGACCTGGCGCTCGCGGATCAACGGCGCCGGGCGATGCGCCGGCTCGAACAAAGTGTCAGACATGGGGTTTCCTCCCTGTGCGCGGGTCAGTCCCAGCCGGCGATCGCTTGCCCCAGGCGCGGGCTCACCTCCGACTCGAGCAGGGCGGCGAGCTCTTGTCTTGGGATCCGTTCCGTCCAGCCGGTCAGCGTTCGCTGCTCGAGGTAGTGAGTCCACGGCGACGTGCGGCGGGGATCGTCTGACTGGCCGAAGGTCCAGAGCCGCTTGAGTGCGTCCTCGCCACCTTCCTCGAAGACCTCGCCTGCGAGTGTGAGGAAGCGGATCTGGTACCAGCCGTAGTTGGCGCTATTCATCGGCTCCTCGGTGCCGATCGGGTAGTGGCGCTCGAAGTCCTCGAGGCTGCGATAGCCGCGCAGCCGGACGATCAGGTTGAACGGCTTGATCCGCCTTTGCGCCTCGGGAAAGGTCGTCAGGTTCGCGAGCTCCGCTGGCCGCAGCGTCGCGACGAACGCGTGTAGAGCGAGGTTGGCTGAGACCTCGCTCAGCCACAGGGCGGGGAAGGTCGCGAGCGCCTGGTGCTCGAACGCGTGCTCGAGCTCGTGGACGACGAGGAGGTCGAAGAACCGGCGCAGCTGCAGCTTGCCGTTCGCGTCGGCGTACGTTCGCTTGAGGCGCGGATAGGCCGTGAAGGGTGAGGCGACGCGCGCCGTCTTGCCGAACGACTGCCAGAAGCGGTTGTCCTCGGTCGCGATCCGCAGCGACCGCTCGAACGGGTCGTAGGCGGGCACCCCGTAGCCCCCGCTGGGCCAGTCGGCGGGCCGGAGGAAGCGCGCCGTGATCGCCGGTTCGGTCCCGGGAAAGAGTCTGGTGAAGTACTCATAGGCGTCCTTCGCCAGCTCGGCCAGGCGAACCGCTTCGGCCCGCGCGCCCTCGCTGTAGCGGGCTTCGAAGGGGTACCCGTCGAGCCTCGCGAGCTCGTCGGCGGACACCGCGTGCACCGTCACTTCTCCTCGCGCCGGCGCGGCGCGTAGTACAGACGGACGCGATCGGTCAGCCCGTCCGCGCGATGGAAGTGGACCTGAGCGGTGTCCGGCGGGCAGCGATACGGGTGAGGGCCCACGAAGCGGCCTTCCAGGATCGTGACCCGCTCTCCGGAGAGCAGGCGCGTGGGGCGCAGCTCCACGCCCGCCTCCGGATACGCGGTCACGAGCTTGGTGACCGCCCGGCGGCCGCGGACCTCATCGCCTCGCGCGCGGACGACGACGACGTCGTCGGAGAACGTGCGCACGAACCCCTCCCAGCGCACGTGGTCGTCGAGCGCTCCCCCGTAGAGCGCGACCCCCCGCTCGCGCGCACGCCGCGCTCCGTCGTGCGCGAGGCCGGCGCTCGCGAGCAGCGCCTCCGCCAGCTGGCGCTTGGCCTCGCTCAGGCGGCTGCGGACCGTGCCGACCGGAACTCCGAGGATCGCCGCGATCTCCGCGTAGGAGGGATGGCCGCCGAACCAGCGCAGCATCGCCGTCGCCTGCAACGGAGCCGGAAGGCGAGACAGGGCGGTCCAGACCCAGTCGCGCAGCGCGAGGCTGTCGACGACCTCCTCCACCGATCGCTCCACATCCGAACTGCCTCTCGTCAGCTCATCGCGCAGCTCGAGCGCACGGTCGCGGCGCACAGACGTCAGGCAGACGTTGCGCAGCACGCTGTGCAACCAGCCGCCCACCGCATCCGGGTCACGCAGGTCGCCCAGCCGGCGCAGCGCGATCACGAACGTCTCCTGGACGGCGTCCTCAGCGCTGCCATGACCCAGCATGCGCAAGGCGGCGGCATGCAACGGCGCCCGATAGCGCTCCAGCAGCTTCCCCAGACCCGCGACGTCCCCCGCCTGCGCGGCGCGCACCAGCTCCCCATCGCTGGGCGTCGCCTCGAAAAGCGCACCTGAGGCCATTGCCACCATTCTCTCCCTAGGATGCGCGAGCGGGGCAGGAAGTTCGGTCGAGCGCGATCGGAGCGGCTTCCTGACAGCGGTCCGTCATCGGCAGCACCGAACCGCACGAGGTTGCTTGCTCGAGTTCACACGGACGCAGCCCCCTCAACCTCAACGAACGGTCCGCGCTCGGGCCAGAGCGGGTACAGCACCTCGTACACCTCGCGACGAACCTCGATCGCCTCGTACGCGGACGGAATCGTGCGGGCGAGCTCCGTCTCGCGAAACGCTTCGAGAGCTTCGTTGCTCTCGAAGAAGTAGATCCCGCACACATCGCCGGTCGCACGATCTCGGCCGTAGAGCTTTTGCACCAGGCCGGGTACTTCACGAAAGCGCGGTCGTCGCTCGAGAAGGCGACTGTCGAACTCGGCACCGTCGAGTTTCGACGTGATCCGGACAAACAAGACGACAGGCATGGAAGCCCCCTTGCGTCGCCGTGGAGTTCAGATGAACCAGCGCAACCTACTGCGTGCATGCGGAATCCGAGAGGCGAATGGTTAAGGAGGGGTCGACGGTTCGAGTCCGTCAGAGGGCTTCGCTGTTTAGCCTGCTCTACCGCTCTTTGGGTTGTCCGCGCTGACGGCGTTTCGCCCGTTCGACGTCCACGCAGCGTCCACCAGCGTCCACGGCTCGAATTCGGGTGCGTCGAGCGCGTCGAGAAGCTGGATCGCGTGCTCGCGACCGTCGCGAGCGAGGTGGCCGTAGTGGCGGTCGATCATGGTCAGGCTGGCGCCCATGTACCGGGAGAGGTCGAAGGTGGAGATGCCGGCACGAAGCGCGAAGGTAGCGAACGTGTGCCTAAGATCGTAGATCCGCCGGAGCGGGTCGATGCCGGCGGTGAGCTGGGCCGGCCTCCACTGGTACGGGCGGAAGTGGTGCACGTCGAGGTAGCCGCCGCGCTCGCCCGGAAACACGAGCGGAGATTCCTCGTTCGCGGGTAGCCGTTCGAGGGCGTCGAGCGCCCTCGCCTGCAGTGGCACCGCCCGGAGGCTCGCCTCCGTCTTCGGCAGCTTGAGCTCGCGCCTCGTGAACGAGCGGCGAACGTAGACGACGCGTTCCTCGAAGTTGATGTCACGCTTCTCGAGCGCGATCCACTCCGCGGGACGGAGCCCGGTCGCCGCGGCGAAGATGATCATCGGCCCGTAACGCGAACCGAGCGCCGCGGCAATTGCTTCGAGCTCCGCCCAGGATTCGAACGGACGCTGCTCCTTCCGACGCGGTGTCGGGTTGTCGACACCGACCCTGGCCGGATTGACGTCGATCATGCCCCAGACGACCGCGCGGTGGAGGACCTGCCGCAGCGCCTGGGTTGCTTCGAAGCGGAGGCCGGGCGGGACCGTCATCCGCCATTCCGCGATTTCCTGCGACGTGAGCTCGCCCAGGCGGCGGTCACCGAAGACCGCGATCGCCTTGCTCAGCAGCCAGCGGAGCTTCTCGATCGTCACCGGCTGCACGTCGTGTTGGGCGAGATAGGTCTCGACAAGCTCAGAGAGCGTTAGCGAGTGCGGGGTTCGGCGCTCACGCCGAAGACGCTCGAGCTCGCGCTCAAGTGCTGCCGCCGCATCCTGCTCGAATGCGAATCCGCCCCGCTGTAGGCGTCGCGAGCCGCGGCCTGCGAGTCGGTAGCGATAGGCCCAGAGCGGCTGGCCTTCGCGGTTCTTTCTCTTGAGCTCGAACACCCGACCCTGCTGGGCCATGGCCTCCCTCCAATCTTGATGCCGGTGTGCGTTCGTTCCAGGAGTCCGCGGTGACGAGCCGGAAGCCGAATCTTCATTCCAGGACGATCCGGTGGGGGGAGCGCACGTCGCGACGAAGGCGTGGGCGGTCCGAGCCGGTCTCAGGGCTCAAGATCGCGCTTGACGACGCCCGCCTCGTTTGCCGCGGAGGTCAGTAGTGCCCGTGCGGCCCAGCGCAGCGTGTCCTCCGCCTCGGCGGGGCTGAATCCGCAGAGGTCGCGCAGGACGACGAACGCTTCCGCGCCGACGCAGAGCGCGAGCGCGCTTGCGAGTCGACGACGCGATTTCCGGTCGAGTTCTGCCGCGACCGGCTCGAGCGCTTGTTCGATCCAGTGGAGCCGGCGCTCGCCGCGAACGCTCGCGACCGTGGGCTGGTCGGATGGCGGCTGTGCGATCGAAAGCCGCAGCAGGCTGCGAAAGGCGGCCTCGTTCGCGGCGATCTCCTCGTGGATTACCGAGACGAGACCCGCCAGGCGGGTGGCGGCGTCGCCCGAGCCTGCGGATGCGTCGACCGCGCGGTCGATGTCGTCAATCGACCGCTCGAGCACGACCTCCAGCAGCAAGTGTTCCTGCGAGGGAAAGTAGCGGTAGGCGGTCGCGCGCGAGACCAGCGCCTCGTCGGCGACGTCGGCGACCGTCGGCGTGCGGCCCTGGTCGAGCAGCCGCTGCGCCGCCTCCACGAGTGCCGCCCGTGTCCGCCGCTTTTGGTTTACGCGCTCCCGTTGATTCGCCACCACTCTTTATGATACATATGTCTCACAAAGAGAGGAGAGTCTCATGGACGTCAAAGAACGAATCGTCCGCGACTTCTACGCCGCCCGCGATCGGCGCGACTGGGCCGCCGTGCGAGGGCTGCTCGCGCCCGACGTCATCTGGCGTGAGAAGGACGGCAACCAGAACTACTCCGGCGACCACAACGGCCGGGACACCGTCGCCGCGCTGCTTGCGAGGCTCGTTGAGACTACCGGGGGCACCTTCACGCTCGAGCCAAAGGAGCTCATCTGCACCGCCGAGCACGTCGCCGCCAACGTTCGCTGGCGCGCCGAGCGGAGCGGCACGCATGTCGAGGGCAACGACCTCGCCGTCTTTCGCATCGCCGACGGGCAGATCGCCGAGGCCTGGTTCTTCGCGGACGGCTTCGACCCCCAGGCGCTCAGCGAGGTGTTTTCGTTCGCAGCGAGCGCATGAGCACGATCGGGCAGCGGCTCGAGAAGCTCGGCCTCCGGCTTCCCCAGCCGATGGCGCCGCCACCCGGACACGAGTTCCCGTTCGCCCTCGTCCGACTGTCGGGCGCCTACGCCCACGCCTCCGGCCACGGGCCGGCGGACGGCACCGACTACCTCGTCCAGGGCAAGGTCGGAGACACGCTCACCGTCGAGCAGGGGTACGAGGCCGCGCGGCTCGCCACGCTGTCGATGCTCGCCGCATTCAAGGAAGCGCTCGCCGACTTGGATCGGATCGCCGGCTGGGTGCACGCCGTCGGCTACGTCAACTGCACGCCCGGGTTCGCGCACACCTTCCAGGTGGTCAACGGCTTCAGCGACCTGATCCTCGAGCTGTGGGGGGACGCCGGCAGGCATGCGCGCGCCGCCCCCGGCGTAGCCGCGCTCCCGTTCAACATCCCCATCGTCGTCGAAGCGACCGTCGAGATCACTACGTGAATGACCGTCCCGCAGGAGAGCACGACGGTGCGTCGACGGTGGTGGCGCCTGAAGCGCGCACTCATCCCAGCGACGCTTCTCGTTCTGGTCGTCCTCATTCTCCTGCTCGGCACATTCGGCTTCCTCGTTCTCAGCTTTGGAGAAGGAAGCAGCGGAGCGCCGACGCTCCCAGCCTGCAAAGGCGGATTGATCGCCGAACGCTTCACCTACCGCTTCCGTGACCCCCGCCGAGGCGAGATCGTCAACTTCCACATCCGCGGACGGATCGGGGAGCCCATTGCCCCCGACCCCAACGGCAACGACTTCATCGCCAAGCGAGTAATCGGGGTCCCCGGCGACAGGGTCACGTGGCAGAACAGCCGAGTCCTCGTCAACGGCCACAAGGCGGACGACATCCCCACGCCGGAATTCGCGCCGGTCCGGCTCGGCACCGACGAGTACTTCGTCATCGGCGACAACCGCAGCTACTCCCAAGACACCCGCGACTTCGGCCCCGTCCCGCGCAAAGCGATCTTCTCGCGCGTCATCCTCGTCTGGTGGCCCCTCAGCCGCTTCGGCCGGGTCGGGTACGACAAGAAGCTCACGCCGCCCGGGCCTGTGTCCTGCAACTGACCTGTTGTCTCAGTCGGCCTCTCGATCCGCTCTCTACGCGGAAGGGGTCAAGCACTGTGCCGCGAGAACGGATAGGCGACGGGTGCGACTTCCCATCAGGATTCCGGCCACGGGTATGGAGCGTTTGTGGAGCCTAGCGGTCGCAACCAGTGGCAACCGGTGGCAAATGCTCCGAGCCTGAAAAGCGCAGAAACAAGCCAAGACCGTTGCCGTGGGTTGCGACCAGTTGCCGTTTGGATCGCATGGTAAGGAGGGGGTCGACGGTTCGAGTCCGTCAGAGGGCTCTGTAAAAGCCCCGCAAACAGGGGCTTTTTGGTAAGCGTTCAGCCTCTGTGCAGGGACCCGCTGTGTTGCGCCGAAGTTGGGTGGGGTGAAGCGGGCCGAGGCGGAGGCGATCCTGGATGGTGATCGTGAGACGGCTGTGAGGTTCTTGCTTCGGCTCGACGAGCTGGCTGAGGCGAACCAGCGGCTGGTCGAGGCGAACGAGCGGCTCGAGGCCCGGGTGGCCGAGCTCGAGCGTCGGCTGAATCGGAGCTCGCGCAACTCGTCGCTGCCGCCGTCTCAGGATCCTCCGTCGGCGCCGAAACGGCCGGGCGGGAAGGGGTCGGGCCGCAAGCGGGGTGGACAGCCGGGGCATGAGGGCAGGCACCGGCGGCTGCTTCCGTCCGAGCGGGTTGACGAGATCGTCGAGCATTGGCCCGACCGATGCCGGTCGTGTGCGCACGTTTTCGCTGAACGCGAGCGTGTCGATGTCGCCGAGCCGTCTCGGCGTCAGGTGGCCGAGCTGCCGCCGATCGCGGTCAGAGTGACCGAGCATCGGCTGCACCGGGTGTCCTGCCCGGAGTGCGCGACGGTGACGGCGGCCGAGCCTCCCGCCGCGTCACGGTGGGCGTTCGGGCCGCGACTCCAAGCCGCCGTTGTCACGCTTGCCGTCCGCAACCGTGTCTCGCGGCGCGACACGACCGAGCTCGCCCGGGAGCTGTTTGGAGTCGAGCTGGCGACGGGGACGGTCGATGCGATCATCCAGCGCGCCGGCGACGCGCTCGCCGGCCCCTACACCGAGCTCGAGCAGCGGATCAAGACAGCCGCGGCCGTCAACATCGACGAGACCGGCTGGAAGACCTCCGGCGGCAGCCGCACCCTGTGGGGTGCGCTGACCAGCCGGACCGCCGTCTTCCGGATCGCGGCCGGCCGGCACGCCTTCGAGGCCAAGACGCTGCTCGGCGAACGCTTCGCCGGGATCGTCTGCTCCGACCGCTGGCGCGGCTACGACTACCTCGACCCGATCCAACGGCAGCTCTGCTGGGCCCACCTCCTGCGCGACTTCACCGCCCACAGCGAAGGCCTCTCAGAACAACACAACTTCGGCTGCGCAGGACTCGTGATCGCCCACGAGCTCTTCGCCGCCTGGGACGCCTACCAGCAAGACGGCAGCCGCGCCCGACTGCAAGCGCAGATCACGCCGCTCCAGGCAAAGCTCCGAACCCTGCTCGAGCACGCCGCCCGCAAGAGCCCGCGCACCAAGTACCACCGCGACTTCGCCAGGAACCTGCTCAAGCGCTGGCCCGCCCTCTGGACCTTCACCCACACCGACGGCGTCGAACCGACCAACAACCACGCCGAGCGCGGCCTCCGCGGCGCCGTCATCTACCGCAAGCTCTCACTCGGCAGCCAATCCGAACGCGGCGAACGCACCATCGAACGACTCCTCTCCGCCTCGATCACCTGCCGGCTCCGCAAACAGTCGCTCTTCGCCTACCTCACCCAAGCCCTCACCGCCCACGCCCGCGGCGACCCAGTACCCGCACTCACCTGACCCGCAGGGGCTGAATGTCATGAAGGAGGGCCTCCCCGGCGCCCGGGACAATGGGCGTTTGGAGACGCAATCCGAGACGGAGAGGAGGGCCCTCGTGACGGAGTATGTCGGAATCGATTGGGCGTATCGCAAGGCCGCGTGGTGTG